>LFEF01014557.1_pt1 | contig 170616 bp, 170 predicted proteins | sample 619371 | NCBI WGS metagenome assembly LFEF01 (sample SAMN03014291, study PRJNA259931) | freshwater metagenome | biome: lake; feature: waterbloom | place: China: Taihu Lake | collected 2006-08 | depth 0 m m
ATCAATGATCAAAGCTGGCGTATGGCGTGTACTGGCCATTTCGGGAGTGGTTGCATTTGCGGCAGGTTGCGCAAGCGTCGAAAGAGGTGCTACAAACCTTGCGATTAACCTGATTGAACGCAGAATTATTCCTCCTCAGCTTGAAATCGATGATGTCGACATGGCCTGTCGTTTCGCCACAGGTAATTTCCCCCTCATTTCTGGGGGCACCCGTGCATTCGGTGGTGACCCACAGCTTCTTGAATCCCTCTTGTTGGTCTCCTCAGCCGCCTGTTCTGAACAGCGCGCAGTGGAAGAAGAGCTACGCTACCTGCGCGCCTCCAAGCAGAACAACATTGAAGAAGCGCAAGATGCCCGCATCGGCCAAAAGCGCTTGCTTGAAATTACAGCACGCCGCCAGTTGCGGGCGTTTGAAGCCATGCGCAACAAGCTTGAAGACAAGTACAACTTTGAGTACGGTGAAGGTTGCCCCGAGTTTGAACGTGATTTTGATGAGCTGACTTACTTGCTGGGCACAGTGGCTGGTCTACAGGCTGTGGTGAACGACATTGCTTCCCAGCAGATGGTAGGCGTGCCCACTGACATTGCACCAAAATCCGAGCGTGCGCTCAAATGCATATCCAATGCCAAGTGGTGGGGTGCTCCCAACGCAGCGCGTGCTGTGGTCTGGAGTATTTTGCCAGGTGCCTCTGAGGGCAAAGATGTGTGGGGCACATTCCGCTTGTCCATGTTGATTGGCGAGCGTCAAGGCGTGCGTCTTTCTCATGTGATGTACGGTTTGTCCGCACTGGCTGTGGGTGACACCACTCGTTTTCGCGACGCCACCAAGCGTTTTGCCAATGTAAAAGATTATAAACCAAGCGAACAATATGCCTTGGTTGAAGGTATTTCCGTTGCTGTGATGACCAACCTTTCCGACCGTTACTGGACTGAAAACGTAGGTACTCGCACCCCTGTGGGCAGCATGGGAAAATATTGGGATGAAGAAGCCGCAATGCCTGCAGGCATGAATGTGGACGACTTGTTGAACTAAGTTTTTGCTCACAGCAAGCCTTGGCCATACTCTAGCGACCGGCACAAGGCGCAGAAACACAATTTTGGGAGACCAGACAATGACATTTAAAATGAAAGCAATCACCGCCGGCTTTGGCTTGGCTTTGATGGCATCTGCATCACCGGCTTTGGCCAAACAAAAAGTATGTGTGTTTGACATTCTGGGCGCGGGTGGTGATGTGTTCAACTTGAGCAAAGACTACGTTCTCGCCGCCAAGGGTTTCGGTGCTGACCTGCATCTCGAAGCTTTTACAGACGAAAAAATCGCGTCTGAAAACTTCAAAACCGGCCAGTGCGACATGCTGGTGGCCACCTCGTTCCGTACACGTGCTTACAATTCCGTGGCTGGTTCGATCGATGCCCTGGGTGCTGCTTCTGTCGTGAAAGACGGCAAAGTGGACATGGCTTTGAGCTATGAAGTGGTCAAGCGCACCATTCAACTGTTCGCCAGCGAGAAAGCGGACACATTGATGACACAAGGTAATTACCAAGTGGCTGGTATCATTCCTTTCGGTGCTGCCTACCTGTACGTGAAAAGCCGCGACATCAACTCCGTTGAAAAGCTGGCTGGCAAGAAAATCGCCTCGTTTGATTACGACTCAGCCCAGAAAGAAATGATTTCCAAAGTGGGTGCTTCGCCCGTGTCTGCTGACATTTCCAACTTTGGTGCCAAGTTCAACAACGGTTCTGTAGACATTATTGCTGCGCCCGCAGCCGCCTACAAACCACTGGAACTGTACAAAGGCTTGGGTAGTGCTGGAGCCATCGTTCGCTTCCCGGTTGCTGTGTTGACCTATCAAGTAATTGTCAACAAATCCAAGTTCCCTGAAGGTTTTGCCCAGAAGTCTCGCGACTACTGGTTCAAGAAATTCCCGGCGGGCATGCAAATCATTACCAACGCCGAGAAGGGTATTCCCAACGGCGCCTGGATGGACATTCCAGCAGCTGACTCTGTGAAGTACACGATTTTGCTGCGTGAGTCACGTGTTGCTTTGGCCAAGGGTGGTTCATATGATCCCAAGGCTTTGAACATCATGAAGCAGATTCGTTGCAGCGTGAACCGTGCAGACTCCGAGTGTGCAACAAAGACCGAGCTGTAAAAAAACAAAGGTGGGCCCTATTCGCCCACCTGTTGCCTTTGATGTAAAGGGGCTTGCCGTTGCCCCTTTTTTATTATCTTAAATAGCTAATTAGATCAGTCAATCAGTCGATTGACGCTGATAAGGATCCGTTATGCAGAGTTCCGCCGGCAAAAAATGGTTTGGTCGCACGCCATCTGAATGGCTCTCCAGCCTCCCGATTTTCTCACTGTTGTTGCTTACCCTGATCATTGGTACCGGTGAAATGGTGCACGGCCAGCTCTTGCGGCTTGGCGAGCGCATGTTCGGTGATCCTGAAAACCAAGTGCAGTACTTTCTCCTTCGTGCGGATCCCTCTGCACCCACTTGCGAAGCCAACCCCGATATTGATGCACTGGTGGCCAAGCAGGTTGCCGACGCAGAAAGCGCACCCAAATCGGATCTCGATTTGTTGTTTGGCGATGTTGCCATTGACCCCAATGAAATTCGTGCATCGCTTGAAGCCGCCCGTGATCAGTGTCGCGAGCGCTATGCTGTGTATGAGCGGGTGAGCAAGGCCATTACGCCTGAAGTGGAAGTGTTCCGCGAAATTGAAACCGGCTTCTTCGGTATTTTCAAGTTCGGCACGGAAAACCGCCCATTGATTTTGTTGATCATGGTTGCCATTGCAGCCATTTCAACCACCAAGCATTTCCACCACATCAGCCTGCGCCCGCCGCGCACCAAGAAAGACTTTCAGGTCTATTCTCTGGCCATGCTGGGTGCCAACTTGCTGATGACTATTTCAGCCAGCTACTACCTGAAGCTTCAATACGACTCGGGTGTGGCGGTTGAAAATCCGCTGATTAGTATCATTGCGATCGCCCTTTTTGCCGCGCTTTCTTTCATCAGCTTGAAAGATGTACTGAAAATTCCTGCGCAAGCCGAGGAGGGTGGCAGCTACGGCCTGGGTCTGTTGAGTATTCCGTTGTACGCCTTTATGGCTCTGAATGCGGGTATCAACTTTTTCATGGACGATTACATCGCTGGTTTGGCAATTTACTTCGGCCAAATTACCGAGTTGTCGAGTATTTTCCTGAATCTGGCCTTGTACTTGTGGGCTGGTATGTTGCTCAAGCAAACCCGCGTGGTTTCCTTGTTCATGGACATTCTGCGTCCCTGGAAACTACCACCCGAAGTGTTCACCTACATTGTGTTGCTGGCCGCTGCGGTACCCACCGCTTACACGGGCGCTTCAGGTGTGTTCGTGATTGCAGCCGGTGCCATTGTGTACCGTGAAGTATTGGCCGTGGGCGCCCGTCGCCACTTTGCCTTGGCCGCTACGGCCATGTCGGGATCTCTGGGTGTTGTATTGCGCCCCTGTTTGCTGATTGTGGTGATTGCGGCTTTAAACAAGGAAGTCACCACCAGCGAATTGTATGGCTGGGGTCTGTTCGTGTTCATCCTGACCTCGACCATTTTCATGATTATCGCGCTGCTGAAAGCCGAAGGGCGCGTGACTGAACGTGCAAAAGCCAAAGAGGCTTTGCCACAGTCGCTGCGTGCCTTGGTGCCAGTTTCACCCTACATCGTGATCGTGATGTTGGTGATTTTCGGTTACGAATACCTGCTGGACACCAAGCTCGACGAGTTCACTGCACCAGTGATGTTGCCAGTGATCATGTTGTTCGTGATTATTTTCGACAAGCTGCGTGGTGGACCCACCAAAGTGGGCGGAGACACACCCGCGGAGAAGAAAAAGAATCAGGGTCTGGAAATGGCGGTGCGCAGCGCTACAACAGAAACGATTGGTCACATTGGCGCCCTTATCATGTTGATGGCCCTGTCCATTAGCGTAGGTGGCATGATCGAACGCTCTGGCTTGATGAGTATTGTGCCTGCTGAAATGGGCAGTATCTGGATGGCGTTGACTATCTTCATGTTCATGATGGTATTCATCGGCATGGTGATGGATCCCTTTGGTGCGGTTATCCTCGTGTCGGCCACGGTCGCACCAATTGCCTACAGCAACGGCATTCACCCTGTTCACTTCTGGATGATTGTGATTACCGCGTTTGAGTTGGGTTATCTGTCTCCGCCTGTCGCGTTGAACCAGCTGCTTGCAAGGCAGGTGGTTGGCGAAGAAGAAATGGACAAAGCCGCCGAGGAAACAAAGCACAAGCCTTTCTACTATCGCTACGAGCGCTGGTTGCTGCCCGTGTACACCTTGTTTATCGGCTTGCTGATTGTGACGTACGGTGGTCAGGCCTTGATCAACAATGCGGACAACTTGAAGCCGGTCAGTCACTTCCTTGGTCTCGATCAACTGAGGCCAGCCGTGCTTGATCAGTCGCCCACACCGGCTCCTGAACCTGCGCCTGCCGCTGAACCCATGGTCGATCCTGTTGTAGATCCGGTGACAGATACCATGCTTGATCCGACTCTACCGCCAGCAGACGATTTACTGGGCGGAGAGCCGTCCGCAGCGGCTGCTGCTGCAACACCTTCGACAGCGCCGGCTGGTCCAAGCCCGGCTCAGCTTCAGGTCGAGGTGACTGAAGTGGTTAGCAACTGGGCGGCAGCCTGGAGCGCAAGGGATGTTGAGGGTTATCTCAGCTTCTACTCCGCCAATTTCGAGTTGCCTGGTGCGCAGAGCAGGGCGCAATGGGAAAGCCAGCGCCGTGCCCGAATCGCCAACAAGTCGAGTATTGAGGTGGACATCAGCAACCTGAATGTTCAGGTCAATGGTGAAGAAGCCACTGCCGAGTTTGATCAGGCTTACAAAGCTGATAAGTACTCTGACAATGTTCGCAAGACATTGCGCCTGAAGAAAGAAGACGGTCGCTGGAAAATCGTGACCGAGCAGGCCAGCTGAACAAGCCGGCGTGCGAATGAAAAAGCCCCTGACCAGTCAGGGGCTTTTTTTATGCCTGGTCTCGCGGACAGGAATCGAACCTGTATCTAAGCCTTAGGAGGGCCTCGTACTATCCATTGTACTACCGCGAGATCAGCGCATTTTACACTGCAACTGGAGTCGGCCTGCACCGGGGCTTGTGATGATTTATAGATTTTGCTTGGCCCAGCGCTGTAAATTTAGAAAAAATCCAATGCATGCCAAGAGTTAATCAATAAATACGCCATGAAATCAATTGGTTAAAGTTTGCCTGATCCTGGCATGCACACTGCACAACGCTTGTTACCACACACAAGCAAACAGAGGCAGGCCATGGAACACAACGCAAACTTACAGCAGTTCGAAATCACCGTTTCGGCCACAGAGGAAAATACGCTTACTCCATTGAGTCCAGCACAATTGGGCGCACTGGAAGCCTTGTTGAAATCACAGCAATCCCGCTTAAAGCACTTTGTACGCAAGCATCTTCGCCGTGAAGATTACGTGGATGATCTCATTCAGCAAACCCACATGGCTGCATTTCGCAACTGGGCCGGTTTTCGTGGCGATTCCAAGCCTGAAACCTGGTTATTTGGCATTGCATTGAACCTGGTTAAGAACTTTCGTTACCGCGACACCAGTTTTCGTTTTCAAGGCGATGATTTCGACGAGCAAATCAGCCTGATTCCTGCCGACTCCATTTGTGAGCCAGAAGAATCCCTGATGCGCCAGGAACGCATGGAATCCTTGAAATCTGCAATCGATCAACTCCCAGGCAAAATGCAAACAGTGGTTCAGCTGGTTTTGCTCGAAGGTTTGACTTATCAGGATGCCGCACTTGAACTGGATTTGCCAATTGGTACAGTTCGCTCTCGCCTCTCGCGCGCGCGGGACATGCTTAGGGTGGAGGTGATGGGGCAGTCAGAATCACAGCATTGACTAATCCCAAGGGGTGATTTCAAGCGATTGCACAGCCCTCACAATGAGTCTTGTCCATTTCATTGTGCAATCGCCACCAATGACCGAGTTAACGCTTTGCATCGAATCCCCCGAACTGAAAAGCAGACTGCGCGCTGCAGCATTGTTGATGCAGGCTAGTGTTCACGAACTTTCGTTGGCCGACCTGTTGGGTAAACGAAGCTTACCGGCGCACTGGTTACTGGTGGATCAGGGTCTGGAGCAGCTTGGCGATTTAATTGAGCACTTCAAAGCGCACGGCAGAACGCCAGAAACACAAATTATTCGTTTTATCGAGAAGCCCTGGCAAGAGTACGTGTATCACGACATTCCCATTTTTGCCTCAATTGTGCACCCGGCCAACCCATTGGCTGCAGTTCAGGTACTTGAGAAACTGATACGCACCAAACCATTCCAGTTTGGTAAAAAACCCTTGCCCAACGGCAACTTGGGGCCATACAGCGATGAATTTGTTCGTTCGCAACCTATGCGCCACGCTGTGGCCCAACTTCAGCGCTTAAAGCAACTGCCTGTCGACACGGTGTTGCTCGGGCCGACTGGCGCTGGCAAAGACACTGCTGCACGTTGGCTGCATGCACATTCCGGGCTTAAAGGCGAGTTTGTACACGTCAATTGTGCCGCTTTGCCAGAACAGCTTTTTGAAGCGGAGGTGTTTGGGGTTATGGCCGGTGCTTTTACGGGCGCACAAAAAGACAGGCCAGGAAAGCTCGAGCTTGCACACAATGGCACGCTGTATCTTGATGAAATAGACAGCCTGCCGCTGTCGTGCCAAGCCAAGTTGTTGAATGCGCTGCAGTACCGCGGAGCGGTTCGACTGGGCGGGCATGTATTCTACAACTCGGTTTTTCGCGTCATCGCGTCGACAAAAGCCAAACTGGAAACGTTGGTTGAACAGCGCAAATTTCGGGAAGACCTTCATTTCAGGCTGAGTGTTTCTCAAGTTCGAGTTCCTGCCCTGGCAGAACGGCTCGAAGACATCATTCCCTTGTACCGATATTTTCTGAATGATGTCGCTGCACAGTTCAAGCTTGAGGTTCCAAACCTGGAGCTTGAGGATATGGACGAGTTGTTGAGTCGACCATGGCCTGGCAATGTACGTGAGTTGCACGCATTCGCGCAGCGCCATGTAATGGGTTTGGGTACACCTGGTGCAGTGCCATTGAGCGGGCCACATGCTGGCCTGAAACAGCGTTTGCTGGCTTTCGAGAAGGCCGTTTTGATACAGACACTTCAGGCACACGATGGGTGCGCGCGCATGGCCAGTGAAAGTCTTGGCATTCCCTTGCATTCCCTGTACTACCGCATGAAACGTTTCGATTTGCTGGAGAAAACTGGGAACCATTCAGACTACAAAACCACTCAATTGTCATGAAACGACGTTTATTGGCCCGCTGCCTGTAACTACTAAAAATGATTAATCCAAACACTCCGTCAATACAGACTGCTTCTTTACATGCGAGTGGCAATGCCAAGCCAACTGGCTCTGCTGTACGCAATACCTTTAAGTCCATTCTTTCTGAACTCAATGCTCGTCCCATGAAACCACTTGCCTTGCAACGTTTCGCAGGCCTGGCTGCGCCCCGTGGTCTTGCGCAGCAAATTCACAGCGACACTGCTGGTGTTGTTTAGGTGCACCCACAATCCATGTCGCCAAGTCATCCTTCGAACTGGTTTCTAATCGATGAGCAACCCGTTGAGGGCCTGGGGCATGGAGAGCTATTTCAGTCCTCTTTATGTCCATCTGATTTTCAAGCCACGCTTGTACTGAATAACTATGAAAGTAATTGTCTGCGAGACTGGCTTTCACAGCGTTGGCTTGCAAAGTCTCTGGAACAAAGCCGTATTTTTGAAGCTGATCAGTCTGGTCTGCTTGTTTCCAAGGCCATGTCGGCCGCCAACTTGCTAGATGCAAAAGAAAGATTCGAATTCTGGTTGAAGTCAGTTTCAGTCGATCGGGCCAAGGCTGCACAAAGCCGAGGCTGATTGCTCTATGTCGCGCCCTTGTGCTGAAAGTAGGTTTGCTTGTAGGCAAAGGCAACATGAACAAATCCCTGAAACTGGGTCATGATGATATCGTTGTTCTCGCTCACAATTTCGACGCATAGGCGTAGGCAGTTGTCGTGGTTTGAAATGGCAGTTGATACACCATCGGGTATGTCGTTTTTCAATTCACCGAATAGGTTCAAAGCCAACTTGATTTGATTCTCCTGAACCTGTAACGACTTGCCCAAGCTGAAAATTCTTGCGCTTACCCGGCAATCGGTTCCGCCAAGGTGCTGCAACTCAACAGTGAAGTTTTTTTCGAAATCAATTCGATATCCGTCTGTTGCAGCACATTGCTCGGTATCGCCAGCGCTCATTCCCAAAGATTCCAGAATTTTGTTGAGTGCTCCATATCGGATCGCCAAATTTGCGTTCATCAGTCCATGTAAAGGTCGTAGATTGATTTCAATTGGGCACGCGATCTAGAAATGCGTGAGCGAACAGTGCCAATCGGGATGCCTAAAATATCCGCGGCCTCCTGGTAAGAATTACCATGCTGAACCACCAGAATCAGGGTTTCACGCAGATCATTGGGCAAGTTGCCGATGGCCGACTCCAGTTTGATACTGAACTCGTTTTTCATACAGTGTTGCATGGGGTCTGACCCCTCGGCTTGTTCCAGTTCAAGGTCCTCATCCGAGGTGAAATGAAACTTGTACTGTGGGGAACGGCGTGCTGTGTTTCGAATAATGTTTAATGCGATGCCGAACAGCCAGGTGGCTCTTTTTGCATCACCTCGAAAACTGTCCCAGCAGCAGTAAGCTTCAATCAGGGTTTGCTGGAAGATGTCTTCAACTGCATTTTCATCACGAAAATGTTTGATGATGAAGTTACGCAACCGCTTTTCCTGCTTGGCAACCAACAATTCAAACTCCGAGCGTGTTGTTTCCAGATTCGCCCTTGAGCACCTTTGAATAGAGGTGATCTTTAACTTGGGGGCAATCGGTTTCATGTCGAACCTCTCTACTTGAAACGGAAGTGGAATCATGGTCGGCCTTGGCGAATTATTTAAATAACGCCACAGCGTATCAAGGCTGCAAAAAGTCCGAATGAGGTGTCACCATGGATAGGGGGTGTGGTGACATGCTGCTTTATTTGCCTTGAAATGTGTGCTAACCACGCTGTACAAATTTCCTATCATGGTCATGAGTGTTGGCACGGCTACAGATGGTTCCAGCACTGCCCGAAATGTGTCCAAATTATTGGTATCATCAAGCGGTCATTGAACTTTCAGGTTGTTATGAGCCAGTACCAAGAATCGTCCATCCGCGTCCTTAAAGGGCTGGAACCAGTCAAGCAACGCCCCGGCATGTACACCCGCACCGACTGCCCCTTGCATATTATTCAAGAGGTCATCGACAACGCGGCAGATGAGGCCTTGGGGGGGTTTGGTTCACGAATTACGGTGACCATTCACACGGATGGCAGTGTGTCGGTGCAGGATGAAGGGCGGGGTATTCCGATTGGTCTCCACCCCGAAGAAAAGGTGCCGGTGATTGAATTGGTGTTCACCCGCCTGCATGCAGGGGGCAAATTCAACAAGGCCGATGGCGGCGCCTACCGTTTCTCCGGTGGCCTGCACGGCGTGGGCGTGTCGGTGACCAATGCTTTGTCGACCCGGCTTGAAGTGAGCGCGGTGCGTGACAAACAGGTGGGCACCCTGGTGTTCAGTGGCGGCGATGTGATCGAGCCTTTGAAAGTTCGCCCCCAAACCAGCAGTGACCCCAAAAAAGGCACCACCGTGCGCGTTTGGCCCGACCCCCAGTATTTTGATTCGCCAGTGTTGCCGCTGAATGAAATGGATCGCCTGTTGCGCAGCAAAGCCGTGTTGCTCAAGGGCGTTGAAGTGGTGTTGGTGACCGAGAAAACCGGTGAAGCCAAACGCTGGAAATTTGACGATGGGTTGCGCGGATTCTTGAAAGAAGAATTGTTGGACCGTGAACTGGTGGCCCCCATGTTCAGCGGTGACCTGAGTGTCGATGTTCTTCGCGATGAAGGATTCGCAGAGGGCGAGGGCGCAGCTTGGGCCTTGGCTTTTGTGGCGGAGGGCACACCCGTGCGGGAAAGTTATGTGAACCTGATTCCGACTTCTGCAGGTGGCACGCATGAATCGGGTTTGCGCGAGGCCGTGTTTCAGGCCATCAAGGCGTTTTGCGAAATGCATTCACTGATGCCCAAGGGGATCAAGTTAATGCCTGATGACATTTTTTCAAAAGCCAATTTTGTGTTGTCGGCCAAGGTGCTCGATCCGCAGTTTCAGGGGCAAATCAAGGAACGCTTGAACAGTCGCGACGCGGTGCGACTGGTGTCGTCTTTGGTCAAGCCTGCATTTGAATTGTGGCTAAACCAGCACGTGGAAGACGGTAAAAAAATTGCTGAACTGGCGATTAAACAGGCGCAGGCCCGTTCACGTGCTGCGCAGAAAGTCGAGAAGCGAAAAAGCTCGTCGGTGGCCATTTTGCCGGGCAAGTTGACCGACTGTGAAAGTACCGACATTACGCTGAACGAGGTGTTTCTGGTTGAGGGTGATTCTGCGGGGGGATCGGCCAAGATGGGCCGTGACAAAGAGTTTCAGGCCGTGTTGCCTTTGCGCGGTAAGGTGCTGAATGCCTGGGAAACTGACAAAGACCGCCTGTTTGCCAATCAGGAAATTCACGACATTGCAGTGGCCATTGGCGTAGACCCCCACGGCGTGAACGACAACCCCGATTTAAGCGGTTTGCGTTACGGCAAAATTTGTATTCTTTCAGACGCTGATGTGGATGGTTCCCACATTCAAGTGTTGTTGCTCACTTTGTTCTACAAACATTTTCCAGCGCTGATTCGAAGCCAGAATTTGTATGTGGCCAGACCACCGCTATTCCGTGTGGACGTGCCTGCTCAGGGCAAAAAGCCGGCACGAAAACTGTATTGCCTGGACGAAGCTGAGCTGTACGCCGTGCAAGACAAGCTGGGCAAGGAAGGCGTGAAAGAGGCGAACATCAAGATTTCCCGCTTCAAGGGTCTGGGCGAAATGAATGCTGAGCAACTTTGGGAAACCACATTGAACCCGGACACACGTCGTTTGTTGCCCGTCACGTTGGGCAGCATGGATGTGAACGAAACCAACGCCATGATGCACATGCTGATGGGGCGCACAGAAAGTGGCGCACGCCGCACCTGGCTCGAGGACAAAGGCAATTTGGTGGAAGTGGATATCTAATCCTTTCCCTGTTTACTTAAAATCGCGCGAGGGTGTTTGCAGTTGTGCAATCAGGTGGGTGTAATCCACCAGCCTTCGCGCTACCAAGTTGCATACTTCGCCTTCGCGTTGCCAAATACCAAACACACCCATAATTTGCGCATTGCGCAGAACCTGGCGTTGTTCTTCGGCCAAGCTGTTCCAGACAATCACATTCACATTGCCTGTTTCATCTTCAAGATTTAAAAACACCGTGCCGTGCGCAGTGGCTGGACGTTGCCGGTGCGTCACTATGCCACAGGCCCGTGCCAACCTGCCGTTTGGGTAAGTACGCAATTCTTCAACCTGTTTTATTTTGTAGGGTGCCAGTTGCTTGCGTAAAAATGAAATAGGGTGGTGCTGAAGGCTTGAACCTGTGGCGCGGTAATCGGCCAACATGTCCTCCAGTTCACTGGCTTTGGGCAATTCAAGCGGTGTTTCATTGCTGCGGGTATTGCTCAGCAGGTTTGTATTGTTTGCGTTGTGACGAATGCCGCTTGTTTCCGTTGCTGCGGTTTGCCACACGGCTTGGCGGCGGTGCCCGGCGAGTTTTTCCAGTGCATTCGCATCGGCCAGTGCAAGTAAGTCACCACGGTCAAGCCGGGCACGTTTGGTCAAGTCTTCCACACTTTCAAACAACCCTTTCTCGCGGGTTTGAACAATGCGCAAAGCAGCGTCGTGTTTCAGCCCGTTCACCCGGTTTAAACCCAAACGAACTGGCAGAAAATCACCTGTGCAATTTTCAAGTTGGGTTTCAAGGGAGCTGCACTGCACATCCACAGGCAGTACCGTGACACCATGCCGTTGCGCGTCTTGAATCAGCTGCGAAGGTGCATAGAAACCCATGGGTTGTGCATTGAGCAAACCGCACAAAAATGCATCAGGGTGGTGGCATTTCAACCAGGCCGATGCATACACCAGCATGGCGAAACTGGCGGCATGGCTTTCCGGAAAGCCGTATTCACCAAAGCCCTCCATTTGTTTGAAAATACTTTCAGCAAACTCCCGGGTATACCCACGTTCCAACATGCCATTCACCACCCGTTCGTAAAAATGGTGCAGACCACCTTTGCGCTTCCAGGCGGCCATGCCACGGCGCAATGCATCGGCCTCGCCTGGTGAAAAGCCGGCCGCCAGAATAGCAACCTGCATCACTTGTTCCTGAAAAATAGGAACACCTTCGGTGCGGCCCAGAGCCTCTTTCAAGGCATCAGAAGGATAGTTCACGGCTTCCAGGCCCTGCCTGCGTTTTAAAAACGGGTGCACCATACCGCCTTGAATGGGGCCGGGCCGCACAATGGCCACCTGTATCACCAAGTCGTAATATTGTTGAGGCCTAAGGCGGGGAAGCATGCCCATTTGCGCGCGGCTTTCAATTTGAAATACACCCACGGTGTCAGCCTTGCACATCATGTCGTATGTTGCATTGTCTTCAGGCGGTATCGCTTGCAGTGTTCGGGGCGCATCAGGTTTTCTGTGCAGTTCGTCCAGTGTCATTCGAATGGCGCTCAACATACCAAGCGCCAGTACGTCTACCTTCATCAAACCCATGGCATCCAGGTCGTCCTTGTCCCACTGAATCACACTGCGCTCTGGCATGGAGGCATTTTCTACGGGCACCAGTTCAGTCAGGCTGTCGCGTGCAATCACAAAACCGCCTGTGTGTTGCGACAAGTGCCTCGGAAAACCAAGCAGTTCATCGGCCAAATGTACACAATGCTGCACGCCACTTTGGTGCACATCAATCCCTGCCTGAATCATGTGGTCTACGCTCATGCTGCGGCTGTAACCACCGTCTTGCGACTTGGCCAACTGTTCAACCAAATCCGTGTCCAGTCCCAAGGCTTTTCCCGCATCACGCAATGCTGATCGGGGTCTGTACACCACCACACTGGCGGCCAATGCGGCCCGGTCACGACCATATTTTTGGTAAATGTATTGAATTACTTCTTCGCGGCGTGTGTGTTCAAAGTCCACGTCAATGTCGGGTGGCTCGTTGCGCTCCCGGCTGATAAAACGCTCGAACAGTACGGCCATTTTGTCGGGGTTGACTTCGGTAATATGAAGGCAGTAACACACCACTGAATTGGCGGCAGAACCTCGGCCCTGGCACAAAATATTTCGCGACCGGGCAAAACGGACAATGTCGTAAACCGTTAAAAAGTAAGCCTCAAATTGCAGCTCTTCAATCAGTTGTAATTCATGTTCAATTTGTTTTTTAACTTTGGCAGGTACATTGCTGCTGTAGCGTTGGGCAGCGCCTTCTTCTACAAGTTGACGCAAGTATTGTGTAGGTTCCAGGCCTTCTGGGCTTATTTCACGGGGGTATTGGTAGCGCAACTCATCCAGTGAAAATACACACTGTGCGGCCAGCGTTACAGTTTGTTGCAGCAAACGGTGCGGGTAAGTTTGGGCAAGTTGCTGCAAAGGTTGCAGACACCGTTGCGCATTCGTTTCCAGAAATGGCTTGGCGTCGTTCAGCTTGCAGTTCAAGCGAATGGCAGTTAGCACGTCATGCAGATTTTTTCGTTCACTTGAATGCATAACTGGTAAGTTACTGGCCATGAGTTCAACACCGTGCAAGTGGGCCAATGCCTGCAGGTATAGCAGCCATGGCCTGTCGAATCCACGGTGCTGCAAATTGCACACCACATGCAAGCGGCCAGTGAAACGTTTGGCACACCAACTTAACAAGGCAGTAAAATTTTCCTTGCTGCGTTCGTCGGGCACCAATAACAATTGCAGTCCAGGTGGAATATCAGCAAGATCGTCGCGGGTGAACAAGTAGTCGCCTTTGGTGGCACGGCTACGGGCCTGCGTAATCAGGCGGCACAAGTGGGTGTAGCCAGTTTTATTTTTTACAATCAAGGCAATGCGTTGGCCAGCAAATGCGCTGCTGCGTGCAAACACAAACTGTGCACCCACCAGCAGCTGAATGCCACATTCTTTGGCGGCCTGGTGTGCACGAACAATGCCCGCAAGCGAACATTCATCAGTGATACCAATGGCGCTGTAACCTAACAGTTTGGCTTGTTGCACCAGTTCTTCCGCGTGCGATGCGCTTTTCAAAAAACTGAAGTTGCTCAAGGCCAGTGTTTCAGCGAAAGGCGGCAAGGCTTGCAGTGATGTGTTCATGCTAACCAAGCCCTATGCAAAGTAACCGTGCAAAAACCAGCGTGCGTCTTCTTCAAGCAGGTCTTGATAAAGCCATACCAAACTGGAATTGCTGTCCCGCGCGCAGTAGTAATCGCGTTTGCAGGGTTGTGCATCCCACCAGCCAAACTCAACACGCTCAGGGCCGCTGAGCAATTGCCAGGGGCCACCCGTTTGCCAATTCGGGGCTTTGCCTTGCAATGGTTTGGGTGTTGGCAATAGCCACAATGGGCGCGGAGTGCTGGCTGCCAATGCCGAGTTATCTAATTCGGGTGTGTGCTGGTTTTCAATTTTTTTATAGGCGGTGTTTGCAGGTTTTTGCACCGGGGTGTGCTGCAGCACAAGGCTGCACTCAGGCCTGGGGTCACTGTCTGTTGCTGCAAACAACACGGTTTGTTCGCCCAGGCGCGCGCGAAGAATATCGCAGGTGTTGTTCCAGTTGCGCGCGCCTTCCGCGGGGTCGGGTAAAAAACTGTGATTCACGTTGGGCAGCAATTCACTGTGCGTGCATTGCACTCGCAGGTTGCGTATGTCGTCCTCGAATTGCATGCGCCCCAGTTGGTGGTGCAGTAGGCGCCTCCATGTGTCGAGGCAATCGGTGGCTTGCGCACTTCTCAGGTGCAAAACCTCCTCACCGTGCGTGTGAATAAAGGCCCAGTGCAATTCACGTGCGCCATGTTTTTGCTGCTTTAACCAGTTGCACACCGCATCAAGCAGTGCTTGTGCATGGTGTTCAATCAGATCAAGCCTGTCGCTGTGAAAGGGAAGTTCCTTTTCTTGCTCGAATGTATCCGCAGGTTTGTGTGGCACCGTGCCTGTGGCGAGTTTGTTTTGAACACCAAAACCTGAATCCAGTTCAGCCAATGCCTGCGCGCCAAAGCGTTTTAAGAATCCGTCGCGTGGCAAGCGCCACAAATCACCAAGGCGGCCAAAGCCGCATTGTCGCCAGGTGATTTGAAGCTTCGGATCGCAATCAAGTACAGAGATTGGCAAGGCCAGCAAACTGTTTTCATTGAAATTCAGCATGGCCAGAAAATCATCTTGATTGCCTGCAGGGGCGCTCTTGCCAAGCCACCACGCGCCAGTTGCTGTGTGGTGGTTGGCCAGTTGTAATTCACCAGGAAATTCGTCTGCGCTTTGCCACAATTGCGAAAGTAAAGCCTGTGCACCACCAAACAACCTGAAGCTGCTGTGTACCTCGACCAGCCAACCTACGTATTCATGATGCTGGTCTTGTCGCCAGCACACCACCGGGCTGTAATGCGATGCCAATTCAAACAACGAATTGGCATCAAATTGCGATTTGACTTCGCGTGGGTTGCGGGATTGTCTGTAACTCAGGGCGATCCAACGCACGAACAAGCTCCTGTGAGTGCGGGGTGTCGTGTAAAGCACCTTGCGGTTTGGGTAAATCGATTAGTACCGGTTGCTCTAGTACCGGGCCCCTGCGTTTGATCAAATGCACTCGCAGGGTGTTTGGATTTTGGGCCGTAAGGCACAAGCGCAGTGAAGCCGGGGAGGGCTGCATTTGTGCCCGAATGGGTCGAAACACAAAACTTAGCCCCTGTGAACGTGTGGCCTGGTACTGCAAGCGGCGCAACACGGTTGGGCTACACAGTGTTTTTTCTTCGGGAAGCCACATGAAAAGCGCGCCGAAGGAGTCACTTTGCAGCACTTGTTCAATGGCCCAAAGCCTATCCTGGGGTTTGTCGGTTTGAATCAAATGCACTTGGTTCAAAGCCACTCCAAACTGCTCAAATACAGGCGTGAGTGGAAGCAGCGGTGCGCCAATCAGCACCAGTTTTTTTTTCTCCAGCGTCAGCTTGCGTAACACAGGCATTAGAAAGCGAAGTTCGCCAATGCCATGGTGTTTCAGCAGCAGTTCAATCAAGTTGCGGGTGGGCCAGCCACCCCCGGGCAGTTGTTGATCAAGGGCGGAAAAACCGCTGGGTATGCGTGCACTGCTGTCGATGGCAAGCTGGTGGGCGCGCCACACGCCCGGGTGAATGTTGGAAAGATCAGACGACACAACACAACTCCCCGACATTGCTTTGTAGTGCAATTACTGGTTTTTAATGCAACTGACCTTGGCGAATCAAACCAACAGCCAAACCTTCAATTGCGAAGGTTTCGGTTCGCAGGTCGACTTCGATTGGAGCGAAATCGCTGTTCTCGGCTTGCAATTCAACCACATGGCCTTTCTGGAAAAAACGTTTCACGGTGACATCGTCGTTCACGCGTGCAACCACAACCTGACCCGCTCGAGCGGTGCTGGCTTTTTTTACAGCCAGTAAATCACCATCCATAATGCCGATGTCTTTCATGGACATACCGCGTACTTTCAACAAGTAATCGGGCTTGTCTGGGAACAGTGAAGGATCAACAGGAATTTGTTTTTCCACATGTTCTTGGGCGAGAATCGGGCTGCCGGCAGCAACGCGACCTATCAGTGGCAGTTGCATGAACTGCTCGACTGCACGTTCGGCTGCCTTGCTGGCTGTTTCTTCCAGACCTTCAGCGTATTCGCCCAGCAAGCGAATACCGCGTGATGTACTGGCATCCAGGGCAATGACATTTTTCTTGGCCAAAGCCTGCAAGTGATCTTCTGCTGCATTGGCTGAGCGAAAGCCCAGTTGCCGTGCAATTTCAGCGCGGGTGGGGGGCCGACCAAACTGGGTAACTTGGTCCCGGATTAAATCAAGAATTTCTTGTTGACGAGCAGTTAAACCTTTCATGGCACCAATCTCGAATTGACGTGCTGTGATTATATACAGTAAATCAAAACTTGCAAACACAATTGCCTGAATCCAATTGGCGCATGTGACAGGTAATACATTTATCTTCGGGAGAGACAGTCTGGGAGACACGGCCAGAAGCGGAGCGACAAAGTCGCATCCGCGGCCAACCTCACAAAACCGGCCACTCGCATACCTTGTATTGGGTATTTTTCCCGGCTTCACACCACTCTGTCCCTGAATCACCTGCCAGATCCTGCGATAATAAACCCGTAGTAACAACCAGGTGATTCACGTTCATGCTTGTAGTTCTTTCTCCCGCAAAGTCGCTCGATTACGAAACACCCTTGTCTGTCCAAACCAGTACGCAGCCACAATTTGTTGAGCAAGCGGCCGGTCTGGTCGATATTTTGCGTCCCATGAGCCCTGCTGATATTTCCGAACTGATGTCGGTGTCAGACAAGCTGGGTGTGCTTAACGCAACGCGTTACAGCGAGTGGTCCCCGAAGTTCACCAAAAAGAATTCACGCCCTGCGCTGTTAGCATTCAATGGCGATGTGTACGATGGTTTTGATGCCAAAACCCTGGATGAAGAAGGGCTGGCTTTTGCACAAAAGCATGTGCGTATTCTGTCGGGCCTGTATGGCATTTTGCGCCCACTCGATTTGATGCAACCTTATCGGCTTGAAATGGGTACCAAGCTGCCCAACCCTGCAGGCAAAGACTTGTATGCCTACTGGAAGCAAACCGTGGCGCCTGCCCTGAACAAGGAGCTTGCCAAGAAAGACCCGGTCTTGGTGAACCTGGCCTCTGATGAATACTTTAAATCGGTTGATACCAAGGCTTTGAATGCGCGCGTGGTTCAGCCCGTGTTCCAGGACTATAAAAACGGCCAGTACAAAATCATCAGTTTTTTCGCTAAAAAAGCGCGTGGTTTAATGGCCCGCTACATTGTTGATCAACGCATTACCGATGTAGAGCAGCTGAAAAAGTTCAAGGTGGCAGGCTATGCTTTTGCCGCCAAAGAATCCACCGAGAACACCTGGGTATTTCGCCGCAAGGAAGCCTGATCTTGACCATTCCGCACATTCTGATCAGCAACGACGACGGCTACAGCGCCCCTGGCATTCTGGCTTTGCACGGTGCTTTGCTTGAACGCTTTGGCAACACGGTTCACCTGGAGGTGATGGCACCCGAGCAAGACCGTTCTGGTGTCTCAAATGCGCTGACGCTTGACCGGCCACTCACCGTTCGCACAGCAGCCAATGGCTTTCGTTATGTCAATGGAACTCCCACCGATTGTGTGCATGTGGCGGTGACTGGTTTGCTGGAAAGGCGACCCGATCTTGTGGTGTCTGGCATCAACAACGGCGCCAACATGGGCGACGATACGATTTACTCAGGCACTGTGGCGGCCGCCATGGAAGGCTTTCAGTGTGGTTTGCCCGCAATTGCTTTTTCGCTGGCTGGCAAAGGTTATGCGCACCTTGACAGCGCAGCTCGTGTGGCCGCTGAAATCGTGGACCGCTTCTTGAACAACAAGCTGGGTTTGGAGCATTGTTTGCTAAATGTGAACATCCCCCCGATTCCTTACGATGACATGCAGGGCTATGAATGCACCCGACTTGGTAAGCGCCACCATGCCGAGCCCGTGATTCCAACCCAGAACCCGAAAGATGAAACTGTTTACTGGATTGGCCCACCCGGCGGCGCCAAAGATGCGGGCCCTGGTACCGATTTTTATGCGGTCAAGCAGGGTAAAATTTCGATCAGTCCCTTGAAGGCTGATTTGACGCACACCGAACAAATGAAGACCCTGGCCGATTGGCTGTAAAACAACAACATGGATCAAAAGCCCCGTTTCAAGCCAGCACCTGCGCTGATTACCCAGTCTGCGCGCAAACTGGATCGCATTCCGGAACGCATCGGCGGTTCAAGCTTGACCTCCGAGCGTGCGCGTGGGCACTTGGTTCAAAAATTGAAAACCCTGGGCATCGTGAACCAGCGTGTGCTCGATGTAATTGGTGCTGTGCCACGGCATTTGTTTGTGGACGAAGCGTTTGCCTCGCGCGCCTACGAAGATGCAGCCTTGCCAATCGGGCACCAGCAAACGATTTCCCGACCATTCACAGTAGCCCGGTTTGCAGAATATGCACTGGATGGCCGAAAGGATCTCGACAATGTGCTGGAAGTGGGCGCGGGTTGTGGTTACCAGGCCGCCGTGTTCGCTCAAATTGCAAAGCGTGTGGTCAGCATAGAACGCATTGAGGCGTTGTACGACAAAGCCCAACGCAACTTAAAACTTGCAGGCTTTCAGAAAGTCAAAGTAATACATGGCGATGGTTTGGTGGGTTTGCCCGCACAAGCGCCGTTTGATGTCATCATTGTGGCCGCTGCGGGTTTGGAAATACCACAAGCCTTGCTGAAGCAGTTGAAAATTGGCGGGCGCCTTATTGTGCCCGTGGCTGACCAGAATCAGCAAAATCTGGTCATTGTTGATCGATTGGCGGTCGACAAATGGCACCGAGAGAAAAAAGACTTGGTAAAATTCGTACCCCTGTTACAAGGAACCCGCATCGTATGAAACGTGGCGCATTAACTAGAACCCAATTGCTGGGTCACACACGTGCATTGGCAGTTGGATTCGCAACACTGACCTTCTTGGCAGCCTGTACAACAACGGGTAACCAGGCTCCTGTGGTCGATCGTTTGCCCTCCCGTTCTACTGACACTGCCGTGGCTACCGACGGTGTTTACACCGTCAAGGCTGGCGACACCCTGTACAGTATTGCTCTGGATTTTGGCCTGGATTGGCGTGAACTGGCGCGTGCCAACAATTTGAGCGATCCCAGCAAACTAAGCATTGGTCAAAAGTTGCGCGTGACAGGTGCGCCTACTGCTGTAGCCGGCGGTACTTCGGGATCAACCATTGAAGACAGTGGCGTTGAAGTAACCCCAATCACACCCGCTGGTGGTGCAAAGCCCGTTGAGGCCACACCAGCACCTGAAATCAAACCACCCGCACCTGTTGCTGTTACCTTGGGTTTTATCTGGCCGCACCCAGGTGAAATCATTCAAGGGTACAAGGCGGGTGTAAACAAGGGTATTGATCTTGCCGCCAAGGTTGGTGATCCTGTGGTGGCCTCCCAGGCTGGGCGTGTAGTTTATTCAGGCAACGCGCTACGCGGTTACGGCAACTTGATTATTCTGAAACACGACAACAATTTGTTGACTGCCTATGCGCACAACAAAACCTTGTTGGTGAAAGAAGGCGAACCCGTCACCAAAGGCCAGAAAATTGCTGAAGCAGGGCAGTCCGATTCTGACCGCCCCAAGCTGCACTTTGAGGTGCGTAAGCAAGGTAAGCCTGTTGACCCGATGGATTACCTCCCGGCCCGTTAATTTTTATTGAATGTAGCCATGGGCCGCAAAAAGAAAAAAGAACGAACACCTGTGGTGTTTCCACAGGTGCAAGTTGCCATTGAATCAATCGACCTGGATGCCAATGGCATTGGCCATGTGGATGGCAAAGTGCACTTTATCGATGGTGCAATCACCGGTGAAACCGTGGTTGCTGAAATTACGCGAGTAAAGCCAAGCTATTCAAAAGGCAGAACACTGCAGGTGCTGAATTCGGTTTCCACTCGTACTACTCCCAAGTGCCCGCATTATGGGGTGTGTGGTGGGTGTGCCATGCAACACATCGAGCCCAATGCACAGGTGGCCATTAAAAATCGTGCACTTGAAGACCTGCTGCAGCGAATTGGTCGCCAAACCCCTGAACAAATGATGCCGCCTATTTACGGCTCTTTTTGGGGTTACCGGCACCGTGCGCGCTTAAGCACCCGGTTTGTGATCAAGAAAGACCGCTTCTTCGTGGGTTTTCACGAGAAGTCTTCCTCGTATGTGGCTGACATGCAGGTATGCCATGTACTGCCCAAACATGTGTCCAATATGATCGTGCCCTTGGGCAATATGCTGGTTACATTGAGTATTTTCATGCGCGTTCCGCAGATTGAACTCGCTGTTGGCGATGGCGTAACTGCCATGGTCCTTCGCCATTTGGAGCCTTTGAGTGAATCAGATCTTGATACGCTTCGGGCATTTGGCAATGAATGGGGTGTGGACTGGTGGTTGCAACCCGGTGGCCCGGCCACAGCGCACCGCCTTGAAGCAGGCAAGCCGGTAGACCTCACTTATCGCATTCCAAGCTTTGGCATTCGCATGCGATTCAGGCCCACTGATTTCACGCAAGTGAACCACATGATCAACGACGCCATGATCAGCCGCGCCGTGTCGCTGCTCGATCTGAAACCTGAAGACCGTGTGCTTGACCTGTTTTGTGGTCTTGGTAATTTCTCTTTGCCTTTGGCCACAAAAAGCAGCTATGTGAAGGGTTTTGAAGGTTCACAAGACCTTGTAAGCCGGGCCGGTGAGAATGCTGAATTCAACGGTTTGGCCGACAAAACAGAATTTCACGTGCGCAACCTGTTTGAAGTGGAAACACCTGAATGGGAAAGCTGGGGGCAATACGACAAAGTATTGGTTGATCCTCCGCGCGATGGGGCGTTGGAAATTTGCAAGGCAATTGTGGGTGCGCGTGCAGAGTTTCAGCCAAAACGCATTGTGTATGTGAGTTGTAATCCAGGCACTTTGGCCCGTGACACCGCCGTGTTGTGCAATGTAGGTTCGTACAAATTGATGAAAGCCGGAGTGGTGAACATGTTCCCGCACACTGCGCATGTGGAATCGATTGCGGTGTTTGAGCGGGTTGAATACAGCGAATATTGCGGATAAAAAGCCAAGCGATCACTGGCTGGAAGCACAAATAACAAACGGGGCCGTTGCGGCCCCGTTTTCGTTGGTGCGTTTGCCTCACCAACTCGGCGGTCAGTATAGATACCGACCAACTGAGACTTCATATTGCGCTTCTGAAACCGACTTTGCAACAACTTTCGATGTTGCAAAGTGTCAAAAAAGTATTTTTAAATCAGTTACTTTCAGGTAACTTGAAGTCTGTTGGCCCGTTTTTACTCGCGGCTGCCACCAGCAAACACCATGAGCAGTTGCAGCAAATTCACGAACAAATTGTACAAACTCAGGTAAATGCTTAGTGCGGCTGAAATGTAGTTTGTCTCGCCGCCGCGCATTACACGCTGCAGGTCATACAGAATAAACAGAGAGAACAAGCCCACACAGATGGTCGAAATGGTCAGAGACAGGGCTGGCATTTGCAGGAAAATATTGGCCACCGAGGCCACAATCACCATCACCAGGGCAATCAACAGGCCTTTGCCCATGTTGGTGAAATCACGCTTGGTCACCGCTGCGTAGCTGGCCAGGCCGAAGAAAATACCGGCTGTACCCAGCGCCGCCATCATGATGATGGAGCTACCGTTGGACAGGCTAAGTGCGACCGACAGGATGCCGGACAGCATCAGACCCATGAAGAATGTGAAGCCCAGCATCAGCACCACACCAAACGAGTTGTTGCGGTTGCGCTGGATGCCCCAGATGAAGCCGAACATGGCGGCCAGCATCACAACAAATGAGAGGATCGGGCTGCCAGCGAACAGACGGAAGAACCCGAACTGAATGCCTGCAAATGCGCCCAAAGCTGTTGGCACCATGGAAAGGGCCAGCAGGAAATATGTATTTCGCAGAACACGGTTTGTTTCTACGGATGAAACACCACCGGCTGTGCGGCCAAATTGTGCTGTTCTTGAATCAGACATGTGTTCTCACTCCTTTGTAAAACACGACTTTATATGGATTTAGAGTAATGGTAATGCCGAAAAGTTTCAATTCAAGGGGTGGGTCAGAACCGTGATTGGGTTTTTTTCATAAACCAGCTATAATTACGGGTTAATTTTCACGCTTTTCTAATCTTTTCGGAGTGGTTACACCATGGCAATCGAGCGCACCCTGTCCATCATCAAGCCTGATGCTGTTGCAAAAAACGTAATTGGTCAAATTTACAGCCGCTTTGAAGCCGCTGGCCTGAAAGTAGTTGCTGCACGCATGGCCCACCTGTCTCGCGCTGAAGCAGAAGGCTTCTACGCTGTGCACAAGGCGCGTCCTTTCTTCAAAGACCTGGTTGAATTCATGATTTCCGGCCCAGTGATGATTCAAGCCCTGGAAGGCGAGAACGCAATTGCCAAGAACCGTGAATTGATGGGTGCCACAAACCCCAAAGAAGCGGCTGCCGGTACCATTCGCGCCGACTTTGCGGACAGCATTGATGCCAACGCTGTTCACGGTTCTGATGCCCCAGAAACAGCTGCGAACGAAATCGCTTATTTCTTCCCGGCGTCACAAGTATTTTCACGCTAATCTAAACAGGTTGCGTTGAATTCCGGGGGCGCGCGTGCGTCCCTGTTTGTTTTGAAAGGACACACCATGAGTGCACAACTCGACAATTTGCTGGACTACTCGGTGCCCGAGTTGATTCAGTGGTGTGGCAATTTGGGTGAAAAGCCATTTCGGGCCAAACAACTGGCCAAATGGATTCACCAGTCGGGTGTCGACAACTTCGACGCCATGACCGATCTTGCGAAATCATTTCGCCAGAATTTGAACAGCCGTGCCTGCATCAAGGCCCCTAGCATCATTTCCGACAATGTCTCCAAAGACGGCACACGCAAGTGGCTCTTTGATGTGGGTAACGGCGATGCTGTCGAAACGGTATTTATTCCCGAAGAGCGCCGTGGAACCCTCTGTGTCAGTTCGCAGGCAGGCTGCGCCGTGAATTGCCGTTTCTGCTCCACAGGCAAGCAAGGTTTTTCCCGCAATTTAAGCACCGCCGAGATTGTGGCCCAGTTGTGGAAGGCCAATGTCTTACTGCGTGAAGCGGGTGACCGGGTTTACGCTCAAGAGCGCCCGGTTACGAACGTTGTCATGATGGGCATGGGCGAACCACTGTTGAACTACGATGCCCTGGTGCCTGCCTTGCAATTGATGCTGGATGACACGGCTTATGGTCTGTCTCGCCGAAGGGTTACTGTGTCCACTTCAGGTGTTGTGCCGTTTATGGACAGGCTCTCACAAGATTGCCCCGTGGCTTTGGCTGTGTCGCTGCACGCCCCCAATGACGCGCTTCGTGACCATCTGGTGCCATTGAACAAAAAGTATCCCCTGCGGGAATTGCTGGACGCTTGTTTGCGTTACCTGAAATTTGCACCCCGTGATTTCATCACTTTTGAGTATGTGATGCTCGATGGTGTGAACGACAAGCCCGAGCATGCTCAGCAATTGCTTGAAATCGCAAAAATTGTGCCTTGTAAATTCAATCTGATCCCCTTCAACCCCTTCCCGGAATCGGGTTTGCTCAAGTCAACCAGCCCTGCGATCAAAACGTTTGTAGACATACTGGGCGGAGCAGGGGTTGTGACGACCGTTCGCAAAACTCGGGGCGACGACATCGATGCGGCCTGTGGGCAACTGGCCGGTGAGGTTCGGGACCGAACGAAAGTCAAGGAGCGGCTGGTGAGCACCGTGTCTCTGGAAGAACTGAGGGGTTCCTCCAAACGCAGGGACTAGGGAAACACCCCGCATGCTTTGTCATACAATGAATGCATGATGTGGTGTGTTGTAGAAGTCTGAGTGTATTAATTGAACTATAAAAACTATATTTTGATCGCCAAACTTGTGGCGCTTTCTCAAAAAACTCCTCAACACATTGAATTTTCATAGAAATCGCTTGAATCTACCGGCTTGCTTCGATTATGCTGCACAGGTGGTGGCGGTAAAGAACTACAATTACTAATCGGGGCCATTTGTGCCTGCCGACGCTTGGAAAGACCAAATGAATGAAAATCGTGCCATGAGCAAAACTGAATCATCAGATGCCAGTGCAGGTCAGGATGTAAAACTGGAGCAAAACAACAGCTCTGTTGCAGAAAAGCACCCCAATTTGACGCTGCTCGAGTCGGGTCAAAACCCAGGCGAAATTTTGCGTGTCGCCCGTGAAAAAGCAGGTTATTCCCTCAGCGACATCAGCGCTCAAACCAAAATCAACGAACGCCAGCTTGAAGCCATTGAAAGTGGCGATGTTGGGCGCCTGCCGCCTGAGACATTTGCCAAGGCTTTCATTAAAAGTTATTGCAAAGCCCTGAAGATGGATCCGGCACCAGTCATCATGTCCTTCGGGTTTTCCGAGGCCAGCGCGCAAGTCAAAACCGCACGGTCTGGGCAGGCAGACAGTGGTCGCCCTGAGCCGCTCGAGCCAAAAATGCCCAACAGCTCCAAGCGCTTGTCCACCCTGAATTTTGATCGTAAAACCGGCAAAAAATCATTGAGCTATGGCATTGTGCTGGCAGCCGTGGTGGTCATGGCTGTGTTTTACATTCCAGTGTTTATGTCAGGTCAAGAGGCCGAAGTTGTTGATGCGGAAGTGATCGAGCCCAACGAGGCGCCTGTATCCACGGCACCAGGTGCAGAGAGTGCAGTGCCAGCGGATGGTTCTTTGCCTCTAAGCCTCGATCCGCCAGCTGCTGCCGGCGATACTTCTGTTTTTCCAGCGCTTCAGCAACCTGTCACGCCTGTAGGTGAATCTGCGCCATCAGCCGCTATTGCACCAAACTCCTCAGCAGTGGTCGGAAGCACTGCAACCCCGCCTCTTGCCGAAACAACAGCGCCTGCTGCGGCGGCAGCTTCCGCGGCCAGTGGCGGTGAAGGCTTGTTGCGATTTAACTTTCAGGAGCAATCCTGGGTGACCGTTCGCGATGCAAATGACAAGGTATTGATTTCCCAGCTTAACGACGGCGGCAGCAATCTTGAAGTGAAGGGCCAAGCGCCGTTCAAGCTGATTGTTGGCAACGCCAAGGCAGTGAGTGTATCCAGCAATGGAAAACCTGTTGACCTGACTTCATCCATTCGCGGGGAAGTGGCCCGAATCACTGTTCAGTAAAATCTGTCAGGGGGCTTTATATAGCCCCCGCTTTTAAGCAACCCGTCTATCTCGCCAGAAGTTCATCGTGATTCCAAATACCCCCTTGAAGCGACACAAAACCCATCAAGTGGATGTCCGCTGGAAAGAGCATGTCGTATCCATCGGTGGAGGTGCGCCTGTGCTGGTGCAATCCATGACCAACACCGACACGGCCGATGCCCTGAATACAGCCCTTCAAATCAAGGCCTTGTACCTCGCTGGCAGCGAAATGGTTCGAATCACAGTGAACAACGACGCCTCTGCAGAGGCTGTGCCTTACATTCGTGACCAACTGGACAAAATGAGAATCCCCGTACCACTGGTCGGTGATTTTCATTACAACGGACATTTGTTGCTTCAAAAATACCCGGACTGCGCGAAGGCCTTGTCCAAGTACCGAATCAACCCTGGCAATGTGGGCTCGTCCCGCTCGCGTGATGACAACTTCGCCGCCATGATTTCAATTGCCGCTGAACACGACAAGCCTGTGCGTATTGGCGTGAACTGGGGCAGCCTGGATCAAAACCTGCTCGCGCGCATGATGGATGAAAACGGCAAAAAAGCCGACCCACTGCCCGCGCAGCAACTGATGTATCAGGCGCTAATCGAGTCTGCTGTCAGCAGCGCGCACAAGGCGGTCGAGCTTGGTTTGCCAGCCAATAAAATTGTGTTGTCTTGCAAGGTAAGCCAGGTTCAGGATTTGATCGCGGTGTACCGCGAACTGGCCGGCCGAAGCGAGTTTCCTCTTCATCTTGGCTTGACCGAAGCCGGCATGGGTACCAAAGGCATTGTGGCCTCCACCGCTGCGTTGTCTGTGCTACTGCAGGAAGGCATTGGTGACACCATTCGAGTGTCCTTGACACCCGAGCCCAATGGCGACCGCTGTAAGGAAGTGCTGGTTGGTCAGGAAATATTGCAGTCTCTCGGCCTGCGTGCCTTCACGCCGCAGGTGATTGCCTGCCCGGGTTGTGGTCGCACCACCAGCACCGTGTTCCAGGAATTGGCGGATCAAATTCAAACCTACCTGCGTGATCAGATGCCGATCTGGAAAAACCAGTACGTGGGTGTTGAGGAAATGAAAGTAGCCGTGATGGGTTGCGTGGTCAATGGCCCGGGTGAAAGCAAACATGCCGACATTGGTATTTCATTGCCAGGCACTGGTGAGGCACCGTCGGCCCCTGTGTTTTTGGACGGCAAGCGCACAGTGACACTGAAAGGCGAGAACATCGCCCAGGAATTTCAGGCGATTGTGCAGCGTTATGTTGAGCAAAGGTACGCTGGCGGCAACAAGTAGCCCAAGAATAGGCGACAATACCGGGTTGAGAAATTAAGTTGAATGCGTCAATGAGTCATCCTGAGTCGCCGGAACAATCCAAAGCCAAGAAGCAAACCCGACTTCAATCCGTCAAGGGAATGAACGATGTGTTGCCTGTAGAGGGCATCCATTGGGAAAACCTCGAGGTGATGTTGCGCGAGTGGTTGACTTCCTATGGTTACCGCCTGATCAAAACCCCTGTACTGGAACCCACATCGCTGTTTCGTCGAGGCATTGGTGAAGTCACCGACATCGTCGAGAAAGAGATGTTCAGCTTTGTGGATCGTTTGAATGGCGACGAACTCACCCTGCGGCCGGAATTCACAGCGGGTATTGCACGCGCAACCATCCAGCACAACTTGACCTATGCAGCACCTCAGCGTGTTTATTCCATGGGGCCTGTGTTCCGCCATGAGCGCCCCCAGCGCGGGCGTTACAGGCAGTTTCACCAGCTTGATGTTGAAGCATTGGGTTTTGCGGGGCCCGACATCGACGCTGAATTGATCGTGATGCTGTCGCGTCTTTGGCGTGAAATGGGTCTTGAAGATGTACGCCTTGAAATTAACTGCTTGGGCGAAGCGCCAGAACGCCTGGCGCACCGACAAGCCTTGATTACGTATTTTGAAGCGAATGCTGAGCTGCTGGACGAAGACGCCAAGCGCCGCTTGCACAGCAACCCCTTGCGGATTCTGGATACGAAGAACCCCACCATGCAAGACATGGTCAATGGCGCACCACGTTTGTCAGAATTTTTGGGTGAGCAATCACTGGCCCATTATCAAGGTGTAAAGCGCCTGCTCGACGATGCAGGTGTGCGTTACATTGAAAACCCGCGCCTGGTTCGCGGCCTTGATTACTACAACCTCACTGTGTTTGAGTGGATTACTGATGCCCTGGGCACGCAGGGAACCATTTGTGGCGGTGGCCGTTACGATGGTTTGATCGAGGTTCTGGGTGGAAAGCCGACACCGGCCATCGGATTTGCAATTGGCCTGGAACGTTTGCTCGAGTTGTACCTCGAAGTGAATCAACCTGATGACACTGCAGATCTGGATGTCTATGTGGTCCACCAAGGCGAAGGAACAGCACGGCGCGCATTTACACTGGCTGAAGAGCTTCGGGATGCAGGGTTTGCTGTTGTACTTCACGCTGGTGGTGGTGGTTTTAAAAGCCAAATGAAACGCGCAGATGTCAGCGGTGCGGCTGTGGCGGTTATTCTGGGTGAAAACGAATTGAATGCGGGCACTGCGGCAGTCAAATTGTTACGCGGTGAAAGCAAGCAGGAAGAATTCAAACAAGAGGGATTGGCCGAAGCCATTTTCGGTCTGCTTTACGGAGAAGGAGAGGAGTCTTGAGTCGATACAGCCTTGAAGAACAAGAACAACTGGCCAGTTTGAAGGCATTCTGGTCCAAATACGGCAGTTTTATTTTGACCGTGTTGATTCTTGTGTTCGGTGCCTTTGCCTTGAACAACGGTTGGAAATGGTGGCAGGCACGCCAGTCCACAGAAGCGGTAGTGGTCTATGAACGCTTGGAGGCGGCTACTCGCGAGGGAAATATCGAACTGGTAGGTGAAATCCAGAAGACCTTGTTCGAGGAGCATGCTGGTTCACCTTATGCGCAGCGTGGGGCGTTGATTGCGGCCAAAGCCTTTTTCGATGAAGGCAAGCTCGACGAGGCGAAGGCATCTTTAAAGTGGGCTTCTGAAGAAGCAAAGCTGGATGAATATGTTGCGACTGCTCGTTTGATGTTGGCAGGCATTCTGATCGAGCAATCCGAGTTCGATGCGGCCAAAGCTGCCTTGAGTGAAGACTATCCGGGATTTGAAGGCCTGTTTCACGACCGTTTGGGTGATTTGGCTTTGGCTCAGAAGGATGTAGCTACTGCGCGCAAAGAGTATGAGCTGGCGCTTGGTACCATTCAATCCGACAGTCCGTGGAAGCAGGTCATTGAGCGCAAAATCAGCGCCTTGCCCAAACTGGAGGCCAAACAATGAGAGATCCAATGAAGCACATTCTTAAAATTTCATCTCTTGTTGCTACTTTGGCCTTGCTGGGTGGTTGCGCTGCCATCAGCTCAACCATGAGCAGCCTGAATCCTTTTGGCAGCAGTGCTGTAAAGCCCGCGGAATTGCAGCCTTTTACGCCCCAGCTGAAAGTTGCCAATACCTGGTCTGTGGACGTGGGCGACTCTGAGCAAGGCAGCTTCACGCCTGTTTTACTGGACTCCACCGTGTATGCCGCTTCGCAAGAGGGTCAGTTGGTGGCTATTGACCGGGCCACAGGTAAAACAAAATGGAAAGTAAAAGTGGGCACCGAGCTGAAAGTCGGTGTGGCCGCAACGCTTGACACCATTGCCGTGATCGACGTGAACAACAATCTGCTTGCGTTTGATGCCAATGGCAAACAAAAATGGCAAACCGGTGTGGGCGCCGATGTAAGTAGCGTGCCGGTGGGTGCTGCGGGCACCATTCTGGTCCGCGGCATCGATTTCTCGGTGATCGCTTATTCGGCATCGAATGGAGCACAGCGCTGGAAGTACACGCGACAGTTACCTCCGCTGACTTTGCGTGTCAATACGCCGGTAGATGTCAACAATGCGCGGGTTTACGCCGGTTTCCCAGGTGGTCGCTTGGTGGCACTTGACCTGAGCGCGGGCACCGTTGTTTGGGAAGGTACCTTGGCAACGCCCAGCGGAACCACTGAAATTGAGCGCATTACCGACGTAACCGGCACACCGATATACAACTTCCGTGAAGTGTGTGCAGCTGCTTTTCAAGGCAAGGTTGGTTGTCTGGACTCAGTCAGTGCACGTCCTATCTGGACCACCGATTTTTCTGCACCCAGTGGCGCCTCGGTCGACGACCGCTACATGATTGCTCCCAATGAACTGGGTGATCTGTTCGCGTTTTCCCGCAGCGGTGGCAAGCAGGTTTGGAAAATTGAGAACTTCCAGCGTCGTCAACCAACCACACCGACCGTAATTGGTCGCGCTGTGGCCGTGGGTGACTACGAAGGCTATGTTCATTTCATTGATCGAGACACCGGCAAAACCATTGCGCGAACAAGAGTGGGTTCAACCACTTTTGCCAGCCAGCCTGTGCCTGCTGAAACCGATGCGCTGATCGTGCAATCGCGTGGCGGCAGTGTGGCCCTGATATCTGTCCAGTAAAGTAAAACATGAAACCTGTCATTGCCCTGGTTGGGCGCCCAAATGTGGGCAAGTCCACATTGTTCAATCGTTTGACCCGAACAAGAGACGCCCTGGTGGCCAACCAGCCCGGCTTAACCCGTGATCGCCATTACGGTGTTGGCCGCATAGGCCCACGAGAATACTTGGTGGTAGACACCGGCGGGCTAGAGCCTGTGGCGAAAGACGGTATTTACGCGGAAATGGCCAAACAAAGCCGACAGGCGATTGTTGAGTCTGACCTGGTATTGTTTCTGGTGGATGGTCGCCAAGGCGTAACCCCTCATGATCACGTGATTGCAGCAGAACTGCGCAAAGCCAAACGTGATGTGATTCTGGTGGTCAACAAAACCGAGGGCTATACGCACTCGATGGCAGCGGCGGACTTTTTCGAGTTGGGTTTGGGCGAGCCGGAAACCATTTCTGCAAGCCACGGCGATGGCGTGCGCCAATTGATGGACACCGCCTGTGAAAAGCTGCCGGTATTGCCTGAAGACGAAGCCGGTGGTAGGCGAATCAAGGTAGCCATTGCAGGCCGCCCGAACGTGGGCAAATCCACGATGGTGAACACCTTGCTGGGTGAAGAACGCGTAATTGCCTTCGACTTGCCTGGCACCACCCGGGACAGTATTTACATCGATTTCGAGCGCAATGACAAGCCGTATACCTTGATTGACACTGCTGGTTTGCGCAAGCGTGGCAAGGTGTTTGAGTCAGTCGAAAAGTTTTCGGTGATTAAAACTCTTCAGGCGATTGAAGACGCCAATGTGGTGATTCTAATGCTGGATGCCCAGCAGGATATTTCCGATCAAGATGCTTCCATCGCTGGTTTCATTGTAGAAGCTGGGCGTTCGCTGGTCTTGGCTGTGAACAAGTGGGACAGTCTGGATGATTATCGCAAGGAACGAATCAAGGCTGAAGTAGGGCGCAAGCTCACCTTTCTGAATTATGCGAAGTTTCATTATGTGTCTGCCACCAAGCCGTTTGGTATTGCAGCCATGATGAAGTCAGTCGATGAAGCGCACGCAGCGGCTTTCGCCAAGTTGTCTACGCCTAAGCTGACTCGCCTGATTCAGGAATGCGTTGAACACCAACAACCCCCTCGCAAAGGCATTTTCCGCCCCAAGCTGCGTTATGCTCACCAGGGTGGTCAGAATCCGCCAATCGTGATTGTGCACGGCACTGCGCTGGATGCGATTCCAGACAACTACAAACGTTATCTGGAAACTCGAATTCGCGAACGTTTCAAGCTTGATGGCACGCCGCTTCGGGTGGAGTTCCGAAGCAACGTGAACCCGTTTGACAAGAAAGATTAGCGCAAAAAATTAACGCGAGAATTAGAACGGAATTTTGCGGGTCAGAATGTCTTTGTACATCACCCAGTCACCCATGAAGCTGTAGAGCGGATACTTGAACGTGGCTGGGCGGTTCTTCTCGAAAAAGAAGTGTCCCACCCACGCAAATGCATAGCCTGTCAGCAAGCCATACAGTAGCCACATGGGTTGGCCTGTGGTGATCAATTTGAACAAACACACCAGTGCCAGCGTTGAGCCCACAAAGTGCAGTCTGCGACAAGTCAGGTTGTTGTGTTCAGCCAAGTAAAAAGGGTAAAAATCTGCAAAAGTCTGAAATCTGTTTCCGGTTTTTGGCATGCCCATGTCTCCATTTATTTATTTTTGATCGTTGTAGTTTACATCCCTTGCCGCTTCAGGCTTGCATTTGCCCAGAAATTTGGACTTGAAAGCTGTGGCATTTCGGGTAGGATGAATAAGACGACCATAAGAATATTTTAGGAGGTTTGTGATGCAAGTTAAAGAAGTCCTGCGCGTAAAGGGCAACACGCTTTTTACTGTCACCCCCGAAACCAATCTTTCTGATTGTGTGGTAACCATGGCCGATCATGATGTAGGTTCTCTGGTCGTGATGGACAAAGGGGTGCTGGCTGGCATCGTAACCTTCCGCGAAGTGATTCGTGTACTGGCCAAGCGACAGAAAGAGCACCGCACAGGCCCCACCCCCCCAGTGGCGGAAATTGTGGTTCGCGAAGTGATGAACACAGAGCCCACAGTGGCAACCCTTGATATGGAAGTGGACAGCCTTCGTAAATTAATGCTTGAGAATCACCAGCGCTATTTGCCTGTGATGGATGGAAACACCCTGTGCGGCGTGATTTCGTTTCACGACGTGGCCAAAGCAGTGCTTGAAGAACAAGGGTTTGAGAACAAAATGCTGAAAGGCTATATTCGCGATTGGCCGATGGAAGAAAGCAGCAGTTGAGTTGAACACAGAAGCAGTGCAGGTGGTACCAAATTGAAGAAAAGAGTTGCGATTATTGGCGCTGGTATGTCGGGTTTGGCTTGCGCACGCGAATTGATCCAGCAAGGCCACGAGGTCACCTTGTATGAGAAAAGTCGCGGCCCGGGTGGGCGTATGCCCACGCGCTGGCTGAATCGCGATACCGACCCCCCCTTGGGTTTTGATCACGGTACCCAATATTTCCAGGCCTCGTCACCCGCGTTTGTTGAATTGATTGATCTTGCCCACAAAGCGGGCGCGGTTGCGCCCTGGGCTGGTTCTGTTGTGAACCTGGGTTATGGGCTTTCCTCCCCGCATGCCAGCACCACCACTCGATGGGTGGGCACGCCTGGAATGGCCAGCTTGGGGCGTTTTATGGCTCATGGGCTTGATATTCGATTGCAATGCCGGGTGGCTGGTGTGGTTCACACCGATGGTCTGTTCCAGCTAACGGTGCACCTCGCCGATGGCACTGTGCGCGTAGAGTCTGGTTTTGATGCTGTTGTCAGCGCCATTCCCGCAGAGCAGGTGGTGCCGCTCTTCGAGGAAGTTCACAAACCTTTGGCCCAACTGGCCGCTGCCATTGAATCCAACGCCACTTGGTCAGTCATGCTCACGCCGCGAGAGCTTGTCAAAGTAGATTTTGACGGAGCCTTCGTGGTGGACAGTCCACTGGGCTGGATTTGCCGGGATTCGTCCAAGCCTGGCAGGGCCGTGGGCGATCGCTGGATCTTGCAGGCCACTGCTGATTGGTCTCGGCTGCACCAGGACTACGCCGCTGAGGAAGTGGGAAAAATGCTGCTTGATGTGTTCTGCAATGTAACTGGTCAGCTGATTGAGGAGCCTCTGACCATGACTGCACATCGATGGTTGTATTCTTTGCCGAGCAACCCTGTAGGCGTGCCTTGTTATTTCAGCGAAGAGAATATGCTGGGTGCATGTGGCGACTGGCTCAACGGCGCACGTGTTGAAGATGCATTTTTGAGTGGATACACTCTGGGGCATCAACTGTCCAATGCATTCAACAGTACTTTGATTCAGTAGCAACTCGGCTGCAAATAAATTGCAATTGAGAAGTTGCAAGTGAGCAAGCTCAACACCCGCGCCGTTCAGGTGCAGGATATTCCGATAAAATAACCTTTTGCTTATTCGAGTGAACGCGCATGTCCGGAAGTAGCCTGGGTCGCCTTTTTGTGGTCAGTAATTTTGGTGAAAGCCATGGGCCTGCCATTGGTTGCGTGGTGGATGGTTGCCCACCGGGTTTACCACTCACCGAAGCCGACTTGCAAGCAGACCTGGACCGACGCAAACCGGGTACCTCCCGCCATGTGACTCAGAGACAGGAAGCCGATCAGGTTGAAATTCTTTCCGGTGTGTTTGAAGGCCTGACAACGGGAGCCCCCATTGGCTTGTTGATTCGGAATCAAGACCAGCGCAGCAAAGATTACGGCAACATCATGGACACGTTTCGCCCGGGCCATGCCGATTACACCTACTGGCACAAATATGGCATTCGTGATTATCGCGGGGGCGGGCGTTCCTCGGCCCGCATGACTGCGCCCATGGTAGCGGCAGGCGCAATTGCGAAAAAATGGCTGGCCAGCAAGCTGGGTATTGAGATTCGTGGTTGCATGACCCAAATAGGCGAGGTGGATATTCCGTTTTCTACTTGGAACGATGTTCACACCAATCCTTTTTTCGCGCCAAACAACGAAAAGGTTGTCGAGCTAGAGGCCTATATGGATGCCTTGAGAAAGTCGGGCGACTCATGTGGTGCTGGCTTGCGTGTGCAGGCCACTGGCGTGCCTGTCGGTTTGGGTTCGCCTTTGTACGACAAGCTGGATGCCGACATTGCCCACGCCATGATGAGCATTAACGCTGTAAAAGGCGTTGAAATTGGCGCTGGTTTCGCTTGTATTGCCCAAAAGGGCTCTGAGCACGGTGATGAAATGACCCCGGAGGGATTTGGTTCCAACCACGCAGGCGGTATTCTGGGCGGTATTTCAACTGGCCAGGATATTGAAGTTCGCATGGCGATCAAGCCAACGTCCAGCATTCGTTTACCCCGAAAGTCGATTGATAAAGCGGGCAATCCGATTGACGTTGAAACCTATGGCCGCCACGACCCTTGTGTTGGAATACGCGCAACACCTATTGCAGAGGCCATGCTTGCTTTGGTCATTATGGATCACATGTTGGTGCATCGCGCACAGTGTGCGGACGTTCAGGTGGGCACACCACAAATTCCACCCGGCACTTCAAATTATTAAGTCGTCAATCTCTACGCGGGCAGGCATTTGCAACTGGGCTGGTTAGCGCTTTTTTACGCAGCGTATTTCGCATTTGTAGGCTTGTATTCGCCGTTCTTGGGGCCTTACCTGAAATCGATTGGTCACAGTCTGGATGTGATCGCTCTGGCTTTGGGTATGATGCAGTTGATGCGAATTGTTGGTCCATTTGCCTGGGGCTGGCTGGCTGACCACACCGGCAACCGGGTTCGCTGGATTCGATTGGGAACCTTTGCTGGTTTCTGTTTCGCAGCGCTCGCATTTTGGTATCAGCAAACGCCTTCGCACCTCATTGTTCTCGTCTTGCTCTTGAATCTGAGTATTTCTGGTTTGGTGCCCATGTCCGATTCCTACGCCATGGAGCGTTGTGCTGGTTGCACTGGTCAGTATGGCCAAGTGCGTTTGTACGGCTCGTTGGGCTTTGTGTTGGCGGTGCTGGTTTTTGGGGCAGTGGCGGATCGCTTTGGTTTTGCCTCCTATCCGTTTTGGGCCTGTGCCATGTTGCTGCTTGGCTATGTTGCAGCCTTGAAATTCACACCCGATTCACCCCGGGTTGCCAACACGGAGAGTTCGATCATGTTGACAGGCAGCGGCTTTAAACGGCTGCTGTTACCGGAGCCCATGCCACTTTTCTGGTTGGCTTCTTTTTTCATGATTTTTGCCCATGGAGTTTTTTACGCCTTTTTCTCACTCTATTTGCTCGAATTCAATTATTCGGAACTGAGCATTGGTGGTTTGTGGGCATTCGGTGTGATGTGCGAGGTGGTCTTTTTTGCACTTCAAACCCGCTTCTTCAAACGCTTTTCCCTGAACACTTGGCTTTGCGTCAGTTTCGCGGCTTGTGCGTTTCGCTTCGCCCTGACTGCGGCGTTCCCTGAATTCGGCTGGGTGATGCTTTTTGCTCAGGGCTTGCATGCTTTAACCTTTGCGGCACACCATACCGCTACCATTAGTTGGTTGCGAGAAAACCTGCCGGGCAAGCTGGTGGTTCGTGGCCAGGCCATGTATGCCACCATTGCGTATGGCTTAGGGGGTTCAGCGGGTACATTTTTGGGTCGTTTTGCATGGGAGTGGGGCGGGCCAGCCAGCGCATTTGCCATGGCCTCGGTCAGTGGTTTGATTGCCTTGCTTCTTGGCTGGCGTTTTACAATCGCCAGCAAGCAAGCCCCTTCGGCACTTTTGTCGGGATAAGCAGTCTTAGATGGGTAGTTGATGTCAACTTTGCAGCATTGTCTGCCGTTTCTACAGAACGGTTTTACTGAAAATTACAGGTGAAAAACAATGGTATTTTCTGGATTGAAGCGACGCACCACCTTAACGCTGACGCTTGCGTTTTCAACTGGTGTGTTGGCCGCATGTTTAACCACTCAAACCACCTCGGGTGGGGCGGTTGGGGTTGATCGTTCCCAATTTGTACTGGTTTCCTCGGCGGAAGTAGACGCCGCTGCCGCCAAGGGCTATGCCGATGTGATTGCCAAGGCTCAAAAAGAGGGCAAACTGAACAAGGACGCCAAGCAGGTGGCTCGTGTGCGCGCCATTGCCAATCGGCTCATTCCTCAAACTGTGGCTTTCCGGCCGGATGCACCGCAATGGAAGTGGGAAGTCAATGTGATTGAATCAGACCAACTGAATGCGTGGTGCATGGCTGGCGGAAAAATCGCTTTTTACTCGGCCTTGATTGAAAAGCTGGCCCTGACTGATGATGAAATTGCCGCCATCATGGGACATGAAATCGCCCATGCTTTGCGGGAACACAGCCGGGAACGAATTTCACAGCAACTCGCCACTAATGTTGGGCTTGACCTGGCTTCGGCTGTTTTTGGTTTGTCGCGCGGTGCGTCCGATCTGGCTGGCATGGCCGCCAATGTTGCAATTTCACTACCTTATGGGCGTTCCCACGAGGTCGAGTCTGATCGAATTGGCGTGGAGCTGGCAGCGCGCGCGGGCTACAACCCCCGCGCTGCAATCAGTGTTTGGCAGAAGATGAGCCGGGCCGGTGGTGGATCACCTCCCGAGCTGTTGTCGACGCACCCTTCACCCGAGAACCGAATCCAGGATTTGGAAGTTTATTCAGCCAGGGTTCAGCCTTTGTACGAGCAAGCCAAAAGGCGTTGAGCACTGGCGGGTGGCTTGATTTTGGGGCACAGCCACGTCCGCTGTGCTGCTAGGCCTGTGCTGGCTGTGGCATAATCAGGGGTTATTCTCCACGCAATTTGCTGGTCCGTTCAGCGGAACAAACCCGCTGAATGAGTCAGCCCGAAGCAGGTCCTTGAAAATGGCAAAAACTCTTTATGACAAACTCTGGGAAAGTCATGTGGTGCGCACCGAAGAGGATGGCACCTCACTGATTTACATCGACCGCCATTTGCTGCATGAAGTCACCAGCCCCCAAGCCTTTGAAGGTTTGGAGCTTGCTGGTCGCGACTTGTGGCGCAACAGTGCCAACCTGGCTGTGGTGGATCACAACGTGCCTACCACCGATCGTTCCAAGGGAATTGCAGACCCCACCTCGCGACTGCAGGTGGAAACCTTGGACAAAAATGCCAAAGCCCACGGTTTGACCTATTTCGACATTAAAGACCTGCGTCAAGGCATCGTTCACGTGATTGGTCCAGAGCAGGGCGCGACCTTGCCGGGCATGACCGTGGTTTGCGGCGACTCGCACACAAGTACCCATGGCGCCATTGGTGCATTGGCATTTGGTATTGGTACCTCGGAAGTTGAGCATGTCATGGCCACTCAGTGTTTGCTGATGAAGAAAGCAAAAAACATGTTGGTGCGCGTAGAGGGCACCTTGGGCAAGGGTGTTTCTGCGAAAGACGTGATTTTGGCCATCATCGGCAAAATCGGCACGGCCGGCGGCACTGGCTATGCGATTGAATTTGCCGGTTCAGCCATTCGTGGCTTGTCCGTTGAAGGCCGTATGACCATGTGCAACATGGCCATTGAGGGCGGGGCACGTTCCGGCATGGTGGCGGTCGATGAAAAGACCATTGAGTACGTGAAAGGCCGGCCCTTCAGCCCGAAAGGCGAAATGTGGGATGCCGCTGTGGCTTATTGGAAGACCTTGCATTCAGATGAAGGTGCACATTTTGACCATGTGGTTGATTTGCGTGCGGAAGATATCCAGCCGCAGGTGAGCTGGGGTACTTCACCGGAAATGGTAACTGATGTGCATGGTGTGGTGCCCGATCCAGCCTCGGTGGCTGATCCGGTGAAACGCCAAGGCTACGAGCGTGCCTTGCAGTACATGGGCTTGAAGCCGTTGCAGAAAATTGAAGACATCAATGTGGATACCGTATTCATTGGTTCTTGTACCAATTCTCGCATTGAAGATTTGCGCGATGCCGCTGCGGTGGTGAAGGGCAAGAAAAAGGCTGAATCGGTCAAATTGGCCATGGTGGTCCCTGGCTCGGGACTGGTAAAGGCCCAGGCCGAACAGGAAGGTTTGGACAAAATTTTCCTGGAAGCCGGGTTTGAGTGGCGTGAGCCAGGTTGCTCAATGTGCTTGGCCATGAATGCCGATCGTTTGGGCAGTGGAGAGCGATGTGCCTCCACCAGCAACCGGAATTTTGAAGGACGTCAAGGTGCGGGCGGCCGTACACACCTTGTTAGCCCGGCCATGGCGGCTGCGGCAGCGATTGCAGGCCATTTCACTGATTCCAGAACTTTTTAAAACAAGGGAGTACTTGATATGAAAATCGTTTCCGTACTGATGCTTGCTTTGTCAGCTCTGTCATTGTCCGCCTGCAACACCATTGAAGGCATGGGTAAAGACATTAAGGCGGGCGGCGCCGCCATTGAGCGTACCGCTGACGAGAACAAAAAGTAATTTTTACTGACATTCACAAGCCCTGCATGCATTCGCAGCAGGGTTTGAGATCCGGCTTAACCGGAATATTCACGGATTAATTATGGACAAATTTGTAACCCACACTGGCATCGCCGTTGCTTTGAACCGCGCCAATGTGGACACCGATGCCATCATCCCAAAACAGTTTTTGAAAAGCATCAAGCGCACCGGGTTTGGTGAGCACCTGTTCGATGGCTGGCGTTACCTGGACGAAGGCGAGCCCGGCATGGATTGCACCAAGCGGCCCTTGAATCCTGATTTCGAGCTGAATAAGCCCGAATTCAAAGGTGGTACCGTGTTGGTCGCAGGCCCCAACTTTGGGTGCGGGTCATCTCGTGAACACGCCCCATGGGCGCTGCAACAGTACGGCTTTAAGGCTGTGATCTCCAGTAGTTTTGCTGATATTTTCTTCAACAACTGCTTTAAAAATGGATTCTTACCCATTGTTTTAAAAGAAGAAGAGTTGAAGGAAGTGTTTGCTTTGATTGAGGCCAAGCCTGGTATTGAAATCACAGTCAATCTTGAGCAGCAAACCGTGAGCATTGCGGACAAAAGCTACGGCTTTAACGTAGATGCATTCCGCAAGCATTGCCTTATGAACGGTTTCGACGACATTGGTCTGACTTTGCAGCATCGCGATGAAATTGTCGCTTTCGAGAAAAACCGCTTGGCCAACCAGCCGTGGCTTGCAAATACCATCTAAATAAAAACAGGCAGAGAACCAGAATGACTTTGAAAATTGCCGTAATGCCCGGTGACGGGATTGGCCCAGAGATTACAGCGCAGGCCGTGAAGGTGCTTGAAGCACTGAAAACCGATGGTTTGAACATCGAATTTGAGCATGCCCTGATCGGTGGTGTGGCTTACCGTGAAAAAGGTATGCCCCTGCCTGAAGAAACCGTGAACCTGGCCAAGGCTTCGGATGCTGTACTGTTTGGTGCAGTAGGTGATTTCTCGCTTGACACTTTGCCGCGCCATTTGCGCCCCGAGCAAGCCATTCTGGGTATTCGTAAGGCCTTGAACTTGTTTGCCAATTTTCGTCCTGCCATGGTTTACGAGGAACTGGCTGATGCGTCTACCTTGCGTCCCGAAGTGGTGGCGGGTCTTGATATTCTGATTGTTCGCGAATTGACGGGCGACATTTACTTTGGCACGCCGAGAGGAAATCGCATTGCAGAGGACGGCCCGTTCAAGGGCGAGCGCGAAGCATTCGATACCATGCGCTACGCTGAAACCGAAATTCGCCGCATTGCCCATGTTGCATTTCAGGCGGCACAAAAGCGTGGTGGCAAGTTGTGCTCGGTTGACAAAGCCAATGTGCTGGAAACTACCCAGTTTTGGCGCGACATCGTGACTGAGGTTGGCAAGGAATACAGCGATGTCGAATTAAGCCACATGTATGTTGACAACTGCGCCATGCAGCTGTTGAAAAACCCAAAGCAGTTTGACGTCATCGTGACCGGTAACCTGTTCGGTGATATTTTGTCAGATGAAGCGTCGATGTTGACTGGCTCTATTGGCATGTTGCCTTCGGCGTCGCTGAATGAATCAAACTTTGGTTTGTACGAACCGATTCACGGTTCGGCGCCCGATATTGCTGGCAAGGACCTGGCCAACCCCATGGCCACTGTGCTTTCTGCAGCCATGATGCTGCGCTACACATTTGGTCTCGAAGATTATGCCAACCGCATTGAGAGTGCGGTGAAAACCGTGTTGGCCACTGGCCCGCGTACAGGTGATATTTGGCGTGACGGCAAAACGCGCACCGGCACAGCAGGTATGGGCGATGCAATTGTTGCTGCGCTGGCCAAGCAACAATAAAGCGAAATCGCTATTCAAGAATTTAAAAGTACTGGAGTTTTTTTATGTTGAAAGTTGGTTTGATTGGGTGGCGTGGCATGGTGGGTTCCGTGCTCATGCAACGTATGCAAGAAGAGAATGATTTCGCGCATTTCGAGCCGATTTTCTTCTCCACTTCCAATGCTGGTGGCAAGGCCCCGGCTTTCGCCGGAAATGCAGGTCCCTTGCAAGACGCAAACAACATCGATGCCCTGAAACAAATGGACGTGGTGTTGACTTGCCAGGGCGGTGATTACACCAATGAGGTGTTTCCCAAGTTGCGCGAGGCTGGCTGGAACGGTTACTGGATTGACGCGGCCTCAAGCCTGCGCATGAAAGACGATGCCATTATTATTCTCGATCCGGTCAACATGAACGTGATCAAGGATGGCTTGACCAAGGGTATCAAGAATTACGTGGGTGGCAACTGCACAGTCTCACTGATGTTGATGGCTCTGGGCGGTCTTTTCCAGCAGAACAAAATTGAATGGATTACGTCCATGACCTACCAGGCCGCTTCTGGCGCTGGTGCGCAGAACATGCGCGAACTGATTTCGCAGATGGGTAGTATTCACGGTTCAGTCAAAGAGTTGTTGGCCGATCCCGCTTCCGCGATTCTTGAGATTGACCGTAAGGTCGCCCAGCATATCAATTCCGACGCATATCCAACGGATAACTTTGGCGTACCACTGGGCGGAAGTCTCATTCCCTGGATCGACAAAGACCTGGGCAATGGGCAGTCGAAAGAAGAATGGAAAGGCGGTGCAGAAACCAACAAGATTCTGGGCAAGCCGGCCATGGGTACACCCGGTTGCGTACCTGTAGACGGGCTGTGCGTGCGTGTGGGTGCCATGCGTTGTCACTCGCAGGCCTTGACCATCAAGCTGAAGCAGGACATTCCATTGAATGAGATCAATGACATGCTCGCCAAGGCCAATGATTGGGTTAAAGTAATTCCCAATGAGCGTGATGCATCCATGCGCGATTTGACTCCTGCCGCTGTCACAGGCCGCATGCATGTGCCAGTTGGCCGCTTGCGAAAAATGGCAATGGGTGGCGAGTACCTTAGCGCATTCACCGTGGGTGATCAGCTGTTGTGGGGTGCGGCCGAGCCACTGCGCCGCATGCTGCGTATTTTGATTGAACGCTAAGCTGCATCAATTTTGATCCCAAAAAAGCTGCCGAAGGTGGCTTGAACATTCATGGAGTAAACGGGTGAGGCATACCAAAAAGAAGATTCTGCCCTTTGTTTTTGCATCAGGTTTGTTGGCAAGTTCCTTCGCGCAGGCAGCACAGCTGGGTAAGCTTGAGGTGCTGTCGGGTGCTGGCGAACCCTTTTTGGCGCAAATTCAGGTTGATCTGGTTCTGCCAGAGGAACGTGCTTCCCTACAGGCCAAGCTGGCGTCTGCTGATGCTTTCAAAGCTGCTCGCCTGAGCATGGATCCGAACCTGAAGAATCTTCAGTTTGCGGTGCAAGATGGCCCTCAGCCTGGTACGGCACTGGTGAAAATTACCTCAGTACAGCCATTGCCAGCTGGTTTTATCGACACATTGGTTGAATTAACCTGGGCGGGTGGTCGAGTAGCCCGTGAATACACCTTGACCGTGCCTGTTGGTGTGGCCCAGGCTGCTGAGCCCGCGACAAGCCTGCCTGAAATTCGCCCTCCAATGACACCGCCCACGGCGACGGCGCCTAAAGCAGCGGCTCCCAAGTTGCCAGCTGCTTCTGAACCACCTGCAGCTTCTGCACCCAGCGTAGCTGAGGGCACTTTCAATGTTCAGCGTGGCGACACCCTGTCGGAGTTGGCTTTGCAATTGGTGGGCGATGGCGTGACGTTGAACCAGGCCATGGCTGCAATTTATGAAGCCAACAAAGCCTCATTTATTAATGACAGCGTGCACTTGATTCGCGAGGGAGCGCAAATTCAGGTTCCCAATCGAGCCGCGTTGCGAGCCCGCACTGCCAATGAGGCCTTGCTGATTCTTGCCCAAAATGACGATCGAAATGTGTATTCAGCTTATGCACGCCAAATTGGTTTGCTGACTGTTGACAATCAAGTTGCGGCAGCCGACACGACCAGTACCCAAGGCAGTATTACTCCCCAAGAGCAAGCGCCCAAGGCGAATGCTGGTGCGCCAGCGGATCGATTGCAAATTGCCCCCGGTGCAGCTCAAGGTTCAGGTAATGCCGATGCCAATGCAGAAGAGTTGGTGGCCAAAAACAAGGCACTGGCCGAGGCGAATGAACGAATTGCATTGCTTGAGAAGAACGTAAGCGATTTACAGCGTTTGCTTGACATGCAAAAAGACTTGAGTAACGAGCCGATCGCACCTTCAGCAGATGGCCCGGCAGTTGAAACTGATGCGACGGAATCGACGACTGTTGAAGTACCCTCTGAGACACTTGCCGAACCACCTGTGGCCAGTGAGCCCCCTGCAAGCACCGATGGCGTGCAGGCGCCCGTGGAGCGGGCCCCCGCTGAAGAGCAGCCTTTTAACTGGTTGCCCTGGATTTTGGCAGGTGTAGGCGGTTTGGTGGTGTTACTGGTGCTGCTGCTGATTGCGCGCGCACGCAAGAACAAAGCAAAAAGCGATGAAGGTGAATTTGAAGCTGAGGACGAGTCTTCTTTCAGCGAAGTGAATGAATTTGATGAGGCCATTGCAGCTGCCAGTGCGGGAATTGCGGCAGAGCGGGCCACGGGATTGAATCAAGCTGAAAATTCTGATTTTGATCTGGATGAAGTACTGAATGATCGCTTAAAGCAGGCTGACGTGGATGAGGCGACACAACTTCGTGCAACCCCCGCGGAAGTGAAAGCCGAGCCAGGTGTGGCCGAAGACATTCCAGAATTGAATGAAGCTTCAGATGAGGCACAGCAACACAAGGAATCTTTGGACAGCGAGGTAACGCTGGATTTCCCTGAGGAGGAATCCAGCGAAGCGAAGTCCGGTTCAATTCTTGATGATCTGGACGAAATCGAAAAGGGCACCTTGGCAGCTCAGGAAGAACTGGATGAATTGCGCAAACAACCTCTGCCCCAGCACGATGTGAATTCGCGTGAGATAGACGCTGCATTTGGCGACTTGATTGGCGAAGAGCCTGTTGACGAAAAACCTGTTGAGTTGGATGAAGCCGACAAGGCCGATGCTGCTGCGTCCGACGTCATTCCTGAAGAGGCTTTTGACAAGGCGCTTGTTGATCTGGATGTCGACGTTCCAAACCCCAAAGTTGACGATGCGACCTGGCAGGAAGTGGCCACCAAGCTGGACTTGGCGGGCGCTTACGTGGAAATTGGCGATGCAGATGGTGCCAAAGAGTTGCTGAACGAAATCGTGAAAAAAGGCGATGTTGACCAGGTTCGCAAGGCCAAGGCGCTTTTGGCCACGTTGAACTAAATGAACAGAGTGGTCTTGGGCCTGTGCTACGACGGTCATGAGTTCGAGGGTTGGCAAACACAACCGCATGGTCGAACTGTTCAAGACTATTTGACCAAGGCCATTGAAGCCATTGCCCAAGAGCCGATCGCCCTGACTTGCGCGGGTAGAACCGACACCGGAGTGCACGCGCGCCAGCAGGTGGTGCATTTTGATACAGCGGCAGAAAGGCCGCTGACGGCTTGGGTAAAAGGGGTCAACAACAGTCTGCCATCGAGCATTTCCGTACAGGGTGCCAAACAGATCGATTCCGGTTTTCATGCACGTTTCAGTGCGGTATCACGAACTTATCGTTACTATTTTTACAGCGCCCCTGTCAGGGATCCTTTCAAGCGTTTCATGACCTGGGTGCATTACCCGCTTGATTTGGCTGCCATGCGCCGTGCGGCAGTTTGCTTGCTGGGTACCCACGATTTCAGTGCATTTCGCGCGTCGCAATGCCAGGCAGCAAGCCCTGTGCGCACTTTGTATGCTTTGAATCTTATTGAAGCTGATGATCATTGCTATTTTGAGATTCATGGCAATGCGTTTTTGCACCACATGGTGAGAAATTTGATGGGCAGCCTAATGGAAGTGGGCCAGCACAGGCAAGCCGAGGCCTGGCTTCAAGATGTTCTGGTATCCAAAAACAGAAGCCTGGCGGCAAAAACCTACCCTGCGCAAGGCTTGAGCTTGTGGAATATTGAGTACCCCGAGCAATATGGAATACAGGAACTGTTTGCATGAGAACCCGAATCAAGTTGTGCGGTTTTAAGACCGAAGACACTGTGCGTGCGGCCACTCGGGCAGGGGCTGATGCGGTGGGGTTTGTATTTTATCCGCCTTCGCCACGCCACATTGAGGTGCAGCAGGCGGGTCAGCTTGCGCGTTGTCTGGGTGCCTGGCAAACCCCTGTTGCCTTGTTTGTGAACCCTCAGGCTGATTTTGTCAATTCCGTGATCAAGGAAATTCCCAACGTGCTGTTGCAATTTCATGGCGATGAAAGCCCTGAATACTGCGAAAGCTTCGGACGGCCTTTCATCAAGGCAATTCGCATGAAAGCAGATGTGAACTTGCTGGATGAAAGTAAAAAATTCCACGCGGCGCAGGCCCTCCTTGTCGATTCATGGAGCGAGGCGTATGGTGGGACAGGGCATACTTTTGATTGGTCTTTGCTGCCCAAAGCGAGTGAACTCAAGCAGGCTTTGGTATTATCCGGAGGGTTGGATGCTGGCAATGTTGAACAGGCCATTCTTGGCTTGCAACCCTATGGCGTCGATGTGTCCAGCGGTATTGAGTCGGCGCGAGGCGTAAAGAGCATTGAAAAAATTGAAATGTTCTGCAAAGCGGTCCAAAAGACCGATGCAGGGCTGTTGTAAGTGAACCCAGATAGAGCAGCATCATGAACAAACCCTATGAATTCCCAGACGCCACCGGCCATTTTGGTCCCTATGGCGGCACTTTTGTATCTGAAACCCTGGTTCACGCCCTGGAAGAACTGAAAAGTGTCTATGCACACTACCAAAACGACCCTGAGTTTTTGGCTGAATTTGAAAGTGAACTGAAGCATTTTGTGGGTCGCCCCAGCCCCATTTACCACGCCAAGCGTTGGTCCGATTTGGTCGGTGGCGCGCAAATTTACTTCAAGCGCGAAGATTTGAACCACACCGGCGCCCACAAGGTGAACAACTGTATTGGGCAGGCCATGTTGGCCAAGCGGATGGGCAAGCCCCGCGTTATTGCTGAGACCGGCGCAGGCCAGCACGGTGTGGCTACAGCCACCGTGGCTGCACGCTATGGCATGAAATGTGTGGTGTATATGGGCCAGGAAGACGTGGCACGCCAGGCCCAAAACGTGTTTCGCATGAAGCTGTTGGGTGCTGAGGTAATTCCTGTGACTTCAGGTTCAAAAACCCTGAAGGACGCCTTGAACGAAGCCATGCGCGACTGGGTCACCAACGTAGAAGACACTTTTTACATTATTGGTACTGTGGCTGGTCCACACCCTTATCCCATGTTGGTTCGCGACTTCCAAAGTGTAATTGGCCGCGAATGCATTCAGCAAATGCCCACTATGGTTGGCAAGCAACCAGATTACGTGCTGGCGTGTGTGGGTGGCGGCTCAAACGCCATGGGTATTTTTCACCCTTACCTGAACGTGGATGGTGTGAAGTTGGTGGGCGTGGAAGCAGCGGGTGAGGGCATTGAAACCGGTAAGCATGCCGCATCTCTGAGCGCGGGCACACCTGGTGTGTTGCATGGCAACCGCACGTACCTTTTGCAAAGTGAGGATGGGCAAATTATTGAAACCCATTCGGTTTCTGCAGGTTTGGATTATCCCGGTGTTGGGCCAGAGCATGCATGGCTGAAAGATTCTGGCCGGGCTGAATACGTGGGTGTTACTGACAATGAGGCGCTGGAGGCTTTCCACCAATGTTGCCGCATTGAGGGTATTATTCCCGCGCTTGAAAGCAGCCACGCCTTGGCACATGCCGCAAAGCTTGCCAAAACATTGCCGAAAGACAAGGTTATTCTGGTGAATTTGTCTGGCCGTGGCGACAAGGACATGCACACCGTGGCGCGCTTGAGTGGTGCCGAGTTTTATTGCCACCCCGATTGCAAAACAGGCGCAGAAATGGCCTGCAACAAGAAATAAATTTCAATCTCAACCATGTCAAGAATCAAAGCAGTATTTGCAAAATTAAAAGAAGAGGGCCGCAAAGGCCTGATTCCTTTCGTCACCGGCGGTGATCCAGACCCAGGCCAGACTGTGGCCATGTTGCACGCCTTGGCGAATGCGGGTTCCGATGTCATCGAGTTGGGTGTGCCGTTTTCTGACCCCATGGCCGATGGCCCGGTCATTCAGCGTTCAAGCGAACGCGCGCTCGAGAAAGGGGTGACTTCCCGCAAAATTCTCGATTACGTGGCTGAGTTTCGCCTGACCAACCAGCATACACCGATCGTACTCATGGGTTATGCAAACCCGATTGAGCGCATGGGTGTGGAAAAGTATGTTGCAGAGGCGAAAAAGGCCGGGGTAGATGGTGTGCTGGTGGTGGATTACCCGCCCGAGGAATCACTGGAGTTTTCCAAGTACTTGCGCGCTGCTGAACTGGACCCCATTTTCTTGTTGGCACCTACGTCGTCTGACGAGCGAATTGAAAAAGTTGCGAAAGCAGCCAGTGGCTATGTGTATTACGTCTCATTGAAAGGTGTGACTGGCGCACAAAACCTGAATGCAGCCGAAGTGAGCTCCAAGTTGCCTACCATTCGCAAATTCACTGACGTGCCGGTGGGTGTGGGCTTTGGTATTCGCGATGCCGAGTCTGCATGCCGAGTCGCTGAGTCTGCGGATGCAGTTGTTATCGGTTCCGCCCTGATTCAAACTCTGGAAGCAGGCAGCCCACAAGAGGCAGCCGCTTTGGCGGGCAAGTTCATTGCCCCAATTCGCGCCGCGCTTGATGCAAAGTTCGGCGCTCGATAAAAATACCTCAGCAAGGGAAAGTGAATGAGCTGGTTTGACAAAATAATTCCACCACGCATTTCATCAAAAACTCCGGGTGATGCGGCCAAGAAAAGCGTGCCCGAAGGTATTTGGGCGAAATGTAAAAGTTGTGATGCCGTGCTTTACCAAAACGATTTGGTCAGCAATGCCATGGTGTGTCCATCCTGTACTTATCACATGCGCATCGGCTCGCGGGAGCGTTTGAATTTGTTGTTCGACAACGATGAACGTGTGGAAATCGGGCAGGAAATTCTGCCCATGGACACCCTGAAATTCAAGGACAGCAAAAGCTATACCGCCCGTTTGAATGAAGCCAAAGAAGCCACAGGCGAAACCGACGCTTTGGTGGTTCAGAAAGGCACGATGAATGGCGTTGAAGTGGTGATTGCCTGTTTTGAATTTGAATTCATGGGTGGTTCCATGGGTTCTGTGGTGGGCGAGCGTTTTTGTCGTGGTGTGCAGGCCGCTCTGGATGCCAACGTTCCGTTCATCAGTATTGCCGCCTCTGGCGGTGCGCGTATGCAGGAAGGTTTGGGATCGCTGATGCAAATGGCAAAGACCTCGGCTATGCTGGCCAAGTTAAGCCAGGCCAGGCTTCCGTATATTTCCGTGTTGACCGACCCAACCATGGGCGGTGTTTCCGCCAGCTTCGCGTTTTTGGGCGATGTGGTGGTGGCAGAGCCCAAAGCCTTGATCGGTTTTGCAGGTCCACGCGTGATTGAACAAACTGTGCGGCAAACCTTGCCTGAAGGTTTTCAGCGTGCCGAGTTTTTGATGGAAAAGGGTGCAGTGGATTGCATCGTGGATCGCCGTGAAATGAAAAAAACTCTGGCCAGCCTCTTGGCGCTGTTGATGAAAAAACAGATTGACCAAGCGGCCTGAATACTCATGACTCAAGCAGTACCCGAACCGAAATCTTCCAAGCCAGGTAAACCCAACGCCGATGCCAGTTTGAATGACTGGCTGGCCTACCTGGAATCAATCCACAGCAAGCCGATCGACATGGGGCTGGATCGCTTGAAGGTGGTTCAGCAACACATGAACTTCACCCTGAAGGGCGTGGTGTTTACCGTGGCAGGTACGAACGGCAAAGGTTCCACATGCGCCATGCTGGAAAGTATTCTGATTCAGGCGGGCTACAAGGTGGGCATGTACACCTCGCCGCACTTGATTCGCTTCACTGAGCGGGCCCGTATCAATGGCGAGGAGGTGTCTGAGTCTGAGCTGATTTCTGCATTTGAAAAAGTAGAGCAGACCCGCGTTGCAACCGGCATTTCCCTGACTTACTTTGAGTTCACCACGCTGGCGGTGGCACTCGTGTTTTCTCGCCTCGATCTGGAGGCGGTCATTTTGGAAGTGGGTTTGGGTGGCCGACTGGACGCGGTCAATATTTTCGATGCGGACTGCGCAATTTGCACCAGCGTAGATATTGATCACCAGGCTTTTCTTGGGCCTGATCGCGAAAGCATTGGTCGTGAGAAGGCCGGCATATTTCGGCCGGGTAAACCTGCAATTGTTGGCGACCCAAAGCCGCCACAAAGCGTGATTGACCATGCAAATTCAATAGGTGCCGACCTTTGGCTGTTTGCGCGCGATTACAACTACAGCGGTGACAAGCAGCAATGGGCTTACGGCGGGCGCAGCATGCGTCGTGCAGCGCTGGCCTACCCGGCATTGCGCGGAACCAACCAGTTGTTGAATGCCTCGGCGGCCTTGGCTGCACTGGAGTCAGTTCGGGATCGTTTGCCGGTTCCGGCACAATCAATTCGACAAGGTTTTTTGTTGATGGAATGGCCTGGGCGCTTTCAGGTGTTGCCGGGTCAACCCACGGTGGTTTTGGACGTTGGACACAATCCCCACGCTGCTGCGCATTTGCGCGAGAGTCTCGACAACATGGGATTTTTTCCTTACACCCATTGTATTTTCGGCATGCTGGCCGATAAAGATGCAGTGGAAGTTGTAAAGGCATTGAAAGACCGTGTTGACCACTGGCACTTGGTGCCACTGGAAGGCGACCGAGGGCGCAGCACGGAACAGTTGAAGCAGCAACTTGAACTGGCTGGCGTGGATGCAGGGGCATTTGACTGGGTTGCTAATTCCCAGGCACTGGCCAAAGGTGGTATTGCGAAGCAGCCACCGGAAAAAAGCGTGCAGAGCTACGAGAGTGTGGGTCAAGCGTATGCGGTGGTCACTTCTGCGGTGCCACCCAATGATAGAATTCTGGTTTTTGGATCCTTCCTGGTTGTGGCGCAGGCCATGCAAGCCAAAGAAGCGCTTCGAAAACGTCCCGGTTAATTTTTTCAGGAGTGCAGGTGAGTTCAAATTCGCGTTCTACTGCCAGGAACAAAGTCAACAACGATCCGGTTGATGAGTTGAAACGCAGGTCCAGAAGGCGGTTGGTAGGCTCCATTGCGCTTTTTCTGGCAGCCATCATCATTGTGCCCGCTTTGGTTGAAAACGAACCATCCCAAACCAGCAGCGATGTCGAGTTGGTGGTGCCCGATCGTCCTTCTGCTGAAATTCCTGCGCAGGCGGCACAGGTTCCCGAACAGCCAAAGATTGAAGCGCCCCAGTCCACCCAGGAACAGGCCGTGGCGACTGCACCAGTTGCACCTGCCGTAGAACCGCCACCTGTAGTTTCTGAACCTGCACCTAAACCTGCACCTAAACCTGCACCTAAGCCCGAACCCAAGCCAGAACCCAAAGTAGAAACTAAGGTTGAGCCTAAAGTTGAGCCTAAGGTTGAAGATCCGATTGCTGCGTTTGCAAAAGCTGAGGTGTACTGGGTTCAGGTGGCTGCTGTCAGCGACAAGCTACGCGCAGATGCGCTGAGTAAGGAATTGAGTGGCAAGGGTTTTCCGGCCAAGGTTGAATCAACCAGCACTGGCAATGGCACCGTATACCGGGTCAGGGTTGGACCAATTGCAGGCCAGGCCAAAGCCGATGAAACCAAAGCCAAGTTGGCTGCTGCAGGTTACTCCGCAGGGAGAGTGGTGCAGTGACAATTTTTGATTACATCGTCATCGCCGTGGTGGTGCTGTCGGTTATTTTGGGTTTGTTTCGTGGCATGGTCAAAGAAGTGCTGTCCCTGGCCAACTGGGTGTTGGCCTTCTGGGTAGCAAACCGCTATGGCGCAGACCTCGCTGTTTACATGGACTGGGCTGAGTCGCTGAGCCCGCCCATGAAAGCGCTGATAGGGTGCGCTGCTGCTTTTTTTGCAACCATGTTGGTGGGGGCAATTCTGATTTCTTTGCTGGGCAAAATTGTTGCGGCAGCTGGTTTGGGTTTTGCGGACCGTGGCCTGGGTGCTACGTTCGGCTTCGCGCGTGGTTTATTTATTGTTTTGGTGCTGGTTACTGGGGCAGGTTTCACCTCGCTTCCGGAACAGCCATTTTGGCGAAATGCCATGTTGTCCCCTTTGGCAGTGGATGCGATGAGAGAAATCAAACCGCATTTGCCCGAAAGTGTGGCCAAGTGGGTGCGCTACTAGGAGCTTTCAATGTGCGGGATTGTCGGTATTGCCGGTTTTTCTCCTGTTAATCAAATTCTTTACGACAGTTTGCTGTTGTTGCAACACCGTGGCCAAGATGCTGCGGGTATTGCCACGGCACACAGCAATTCTTTTTCAATGTCCAAAGGCAATGGCTTGGTGCGAGACGTGTTCCGCACCCGCAATATGCGTTCATTGCCCGGCAATATGGGCATTGGTCATGTGCGTTACCCCACAGCTGGCTCGGCTGCCAGCTCAGATGAAGCACAGCCTTTCTACGTGAACGCGCCTTACGGCCTGGTATTGGCTCACAACGGCAACCTGACCAACAGCGAGCGTTTGAAAGCTGAATTGTTCAAAAACGATCGTCGCCACATCAATACCAATTCTGATTCCGAGGTGTTGCTGAACGTACTGGCGCATGAATTGCAGTCCAATGCTTCGGGCTACTCCCTTGATCCAGTCACGATTTTCCGCGCAGTGGCCGGCGTGCATGCGCGTGCTCGTGGTGCTTATGCCTGCGTGGCTCAAATTGCAGGTTATGGCTTGCTGGCTTTCCGTGATCCGTTCGGTATTCGCCCCTTGGCTTTGGGCAAAGCTGAAACCGAGCAGGGTACCGAGTACATGTTCGCATCCGAATCCGTGGCCCTTGTGGGCATGGGCTTTGAGTTTGTGCGTGACATTGAGCCGGGTGAGGCTGTCTTTGTCGACCTTGACGGCAAGCTGTATGCGCAGCAGTGCGCAGAGAAGTCTTCGCTGAACCCCTGTATTTTCGAATATGTGTACTTGGCTCGTCCCGATTCCGTGATGGACGGCATCAGCGTGTACGAAGCCCGCGTGAAAATGGGTGAATACCTGGCTGACAAAATTCGTAAAAGCATGCCTGCTGGCGAAATCGATGTGGTGATGCCCATTCCTGATTCAAGCCGTCCAGCTGCACTGGAATTGGCCAATCAGTTGGGCGTGCCCTACCGTGAAGGTTTTATCAAGAACCGTTACATTGGCCGTACGTTTATCATGCCTGGGCAGGCGGTACGAAAGAAAAGCGTTCGCCAGAAGTTGAATGCGATTTCTGTTGAATTCAAGGGTAAAACCGTGTTGTTGGTGGATGACTCCATTGTGCGCGGTACAACCAGCCGGGAAATTGTACAAATGGCCCGCGAAGCAGGTGCAAAGAAAGTGATTTTTGCATCGGCAGCGCCACCCGTGCGTTTTCCAAACGTTTACGGCATTGACATGCCCACGCGTGATGAGCTGATTGCCTCTGGCCGTACGGATGATGAAATTTGTGCCGAGATCGGTGCAGATGCCTTGTTTTACCAGGACATCGCAGACATGAAGCGCGCCGTTCGTGATTTGAATCCAAAGATTCAAACCTTCGATGCCAGCTGTTTTGATGGGTCGTACATCACTGGCGATGTCACCACTGAATACCTGGATCGTCTGGAATACATGCGCAAACATCCCGAGGTATTGGAGTCGGGCGGATTGCAAATGAATCTGGGTTATTCCGCGAATCAATAAGTGCAGCGAAAATTTCAGGTAAAATGTTCAACTGATTGATTTAAAAGCGCGAAATGGTTCGCGCTTTTTATTTGTGCAGGGCGATCTGACTATGTCACTGATAGTACATAAATACGGTGGCACCTCCATGGGGTCCACAGAACGTATCAAGAATGTAGCCAAGCGTGTCGCCAAGTGGCATCGCGCGGGCTTCCAGATGGTGGTGGTTCCATCGGCCATGTCTGGTGAAACCAACCGCTTGATTGGCCTGGCCAAGGAAATTCAGGCTGAGCCTGATCCCCGTGAACTCGACATGTTGTGTTGCACCGGTGAGCAGGCCTCAGTGGCTTTGCTGGCCATGGCGTTGAAGGCTGAGGGGCTGGACGCAATCAGTTTCTCGGGTTGGCAAGTTCCCATTAAAACCGACAGCAGCCACACCAAGGCTCGCATTGAATCGATTGACGACACGCGCGTAAAAGCCGAGCTGAACGCTGGCAAGGTGGTGATCATCACCGGTTTCCAGGGCATTGATGAAGCTGGCAACCAAACCACGCTGGGTCGTGGTGGTTCTGACACCTCAGCTGTGGCGATTGCTGCAGCCATGGGTGCAGCTGAGTGCCTGATTTATACCGATGTGGATGGTGTTTACACCACCGACCCTCGCGTGGTGCCCGAGGCTCGCCGCATGCGTGTTGTAAGTTTCGAAGAAATGCTGGAAATGGCCTCTTTGGGTTCGAAGGTTCTGCAAATTCGCTCTGTTGAATTTGCGGGCAAGTACCGCGTGCCCACCCGTGTGCTTTCCAGCTTGACCGATCCGATGATGTCGCTGGACGAAGAAAAAGTGTCTGGCACGCTGATTACTTTTGAGGAAGATGAACATATGGAACAGGCCGTTGTTTCCGGTATCGCTTTCAACCGTGATGAAGCAAAAGTGACCATCCGTGGCGTGCCTGACAAGCCCGGTGTGGCTTACCAAATTTTGGGTCAGGTTGCTGAGGCCAACATCGACGTGGACATGATCATCCAGAACCAGGGTTCGGATGGCACCACCGATTTCACGTTCACCGTACACCGCAATGAATTCAACAAAACCATGGATCTGTTGAAAAACAAGATTCAGGGCAGCGTGGGTGCACGTGAAGTGGCGGGCGATACCAATGTGTGCAAGGTGTCGATTGTGGGTATCGGCATGCGCTCACATGTGGGTGTGGCCAGCCTGATGTTCAAAACCTTGTCGGAAGAGGGCATTAACATCCAGATGATCTCTACTTCGGAAATCAAGGTGTCGGTGCTGATCGACGACAAGTACATGGAATTGGCAGTTCGTGCGCTGCACAAGGCCTTCGGTTTGGAAAAAGAGGCAGCTTGAACTGGGAGTTTGAGTTGAGTTTTAACTGATGGGAATGTGGTGCAATTTGCTTGAAAGCGATTTGCGCCAGCATTCAACATTTTGGCCGAAACCGTGTATAATTCGGCCTTCTGGAGACGTGGCCGAGTGGTCGAAGGCACTCCCCTGCTAAGGGAGCATACCCCAAAAGGGTATCGGAGGTTCAAATCCTCTCGTCTCCGCCAGAATGAAAAAGGGATCCCAATCGGGATCCCTTTTTTTATTCCATGGCTACAAACTGCACTGCCGGGGCGCTGCTGATTCGTATTGACGACAGGGGTGCATGCACATCGCCATCGAGTTGCCAGGCTGTGGGTGAATCGAATTGAAAATCAATGCGGTGAATAGTGCTGCGTTCTACGCCCACACTGTGCGGCATCCTACCCAACCAAATTCTCAGCAAATTAACGATCAGCGCCAGTTTATTGGGTACACCTGCGATCAGGCACATGTCTTGATTGGCGAGCGGGCCGCCGCTGGTGGACACACGAAACCTCAGCGGTAAACACTGAATACTGAGCGCAAGGCAGGCCTGCCATGCGAACCCTTGTGGTGTGGCATTGTCGCGAGATTGCTGCCCCTTGACTGTGGAGAAAAGATTTTCCACGAACTGACTGCGCCGAATAATTCCCCACGCTATTTTGGCCAACAGTTTTGTAGCCGCAATTGGACCACTGCCCATGTTGTAGTAAGCATGCATGAAGTTCACGGTGACGCCAAAACCAAACACAAAGCCATATTGTGCACTGGAGGTTTTAATGGGGTAACGCGGCGAGCTGTGCAGGTGCGTGTCGGCCTGGTGCTCAACCAACCACCGCAGGGCTTTGAGAGGTGCTGTTTTTGGGTACACGTCCCAGGCAATCATGTTCATGGTGCCCGCATGCAAGGGGAAAATAGCTGGTATTGCATGGTCTCCCCACACCTTGGCTGCAGCGCCCAGTACCGCTGAAACAGTGCCGTCGCCTCCAAAGGGGACAATGACCGAGGGTGGGGCGTCTTTGTAGGACAAAAGCGCCTGCTCCAGTTCTGCGGCATTTTGAGTTAATGCCACATGCCCGGCATTGCCCAAGATGCGGTGAATTTCCGCAAGACTGCCACTTGAGTTGCGTGTTTTGAGATACCCGGCTTTGGGGTTTGCAATGACAAGAATCACGGTGATTTTGTTACGTAATGATTTAAATTGAATTTAACTGATTTCTCCACCCGCAAACCGATGATTAAGCGGGCTTTTTTGTGGTTTGTAGGATGTCACTTACACCATGTTCAGAGAAGGCCGACCTACTTTCTCGCAAATGGCTTTTACAGTAGGCGTCAACCGTTTGTTAACCCGAGGAGTTGACTATGTTGCACTACGCTGTTGTGTTTTTTGTCATTGCATTGGTTGCAGCCCTGTTTGGTTTTGGCGGTATTGCTGCGGGCGCAGTGGAAATTGCCAAGGTCTTGTTTTTCATTTTCATCGTGCTTGCAGTGGTCACGTTCGTTTTTAACTTGATTAAGTCCAAACCTTAGCACCATGCCGTCATCCGTCAAACGTCAAATTCGTCCCTACTGGCTTTTGGCGTTTGGCTGCGTGATGGTGCTTGCCTTGTTGGGTATCACTTATACCCATTCCCGAATGAATGCCGAGGTGGTGGCCCTGTCGGACATCAATCAAAAGCGCATAGATCGTCTGGACCAATTGTGGGTGTTGTTGGTTGATGCGCAAGCCAGTGCCCTGTCTTTTTTGCTAATGCGCAACGACGCGTACCTCGAGCCTTACCGAAGTACAGCGACTCGACTGGAGCCGCTCATGGCATCCATGAACTTTGATATTCCGCCTGATTCGGATGATTATGCCGATTTGCAAGACTTGAAGCGTTTGGTGGATGCAAAGTTTCAGTACCTCGGTGAGATGTTGAGCCGGGGCGATGCTCCCTTGGTTTTGTCGGCAGAGCATGGTGAACTTGGGAAACAGTTGATGGATGAAATCCGGGTTCGCGTGGCGATACTGAAAGCCAGAAGGGAGAAGGTTCATCAGGATTTTGAGAATATGTATTTGGCGCGTACCAAGAAAATTCAGTACGTAGGATATGCCTTGGGTGTCGCGTCGCTATTGTTGATACTTGGCCTGTTTGTGGTGCAACAGAGGCAGGTGGCCTTGCGTGCAAGAATTCAGGAGTTGTTGAAAACAGAAAACAGCCGGCTTGAAGCCAAGGTGCAAGCGCGCACCCTTGAGTTGAGCAATTTGGCCACCAACCTGACCACCGCCCAAGAGGCGGAGCGCCAGCACATAGCCAGGGAGTTGCACGACGAAATGGGTTCGGCATTGACTGCTGCGAAAATGGATGCGGGCTGGTTGCGCCGATCGTTGGTTACGCAGGTCGATGAACTTGTTCAGGAGCGAATGCTTCGTTTGATTGAAAACATTGGAAGCACTATTTCAATGACGCGTCGTTTGGTTGATGACCTGCAACCTCCTTTGCTCAAGGGTTTGGGGCTGGTTGAGGCGCTTCGTTCACTGGGGCAGCAGTTTGAAATGGAGATGTCTGTGGTGATGGACTTTCCAGAGCATGAGTTGAGTTTGTCGCCTGAACAATCGTTGGCCTTGTTTCGGGTGGCCCAGGAGTCGTTGACGAATGTTCGGAAATACGCCAAGGCCAGCAAGGTGGAGTTGAGCCTGAAGGATAAGCAGGGCATGGTAATTCTGAGCGTGGCTGATAACGGCAGTGGCTTTAACACAGAAAACATTGAGCTGCATGGCCATGGCATTGCCGGCATGAAACACCGTGCTCAGATGTTTAACGCCAATTTGTTGCTTGATTCACACGCTGGACGCGGCACACGCATTGAAGTGCGAATGCCTGTTTGATTTTGAACCGCTGGTTTAGTCGAGCAGCAAGCCGTGCTGGTGTGCGTAGGTGGCCAGTTCTGCGTTGCTGTTCACGCCAAGCTTATCCAGTAACCTTGATCGATAGGTGCTCACTGTTTTTACGCTCAAGTGAAGCACCTGCGCTATAGCTGACACACTTTCGCCCCTCACCAAGCGCATGAACACTTGCCTTTCACGTTCAGACAGTTCCTGATGCGCTGGTTTGTCGCTTTCGCCGGTCATTTCGCGGGCCAACAGTTCTGCTGTGTTGGCCGAGATATAACGTCGACCCTGCGCCACCGTATGGATAGCGTTGACAAGGTCGCTGCGGTCGCAGTCTTTGCAAAGGTAGCCGCTGGCACCACTTCGGATCATTGGCAAAGCATAGCGTTCTTCTGAAAAACTGCTGATGACCAAGACCTGCGTCTTCTCATGCCGTTGTTTAACGGCGCGCAACAAGTCAATACCGTTTTCGTCAGGCAATGACAGGTCAAGCATCAAAACATCGCAGTTGTGCTCTCGCAGCAGGCTTCTGGCCTCTTGCGCGGTACCCGCTTCGAACTGAATACACATGCCCAGTTCTTCATTGAGCATTTCACGAAAGCCAGCACGCACAATTGCATGATCATCAACAATCGCCAATCGAATCATTTGAATAGTCCTCGTGTTGTGGTCCGTTGGGGAAGCCAGACTGGTCCTACAAACGAATCGTCCTTGTCGGACAGATCAATGGTTTGCCCCGCCGTAATATTGAACGCATGAAGCCTGATCAATACATACCTTTGATCTTGATTTCTTGTTAGTAGTCAGTTCAATAACCTTGAAGGAGTACAACCATGAAAAAATTGATCACTCAAACCTTGATCGCCTCTGGTGTTGCGTTGTCTGCGTTGAGCCCTGTGTATGCAGCAGAGCAGGGTAAAGAGCCATTGAAGGCCGTGGGGCAATATGTGGACGATGCCACCATTACCACCAAGGTAAAGGCCAAGCATGCGGAAGACAAAACCGTAAGTGCCTTGCGTGTGAATGTAGAAACCAAGCAAGGTGTGGTGGTGTTGTCGGGTGAAGCCAGAACCGAGGCTGAACTTGAGCGCGCCGAGGCGTTGGCCAAACAGGTGGAAGGTGTGAAAGCTGTTTCCAACATGATCGAGTTGAAGCCCAAGTCGTAAGCTTGGCGATAGAGCCAACGGATTGAGCCGACCTTAACTCAATGCCCTGCTGGCTTTGCGCCAGTGGGGCGTTGTAGGTGCCCGCCATGAAAAAGAATTGTACAAACCAATTGCAAGTGCCATTGCGTGTGTTGCTAGTAGAGGACTCGATTGAATTGCAGGCGATGCTTCAATCCATGTTGAGCGAAATTCCCAGTGTTGAAGTGGTCGCCAGTGTGGAGTCTGAGGAAGATGCAGTGGCTTTCATGAGAGTGGACCCTACAGATTTGGCGATCGTTGACTTGGAATTGCGGTCTGGCACTGGCTTGGGCGTGCTGAAAAAACTGCAGGATGATCTGGATTTGACCGACAGACAGATTGGTGTTGTCGTTTTTTCCAACTATTCAAATTTGGTGATTCGACACCGTTGTTTGAGTCTTGGGGCGAGGGCCTTCTTCGACAAGTCGTTTCAAATTGATGAATTGCTTGAGTTTGTTCAGAAACAAGCCTCGGGCAACGCCAAAGGCTCGTTACTCTGAACATCCAACCGTTTTAAATCGCCTGTGCAGGACCAAAAAACTCGAAATGCTGACGCTCGGCAGGCACACCCAGTTTGCCCAGCATGTTCTTTACTGCACTCATAAAACCAACCGGGCCCAAAAAGTAAACCTGGGCATTTTTGGGCAGGTTTTTCTCAATGGTTTGGTGTTTAATCAAACCATCCTGATTCTCATAAATGTACTCGGCTGTGATGTTGCTGTGCTGGGTACTTAATTGCTCGGTCAGGTTTTTGAAAGAGTGTTGCGCGGCATTTTTGCAGGCGTGGATGAACCGCACCTCGCGTTGGCCTGCTGCTGCTTTCAGCATTGCAATGGCCGGGGTCAACCCAACGCCGGCGGTGATCAGCACCAAGGGGTCTTTGCTGTCATCGAGAACAAACTCACCGCAGGGTGGGCTTAGCTGTACTGTGTCCCCCACAGCCAGTTGCTTGTGCAGGTGGTTGGATACCACGCCGCCTTCTTCGCGCTTGACCGAAATTCGATAATGTTGCCCGTTGGGTGCGTCTGAGAGTGAGTAGTTGCGCATCACAGTTGCGCCATTTACATTCAGGTGCAGGGTAATGTATTGCCCCGGTTTGAAAGTCATAATCTGTTTACCATCCAAAGGTTTCAGATAAAAAGATGTGACCAGTTCGCTTTCTTGCTCTTTCGCGGCAATTGTGAAAGCACGTTGCCCCTCCCACCCTCCGGTGGACATGGCTTGTTTGGCATACAGGTTTGCTTCGGCGTTGATCAAAATATCGGCGAGCTGGCCATAGGCGGCTGCCCAGGCGTCGATAATTTCAGGTGTGGCTGCGGCGCCCAGCACCTCTTTCATGGCCTGTAGCAGGCATTCGCCCACAATAGGGTAGTGTTCGGCTTTGACCCCCAGGGCTACATGCTTGTTGACGATCAGTGTGACCGCACCCATGAGTACTGCCGGGTTGTCAATGTGTTTGGCGTAGGCCAGCACGGCATTGGCCAGGGCGCGAGGTTGAGTGCCTTTTTCCTGATGAGCCGGATTAAAAAAGGTAGCCGTAACCGGGTATTTGCTGAACATCAGTTTGTAGAAGTGTGTCGTCAATGCTTCGCCACCCTGTTCGAGTGCGGGAATGGTTGCCTTGATCCAATGTTTTTGCTCGGTGCTGACTGACATGTTTTTTCCTTCCTGATCGATTGTAAATTTGTACATGCTTCACAGTGACAAACACTATCAAGATACATGCCAGCCTTAACATTGTTATTAAGTATATGAAAATATTGAATATATGAAAAAATGTGTTTTGTTAAAAATATCAAATCATTGTTTAATTGACAGCGATTTGATATTGTTATTAAAACAGTATTTGTTATAAGTACAATAAGGATGGGTAGCCGTGGAAATGTCCAGTTTTGTGTTGGCAGTGATTGAAGACCTTGGAGCCGACCTGGATCCGTCAACTCGCTACTTGCGCTATGTCAATTCATTGGCCGCCGCATTGCCTGGCAACGCGTGCGCCTTGCTGAAAAAGGAGGGCTCGACCTTAAAGCCGCTGGCCGTACGCGGTTTGACTCCCGATAGCCTGGGGCGCCGCTTCGAATTAAACGAGCATCCTCGCCTGAATGCGATTGTGACTTACCGTGGCGTGACCCATTTTCCGAACAAGTCCACCTTACCCGACCCCTACGACGGTTTGCTCGAAGGCGTGCATGCGGGCGATTTGAATGTCCATGACTGCATGGGTTGTGCCCTGCATGTAAATGGCAAGTTGTGGGGAGCAATTACGCTGGACTCCCTGAAAGCGGGCGTGTTTGATGTGAAAGTTGAACGCGCCATGGCCATGTTTGCACGCTTGGGTGAAGCGGTTGTGCATGTCGCCGAACTGACTGAGAAAACCGATCGAACCGCGACTTCCCTGAAGCTGAGTCAGGCTGACGGCAATGGTCTGAGCGCGTTGGAAGGTGTTCAATTGTCTCGTCGGGAAATGATTGGGGACAGCACGCCCATTCGCGAACTAAAGCATGAAATTTTGACTGTTGCCAACAGTCAGTTGGCTGTGCTCATTCATGGTGAAACAGGTGTGGGCAAAGAATTGGTCGCGCAGGCCTTGCATGCCATGTCCGACAGGGCGAATTTGCCCTTGGTGGTGATCAATTGCGCAGCCTTGCCCGACCAGTTGATTGAAAGCGAGCTGTTTGGCCATGTTAAAGGCGCGTTTTCCGGTGCAGAGCGCGATCGTCAAGGCAAGTTTGAATTGGCCAACGGTGGCACCTTGTTTCTGGATGAAGTGGGCGAGCTGAGTGCCTCTGCCCAAGCCAAGTTGTTGCGGGTACTGCAAAGCGGGCAGGTGCAGCGTGTGGGTAGCGACAGAGAGCACCGGGTCGATGTGCGCATCGTGGCTGCCAGCAATCGGGACCTTTCGGCTGAAGTAAAGGCAGGGCGTTTCAGGGCTGATCTGTATCACCGCCTGTGCGCTTATCCTTTACACATTCCACCGCTTCGCGAGCGTGGGGATGATGTGGTATTGCTGGCAGGCTATTTTCTGGAGCAGAACCGTAGCCGTTTGGGCTTGCGCAATTTGCGCCTGGGGCGCGGCTGTGAGGCTGCATTAAAACGCTACACTTGGCCGGGCAATGTGCGGGAACTGGAACATACATTGGGGCGTGCAGCATTGAAAGCGCGTCGGGATGAACCTGGCCCCATGGTGACTGTAGAACTTGAGCACCTTGACCTGCTGAGCGAGCTTGAGCAAGAACGCGCTGTGACTGCCCGAGGCCCGGCAACTATTGTGGAGATGGGAATCGCCTGCCCTATCGAAGGCATGCCTTATCGGGATGCTGTAGATGCTTTTTCTAGAAATCTGATACAGCAGGTGCTGGATTACACGGATGGCAATCGAGCCGCAGCCGCCAGGCAGCTGGGTCTCGATTCCGGCAACTTTCACCGCATGCTCAAGCGGCTTGGTTTTTAGGCAGATGCCCGAGCTGGCTCGCCTGTGGTGTTTTCCTGCAGGTATTGCAAGGCTTCATTGACCTGATCGATCAATACCAACACCAGGTGGTCTGGGCCTGTTTCATCCAGGGCCATTTGAATTGCCTTGAACTCACCCCGCACCTCGACAACCGAGGGTTTCTTGTCGCCAGAGGCGAGTGCAATGCCCTGTTGCAGCAAGGCCAGAGTTTCACCATCTGGGCGACCGCGCTGGCAGGCGTCTTCATACAAAATAATGTGATCAAAAAACCCACCCACCAAGCGACCTTGCTCAGTGATGTCCTGATCGCGACGATCGCCCGCTGCACTAATTACTACGGTGCGTCTAACGGCCGGTATGTTCTTCAGCGTATTAACCAGCGTTGACACTGCATCCGGGTTGTGGCCGTAATCGGCAATCACTGAACCCCCTTTGTGCTTGAAAAAATTGAAGCGGCCGGGCACCGTGTCGGGGGTAGATTGAAAGCTGCCAAGCGCTGCCCGAATGGTGTTGAATGGTACGTTCAGACCCAAGGCGGCAGCCACAGCACACATCACATTTTGTACCTGGAAGGTGAACAAGCCGTTGTTGGTCAGTGGTACATCCATCAGGTCAATGGTTTTTTCCATGTCGTCATAACTGATGTTGATCACGCGACCGTCGTGAATAATGACTGGGCGACCTTTGGCTTTGTGTGCAGCCACAATCGGGTTGTCCGGGTTGCTGGTGAAGAACAGCACACGTCCGGGGGTGAGTTTGGCCATGTTCGCAGCGTGGCGGTCATCCGCGTTCAGTACAGCAAGACCATTGGGGGCCACGTTTTGAACCAGCACGCTTTTTAGCAAGGCCAGGTCTTCCACGCTGTCGATGAAGTTCAGGCCCAGGTGGTCACCCTCGCCAATGTTGGTCACAATGCCCACATCGCACATGTCAAAACCCAAACCTTCACGCAGCATGCCGCCCCGTGCACATTCCAGTACGGCGGCATCTGCTTCGGGGTGAACCAGCACCTTGTGTGCGCTTTTAGGTCCACTGCAATCACCGGTGTCGATCAAGTGTCCGTTCACGACCACACCTTCCGTGCCAGTAAAACCAACACGCAGATTGTGGTAGCGAAGGATTTGTTCAATCAGGCGAACCGTGGTGGTTTTGCCGTTGGTGCCAGTGACCGCCACTACTGGAATACGGCCGTTTTCATCTTTCTTGAACATCAGATCAATCACGGCTGCACCCACGTCGCGCCCCTTGCCGATTGATGGCTCCAGGTGCATGCGCAAGCCCGGTGCAGCGTTTAATTCAACAATGCCACCACCTTGGGCCTCAAGCGATTCGTCCACACGCTCGCACACTACATCCACGCCGCACACCTCGATGCCAATTTGCTGTGCGGCCTGAATCACCATTTCGGCCATGGCGGGGTGAACGTTGTCGGTAACATCCGTGGCGCTGCCACCAGTACTCAGGTTTGCATTGTTCCGAAGGACAACCCTAACACCTTGCTCGGGTACAGATTCAGCGGTGAAACCCTGTTTCTTGATTCGGGCAATTGCAATTTCATCTAGGCGAAGTTTGCTCAAGGCGCTGCCATGGCCTTCACCACGCAGCGGGTTGCGGTTTTCAATTTCGACCAACTCGGCAATGGTGTGCGCACCATCGCCAACCACTGAAGGAGGTTCGCGACGTGCGGCAGCCACCAACTTGTCACCCACCACCAGAAAGCGATAATCGTGACCAGGTATGAATTCCTCCACGATGGGTACACCGCTGCCGTACTTTTTGGCGGCATCAAAGGCTACACGCAAGTGTTCCTCATCCACAATGTTCACTGTCACGCCTTTGCCTTGGTTACCATCGCTTGGCTTGATCACCACGCCTTTGTTGGTGGCTTTGGTCAATTCGCGAAAGGCTTCCAGCGCTTCTTCAAACGTTTTAACCAGTTTGCCGCGGGGTGTGGGAATTCCGGCCGCAGACAAAATGGTTTTGGTCAGGTCTTTGTCCTGGGCGATTTCCTCAGAAATGGCACAGGTTGTATCGGTCTCTGCTGCTTGAATTCTGCGCGCTTTGGAGCCCCAACCCAACTGCACAAGGCTACCCTGGGTCAGGCGGCGAATTGGAATACCCCGGCGCAGTGCTGCATTGACAATCGAGCCTGTGCTGGGCCCAAGTTTGCAGTCTTCATAAATTTCTTTTAGGCGCTCTATGGCTGCATTTGCATCAAAATCATGGCCTGCCAGCGCCGCCAGAATAAGTTGGTGCGCTTCTTCAAAAGCCGCACGCGCCAAATCTTCTTCCTCGTACTGCACCACCACCCGAAAGTACCCGGTGGTAATGTTGTCAGCCACATGGGCGAAAGTCACCTGCGAACCAGCTTCAACCTGAAAGCGCAAGGCGGTACGGCTCAAAATATGTGCCAGCGCTATATTGCTTTGCTCGAACCCTGTGGCTCGCAGCGAACCAATGCCGGGCAACGCGCTGCGAACGCGCATTTCAATATTGGCAAAGCGATCATAAAGGCGTTCGTTTTCTTCGCAAAACACCAGGGCTTCCATGCTGGTGTTTTTGCTCCACAAATTGGGGCCGCGCAAGGCGCGAATGCGTTCAATTTTCATAATTTATCAACCTGTTGTGTGCGTCAGCTTGGGGTTTAATAGCGCTGCCGAAGATCGGCGCGCAGCAGGTGGTGCGGTACGTCCATCGCCCAACCTGCCGCTGCAAGAGCCAGCGCCTTTGTCAGGTTTACCGGCGGCTGTTTTAGCGGAATGGGGCTGCGTTGTTCGGCTTCGGCTCGATTGCCCATGAACTGAATATTCTCGCCTTGATAAACAACGGCCATGCCGCCGTTTTTCACGTGCTCCGCAACAATCGGGTTGTCGGCGCTGCTGCTGATCCAGATCACCTTACCGTCACACAGGTCCTTCAAAGGCAGCAGGCTGACTTCGTCTGCGTTGACAACAGCGTGGCCACTGCCCAGTACCAGGTCTACCACGGTGCGCATCACATTGAATTGTTGTTCCTTGGTGAGAATGTCCCATTCTTCCAGCCCTTCCATGGCACCCAGACTGGTAATCACAGCCAGACTTGACCGGTCGTAGGGCAGGCCTTCAGACAGAATGGTGCTGGCCTTGACCTGCATTACCAAGGTGTCCAGATTCTTGTTGATCAGGCAGTTGCGGCCTGATTGCCAGTTTGCTGAGGGGGCTTTGTTGATGGTGCGGCCGTTCATCACCAAACCTTGGTCGCAGGCCAAGCCCACTTTGTGTCCCTGATCTTCAAGAATTTCAGTGAGTTCGGGGCCGAAGCCGTCAATTTCGGGGCCGCCTGAATAGGAAATGGTTGGAATTCGACCGTTGGCATCACCCGGGAAAAGTGATTCGACAATCGGTTTGCCCACATTGCGTGCCTGACCTTTCGCAGGTTTGATGTGCATGAGCAAGCCAGGACCTGCATTGACTTCGACCACCGCCAGTGATTGGCCCTTGGGGGACTGATCGATATGCTCGCAGACCAGGTCGATACCCGCCACATCCAGGCCTACAACGCGCGCGGCCATGCAGCACAGGCGTGCAATTTCGGGGTGAATTAAATCGGTGACATCTTCCGAGGCGTTGCTGTTGCGTTCGATCAGCACCTTTACGCCATTTGCAATCACGGAAGTGGCTGTGTATCCCTGGCGTTGTACTTCCAGAAATACGGCCGGATTTTTTTCAACGTTGACCGGGCGCAAGGGGAAAATTTCCGATTCACCACGACGAGGATCTGTATTGATTTGCTGATTGCAAAGTTCTTGCAAGGTTGACTTTCCGTCGCCCATCACATGAACCAATTCACCACGTGACACTGCCGCCACCTGGTAATTCACCACCAAAACCCGATGCTCAGTTCCGCGAATGAATTTTTCAACAATAACGCCGGTGTAGCTTTCCTTGTCTGCAAGTGGCCAAGCGTTTTTTACATCCTCTTCTTTGGTCAGCTCAAGCGATACACCGCGCCCCCAATTACCATCAACGGGTTTCACAACCACAGGCACGCCGATGTCCTGTGCAATTTCCCAGGCGTGTTCAGGGCTTTTGGCCATTTCACCTTCGGGAACGGGTACACCGCACTGCGCCAGCAGTTCCTTGCAAAGGTCTTTGTCGGCGGCAATTCCCTCTGCAATGGCTGAGGTTTTGGATGTTTCTGCAGTCCAGATGCGCTGTTGCTTGTTCCCATGGCCCAGCTGTACCAAATTGCCGTCGTTAAGGCGAACAATCGGAATTCGACGCTCGTAAGCCGCATCAAGAATATGTTGTGTGCTGGGGCCCAGGCCGTGCATGTCGCAGTGGTGCTTGATCACTTTCAGCTCGGCCTGCAAATCGTACTCTGTCCCCTCGATGGCTGCGTGCAACAAGCGCACACCTGCCTCCAGACAAGCCATACCCACTACCGGGTCTGGGGTGCGAAAAACCATTTTGTACACGCCGTCCTTGCTGGTCATTCGGGCTTTGCCAAATCCCACTTCAAGGCCTGCTTGCGTGTGCAGTTCAATCACAATGTGTTCAAGCATATGGGCGGCGTAAGTGCCCTCGCGCACCCTTAGCAGGAAACCGCCCGGCTCGCCAATTCCACAGCGGTGGTCAACCAAACCGGGTAGCAAAGCCGTTAATCGCTCGTAAAATCCTGGCAACAGGTTGGAAGGGAATTGTTCCAGTTCTTGAATATCCACCAACGCTTCAATGCAACTTCGATAGGTCCAGATATTTGGGCCATCTAGCCACATGGTTCGGAGTATTACAAGGCGTTTTTGCGTCATAAGTTGGGTGTCGGCAGGTTTGTTTTCGAGGATTGGATTTTCGATCAATGTTAACTCCGTGTCGCTGGAAATAGTGGTGTAACATCAGCGAATTCGCGAACTGAGGGGGTAATCTCATTGAAAATCGTTGGATTTTCACCGTCTGAAAACGAAGTACAACGCCTTTCAGAGGTTTGGGCCGCCAATTCACCAACCCAAGCGGTGTTTGTGGCTGACATGAACACTCGGCGTGAGTTTTCTCGCAGCCTTGTAGCCTTTAACGCCCATGAATTAATTGTGGTAGACAAGGAATTGCAGGTGCCTGTTTTCAAGGCACATTTCTCAAGCATTGAGAAAATTTCCATGTCCGATCATTCCGGCCTTTCTACGGTTTTGATTCAGGTTGATTCCGGGCAGGTATTTCGCTTCTACGCCAGCTTCAGTTTGCATCGCGCACTTGAGGAATTTGTGGAGTTGCTGGAAACAGCCGTGCGTGAGTTTGAGCAGGGCACATCTCACGCGGCTCAAATTCAGCACCCGGTGCCGCGCTTGCTGGCCGATGAAGAACTGGATGATGTCGGGTTTGAAGAGCCTGTTTCTTCACGGGCACTGTTGCGCTTGTGGCGCTTTGCACACCCGTATCGCTGGCGTTTGTTTGCCGGGCTGATTCTGACATTGCTGTCAACTGCTGCAACGCTGGTGGCGCCTTATCTTTCAATGCCACTTATGGACGAAGTACTGATTCCATTCCAGAACGGCCAACCCATGAACACCGAGTTGGCAACGTTTTATCTCAGTGGTCTCTTGATTTCAGCGGTGGTGGCTGCCGGTTTGAGTTGGGCAAGAACCTACTTGTTGGCCTTGGTCTCCGAGCGAATCGGCTCTGATTTGAGAACCACCACATTCAACCATTTGATGAGCTTGTCGCTGGACTATTTCAGCGCGAAACGCACCGGTGATTTGATCGCGCGTGTCAGCGCTGAAACCGATCGAATCAATTTGTTTCTCTCGCTGCATGCGCTCGACTTCATTACCGATGTGATCATGATCGTGATGACTGCGATCATTTTGATGAACATTGACTTTGAGCTGGCTTTGCTGACGTTGCTGCCGTTGCCCGTCATTGCCTGGATGATTCACCTGGTCCGCGAAAAGCTGCGCACGGGTTTTGAGAAGGTCGACCGTGTGTGGGGGGAAGTTACCAATATTCTTACGGATACCATTCCGGGTATTCGCGTGGTGAAGGCCTTTGCACAAGAGCGCAGAGAGTCTGACCGCTTCTTGAAGGCCAACACCCGTAATCTGGAAGTGAACGACCGAATCAACAAAACCTGGTCGCTGTTCGCACCCACGGTCAGTCTGTTGACTGAACTGGGTATTTTGGTGATTTGGGCTTCCGGCATCTGGATGATCATGAACAATGACATCACGGTGGGTGTACTCACCGCCTTTTTGGCTTACATCGGCCGCTTCTACACCCGGCTTGATTCCATGAGCCGGATCGTGTCTGTCACCCAAAAAGCAGCCGCTGGTTCCAAGCGTATTTTCGATATTCTGGATTACAAGTCTTCGGTACCCGAAGCTGAAAACCCGGTAAAAATTGATCAGTTAAAGGGCGAGCTTGAATTGCGGAATGTGTCATTCCGCTATGGAAGCCGACAGGTGCTCGATGGTGTGAGCCTGAAAGTGAAGCAGGGCGAAATGGTGGGGTTGGTGGGCCACAGTGGTTCCGGCAAGTCAACTTTGGTGAATCTGCTGTGCCGTTTTTACGATGTGAGTGATGGTGAAGTGCTGGCCGACGGAATTGATATTCGTCATATTGAAATGGCCAGCTACCGCAGAAATATTGGCCTGGTGTTGCAAGAGCCTTATTTGTTTTTTGGCACCATCGCCGAGAATATTGCCTATGGGCGTCCCGACGCTACCCGTGAAGAAATTATTTCTGCAGCGCGGCTTGCACATGCGCATGAATTCATTCTGCGCTTGCAGCACGGTTACGATTCACTGGTGGGTGAGCGTGGCCAAAGTTTGTCGGGTGGCGAGCGCCAGCGTATTTCGATTGCGCGTGCATTGTTGATTGATCCGAAAATTCTGATTCTCGACGAGGCCACCAGCTCCGTCGATTCTCAAACCGAAAAAGAAATCCAGAAGGCTTTGGACAACTTGGTGCAGGGAAGAACCACCATTGCGATTGCGCACCGGCTTTCAACCTTGCGCAAAGCCGACCGCATTGTGGTGATGGACCGTGGCAAGGTGGTGGAAGAAGGCCCGCACGATGAATTGCTGGCGGCGAAATCGCACTTCTGGCATTTGCACCAGGCCCAGGAAAAACTGAAGCAGGAGCAAGCCCAATATGACTGACTGGCGATTGCGTGAATCAACACAGGGCAAGCTGGCCTTGTACAAAGGAGAGGAGTTGGTGGCCGACCGGGTGATGCCTGTGTTGGCGTTTCCTTTTTCAGCACCCAATGAGAGTATTTCAATTGTGGATGAGTACAGCAAAGAACTGGCTTGGCTGGATCGCCTTGATCAATTGGACGCAGGCTCACAGGCTGTGGTGAAAGATTACCTGGCTGTTCGCGAATTCAGACCCACTGTGCTTCGAATTACTTCGGTGTCCACGTACTCCACACCAAGCATTTGGACCCTGGAAACGGACAAAGGGTCTTGCAAGTTCGAGTTGCCCACGGATGAAAGCATTCGGCGTCTGGGGGGTAGCCGGTTGGTGTTGACCCATGCCAATGGCATGCAGTTCATCATCGAAGACCTGCTTGCGCTGGACGCCCGAAGCCGCCAAATTCTTGCCCGCTTCATGGCTTAAAAAAAACACCTGTGAGCAATCGCTGACAGGTGTTTGAAGTGTCCTTGTACTACGGACAGGGCAGAGAGACAAAAAACAAGCTACTGCTTGGTACAACGGCACTACAATTCAATTCTTTAAGCGGTTTCCAGCATGCTTTCTTCATTGAAGAAGCGGGTTGCTGCGTCCTGCTTGGTTTTCCCGGCGCGGGAGGGCATATTGCACAAGCCGCATTCATAGTCATTCACCAGGTCGTAGGTGTGCACTACAAAGTTGCCATGGCAAGTTTTGCAGGCTGTGGTGGTCAACATTCCGGCGTCAAAAAATTTCACCAAGCGCCATGCGCGGGTCAGTGACAACACTTCAGGCAGGCCCAAGACGTTGATCTGTTCGCGATACAGTTTGTAGGCCTTGACCAGGCATTCGCCGTCTTCAAGGTCGGTGTGCTTGATGCAAGTGGAGTAAAAGTTCATGAACAGCGAGCAATGAATATTGGGCTGCCAGGTCATAAACCAATCGGTGGAGAAGGGCAACATGCCCTTGGGTGGCGATTTCTGCTTGATTTCCTTGTACAGGCGAATCAGGCGCTCACGTGACAATTGGGTTTCGCTCTCCAGTACTTGCAGTCGAGCGTCCAGCTTGATCAAGTCAGAAGCAAGTTTGATTTGAACGGCCTCGGCCATCAAGGATTTAATCTTGGACATGTTTGTTCTCCAGCGCACCCGCAGGTGCATGAACCACGGTTATTTTTAAGTGCGCTTAAGCTGAAATTTGGGCGCTGCGGCCGGCCATCAAGATGGCGGCGTGCATGCCTGAAATGGCGCGCTCTTTTCCGTGGTCACAAAGGAGTTTCCACACGGCAGGGTCTTCGAATCGAATGCTGCACATTGGCACATCGTTTGCTGCAATGCGCAAAACCTGTGCGGTGGTCAGTTGATCCAGCAGGTCTGCTGTGTTTTCATCAATACCCAAGCGAATGATGGCCTCGGCTTTGTCTTCATTGATGAGTTGTTTGGCCAGAAGCAGGTAAGATAAATTGGCTTCGCGAATTTGTTCCAGTAGTTCATTTGCTTTCATTTTGAACATCCTCCTATTCAAATCAAGCAATCTTTTTCAGAAGGTTTCGACGCTTCCCACAGACATCGATCCCAGTGAATGTATTGTTGATGAACCGCGAAAAAAACTAAGCCATCCAATTGCTGTAAGCGAGATCAGCGAGCAGCCATTGTGTATGTAAGAAGAAACCAGACAACGAGACAGGTGAAACAACAATGAGTAACGCGTTTATGAACTGGCTGTGCCGCAAACTGATCGATTCCAAATGCAAACAAATGGGTCTGATCAAAAGCAGCGTCAACACCGTAGACGGGCGCACCGTGTATTTCAAAGGTGGGCAAGGGCCCGACATGGTTTTGATACATGGCTTTGGTGCCAACAAGGAGAATTGGCTGGCACTGGCCCCGCGCCTGATGCGCCATTACACCGTGTGGATTCCCGACCTGATCGGTTTTGGTGAATCAGACCGACCCAGCAACGCCCGCTTTAATATTGCAGAGCAGGCCGATCGGGTTGTGCGTTGGCTGGATGCAGTAGGCGTCAAGAATTTCCACGCGATGGGCAACTCCATGGGCGGCTATTTGACAGGTGCCTTGGCTGCGAATTTTGAGAACCGGGTTCTTAGCGCTTGTTTGCTAAATCCCGCTGGCGTGAAAGGCGCCGAGCACACCACCGTTGGGCGCGCCTTTGCCGATGAAGGAAAAATCATCCTTGCCCCCACCAATTTCGAAGAATATGAAAGGGTGGTTAATCTTTGTTTCAACGGCAAAGCGCCGCCTATGCCTGGTTTCATGCGCAAATATTTCGGCCGCATGTCGATCAAGAACAAGGCTTTGCTGGATCGGGTTTTCATGGAATTCGTGAACCCGGATGCCAATGTCAGTTTGAACGAAATGGTGGAGAAAACCACGGTGCCGTTGATGGCGGTGTGGGGTGATTCAGACCAGTTGGTGCACCCCAGCGGGCTGGCCGTGCTGAAACAGGCCAAACCCGCGATTGTCGATTTAATGCTTGAAAACACAGGCCACTGCCCCATGGTGGACAGGGCTTCACTGGTTTACAAGGCGCATCTGGAATTCATGCCAGCATCTTGAAAGGTTGAGCTTGTTCAATTTCCAGGGCAAGCTCGATCAGCCTGAATTCGTGTCCCATGGCTGCGGCAAAGTGAACCCCCACTGGAATACCTTCAGCGGTGTGGTGCATGGGAAGGCTGATGGCTGGTGCGCCCGCCACGTTTTGAGCGGCGGTGAATGATGCAAAGTTAACCAGTCTTTCCCGCGCCTGCTCAAAAGGCAGGTCGAGTGCCAGGTAACCCAAAGGCGGCGCTGGCTGCCCCAGGGTGGGGCTAAGCAGCACATCCAGGTCCGCAAAGGCTGTGGCATATTGCGCTTCAAACTGGTGAAGCCTGCGCAAAGCGAATGGAAACTTCAACAGATTACGGGTGAAGTGTTTGGCCAAACCGAGGGTAAGTGGCTCGAGTTTTCCTGTATCCATGTGCCGGTCAACGGCCAGCTTGCCCAAGTGTGAAATGGAGGCGGCCAGCATGCCCCAGTAAAGCAAGAAATCATCCGCAAACTGGGCGCTGATCGGAACTTGTATTTCCTGCACTTCATGGCCCAGCTCTTCGCACAAGGCGGCGGCCTTTTGCACGGCGTCTACACAGGCGGAATCTGTCTCATGACCAGAAATTTTCTGCGTGAACATGCCGATTTTCAGGCGCTTGCGGCCAGGGGTGGTGATGTGGCCCAGTGGTGGCAGTGTCGGGTTTTTGTAATGCTCTTCAGCCAGGGCGAAAAACGCCGCAGTGTCCCGTACGCTGCGCGACACAATCCCGTCGCTCACAATATTGATCGGCAGGCTTTTCGCCATTTCATTCATGGCCAAACGCCCGCGGCTGGGTTTCAAACCCACCAGCCCGCAACATGCGGCGGGAATGCGAATGGAGCCGCCACCATCGTTTGCATGGGCAATTGGAACCACACCCGCTGCCACCAAGGCAGCCGAACCGCCCGAAGAACCCCCTGTGCTGTGCCCTGTGTTCCATGGGTTGTGCGCAGGCTCAGCCTTGCTGTATTCCGTGGTGGCAGTCAGCCCGAATTCAGGTAGTTTGGTTTTGCCCAGAAGTACCACACCGGTGTCGATGATTTGTTGCGCCACGGCGCTGGTGTGCTTTTTCGCCGTGTCTGGCATGGCTGCTGAACCGTGTCGAGTGGGTAAGCCTTGCAAATCCAGGTTGTCTTTCAAAAAGCCCGGTATACCCTGAAACGCCCTGAAGTTACCCAAGTCATCATAGAAACGAGCTTGGGTTAATGCGGTTTCCTCTTGCAGGCACACCGTGGCGTGTAGCGCAGGGTTCACCAATTCAAGCCTTTGGTAGGCTGCTTGTGCCAGCGCGCTGGCACTGGTTTCTCCGCGTTGAAGTTGCCCCGCCAGGGCCACTGCGTCGTGATGACCCAAGGCATCGGCATGGTTAAACGCGTGCACTTGTGTAGGCTTAATTGTCATGGTTGCTGGTTATTGTTGTTGGTGTAAGGTTGGCTGTCTCTGGCTTCAGTCTAAAATGAAAAATCTGCTGAATTCATCGCTTTTACCTTACATGGTCCAAAAAAATAAATCACAGCCTTGTCCTTGTGGCAAAGGCGATTATCAAGTCTGCTGCCAACCGTTTCATTTTCATCCTGAGTCGGTACCCACAGCCGAGGCGCTCATGCGTTCTCGCTACAGTGCTTACGCCCTGGGTTTAAGTGATTACGTTTTGTTGACCTGGCATGCCAGCACACGGCCCAAGCAGCTGGATTTAAGCGATGAGCTTGCACAAAGCAAATGGTTGGGTTTGAGTGTGAAAGGGCACTGGCCACTGGGTGACAAGGCTGAAGTGGAGTTTGTGGCGCGTTACAAGCCCAGCCATGGGCCTGCCAGTCGTCTTCATGAGCGCAGCCGTTTTGTACAGGAAAACGGGCAGTGGTTCTATGTGGATGGCGATTTGTTTTCGACCTGAAAAAATTTTAATGAAAACGCTTGAAATTTTCCGGGCGGCTCATAAATCAGACTTGTGGGAAATGTCTCCAAGAGAGTTTCCGCACATTTTGAACAACTGATTTTTTGCTTCTCAGGAGAATGAATCATGGCAACAATCGACCTTACCCCTTTGTACCGCAGCACCATTGGATTTGACCGCATGGCCAGTATTCTGGATGCAGCAATGCGTGCGGACACCTCAACCGGTTATCCCCCCTACAACATTGAGGCACTTGAAGAAAACCGTTACCAAATCAGCGTAGCAGTGGCGGGTTTCGATGAAAAAGAGCTCGAGTTGGAAGTGGAGCGTGGTGTGCTTACCGTGCGTGGCCGCAAAACCGACGAAGAGGGTAAACAGTACCTGCACAAAGGCATTGCATTTCGCAGTTTCGAGCGCAAATTCAATCTTGCAGACTATGTGCAAGTGGAAGGAGCCAACCTGAAAAATGGTTTGTTGGTGGTTGAGTTGCGCAAGGTCATTCCCGAGCAAATGAAAGCACGCCGAATTCCGATTGGTGAGGCGGGTCTTCGAACCATTGAGGCAAGCGATGCAAACCAGACCAACCTGGCCAACCAGGACAAGCAAGCCGCAGCGTGAATCATCTAAGCTAATTCGCGTATTGCAAAAAAAGCAGCCGCTGGCTGCTTTTTTTGTGTTTAAACTCAAAGTCTGTTGTTCCAACTTTTGGTGCTTCCATGCCCAAGGCTTACCTTCTTTCCGATCGCGCTATCCAGATAGACTGGGCCACGAGTGTTTACCCAACCGAGCTGGCGCTGTTTCGCGAGGAATTGATCCAGTCTTTTGAAACCCAGGACTGGCCTGTCTGTCAGTGTGTTCAGACGGATCAGTCAATTACTGTTTTGTTTGAAAATTCAATAGTTGTAACAGGGCGGTGCGAAGCCTTGCTTGATCAACTTGACCGCACACTGACCAAACTCGGGAAGGTTAGGGTGGATGCCAACAAACCGGGCTGCCATCATCACATTGTTGTGCATTACGGTGGCGTGGCCGGGCAAGATCTCGACTGGTTGGCCGGGCAAACCGGGCTAAGCCCGACTGAAGTAATCGACTTGCACAGCAGCATTATTTATACCGTTCAGTTTTTGGGCTTTTTACCCGGCTTCGCCTACCTTACAGGTTTACCCAAACAGCTTCAGTTCCCGCGCCGGGAAACGCCGCGCCCGCGTGTACCAGCTGGTACATTGGCGATTGCCGCCCATTACTGCGCGGTGTACCCCTGGGAAAGTCCCGGTGGATGGCATTTGATGGGGCATGTCGAGCAGGTCCTTTTTGATCCTGAACGTACAGATCGGGAAGGGCATTCACTGTTCAAGGCTGGTGACACAGTTCAATTCATTCGGGCTGATCATGCTTAAAGTAGTCAGAGCTCAAGGGCAGGGTATTGTCAGCGACCTCGGGCGTTGGGGATACCAGCATGAGGGTGTGCCCATTGGTGGAGTGCTGGATCCCTTCTCGTTCGGTTTGGGTAACCTGGCTTTGGGTAACGCTGTCAATTCAGCGTGTCTTGAGCTTATGGGCCAATTCGATTTTGTATGCGCCAAGCCATGCCAGGTATTGTTTGCAAACCGCGGCGCCCAGGCTTTATTGAACAACAAATCGGTGTTGTGCGGTCAAGTTTTAACATTGCAGGAGGGTGATGTACTGCGCACCAAACCACCTCATTTGGGCTTCTGGAATATGTTGTGCGTGCAAGGTGGTGTGGATCTGCCTGAAATTATGGATTCCCGCAGCACTTGTCTTGCCGCCGGCTTCGGCGGTTTGCAAGGCAGGGCCTTGCAAGTCGGGGATGAGCTTCATTTTACCCAGCAGTTTGCTCCCAGCATACGGACTGGTGTTCGTTTGGCGATGCCGCTTGCTCGCTCCGGGCATTTTGTTCCCTTGGTGCTTCATTTTTTGCCTGGTCCAGAATTTTTTGAACTCAGCGAGAATTCACAACACCTGTTTACACGCCAACATTTTAGCCTGGGTACTCAAAGCAGCAGAATGGGCTATCGGCTTGAGGCTTCAGAGTCACCTTTATCGCTGAAACAAGCGTTGTCCTTGCGCTCTCATGCCGTTCACCCGGGGCTGGTGCAACTGCCCCCCAGTGGGCAACTGGTGGTGCTGCTGTGCGAGGCTCAGGTCACCGGCGGCTACCCCCGTCTGGGCAGTGTGTTGTCTTGCGACCTCTGGAAATTGTCGCAACTTGGTGCCGGGGAAAGCGTAAGCTGGGTACTGGTGGATCAACAGCAGGCAAGGCGCTTGCACGCAAAGCATGAACATGAATATAAACGCTACCAACACGCCATTGAATGCAACAAGGCAAGCGGTGATGTGGATTAATGCTGATTTGGGCGAAGGTTGTGCCCACGACGAAGCTTTGTTCAAGATTATCGACTGGGCCAATATTGCCTGTGGCGGGCATGCTGGTGATGAACACAGTATTCGCCTGGCCTGCAAGCTGGCGCTCGACCACGGCGTACAGGTGGGCGCCCATCCCAGTTACCCGGACCGGGCCGGTTTCGGGCGTCGAAAGCCCGAGGGTTCAGCTACGCAGTTGCTAAGTGAATTGAAACAGCAAATGGAGTTCTTTGAAAACATCGCCGCGAAACTGGGGTGTACCTCTGGGCATTTCAAACCCCATGGGCAGTTGTACAACGATGCGGCTTTCCAGACCGCTGAAGCTGAGCTTCTAATCGATTTGGCCCAGACTTTTCCACACCTCAAGCTACTGGCTTTGGCTGGAAGTCCGTTGGTGGCGTGGGCTCGCTCAGCTGGCATCGAGGTGGTTGAGGAAGCTTTCCCGGATCGAGCTTACCTAAGCACAGGCGCTTTGGCACCACGAAGCCAGCCCGGTGCTGTGCTTCACGACCCAATTCAGGTCAAGACGCAGGCTGAATTGATTGTTCGAGGCGGGCCGTTGCAGTGCCTGGATGGTTCAAGCCTCGTGATTATTGCTCAAACACTGTGTGTGCATGGCGACAATGCTCAGGCTTTGGACAATGCAAAAGCCGTTCGTGCGGCTCTCACTGAACATGATCAAGACACATTCAGCGGTGCAAGTTGATTAACTGCCAGTGTTGATCTCAGGGGTGGGCAGGGTGATGTGATCCGGCACACCGGCCACGGGCACAAAACGCACATTCAATGGAGCAAGGCCGTGTTTGGCGCGCGCCTGGTTACAACGCGGGTTTAATTCGCCTTTGGCATCAAATACATCGTATTCGCGGCATGGTGAGGGCCGGTTCTCGTAAATGGTACAGCTGACCGACTCGCCAACATTGCCTGCCAGCGCAATGCAACGGGGCTTGCTTTGTGAGCTGCCTTTCATGCAGCTTCGGTACAGATTCATCTGCTCGGTCAATTCAACTGGCACCACGCCGCCTTCGGCTGCGGTGGTTTCCCCCCAATAAAAACTGATCCTGAACGTGGAGCAGCACACGCCGCAGCTTTGGCAAAGCGCTTCAACGCCGGCGCCATCAACAATGATTGTGGTGGGATTTGACTGCAATTTAACCTCGGGAAAAAACAGCCATGGGGAGAGTTGCGCGAATATATTCCTGCCCCAGGCGCAAAGCAAGCACTATTTTCAAGTGACGTGGCTTGGAAGAAACAAGCTTTTTGTAAGGTGCTGAGGCTACAATAGGGAAAACCATTATAAAAACCATTTAGCCCAGCAAATGGAGAGACCGTGAATCGACCGAATGCCGCTTCTGTGGCCGATTCGGGGGTTACTGCCCCTGATTCAGCCCAAACCAGTACCAGCCCCAGCGGGCAAATGCTGGACTACATCAAACAAAGGCTGGTCAAGCACGCACCGTTCAGTGAAATTCCCCTTCGCGATCTGGACTGTCTGCTTGAGGGCTGCGCTGAAACCTACTTTGCACCCAACGAAGTGATTGTGCGGCCCGAGGACGGCCCGCCCCAGTTTCTTTACTATGTCGAGAAAGGCTCTACTGTGGGTCGCAAGGGTTTGGCGGATTTGTCCTCCACAGGGTTTCAATACGAGGCCGGTGAAATGTTCCCGGTCAATGCTTTTCTGGCCAAAAGGGCAGTGACCGCGACTTACAGCGCCCGCGAAGACACCTTTTGTTTGATGTTTACTTTTGACGGTGTGCAAGCTCTGGCGCGTAAAAGCCCGGTGTTCTCCGATTATTTAACCCGGCGCACCATGCAGTTTCTCGACCTGTCCCGAAAGGCGATTCAGGTGGCTTACTCCTCGCAAACACTGGCTGAGCAAACGCTGGAAAAGCCTTTGCGCGATGTGTGCCGTCACGAGCCTTTTTCCTGTGCCCCCAGCACCCCCTTGAAACAGGTATTGGAGGTGATGCATGAGCACCGGATTGGCTCCATGATTGTGGTGAATGAGGCCATGGTTGTTGAAGGCATTTTGACCCGCCAGGATGTGCTGTCCCGCGTGGCCATGGCCCAAAAACCGCTGACCTCACAAATTTCTGAGGTGATGAACACACCCGTTCATACGCTGGACGAAAGTTGTACCGCCCAAGATGCTGCCCTGTTGATGTCCAGGTTTGGCATTCGCCATGTGCCCGTGACGCGCAACGGCAAACTGAGCGGAATAGTGTCTGAGCGGGATATTTTTGCCATGCAGCGTTTGTCGTTGAAACAAATCAGCAGCAACATTCGTTCAGCGCAAGATGCAGATATGTTGCGTGCCTGCGCCAACGACATTCGCAGTTTTGCCAAGAACCTGTTGGGTCAGGGCATTGCAGCCAAGCAGCTCACTGAATTGATCAGCCATCTGAACGACGTGCTCACCGAGCGTATTCTGGAAGTGGTGGGCAACCGAATGGGCATTGATGCCAACAGCTACTGCTGGCTTAGTTTCGGCTCGGAAGGTCGTTCTGAACAAACCATTGCCACCGATCAGGATAACGGCCTGTTGTTCATCAGCGATCAGCCAGAAGTGGACAGACCTCGCTGGCTGGCCTTCGGCAAAGAAGTGAATCAAACCCTGGATCAGTGCGGCTACCCCTTGTGCAAAGGCAATATCATGGCCAGTAACCCTGAGTGCTGCATGACAGCGGGTGAATGGTTGAACAAGTTTGCGCGATGGATCGATGTGGCCACGCCTGAAAACCTGCTGCGTGTGAACATATTTTTTGATCTCCGTGCCTTGGCGGGCAACAAGGAGCTGGCGCAGCCGCTTCGGGATTACATTGTGACCCGTGCCAAAGAGTCCACCATATTCCTGCGCCTTCTGGCTGAAAACATCATGCGGTTTCGCCCACCCCTAAATTGGCACGGCAGCATAGACACCACTGAGATCGATGACATTCGCACTCTGGATTTGAAAAAGCAGGGTACCGCCGTGTTTGTCGATGCGGCACGTTTTTTCTCACTGGTATTTGGGATTGATGAAGTGAATACTCGTCGTCGCTTCGAGGCCGTGGCCAAGCGGCTGAGTGTCGAAGAGCAACGCCGCGATGCTTGGGTGAGCGCCTTTGAGTTTTTGCAAATGATGCGCTTGCGCATTCAACTGGACGAGGGCGTGGCTGTGCCCGATCTTCCCGACCAGCCCAATGTGGTGAACTACGATGTACTCGACAACATTGATCGCCGCATATTGAAAGAATGTTTCCGGGTAGGGCGCCGCTTGCAGCAGCGGATCGAAATGGAGCACATGCGTTGAGCACCACTTTGCAAGGTCAGCTGCTGCCTACTCAAGGCTGGGCTAGTTATATCAAGAATCGTCTGGTTCAAACGCTCGATTTTTCAAGCCCAAACCCTGACCGCTGGGTGGTGCTTGATGTGGAGTCATCGGGTCTTAATCCGAAGAAAGACCGGCTTATTTCAATTGCAGCCACCGCGATTGTATTTGATGCGCAACGGCGTCCACGAATTTCGCTCACTGATACGTTTGAAGTCGTCATCAAACAACCCCCCGAAATTGTCGACATGATCGAGTTTGAGGCCATCGACAAGAACAATATTTTGATTCATGGAATTGGTATCGGTGCGCAGCAAAAAGGGGTCAAAGCCGAAGTGGCTTTGTCTGAATTCCTGCGCTATGTGGGCCATTCCCCCTTGATTGCCTTTCACAGCTGGTTTGATGAAATCCTGATCAACAAAGCACTGCGCAAGGTGCTTGGCCGCACAACCCACAGGCATTGGCTGGATTTGGAACATTTGGCAGCTGTACTGCACAAAGAAAACCACCAGCTTCCGCTGGATGTGTGGATGCAGCGTTATGGCATTGAATGTGAACAACGCCACCAGGCCGCAGCTGATGTGTTGGCCACTGCGCAATTGCTGATGAAGTTGTGGCCCATGCTGCAAAAACGAAAAGCCGCCGACTGGAAAGGCGTTAAAACAATTGCGGGCGGCTTAAAAACCCTGCCAGGTCGGAATTTGCCAACCTAGTTGTAAAACCGAGGCCCTGTTTTGCGTTATTCTGCCGGGTTGAACCTTCGTTTTGACTTCGGCTTTTTCCATGCATGATTTTTCCGCTTACAACCTGATTATTGACGCACGCTCGCCCCGCGAGTACGGGGAGGACCACATTCCTGGTGCGGTCAACATGCCGGTGGTCAATAACGATGAATATGCAGAAGTAGGCACCCTTCATCGCACCGACAAAATGGGCGCCTACAGCATTGGTGTGCGCTATTCGCTGGCCAATATTGCGCGGCACCTTAGCGATGATTTGCCCAAATACCCCAAAGATGCAAAGGTGCTGGTGTACTGTTTTCGGGGTGGAAAGCGCAGCAAGCTGTGGGTTGATGCGCTTGAAACCATTGGTTACAACGTTCAAAAACTGCCTGGCGGCTGGAAAGCTTACAGGCGTTGGGTGAATGAGCAGCTTGAAGTAGCGCCCACGAAATTCAATTACCACGTGCTGAGCGGCCCAACAGGTTGCGGCAAAACCCGCTTGCTGTACGCCTTGCGAGAAGCAGGTTGCCAGGTGGTTGATCTGGAGGCCATCGCCCGTCACAGAGGATCGATCATTGGGGCGGTGCCTGGTACTCCACAACCCTCGCAAAAGTATTTCGACACCTTGCTGTTGGAAGAACTCGCGAAATGCGATCCCACACGCCCAGTGTGGGTTGAAGCCGAAAGTAAAAAGATTGGAAATGTTCAGATACCCACAGCCATGCTTGATTCCATGCGCAGGGGCAAAACCATTCGCGTGCATGCCGACATGCAGCAACGGGTTGAGCTATGGCGACAGGATTACAAACACTTTGAAGAAGATCCAGAAGGCTTGCTGGAACGGTTGCGTTTTATCCGCAGCCTGGTGGGCGGCAAGGAATTTGAAGAATGGGAGCAATTGGCTGCCGAGCGCAAAATGCCCGAGCTGTTTGAGCGGCTGATGCGCAATCATTACGACCCAGCCTACCGCCGCTCAATTTTGCGCGAGTACCCCAATATTGATGCATCACCTTTGATTGAACTGAATGATTTATCTCCAGCAGGCTTACTGCAAGTGGCGAAAAAAATTCGGGAACAATACGAACCCTGATTAAACCACCAGCAAGGTCAGCTTGCTTCGAATGCCTTCGGGTATCGGTGTTGGGGTGTTGCTGGCCTTGTTCACAAATACATGAATGAAATAGCCTTCTGCACACAATTCGCCCGCAGCATTGAACAAGCCCAGTTCATATCGCACTGAACTATTGCCCAGTTTGCCCACGCGCAGGCCCGCGGTAACCGGTTCCGGGTAGGCCAGTGGTTTCAGGTACTTGCACTGGCTTTCCACCACAAAACCCACCACCTCGCCGTTGTGAATATCGAGTCCGCCTTCTTCGATCAGGTAGCGGTTCACCACGCTGTCGAAGTAACTGTAATACACCACATTGTTCACATGACCGTAAATGTCGTTGTCGTGCCAACGGGTTTGAACGGTTTGATGCAGGGGGTAGTTGGCCAGTGTAGTCATGATTTGAAATGGATTGTTTTAGTACGCTGCTTGGTAAATCGCCAATGCTTCAGCTTCGCTCACATCGCGTGGGTTGTTGCTCAGCAGGCGGGTTTGAAGCATGGCAGCGCTGGCCATCAAGGGCAAATCTTTCTCGCCAATACCCACTTCACGCAAGCCAACCGGCAAACCGGTAGAAGGCGACAAAGTGGCAGTGTAATCAATGAAGGCCTGTGCCAATTGAGACGCATTGTCACCGTGGTGGCCCAGCTTCAATACCTGGGCCAGTTCTGCATATTGCTGTTCTGCTGCAGGCAGGTTAAACCGCAATACATGGGGCAACACAAGTGAATTGCTCAAACCATGCGGCACGTGAAAAATGCCACCTATTGGATAGGCCAGGGCATGCACAGCACCCACTGGTGCGTTGGCAAAAGCCTGGCCAGCCATGCAAGAACCCAGCATCATTGCTTGGCGTGCCTCGCGGTTGGCAGGTTCTTTGCACACGGTATGCAAGTTAGCGGCCAACAGGCGAAGCGCCTCGCAGGCCAAAAAATCTGCGTAAGCGTTTTTCAGGCGTTTGCTGGTGTAGGCCTCTATGGCGTGCACCATGGCATCAATGCCGGTGGCTGCTGTGACATGCTGGGGCAGGCTGAGTGTCCAATCGGCATCTAGAACGGCAAGGTCGCCATACAATACAGGCGACACCACACCCATTTTTGTATCCACACCAGTGGTCACAATTGAAATGGGGGTCACTTCACTGCCTGTGCCGGCGGTGGTGGGCACCAATACCAAAGGCAGCCTGTCGCTGGTCACATTGCCCACGCCATACATGGTTTTGAGTTCTTGTTTGCCGCGCGCCAACACGGCGATCAGTTTGGCAACATCGAGTGTCGAACCGCCACCGATGGCCACCACTACATCGGTCTTGAATTCCATGGCCAGCGCAGTGACCCGGTGCACCAAGGCCTCGGGCGGATCTGGTTCTACATCATTGCAACTATGCACGGCATGGCCTGCGGCAGCCAGGTTCCTACAAATGCTTTTGAAGGCTTCTGTGCCAGCAATGAACGGATCAACCAGCATGAACACCCTTGCGGTTTGTAGCCCGTGCTGGTTCAGCAAGGGGACCAACATGTCAGCCATTCGAAGGGAGCTGCCCGATTCGCACACAATGCGGTTCACGGTTCTAAATTCAAATGGCGCCATGTGCTTGTCTCCTTGCTATTTTTCTCTAGTTTAGCCTTTGCGCTTTGGGGTCCACGCCCAAATGGCGCGAACAAAGATAGGTTCTTTGCTTTCGCCGTCAGTAATGGTCACAGCAACATCCACTTCACCCCGTTCTTCGGTTTGCATCATGGTGATTTGTTCTTGTGTCAGCATGGCTTCGGCTTTCATGTCGCCAGCTGCGCGTTTGCGGTAATCCACTTCCATGCGCTTGATCACCGGTATGGCGTTGGCGGGTACATTCAAACCCACCAATGCGCCAGTGGCTGATTCAGCAATCATGATCATGGCCACAGCATGCACGGTGCCAATGTGGTTCTGTACATAAGGCCGGTTTTTGATCACCACAATTGAATGATTGGGCTCAATCCACTCGAATTTCAAACCACTGGTTTTGAAGTATTTCACCGCACGGCCAAACAGCAGGGTAAAGGCACGGGTTTTCAAAGGTGTGGGCAGTTTGTCTACTTGCGCGTACACCTTTTGCAGCATCGATTTTTCGGTCATTTTTTGTTCTGCCTTTACAGGGTTACAGCCAGGCGAGTGGCTTGGTTAATTGCGCGTTTGGCGTCCAGTTCCGCAGCCACGGATGAACCACCCACCAAATGCACGGGCACGCCCAGTGCTTCAATCGGTTCAACCAGTTCACGCAAGGGATCTTGGCCAGCGCACACAATAATGTTGTCCACTTCCAGAATTTGCGGGCCGTGCGCGCTCATTACATGCAAACCACGGTCGTCAATCTTCAAATATTCAACGCCTTGCATGAAGTGAACACGGCGGCTTTTCAAACTGGCCTTGTGCACCCAGCCTGATGTTTTACCCAAGCGCTTGCCCAAGGGTTCGTCTTTGCGCTGGCACAACCACACCTCACGCGCAGGCTTGGGTGGCTCGGCTTGTACGCCATCAATGCCGCCTGCATTGTTCGGGTCAAAAGTAATGCCCCATTCTTTTTTCCAGCTCTCCAGGTCGAGCGTGGGGGAAGGGTGCGCAAAGTCATGTGTCAAATATTCCGACACATCAAAACCAATACCGCCAGCGCCAATCACAGCCACTTTTCGCCCCACTTCTTTCTTGTGCAGCAGTACATCGATGTAGCTCATCACCTTGGGGTGATCAATGCCTTCGATACCAGGCGTACGTGGTTTGATGCCTGTGGCGAGAATTACTTCTTCAAATTTTTCTTTGGACACCAGCGCGGCATCCACCACGGTGTTCAGGCGCACATCCACTTTCTTCAATTCCAGTTGGCGTTTGAAGTAGCTGATGGTTTCATGAAACTCTTCCTTGCCCGGAATCTGTTTGGCCATATTGAACTGGCCGCCAATTTCACTGGCCTTGTCGAACAGCGTTACATGGTGACCACGGCGTGCCAGTTCAGTGGCGGCTGCCAGGCCTGCGGGGCCTGCGCCTACCACTGCAATTTTCTTTTTGCGCTCCAGGGGTTTGTCCACAATTTCAAGTTCATGGCAGGCGCGCGGGTTCACCAGGCAAGAAGCACGCTTCAAGCTGAACGTGTGGTCCAGGCAAGCCTGGTTACAGGCAATGCACACATTGATTTCATCAGCGCGGCCTTCTTTGGCCTTGATTGCAAATTCCGGATCTGCCAACAAGGGGCGAGCCATCGACACCATGTCGCAAGCACCATCGGCCAGCAGTTGCTCGGCCACGTCTGGTTTGTTGATCCGGTTCGATGCAATCACAGGAATCTTGATTTCCTTGCGCAAGCGGGCAGTCAGTTCAGCAAAGGCTGCACGGGGCACGGAGGTCACAATGGTAGGCACACGCGCTTCATGCCAACCAATGCCGGTGTTGATCATTGTGGCGCCAGCTTTCTCGATCTCTTTGGCGATGTAGCTGACTTCATCCCAGGTGTTGCCACCCTCGACCAAATCCAGCAGGGAATGACGGTAAATGATGATGAATTTCTCGCCCACAGCCTCGCGGATTCGGCGAACAATTTCAACCGACAAACGCGCACGGTTTTCAACTGAACCACCCCAGCGATCCGTGCGATGGTTGGTGCGTTTGCAAATGAACTGGTTCAGGAAGTAGCCTTCCGAGCCCATCACTTCAACACCGTCGTAACCGGCTTCCTGAGCAATTTTTGCGGATCGGGCAAATGCCGCAATCGTGCGGCGAATGCCGAAATCACCAATTTCCCGAGGCTTGAACGGGTTGATCGACGATTTCACGTTTGATGCGGACACGCTGAGCGGATGGTAGGCATAGCGGCCTGCGTGCAACAACTGCATCACGATTTTGCCGTCGTGTTTGTGCACGGCTTCGGTTACTTTCTTGTGGTGTTTGATGGCACCACTGCTGCTCAACTTGGATGCAAACGGGTATAGCCAGCCTTCCAGGTTGGGTGAAAAGCCACCCGTCACAATCAGGGCTGTGCCACCTTTTGCACGCGCCTCAAAATAGGCGGCGAATTTGTCAAATTCCTTGTACTTGTCCTCAAGGCCGGTGTGCATCGAACCCATCATGATGCGGTTGCGCAGGGTAGTGAAGCCGAGATCAAGCGGAGAATTCAAATGGGGGAATGCGTCAGACACGTTACCGTCTCCTTAAAAATCGGTGGTTTTTTGTAATGTATTTACTTATGTTACTGAAAAGTAATCTTTGTTGTTGGAGTCTGCGTTCAAAATAGCACGATCGGTCAATTTTTTGCGTGTTTTATTGGTGAAGAAATTACTGCGCCGCAATAAACAGGGGAACCTGTGTCCCCACGCTTTGTCCTAAACTGGTGTTTTATCCAGCAAGCGCTTCCTTCATGCAGTCTTTTCAATATTGGGCGCGGCAGTCTCGCCGTGCATCGTTCCGCATTTTGTTCGTGGCTTTGGTCCTGGCCGTGGCTGCCATTTCGTCTGTGGGTGTGTTCTCAGCGCGAATCGAGGCGGCCTTGGTGCGCGATGCCAGCCAGATGCTGGGCGGCGATCTGGTCATTGAATCCAAACGGAACACCGACAATGCGCCCTGGCTTTCAATTCTTGACAAGCCGGAATACGCAAATCTCAAGAAAGCAGAAAGCGTTGTATTTCCCAGCGTCGTGCCTTCCGAGCGCGTTGATTTGCTGGTTTCATTGAAGGCGGTGAACAACACCTATCCTCTTCGAGGCCAACTCACCGTGCGCAATGCACAGGGCCAGGATGAAAAAGTGGCCAGTGGCCCGCCTCAAGGCGAGTTGTGGGTAGACCAAGGCGTACTGGGTTCGCTGGATGTGCAGCTCGGCGATTCAATACAGGTGGGCGAAATAACCCGCCCTGTGACCCGGGTTATTTTGGTCGAGCCCGACCGTGGCGGTGGCTTTGTGAACTTCGCCCCCCGCGTGATGATGAACACAGCCGACCTGGAAGAATCCAGGTTGTTGGGTTTGGGGTCTCGTGCAACCTGGCGCATTTATTTCACGGGCGCACAGCCCGTGGTGGATCAATTGATCAGTGAACTCACGCCCGTGCTCTCGCCAGTGGAAGAAATTGAAACGCTGGAAAATGGGCGCCCTGAGGTTAGCGGCACACTGGAACGCGCCAACGACTTTCTGGCCATGGCTGCCTTGATCGGCACCATGGTGGCTTGCGTGGGCATTGCACTGGTGGCGCATTTGTTCGCCAAAGAGCAAGCCAGCGAACTGGCCGTGCTGAAAAGCCTGGGTTATACACCCAAACGTTTGTTGCGCATGTGGGCCATTGGCATGGGCATGTTGACCCTGGGTGCAGGCGCGTTGGGTGTTGCCTTGGGTTGGGCCGCGCATTGGGGCCTGCTGGCCTTGCTGGCTGAACTGGTGGGTGTTGATTTGCCTTTGGCTGGCTTGCATTACCTGCCCATGGGCATGTTGCTGTCGGCTTTGTTGCTACTGGGTTTTGCGGCGGTGCCCACCTGGTATGCACTGCGCGCGCCTGCCGTGGCTGTTATTCGGCACCAAACCTTGAAAAGCAGTCGGGGGCAACTGGTGTTGTCCGTGCTGTTTGGTGTTTTTACAGCAATCGCGGTGTGTTTGCTGATTGTGAACAATGTGGTGCTGGCCCTGTTGTTGTTTGCAGGTTTTGTGGGTACCTCACTGGTGTTCGCGTTGTTGTTCTGGGGGCTTTTAAAGGCGCTGGCTTATTTGGGCAAGGGCCGAAAAAGCGCAGGCACTCACATCGCGGTTTTTCAAAGCATGTCCAAACGTGCAAGTACTTTGGTGTTGCAGGGCGTCAGCCTGGCCTTGGGCTTGGCTGCACTGCTGATGTTGGCTGTGGTGCAGGGCGATTTGATTGACCGTTGGCAAGAAGCCGTACCGCAAGACGCCCCCAATCGCTTTGTGTTCAACATTCAGCCTGATCAGGTTGAAGGTGTTCAACAAACCTTGAACACGGCCAGTCAAAGCCCTGTGAATTTGTACCCCATGGTACGAGGGCGTTTAAGTGCCATTAACGACGAAATCATCACGGCCGAAACATTTACCGATGAGCGCGCGCGCAACACTGTTGAACGTGAATTGAATTTGAGCTTTGCGGATACTTTGCCTACGCACAACACCATTGCGGCCGGCAGCTGGTTTGATGAAACACCGGTGAAGGCCGAGGTGTCTGTTGAAGATGGCGTGGCCGAGCGTTTGGGCATCGGCATGGGCGACAAGCTCACCTTCGACATCGCAGGCACGCCGCTGACCGCAGAAATCACCAGCATTCGTGAACTGCGTTGGGATTCCATGGAAGTGAATTTCTTTATGGTGTTTCCAACCGAGGTGCTGCGAAGCTTTCCGCAAACCTGGATTACCTCGGTGAGCTTGCAGAAGGACAAAGCCATTCCTGTTTCGCGAGAATTGGTGCGCGAATATCCAAACCTTACCGTGCTGGACACGGAACTGGTGATCACCCAACTGCGTAAAATTTTGGGGCAGGTGGGCCAGGCTGTTCAGTTCGTATTTTTGTTCACTGTAGCCGCCGGAGGTTTGGTGGTGGTGGCTTGTGTCATGACAGGCGCACGGGTACGCACTCGCGAGGCTGCAATTTACCGCGCCATGGGTGCATCAACAGCCCAGTTGCAACGCGCGGCATGGCTTGAGCTTTCCGTGTTGGGCGCCCTGGCGGGCCTGGTGGCAGCCATTGCTGCGCAAGGCTTGGGTTGGGGCGTTGCACATTTTGTGTTCGAGTTTGAATACTTCCTGTCGCCTTTGCACATTGTCGCGGGTGTAGTTGCCGGTGCAGTGGTGTCGGTGCTGTTTGGTGCCTGGTCGGTCAACAAGGTGTGCCGTGCGCCTGTAATGCAAACCTTAAGGCAAGCCACTGCTTAAATCTGTTTCATGCCGGTACAATGTGGATTACGAATTTTCAGTAATCCACACACCGGCATTTTCATGAGCAACAACGATTCAATCAGTAGCGATAGCGCCCAACCCAAACCACCGATTGTTTACTTTGGCAGCACGCCCGAGGAGCAACAGGTGGGTGTGCGCAAGCTGGTCGATCTGTTCTACGACGAGATGGATCAAAACCCCAGTTTTGAGCGAATTCGCAAATTACACCCGGTGCACCTCGATCATTCACGCGAAAAGTTTTACCTGTTTTTGTCGGGTTGGTTGGGTGGCCCCGACTTGTACTCACCTCAATTTGGCCATCCGCGTTTGCGCATGCGCCACATGCCATTTCCCATCTCCAGTGAAGACCGCGACCAATGGCTGCTGTGCATGGTGAACGCCCTGCGCTCAATGCAACTGCCCGAGAAAGTGATCGAAGGGCTGATGCTTTCATTTTTCCGCACTGCAGACTGGATGCGCAACAAACCCGATCCCGAAGGCAGTGCCAAGGGCTTGAACACCATTTCGATCAAGGGCGAATAAGTTGATGGATGTGCAACTGATGTGGGCTGTGGTGGTTTTGCTGGTACTGGTGTTGATTGGTTTGGTGCTGGTCTACCGGAAAATGACGGTCGACAACTCCGCAGAATTGGCGCAGTTTCAGCAGCAGGTTCTTGCAAATCTGGATGAGGTCATGGATGCCCAGGCGCAGCAGCGTTTTACATCTGAGGAATTGGGCAAGCAACTTCGCCTGCTCAACCAGGACATCGAAGCGCGCCAAAGCAAACAATCTGAATTGTTGACGCAAACTTTTGCGCAAGCCCGCACAGAAAGCCAACAGGCTGCCCATGGTTTGCAGCAGGTTATCGTCGGGCAGTTCACGCAGGGCAATCAAATTCAGTCTGAAAAGCTGAATCAGTTCTCTGAAACACTGCACCGCACCAACACCCTGATTCAAGACCAGCTCACGCAAATTCGCTTGTCGGTTGAGCAGAAATTGAAAGACATTCAAGACGACAACGCAAGCAAGCTGGAATTGATGCGAAAAACAGTGGACGAGAAACTGCACGCCACACTTGAAACCCGCTTGGGCGAGTCCTTCAAGCAAGTGAGCGAACGCCTTGAGCAGGTGTACAAGGGCTTGGGCGAAATGCAAACACTGGCCACCGGTGTGGGCGATTTGAAGCGCGTGCTTACCAATGTAAAAAGCCGTGGTACCTGGGGCGAAGTGCAGCTGCAAGCCCTGCTTGAGCAAATGCTGACCCCCTCGCAATTTGGTCGCAACATCAAGCCAGTGCCCGGCAGCCACAATATTGTTGAATTTGCAGTGCGCTTGCCCGGTAAGGAAGAAGATCAACCGGTGTGGTTGCCCATCGATTCAAAATTCCCTAAAGAACAATACGAGCGCCTTCAGGAGTGCTTTGACCGCGCGGACGCTGATGGCGTTGCTGTCGCTTCCAAAGCGCTTGAAATGGCCATACGCGCTGAAGCAAAAACCATTGCCGAGAAATACCTGGCCCCCCCATACACCACCGATTTCGGTATTCTGTTTTTGCCCACCGAGGGCCTGTATGCCGAGGTGGTGAAGCGCCCTGGTTTGGTCGACGACTTGCAACGCCTTCACAGGGTTACGGTTGCTGGCCCAATCACCTTAACCACATTATTAAACGCCTTGCAGTTGGGCTTTAAAACACTGGCGCTTGAAAAACGTTCAAGCGAGGTGTGGACTGTGCTCAGCGCTGTTAAAACCGAATTTGGCAAGTTTGGCGACATACTTGCCAAAACACGTGACACGCTTGAGCGCGCCGCCAAAAATATCGAGCAGGCTGAAACACGTTCACGTGTTATGCAGAAAAAACTGAAAGGTGTTGATGAATTGCCTGAAAAAGACGCGATCGAGTTGCTTGGATTAAATGACGGCAAGGTCGACCTGCTGGATGATGACGATGCGCCCGCAAACGCTTGATACCCTGCCGCGCGTGGCTTTGGTGGCCACGGGTGGCACCATCGCCGGTACGCTAATCGAGGGTTCCGAAACCTGGGCTTATGAATCGGCCCAGCGTAGCGGTGAAAGCCTTGTAATGGCAATACCCGGTTTGCTTCGCCGTGCGCAGTGGCATTTTGAGCAGCCCTACAGCATAGGTAGTCAAGATCTTGAATTGGCCCACATGCTACAACTGCGTGCCACGTTAGTTCGCCTGCTTCAGTCGCCAGAAGTCGATGCCGTTTTGGTGACACATGGCACTGACACTATGGAAGACATGTTGTACTTCCTCTATTTGACACTCCCGGCCTCTCTCTTGACCAAGCCGTTGGTATTTACAGGGGCCATGCTGCCTTCGGATGCCGAGGATGCCGATGGGCCTGCCAATTTAAGCGGCGCGCTCGACTTTGCAGTGCAGTGTTTGCCGGGTAGCCCACTTGGCTGCGCAGTGCCATTTGGTTTGTACATGCAAGGTTTGTTTACGCCTGCACAACATGTTGAGAAACAAAGCACTGCAGGCTTGGATGCATTTGATGGTCCATATTCTGTGCTGCCGAATGCGAATTGGTTTAATAATTTTACCGCGTTGAACCCACCCACCGATGTGGGAATGCTGGGTCAGTTTTCCAATTTCTTTGATGCAGGCACGCAAGCGCACCCATTGTTTGAAGCCATGGAGGTGCCCGTGGTGTTTTGTACGCCGGGCAATGGGCCTTTGCGTCAATTGAATGATTTGCTGAACCGCAAACCTGCTTCAGTGGTGGTGGCTGCACCGGGGCATGGCAACATTCCAGAGGCTTGTGTGCCGGTGTTGCGTCGCTTGCTGTTAAATGGTGTCAGTGTGGTGCGTGCAAGCCGCGTGGCAGCAGGTGGTGTAGAGAAGGGTGGTGAGTTCAACGCGCTAAACGATTTTGAGGAAGGTATGCTTCCAGCAGGAACGGCTGGGGTTTATTCAGAATCAGGCAGCTTGAGCCTGAGCAAGTGCGTGGTGTACGAGCGACTGCGGGTGTTGGCCCGCAGCCTGATTGGGCAGTAATTGCAAAATTAATCGACCTTGGCTTCAGCAAGATTCAGGTTTTTCCTGCCTTGGGTTTGTGCTGTGGTCACAGGCATGTTTTGTTCCCGGATAATTTGCCAAATGCCTTTGTTTTCTTTCCAGGTCAGTACCTTTTTCGAGCGTTCTTGATAAAACTTTGCACGGTAATCTTGAACAAAGCTGATTTCGTACTCATCGGGTTTGTCAAAACTGGGTATCACTTGCAAGTCAGAAATTTCGATGTCGATTCCCTGTGCTTTTGAAATTCGATCACGTCGGTTGCTGACCCATGCTTCGTAGCTGCCTTCTTCGGGCTTGAAGTTTGGCGCGTAAAAGGCGATGTAACTGTTCAAGTCTTTGCTTTCCCAAGCCTTGGCCCATGCCTTGGTTTTGTCGATCAGGCTTTTGGAGACTTCCGCAGGGTCACCAAATGCAGCCACCTGTGGGTTGGCCACGCCACCATTGTCCAGCTGAGCCAACTGAATTGGAGGCAAGCTGTTTGTGGCGTCCACTGACTTCAAGGCCTCATCGAATCCGATGTTGGGCAAATCGAAGTCTTCCAGATTAATCAAGCTGGCTGGACAACCTTCAGCTTCAGCACCACTTTGGGTTTGTTCGGTGTAGAACAGTACGTTGCGCTTGGTGGGCTCATCGGCATTGACCAGCGCATCTACTGCAAACAGTGTGGTGAGCTGGCCAGTGGCAGCCAGCAATTTCAGTTTTGAAATACTCAAATCAGCTTCAATGTTGATCAGGGCACGCTGGGCCTGATAGTACTCATTTTCAGCACTCAGCAAATCGAGCAGGCTGCGTCGGCCCACCGCGAATTGTTGTTCATAGGCAGCTCGTGCTTTGGTAATTGCAGCTGCCTGTTCGCGAAAGTAATTCAGTTTTTTTTGCGAACTGACCACATCGAAAAGCGAGGTTTGGGTGGATTGTCGAATGGCTCTGCAAATGACCAGTTTGTCGTCCAGGCTGCGAAGTCGACGTTTGATCGCCGCATTTCGGGAGGCATTGTCGGCGCCACCACGGTACAGGTTAATCGTGGCCAGCAAGTCGATTGATGAAATTTGACGTTCGTCGAATGTGGAAAGGTAGTTACTGTACACATCGGTTTTGGCACGCAAATCAAGGCGGGGATGAAAACCCTCGCTGGCCGCAGTTACTTCCTGTTTGGCCGTGGCAATGGATGCGTTAGATGCCTTGAGCAGTGGGTGGTTGTTCAGGGCGAACACCAGACGTTCCCTGTTTTCAACTTCAAAGTTTGCGTTTACAACATATTCCCCGGCTTGGTTGACAGGCCAAACCGTGTCGGTAATTCTTTGATAGTTGGCCATCGCAGAGAAAGTGTTGGCCTTCTCAGTGGCCAGGTTACCCAAGGCCAGTGTGTATCGGCTGCGTGCCTGTTCCAGATCAGATTGACGGGTCACGCCACTTTTGACCTTTTCTTCAATGCGGTTCATCAGGTCTTGGTGATATTTCAAGTTGTCTTCTGACAGGCGGGTCAGTGCCTGGAAGCGGGATACATCAACATGCGCGCTAGACGCCTCAAAGGCAACCTGATTGGCTTTGTTCAGGTATCTGTAATAGCTTTGCATGGCTCCGGAGTAGGCCGCGAGGTAGCGAGCCTGGGAGGCAAAACCGTTGTACAGGTTTTGGCGTGCTTCAATGCCGTAGGAATTCGCGTTGTAGGTGCGTGTGTCTGCATCTTCGATACGGGTACGTTCGCGACCAGCAGAGCCCCGTGCATCGACAGTGGGTAGCAACGTGCCGAATACCACGTTGGCTTCTTCCATTTGCGCCTCGAGTGCATGCACATCGGCATCCAGTGTCGGACTGTTTTGCAGGCCTTTAATGACACTTTGTTGCAAAGGATTTGGCGCATTGTTTTCTGTTGCTTGCGTCGCTGATTGGGCTTGCACCTCGGTTACAGCCTGGCTTTCCTGTGCCCAGGCGGCAGGGGCACTCAGGGTGAGCAAGGCGAGAACCATGGCCGCAGGCAAGGTTTTCAGCGTGGGGTTGGGTGTTTGGCTTGTGTTCATGTTGACTCGTTCGTTAAATTGCATCAGCAAACTGCGGCAGCTTCTTCAGCAGGTGCGCTGGCTGAAGAATCGAAACCACTGGAACTGAGCCCGGAAGCCCAGCCAGTTTTGCTTTGAATGTATTCGTTGGCTTGTTCCCGGGCTTGATCCAAATAGGTTTGCACCTTTTCCTGAACCGCTTCAACTACAGCATCGACTGTGTATTGTTCAGACGAGTATTCATGGTCGTTCATCTTGGGATTGCCCGCGTAGTCGTTGCCATTGGTGTATTCGGTACAGTCGGAGTAGCCGGTTGGGCAGTCGTTGTCGTTTACCGGTGTATCGTCAGGCTCAACGTTCATGTACACATGGGCGGTGTCGGTCAGGCAGCTCTCATCGCCCAGGGTGTAGCTGATTACATCTTCTCCGCAAAAACCCTCGTTGGGTGTGTAGTGCAATTTGCCATCCCTGATTTCAACCGTGCCGTTTTCGGCGCTGGCCTCGGTGATTTTCAAATCACCGCAGCCGAGGTCATTTTTCAGAACGTCGACAATCACCGGGCAATCCACCCTCGTGCTGGCGCAGTCATTAACCGCGTCAACCTCTGGGCAATCAGGATCTGTTTTGCACTCAGGCTCGGGTGTACATTCAGGCTCAGGCTTGCAGTCTGGTTCTGGCTCACAGTCCTCCTGTTCGTCCACGGGGGGGCAGGTGGGTGGCGTAGGGCATTCGCAGTCCTCTTCCTCGTCCACAGGTGGGTCTACGGGTGGGGGCTCTTCATTTTCATCGACGGGCGTGGGTGGCGGCATGTCTTTGCATTCCACGCTGGCTGGGCCTTCTTTTTCAACCACGCGAACTGTGTTGGCACCATTTTCGCCAACTTCACCATCCATGCTGGGCAGCGGGTCCTGGTTAACCCGCTCGACAACATAGCCTTCGCTCAGTTTTGGAAGGTCTTCGGGAACATCGTCGTCTTGGGCACCCACAGTGATGTATTTGCGTATGACATCTTTCTCGGGTGGTGTACCTGCGTCAAAGGGAACAATCTCGCCGGTTTTTGGCTTGATCAGCCATTCTGTAGGGCCTTCAAGGGGACGAACCATTTCAGGTGCAGTAATTTGCCCGTCGGTAAAGGGTCCCAGTTGAACGACCACCTCGGTTTGCGGTTTGCGCTTTAAGGCTGGGCGCGGTTTCCTGGCCAGGCCAAGGGTACTTGGGTCGCATTCTTGGGCATTCACAACGGGCTTCTCGCTCATGGGGGTCCTCGGGTTCGATGTCATTGATAAGTGATCGAGTCGCGAGTTTGGTTCCAAATCAACTGCGTGCCAAACAGGTGATTGGGTCAGGATGAGTGAGAGTTAACTCTATGGAGTTATTGGGATGATTGATCTTGATTTACTGTTCAGTAAATGCCTGAATTGAGCCGCGTATGACAGGTTTGGTGAGGTAGGACAATACAGTTCGATCTTCAGTTTCAATGCTGACATTGGCGACCATGCCAGGCATCAGACGAATTTTTTCATGCACTTTCAGGCGCGGCACTGTCACTTTCACACTGAAGTAAGGTCGGCCGAATTCGTCGAGCAAACTGTCCGCAGAAATACTTTCTACAGTGCCTTCAAGTGCGCCGTAAATGGAATAGTCATAGGCTGTGACTCGAATGTTGGCGCTTTGTTCTGGTCGAATAAATGCGATGTCTTTTGGGTTGATTCGTGTCTCGAAAACCAGCTGTTCATCAATTGGCACAATTTCGATCACCTCTTTTCCCGCGGGCACAACGGCACCCCGGGTGTTGTACAAAATACGCTGTACAAGGCCGTCCACAGGGGTTTTCAAGGTGGCCTGGTTCACCCTGTCGTTCAGTTCGATCTGGTTTTGCTCAAGGCTGGCCAGGCGTGCCTTGACTTCCGAGAGCTCGGTGCGTGCTTCGTTGATTTGCTTTAATCGAATTTCTTCAATTTTCTGGCGGGCCTCGCGAATGGCAGAGTACAGTCGGTTGGTTTGTGCATTGGCACCTTCATAGTCGCCTTTGGCTTTGGCCACATCGCGTTCAAGTCGCAGTACTTCAACCGGGGATACAGCGCCGCTTTTTAGCAGTGGCCGCATGCTGCTCAATTCTTGTTCCGAGATTTCCAGATTCCGTTTGGCTGCGGTGGCGTTGCTTTGTGCTTCGTCGAGTTCGCGTTGCCGTTGGTCAAGCTGCTGTTCATAAATTTGCGTTTGTGCGGCCCATTCTTGCAGTTTGGTTTGTAGCAACTTGGATTCTTGCAGGTACAAATCGGGGTACTGCTGAATTAATGGGGCAGGCGGGTTTAGCGTTGTGTTGTTCAGTTGTGCCATTAACCGGGCTTCTCGAAATTGAAACGAAGCGTCGATCGCTTCCTTTTCTTTGAGGCTTGATGAAAAACGCGTGATGTCAATTTGAACCAGTTTGTCGCCAGCCTTCACCAACTGACCCTCGCGGACAAACACCTGGTTGATCACGCCGCCGTCTACGGCTTGAATGACCTGCAATCGTTGCGAGGGGACCACACGTGCCTCGCCATGTGCAGCTTGGGGCACGGTTGCAATTGCAGACCACGCCAGCAAGGCCAGCAAGGTGAGGGCGCAGCCATGTACCAGGCGTTTGGTGAGCACTTGTTGTTCATGCCACAGCCTTGACTGGTCCAGCCCTGCAGTTGCCGGCATGTGATGTTCTTCATTCCGCCCGGCAAGCCAGTCGACAATTCGCTGTGCGTGATGTTGAATTTTCATGGTTCAACCTGCATTTTTTTGTTTGTGTTGTGTGGCAAGTGCATTGGCTGCGTGCAGTACTTCAGGCTTGTTGCCCTGCGCGTGAATTTGCCCCTTGTGCATCAGTGCAAGGCTGCTTGCACAAGCCAATAGCCCAAGCTTGTGTGTGGTGAACACCAAAATGCTGTGTTCTGGCAGCTGCTGCAAATGTTGCATCAGCTGGCTCTCCATGTGTTGATCAAGACACACGGTGGGTTCGTCCAGAAGCACCAATTGGGGTTGGCCCGCCAGCGCTCTGCACAGCGATACAGCCTGCTTTTGCCCTGAAGACAAGTTGTTGCCCTGGCTGTCAATGACCATGTGAATGCCGTCCGGGTGTTGATCTACCCATTCTTTGAGCCCAAGCTGTTGCAGAATTGTCCAGCAGTTTTCAGTACTGATGTGCGGGCGCATGAAGCGAATGTTGTCGAGCAAACTGCCCTTGATCAGCACTGGGGGTTGGCTTGCATAACCCACTTTGGATTGAAATTCACTGCTGTGAAAATGCGCAATCGAAAGCTTGTTGACCGCCAGTTGGCCGTGATCGCATTTCAGTTGTTGGGCCAGCAGTTTGAGCAGGGAGGTTTTTCCAGAGCCTGTTGTACCGATGATTCCAAGCCGGTTTCCCGCGTGCAGTTGCAGGTTCACGGCGCGCAGTATGAAGTCAAAAGGTTGAGCAGTTTCGCTGTTACGGCCAGGTTTCAAAACGCTTGCAAATTCAAGGGCCATGGTGTCGATGCGTTCAAGAGCAGCGCGTTGCTCAGTGGTTTGGGTTTGTTGCCCCAAAAACCGGTCCAGTTCTTCGAAGCTGGCCTGGGCCGAATGGGTTTGTACCAGGTGGGCCTGTAATTTCTGGATGGGTGCAAAGCAGCGCATGGTAAGCATGGACGCTGCGATCAAGCCACCCACGGTGAGTTGTTTTTCAACAATGAAATAAACACCCAGCGCGATGGTCAGTACCCAACTGCCTTGTTGCAACAGGTGTATTCGTTGATTGATTAAAAACATTTGATCGCGAACTGCATTGCCGCTTAACCGCGATTTAAGCTGAAGTTTGTTCAACAATTTGCTGTGTGTTTGTTGAACGCCGTGTGCCTGAATGTTGTCCAGACAGGCCAGCGAGTCTAGCCATTGGCTTTGGGTTTCGCGGCTTTGCCGCATTTGTGTTTGCCCGAGCCGGGAAATTGTTCGGTGAGATGTGGCGATGAACAGCAAGGTGAGTCCAATTACTCCGCCCGAGATCAACAGGAAAAGGGGATGAATCAGGGCAATTACTGCCAGAAAAAGCAGCAGAAATGGCAGGTCAATCAGCGCAAGCAGAAACACGCCTGTCACCAATTCACGCAGTTGCTCGAACGAACGAAGGTGCTGCAAAAGCAGGGTTGGTTCGGTTTTGTGGATGGGCACATTCAAGAGTGATTTTGACAGGTGCATGGTGCAGCGGGTGTCGATGGAGGTTGCCGCAATTTCCATCAAGCGATGGCGTGCATGCTTTAAAGCATGCTCAAAACCCAGGCAAAGAAATACACCGAACAGCAATGCAATCATTGATGCATAGGCTTGGTTGGGAATGATGCGGTCATACACCTGTAGCGAGAACAGCGGGCCTGCCAGGGCCAGCAAGTTGATCAACAGAGAGGCATAGATCACCGGCTTGAAGCTTCCATTCTCAAAATCGAGTGCTTCTCGTAACCACTTGCTGTCGCGAAGCTGTTGCCAAAAGTCAAGCAGGCTTGCCGGTGCTTGTTCATTTCCTTGAACTGTTATTGGCGCTTCAATTTGCAAGGCCCATTTCAATGAAACCGGCGTGGCATTCGATGAAGTCAGTTCTTGAAGTCGACCACACTCACCGTTGTGCAGCGTGGCCAATGTGTGCGGGCCTAGGTGTTTGATTTCACTGACCGACACCTGATGAAAAAGCTGCCACGAAATATTGCAGGCTGATAGATAAGCCAACAATTGATTCAGTTCGGGGTCGTTTCCTGTCTCAGCCAAATTGGCTTGCAATGCCCATTGGCTGGGTAAAAACTCCAGCCCCATGTTTTCCAGCACGCTGCACAAGGCGTGTTGCAATGGTTTGATTGGGCGGGGGTCTTGGAGCATGTCAGGGGCCGAAATTCAAGTGCGCCCATGGTAGCGCTTGAATTTGGCCCTGAAAATCACTCACTTGGTTCACTCCCCCGGGTGGGGTGTGTAGCTACTTCTATATCAAACCTTCAAAGGGCAATGCCAATACTGTGTCCCCGGCCTTCAAATCACCTTGGTCATGTTCCAGTACCAGCAAACCATCTGACTCTGACATACTGCGCAAAATTCCTGATCCTTGGGCGCCGCTAAGGTGGGCAAGCAAAAGACCTTTTTCCATCGTCAGGCGGGCTCGTTGATACTCGGTACGTCCTGGACGTTTGCGTACATTTTGAGCCAATTTTGCAGACACCATTGGAATTGGCAGTGCGTTGGCATTGGCCAGTTTGAACAAAGCATCACGCACGAATGCATAAAAGGTCACCATGACTGCGACTGGGTTGCCGGGCAGGCCGAACAAGTACGCAGAGTCACCATTGGCTGCATTGTGCACCTGGCCAAAGGCCATTGGGCGGCCAGGGCGCATGGCAATTTTCCAGAAGTTAACGCTCCCCAGTTTTTCCATGACCTGCTTGGTGTAGTCTGCTTCACCCACAGATACGCCACCCGATGTAAGGATCACATCGGCTTGTTCCATGGCCTGCAGCATCGCGTGTTCAAGGGCTTCCGGGGAGTCATGAACTACCCCCATGTCAAGCAGTTCAATAAACCTCAAACGAGTCAACATGCCATACAAAGTGTAACGGTTGCTGTCGTACACGCAGCCTTCATCCAGCGGCTGACCCAAGGAGCGTAACTCGTCGCCGGTGGAGAAAAATGCAACACGCAATTTTCTGCGTACCGAGATTTCGGCAACGCCCAGTGAGGCCAGCAGGCCCAAGTCAGCTGGCCGAAGTACCTTGCCTGCGGGCAGGGCAGGTTTGCCAATTGTTAGGTCTTCACCGGCAAGGCGGCGGTTGTCTCCGGCCTTGACAGCCCCTGGTGGAAAACTGATTTGGTCGCCGCTCACGGTGGCATTTTCTTGCACCAGCACGGTGTCGCAGTTCAGGGGCATCACTGCGCCGGTCATAATGCGCACGCATTCGCCATTGCCACAAGTGCCGGTGAAGGCTTTTCCCGCATAGGCGGTACCGATCATTGTCAGGTGAGTGATGTCGGAACTCTGTATGTTGCTGCTGTTGAAGGCATAACCATCCATCGCAGAATTGTCGTGAGCCGGCACATTGATGGGGGACAACAAATCCGCAGCAAGTACCTGGTCCAGCGCCTCGCGAATGGCCACCGTGCGTGTGCCTGTAATCGGCTTGAGAAGCGACAGTATTTTTAGTCGCGCTTGTTCCACTGTTTGAAAATCAGTTTCCATGCTTTGCCTTGCTACTCAGGATTTCTGCTCAAGTTCTTTGAGTTCTTCAAGCGTGTTGACGTTGTGAAAGGCGGCTTCATCGTCAAACTCAACAGCCTCATGAGGAATATTGGCGTACCAGGCGTCAATTTTCCGGCCGCCCTTGCGCAGGAATTCTTCCATACTGGGCAACAGTTCGGTTCGCATCATGCAAAACACCGGGTGGTGGCGACCTTTGGTCGAAGCCACTGTCAACATCAGCCCAACATTTTTCTCGAAGGGGGCGCTCAGTTTTTCAACCAGATTCACCGGGAACATGGGCACATCGCAAGGCACGGTCACCAAGAAAGGCACTGTGGCGTAACTAAGGGCTGTCTGCATTCCTGCCAGAGGGCCTGCAAAATCGGGTTGCTGGTCGCATATTACAGGTATGCCGAATCCTTCGTAGACACCAATGTTTCTGTTGGCATTCATGGTCATGCTGCCGACCTGCCCATTGAGTCGCATCATGGCATGAAGTGCCAGTGGTGCGTTTTTGTAATTGCGTAATCCTTTGTCGATGCCACCCATTCGGCGGCCCATGCCACCGGCGAGGATAACGCCGGTGATGTCATCCAGAGAGATACTCATGCGTATTGTGTGTCAGTTAAAGTGTTGAATCGATGGGTGCCGGTGTAGAGCAAGTAATGCTTGCCCTGGCAGCGCCCCAGCATTGTGATATTCAATTTCTGGGCGATTTCATAGCCCATTTGTGTCAGGCCCGAGCGCGATACCAACACGGGTATGCCCATTTGTGCGCATTTAATGACCATCTCTGAGGTTAACCTGCCGGTGGTATAAAAAATTTTGTCCTCACCAGTCATGCCGTGTAACCACATTTGGCCAGCGATGGCATCGACGGCGTTGTGACGCCCAACGTCTTCAACAAACAGCAAAATTTCTCCGCGGTTCTCGCCGCTATTCAAACACAGTGCGCAACCATGCACAGCGCCAGCCTGTTTGTAGATTGACTCGTGTTTACGAACATTGTCCATCACGCCGTACAGCACGTCTTGCGAAAGGTGATAGGCGTTGCTGAGTTGAACCTTGTCCAGATCTTCCATCAAGTCCCCGAAAACGGTGCCTTGTCCGCAGCCCGAAGTTGTGGTTTTCTTCTCCAGCTTCTGGGCCTTTTCTGTGGTTTCCCAAATGGTTTGGCCGGTGTTTTTCAGCACAGCTGAAGTGACCGCAACACTCTCTGTTTCCCAGTCCACATGAATTGCCGTGATCTCCGAGGGATCAGACACTAATCGCTGATTGCGCAGCCAGCCCAGCGCCAAGGCCTCAGGTTGTGCGCCCAAGGTCATGATGGTCAGCAGTTCTTTTTTGTCGAAGTACAGGGTGAGTGGGTGTTCACCAGAAATTTGAACCGGCACCTGTTCACCGCGCTCGTTGGTGGCCGTAATTTCAACGGTGCTTGGAATGCTGGCGTTGGTGGTCTGAATTTGTGCTGCCATTGAAAATCTTCAGCCTCCGATGTAAGACATTTCAATCCGGTCTTTCGGCTGTGTGGTGTTCTCGGTGCGAATTTCGCTGTACCGGTCAGCACGAACTGCCCAAAGGTTGCGGATTGCATGGTTCAGTTGCTCGCCGATTTCTTCTGGTGGGGCGTTTGACCGAATCAGTGGCTTCAGGTCATGGCCCTTGCTGGCAAACAGGCAGGTGTAAAGCTTGCCCTCGGTGGACAGCCTTATGCGTGTGCAATCTTTGCAGAATGCTTGCGTGACTGAAGAAATAACGCCAATCTCACCGCTGCCGTCGCTGTAACTCCAACGCTCTGCCACTTCACCAGTGTAATTTGGGTTCACCATTTGCAACTGTGAAAGCCCTTGTGAAATCATGTTGACAATGCGTGCTGAGGGCACCACCTCATCCATTTTCCAGCCGTTGCTACTGCCTACATCCATGTACTCAATAAAACGCAGTATGTGGGGTGTGCTTTTGAAGTGTTTGGCCATGGGTAACACTTGGTCGTCATTCATCCCACCTTTGACAACCATGTTCACTTTGATTGGACCAAGGCCTGCCTCGTGTGCCGCCTCGATGCCATCTAGCACCTCATCCACGGAGAAATCGACGTCATTCATGGTCTTGAAAACCGCATCGTCTATCGCATCCAGGCTCACTGTGACACGGTTCAATCCGGCTTCTTTCAATGTTCTCGATTTTTTGCGTAGCAGGGTGCCGTTGGTAGTCAACGTGATCTCAACTGGCTTTCCGCTTGGTGTGCGCAGGCGTGCCAGTTGCTCAATCAAAATTTCGATATTTTTTCGAAGCAGGGGTTCGCCACCAGTGAGGCGAATTTTCTCGACACCCAGTGCAACGAATTCGCGAGCAACCCGCTCGATTTCTTCAAAGCTGAGCAAGTCTTTGTGTGGCAAAAACTGGTAGTCTTTGTCGAAAATCGACTTAGGCATGCAGTACACGCAACGAAAGTTGCACCGATCCGTGACAGAAATACGCAAGTCGTGAAGCCTGCGATTGAAATGATCTTTTGCGGGTACTTCACTGTTCTGCGGTGCGCTGAAATTCAGGGGAATTACGCGCGAATTGTCCTGGACCAGTTGAATAACTCGGTCTGTCATCGTTCAATCCCTCGCCCCATGGGGCAAACTCCTATTGTGATACTTGTGGTGTATCTTCTAATCTAATAACCATGAATTGTGCCCGTACTGGCGGGCACCGGCAACTCACAGAGGTGTTTTTTGAGCGCAAAATTTTTGGTGCTGGGTGAACTGGCTTTGAATGTCAAAATCGGGAAAGTGGCCCAGAACTCTCCTTGGCAGCCATTTCGCTGGCAAGTACTCGAGATGAGCCCGATTGATGTTTCAATGATGCAAGGTGAAGATGAGCGGGTTCAGATCATCAATGTCGAGGTGTATCAAGATCAGTTACAGGGCTATTTTCTCAATTTAGACACTGAGACTCCTTTTGTTTTCTTCGGTGTGCGTTACCCGGAAGACAATAAAACGCTAATGCCTTCAATATTCGAGGCTACTTTTAGCTACGACGAGGCGGCACGCTGGATGGATTCCAACGAAGAGGTTCAAACCCTGGCTTTGCCAGCCCCTGTTGCGAGCTGGCTTGCAGAACTGGTACAAGCCAAGTATCAGCCTGAACCCAAGCAGCGCAGGCGTCCACAGTCTTTCTTAAAACCTGAAGAGCGCAGTTAATTCGATGAGCGAAAATTTTTTAAGTCGTTGGTCCAAGCGGAAGCTTGAGGTTCGAGCCCAGGAGCAACTGGCCGAACAAGCGTCCGTCTTGCAGACAGAAGCACCTTTATCTGGTGTTGATTCCGGACAAGGTGCCGCGGCGGATGAATTAAGCACACCAAAGCCACTGGAGCAGACGGCGGCTACCCAGCCTGAGTTGCCTTTGCCGACGGAAGAAGATCTCCAGGCGGTAGAGCAGGGTGGTGATATCAAAGCTTTCATGGTCGAAAAAGTGTCCACGGAGCTGAAAAACAAAGCATTCAAGGCACTTTTTTCCCGCCCGGAATTCAATGTGATGGATGGTCTGGACATCTACATTGATGATTACAATAAGTTTACACCGCTGAGTCAGGAGGACATCGGGAAAATGACCCTGTCCAAGCAATTGCTCAGCAGGCCTGACCTTGAAATATTGAAAAAGTCCGAGATTGATGAGGGGCTTGAGCGCGTTGGAGCAGTGCTTTCCGAAACTGATGACTCTGGGTCTCCTGTGTTAGACAAAATCGATGTGTCTGAACATTCCGATCTTGAAAAATCAGATTTACAGAATGAGACTAGGGTTATCCCTGACACACTGCAAGATGCTGATTATAAAAAAGAATTAGAAAATCGTTCGTTTGAATCGCCAGATAAAAAATAACGAATACTTGGTACATTTTGTCTGTGGCGTGTCCAGCCCGATACAGACAAAATGCACCAACACTCATGCTTGTATACAAGAGGTATTTTTAGGCGACTGATTCTAAATAAGAAAATTCTCCCCGCTGGTCTGGCACAAGTTTTGCAATTAATTGCCAAATAACCAAAATAGAAGTATCAATACAATGACCAACTCGGATGTGTTTGTGTGTGGTTGCCAGGGCAGCGGCGAGACAGTCGATAAAGCGTTGCAAAACGTGAGAGTCGAGGGTATTCGTTTTATTTCAGCCCAGCGCGCTTGCCGCGACGGAATCACCGCAGTGCTGGACGCCAAGAACCAAACTGCTGGCGTTCGCTGTTTTGTGGGTTGTACACAGGAACAAGCAGTATTTGAATCTGTTGCCGACGGCGCAACATCCCAAGCCATTGAATTCTTCAATTTGCGCGGCCTGTTGCGAGGTCAGCCGACGGGTCAAAGCTCGCCCGAGGCCGCAGCCACGGTGGCAGCGTTGGCCGCCTACGAAACTGATTTCCAAGTTGAGCCCGTGCCGGCTGTGGTGTTTAAATCGCAAGGCCATGTCGCCATTGTTTCCAACAGTGACAAGCAGTTGCACCATGCACAAACCCTTTCGAACAACCTGACGGTTGATCTGTTGGTGGCTGATCCCGCAGGTCTCGTGCTACCAGCCAAGCGCGATCTAAACGTACTCGCATTAAGTGTCGATTCTGCCGAAGGCTACCTTGGCGCATTCTCCCTGAATACACGAAAGACCAATCCGGTCGACATGGAAATGTGCACGCGCTGCGGCGCCTGTGTGGATGCATGTCCCACCCAATCAATTTCGAAAGAATCGCTGACCATTGATTTGAACAGTTGCGACCAATCCGGCGCCTGTATCAAGGCTTGTGGCGATTTCAAGGCGATTTCATTCGCCGACATGAGTACCGTGACCGCGCGCCAGTACGACATGGTCATCGACTGCACCATGCCCGGTCTGTTTGCAGATCGCCAGGCGCCTTTGGGGTACTGGCACGTTGGTGACAGCGATCAATTGCTGCTCGAAGCAATGCTCGACGCCGTACAAACCGTGGGCGAATTCGAGAAACCCAAATTCTTTGAGTACAAGTCAAGCATCTGTGCGCACAGCCGCTCTAACAAGGAAGGCTGCAATAGTTGCATCGACGCTTGCAGCACCAAAGCGATCAAGTCAGCTGGCGAGAAAATTGAGGTGAATCCTCACCTGTGCCTTGGTTGCGGTGCCTGCACCACGGTGTGCCCAACTGGAGCCATTCAGTTTGCTTTGAGTCCCGCGACTGTTCAGGGCCGTTCAATCAAGTCCGCACTCAAGGCCTTCCGTGCCAACGCTGGCAAGAAGGCCGAAGTTGTGTTGCACGGCCCAGACCTTGAACACAACTGGCTGGAGTCGGCAAAAAAAGCCGCGAAGCCAGCATCGGGCAAAGCTGCAATTTCAGACTTCAGCTTGTTGCCAATTGAATTGAATCACAGTGCCAGTGTCGGTCCGGATCTTTGGTTGTCTGCACTGGCTTTTGGTGCAGACCGCGTCACCATCATGCAGTCTGCTGTTGAAGCAAGTCACTATGGCGAGCCCTTGGCCGCACAGGTGGGTTGGGTCAATGCCTTGCTGGAAGCCATTGGCTTGCAGCGCCGTGTTCGGGTGCTGCATGTCGGCCAAACAGACCAGTTGTTTGCCCCCAGCGACCTGCAGGCAAGTGGCGTAGCGCCAGCCAGCTTCGAGTTGTCCTCGAACAAGCGTACCCGCATGGAATTTGCAATCGACCACTTGGTCGAATATGCCCAACTGAAAGCAAAAGTGAGCTTTGCGGAACCGATCGCCCTGCCAGCAGCTGCGCCGTTCGGCGCGGTGTTGGTCAACAAAGACAAATGCACCTTGTGCATGAGTTGCACAAGCGCTTGCCCCGCTTCGGCGCTAATTGACAATCCTGAAATGCCACAACTGCGCTTCATTGAACGCAACTGCGTGCAGTGTGGTTTGTGTGTCGAGACGTGTCCCGAAAATGCCATGCAGCTTGTTCCACAATTGCTGCTTGGACCCGCTGCACGTGAAAAGCGCGTGTTGAATGAATCGCAGCCTTTCCATTGCATCAGCTGTGGTAAAGCTTTTGGCACCAAGCACATGATCGACAACATGTTTGCCAAATTGAGCCAGCACAGCATGTTCGAGCGCAATGCGAATCGCTTGAAGATGTGTGCCGATTGCCGCGTGACCGACATGTATAGCGCCAAGGATGAAATGACCATTTTTGAGGTGAAGAAATGAGCATCCAGGTTCAACAGGATGACAACCTGATCGCTGGTGAAGACTGGGCCCGTGCCGATTTTTACGGTCTGTTGTCCCAGTTGTTTTCAGGCAATGTGACAGACGAGTTCTTGGCGCGTTTTCGCGAAATTGATCGCGAGTTGCTCGACATCACAACCCCTTTGGGTTTCGAGTTTTCGGAGCTGATCCGAGTGGTCGGACAGTTTGACAGTAAAAAGATCAATCAAGAGTTTGTGGATAATTTCATCGGCGTTGGTCGCCCGGAAGTCATGCTCTATGGCTCGTATTACATGGCAGGTTTTTTGAATGAAAAGCCCTTGATTGCCTTGCGAGATGACCTGGCCAAATTTGGATTGACCCGTGATGAAAGCCTGGTGGAGACAGAAGATCACATCGCATTTTTGTGTGAGGTGATGCGCTATCTGATTTTGGCGGATGACCCACCCGTATCGTTCGCCGAACAACGTGCCTTTTTCCAGGCTCACATGGCGAGTTGGTACGGTCGCATGGCTGACGACATAGAGGCTGCCAGCAATACCGATTTTTACAAAACAGTGGGTCGATTGACCCGCGTATTTTTTGATGTTGAAACACAGTCTTTCGATTTTGAAAGTGCCGTTTGATTGGAGGTGATGAGATGACCAAGAAAATGATAAATCAAGACAAACCCAAGCTAGCAAGACGCCAATTCCTGGTGGGTGCTGGTGCGGGTGTCGCTGCTGCCGGTGCTGCACTGGTGGTTAGCAAACAACCTGAAGTGGCCGAACAAGCCGCTGCCGCAGGCACCGAGAAAAAATCGAAGGGTTATCAGCTCTCTGAGCATGTGAAAACCTATTACAGAACCTTGCTGGTGTAATTCAAGGAGACCAGGATGTTAAAGCGAAGAGACGAAAAGACAGTGGCCAAAGTGATTCCCAATCACAACCACAGCCTGCTCAATAAAATCGGATCCCGTTTGGGCGCCACTATGGACCGCCGTGCTTTTCTGAAGCGCTCCGGTATTGGTGTGGGTGCGGGTGCGGTTGCAGGCAGTCTGCCGTTTGGCATGGTGCGTAAAGCAGAAGCGGCTGCCGAAGGCGGTGCCGCAAGCGGCGCAATCGAGATCAAGCGTACGATTTGTACACACTGTTCAGTGGGTTGTGCCACAGACGCAGTGGTACAAAACGGCGTGTGGGTTCGCCAGAACCCCGTGTTCGAAAGCCCCATTAACCTGGGCGCCCATTGCGCCAAGGGTGCTGCACTGCGTGAACACGGCCACGGCGAGTATCGCCTGAAGTACCCCATGAAATTGGTGGATGGCAAGTACCAGAAAATTAGCTGGGACGAAGCACTGGACGCCATCACCAAAAAAATGCTGGCTCTCCGTGAAGAAAATGGACCAGACTCCGTGTTTTTTATCGGTTCGTCCAAGCATAACAACGAGCAGTCTTACTTGCTGCGCAAGTGGGTGTCCATGTGGGGCACCAACAACACCGATCACCAAGCTCGTATTTGCCACTCCACCACAGTGGCTGGCGTTGCAAATACCTGGGGTTACGGTGCAATGACCAACTCCTACAACGACATGCAAAATACAAAGTGTGCGTTGTACATTGGTTCGAACGCTGCTGAAGCTCACCCTGTGTCTGTATTGCACATGCTGCACGCCAAGGAAACCGGTGCGAAAATGATCGTGGTTGATCCACGTTTCACTCGCACGGCTGCCCGTGCAGATGAGTATGTTCGCATTCGCTCTGGTTCAGACATTCCATTCCTGTTCGGTATGCTGTACCACATTTTCAAGAACGGCTGGGAAGACAAAAAGTACATCAACGACCGTGTGTACGGTATGGACCAGATCAAGGCCGACGTAATGGCCAACTGGACTCCCGACAAGGTGGAAGAAGCTTGTGGCGTGAACGAAGCGCAGATGTACAAAGTGGCTGAAATGATGGCTAAGAACCGTCCCAGCACATTGGTTTGGTGTATGGGGCAAACCCAACACTCCATCGGTAACGCCATGGTTCGTGCTTCCTGTATCGTGCAGTTGGCATTGGGTAACATCGGTGTGTCTGGCGGCGGTGCAAACATTTTCCGCGGACACGACAACGTTCAGGGTGCCACCGACGTGGGTCCAAACCCGGATTCATTGCCCGGTTACTACGGCGTTGCAGAAGGCTCCTGGAAGCACTGGTGCCGAGTTTGGGGTGTGGATTACGAATGGATCAAGAGTCGCTATGCCGAAGGCATGTCAACCAAAGCGGGTATGACAGTGTCACGTTGGGTTGATGGTGTACTTGAAAACCCGGAACTAATCGACCAGAAAGCCGGTAACTTGCGTGGCCTGTTCTTCTGGGGCCATGCACCCAACTCTCAAACCCGTGGTTTGGACATGAAGAAAGCCATGGACAAGCTTGACCTGCTAGTGGTGATTGATCCCTATCCTTCAGCCACTGCCTCAATGGCGGCAATGCCAGGTGACCCCGCAGGTTTGAATCCAAACCGCGAGGTGTACCTGTTGCCTGCGGCAACTCAGTTCGAGTGTTCCGGCTCTTGCACTGCTTCCAACCGTTCGCTGCAGTGGCGTGAAAAAGTGATCGAACCCATGTTCGATAGCCGCACCGACCACATGATCATGTATCAGCTGGCTGAGAAGCTGGGCTTTGCAGACGAATTCAGCCGCTCACATACCTTGGTTAAAGGCAAGGGCGGCATGATGGAACCAGAAATGGAATCCGTCTTGAAGGAGATCAACAAAGGCACCTGGACCATCGGTTACACCGGTCAAAGCCCAGAGCGCTTGAAGCTGCACATGAAGAACATGCACACCTTCAACGTTCGTACATTGAAAGCTGAAGGCGGTCCTTGTGATGGTGACTACTTCGGTTTGCCATGGCCTTGCTACGGCACAGCCGATATAAAGCACCCTGGCTCGCCCAATCTGTACTCAACCGAGAAATCAGTGATGGACGGTGGTGGTAACTTCCGCGCCAACTTCGGTGTTGAGAAAGACGGTGTCAATTTGTTGGCCGAAGCTGGCTCACACCCAGTGGGTGCCGAGATTACTACTGGTCACCCTGAATTCACCGCAGACATGCTCAAACAGTTGGGCTGGTGGGATGATTTGACCGAAGCCGAGAAAGCCGAAGCCGAAGGCAAAAACTGGAAAACCGACCTTTCCGGCGGCATCCAGCGCGTAGCAATGAAGCACGGTTGCCACCCATTCGGTAACGCCAAGGCGCGCGCCGTGGTGTGGAACTTCCCGGATCCAGTGCCCAAGCACCGTGAGCCAATTTACTCAACCAAGCCAGATTTGGTGGCCAAGTACCCAACTCACGATGACAAGGCCGGTTTCTGGCGCTTGCCAACGTTGTACAAGTCAATTCAAGAGAAGAACGCCGACATCGGCAAGTCCTTCCCATTGATCATGACTTCAGGCCGACTGGTGGAATACGAAGGTGGTGGTGAAGAGACCCGGTCCAACCCATGGTTGGCTGAACTTCAGCAAAACATGTTTGTTGAAATCAACCCCAAGGCGGCGAACGACCGCGGCATCAAACACGGTGATCAGGTTCGTGTAATGACGCCAACCGGCGCGAAGATTCAGGTACAAGCCTTGGTCACTCGTCGTGTTGGTGAAGATACAGTCTTCTTGCCATTCCATTTCTCTGGACATTGGGAAGGCAAAGACCTTCTTCAGTATTACCCAGAAGGTGCGGCACCTGTTGTACGTGGTGAAGCAGTGAACACTGCAACTACTTACGGCTATGACAGCGTGACGATGATGCAGGAAACGAAGACCACGGTTTGCCAGATTGAAAAGCTGGTTTAAGCACTAATGCAAAGGAGATAAGAAAATGGCACGTATGAAGTTTCTATGTGATGCCGAGCGTTGCATTGAGTGCAATGGCTGCGTCACCGCATGTAAAAACGAGCACGAGGTAGAGTGGGGCATTAACCGCCGCCGCGTGGTAACCATCAACGACGGCGAACCCGGAGAGCGTTCAATTTCCGTGGCCTGTATGCACTGTTCAGACGCGCCTTGCCAGGCCGTTTGTCCCGTGAACTGCTTCTACAAAACCGATGAAGGTGTTGTATTGCACGACAAGGACTTGTGTATCGGTTGCGGTTACTGCTTCTACGCTTGTCCTTTCGGCGCACCACAATTCCCGCAGGAAGGTGCATTTGGTCAGCGTGGCAAGATGGACAAGTGCACATTCTGTGCCGGTGGTCCGGAAGAAGATGCTTCTGAAGCCGAGTTTGAGAAGTATGGTCGCAACCGTTTGGCCGAGGGCAAGTTGCCTCTGTGCGCCGAAATGTGTTCAACCAAGGCATTGTTGGCAGGTGACGGCGACGTAGTGTCCGACATCTTCCGCAATCGCGTGGTTGTTCGCGGCAAGGGTGCCGAAGTGTGGGGCTGGAGTTCAGCCTATGGTCAACCTGCCAAGGAGGGCGCGTAATATGGCGCTTCGCGGCAAGTTGATTCTTTCCGGGGCCTTCGCGGGCCTTATTTTGGCCACTGGCTGTTCACCCCTGGAAGACGCCAACAATGGCAAGGGGTATGCAGGCAAGGCTGACACTCCTGCATTTGAAACAGGCGGCGGTCAGTACACCGCTGGCGGTTTCAAAGCAGGTGACAAGGAAAGCTGGGAAGAAACCCTGAACGTCCGAGCCAAAGCCCAGAACGAATATGTTCGTACTGGCGATTCGGCAAAGGCCCAATAAGGAGAAGTCGATCATGACACATTCAACCATTCGGGCTGCCGCGCAGCCAGGCTTGGGCAAGGCGTTGTTGGCCTTGTTCACCGCCCTGGTTTTTGCGGTGTGCTCACTTTGGTCAATGGGGGCCATGGCGCAAGATGCTTCTGAACGCTCACAAGCGCAAGTTCAAAAGCAACAAACGCAACCCCTCAACAATTCGCCAGTTTGGGAAGGCGTTGCGTCTGGTGAATCGTTCACCACCGTAACCAAAGGCCGTGAAACTGGTGTGCTGATCAACAAAAGCGGTGAGACTTGGCGCCAAATGCGCAATGACTGGATTTCCTACTATGGCGGCTGGGCCGTTGCGTTGGTATTTCTTGTAATTGTGGGTGCTCACTTGGTGAAAGGCCCTGTAAAGTTGCCCGAGCCACGCACCGGCAAGTTGATTGAGCGTTTTACTTCCGCAGAGCGTGTGGCCCACTGGACCATGGCATTTAGTTTTGTGGCATTGGCGCTTACCGGTTTGTTGTTGATGTTTGGCAAGTATGTGCTGGCGCCGTGGATGGGGCTGACGCTCAATTCATGGCTTGCATCGATAAGCATTGTGATTCACAACTTTGTGGGTCCGTTGTTTGCAGTCAGTATCGTTGTGTTTTTCATCATGTATGTGAAAGACAATCTGCCAGAGAAAAACGACATTGAATGGCTCAAGAAGGGTGGTGGTCTGTTTGGACATGCGCCAGCCGGTCGCTTCAATATGGGCGAGAAAATCTGGTTCTGGGGTGGCGTTACGGTGCTTGGTATCGTAGTGTCTGCAACTGGGCTTATCCTCGATTTTCCGAACTTTGACCAAGACCGCTTGCTTATGCAACAGTCACATGTAATTCATGCCAGCGCTGCACTTTTGTTCATCATCATGTCCATGGGCCATATTTACATTGGCTCGATTGGTATGGAAGGTGCGCTTGAGGCAATGCGTGACGGCTATGTGGATGAAACTTGGGCGAAAGCTCACCACGATGCTTGGTACGATGACATCAAAGCTGGCAAAATTTCGCCAGTGCGCTCCAAAGAAGGTGCAACAGCCATGGGTTCTCAAGTAATGGCCCGATAAAAGGCGCCATCACACTTGAAGAAAACTCAGGCAAAATAAAACCCACTCAGAGATGAGTGGGTTTTTTTATGGCTCAACAAAAAGCCCAATGAAAGAATAACTTTCATTGGGCTTTTTGTTAATGCTTAGTTGAGCTGCAGGCTGCTAACTACCTGTGTTCAACCACTTCAATTGAACCGGTGTAGCGTCAATTCAGTGGCTGAGGGATATAGTTTCCTGCTGCTTTATTTGCCTTCTCAGTTTGAACCGCTTCTGAATTCAGGTTTGGTTTCAACCAAAACAAGGTTTTCTGTCGCGATTTGAACAACTGGTTTGCGTTCACGAGGAACACGCACTGGTTTAGGTACCGCCGCCAAACTGGATTGAACCACAGACCATTTTTCATGGTCGGTTTCTACCCACAACATACCTGCACTACTCAACATTTGTTCCAGTTCAGCCTTATTCAGCTTTGCAGCCTGCTTGGCAGGTTGTTCAGCTTCAGCAGCCTCCACTGTGTCAACAACAAGGGGTGCTGCTTCCACGGTGGTTTCTACTGCCACTTCAACAGGCGCTTCTATGGTTTCTGCCACAGGTGCTGAGCTCGTCTCTTTAACTTGGGTTACTGCCGCAATCACCGACTGTACTGCCTGCACTTCCGCGACAGCAACGTTGGATTCATCGGGATTGTTTTCGGTGGAGCCCATTTGAGTAGGCTCTGCAGGCAAGCCCATTTCAGAGACATTCATACCAGTGGCTGCAATCGGCTGTTCAGTACTTTCCTCAGAAACTTCATTTGGCTTGTCTGCCGAAGTTTCTGAATACTGTTGTCCAGTTTCAGCATTGTCACGTGCAGCACCATCACGATTGCCACCACGACCGCGGCGACGGCGACGGCGACGTGGCTCATCGCCACCCGCTTCTTCGTCACTGCCATACGACATGGTTTCAGCAATCTTGTTGGCGAGGTCTTCATCATCTGCTGCGTCAGCGGCCTGGAAGGTGTCTTCCGATTGCATCGCAGCCTGGTCAACAGCTGCACCAGCTTCACCTTCACCGGCACCACGGCCTCCGCGACCACGACGGCGACGGCGGCGACCGCCGTTACGTTCGCTTTGTTCGGCGGAAGTTTCAGCAGTATCGGCGGCAACGGCTTCTACTGCTGCCAAAGGTTTCACTTCCAGTACTTCGGCGCCCGCTGCCCGATCATCACGTGGTTTACCTCGGCCACCACGATTTTGTTGACCAGAACGTGTTTGTTGGGCGTCGGCGGCTTTTGTCTCGTCGCCAGTTGATGCGCCAGTGGCCTCATCTTCGCGACCACGGCCACCGCGTCGGCGATTTCTACCTCCGCGACCATTGCGTTGATCGTTGCGATCACCTTGCGAACGGTTCTGCCCACGGCCACCACGGTCATTGGGCTTTTGTTCGATAACCACTGCTGGTGCTTCCGCTGTGGTGTCTCGCTTGAACCAGCTGATGATTCGCTGAATCAATGAAGGGCCTGCAGGTATAGCTGCCGCAACAGCCAATTCGGTTTTGGGCTTGCGCTCCTGATGGGGAGGCGCAGGCTGGGTCGGAATAACGCCTTTGATCACCGCTTCCTGACGTTTTACCGCTTCACCTTCCGTTTTTTTATCGTAATAGCTTTGCTCGTCTTTCGATGTGGCTAGTTCGAAACTTTGGCGCGGGTCTTCCAGGCGTTCATCGTCATGGCGCAGGCGAGTAATTTCGTAATGCGGCGTTTCCAAATTTTTGTTTGGAATCAGAAGCACATTGACCTTCAGGCGTGCCTCCAGTTTGTAAATCTCTGAACGTTTCTCGTTCAGCAGGAATGTAGCCACATCCACCGGAACCTGCACATGTACGCTTGCAGTGCCTTCCTTCATGGCCTCTTCTTGCAGAATACGCAGCACATGCAAGGCAGTGCTTTCCGTGTCGCGAATTACACCAGTGCCATTGCAGCGTGGGCAAGTGGTATGTGAACCTTCATTCAGCGCGGGACGAATACGCTGACGGCTCAGTTCCATCAGGCCAAATCGGCTGATTTTGCCCATTTGTACGCGTGCACGGTCAAAGTGAAGGCTGTCTTTAACCCGATTTTCCACTTCCTTCTGGTTGCTGGCTTTCTCCATGTCGATAAAGTCGATCACGATCAAGCCGCCCAGGTCACGCAGGCGCAACTGTCGGGCCACTTCTTCAGCAGCTTCCAGGTTGGTGCGCAAGGCGGTGTCTTCAATGTCAGTGCCGCGTGTTGAGCGAGCCGAGTTTACGTCGATCGACACCAGTGCTTCAGTGTGGTCGATCACAATCGCGCCGCCCGAGGGCAGGGGAACCATACGGCTGTAGGCGGTTTCAATTTGGTGTTCAATCTGGAAACGGCTGAACAACGGAATGTCGTCGCGGTAGCGTTTCACCAAATTCATCATGTCAGGCATCACATGCTGCATGAATTGTTTGGCTTGATCGTAAATTTCATCAGTATCAATGAGTACTTCACCGATATCCGGGCTGAAGTAATCGCGGATGGCTCGAATCACCAAGCTGCTTTCCTGGTAAATCAGGAATGCGCCATTGGCTGATTTGCCCGCACCATCAATCGCAGTCCACAGCTGCAACAGATAGTTCAGGTCCCACTGCAGTTCTTCAACTGAGCGCCCAATACCCGCGGTACGGGCAATGATGCTCATGCCCTTTGGGTACTCAAGCTTGTCGAGTGCTTCTCGCAATTCCTGGCGCTCTTCGCCTTCAATACGACGCGAAACACCGCCGCCTCGAGGGTTGTTGGGCATCAGCACCAAATAACGGCCTGCCAGCGAAATGAAGGTGGTCAGGGCAGCGCCCTTGTTGCCACGTTCTTCTTTTTCAACTTGAACAAACAGTTCCTGACCTTCTTTGACGACGTCTTGAATGCGGGCTTTGCCGGCTTCAACGCCTTCCTTGAAATACTGACGGGAAATTTCCTTGAATGGCAGAAAACCGTGTCGGTCCTCACCATAGTTGACGAAACAAGCTTCAAGACTAGGTTCTACGCGGGTAATAATGCCCTTGTAAATGTTGCTTTTCCGTTGTTCACGGCCCGCTGTTTCAATGTCAATGTCGATGAGTTTCTGGCCGTCGACAATTGCGACCCGCAACTCTTCTGAATGAGTTGCGTTAAATAACATGCGCTTCATGCACACTCCAATGGCACCGCAGTGCGAAAAGAGATGCTGAAAAAGCGGAAGGAACAAAGAGATGCAAAAACGAATACAACAAAGCGCCGCTCGGCTTTAACCAAGAGCGGCGATTAAACTAAGGCATTGATATTTAATAATAAATATTGGTTCAAATTTCACCTGCGTAAGGTGGGCCTGCGTCGTTTTTGTTAGTACCCAGCGCTTCTTGTGCGCGCTGGTGCGTAAAATTCTTTGTTTCCAGCTTAAGGCGGGCATTCAGCCGCGCGCCTCTTTTTCAGCCATCATTGCCACCATCCAGGGTAGGCGGCACACCCACTAAATAAAATCGCGGTGGGGCGTATCCAGAAGTGATTTCGGACGCTTCCCAAGCGATAATCCGATTATATGCTGAACCCGCCCAATTGGTAAAACAAAGAATTGAAAACACAGGAAAAACCCAATCCCGACAGGGCTGTTTTGCTCGAAATTGACGAAAAACATCAAGACCAGCGATTGGACAACTTTTTGTGCAACGTGTGCAAAGGTGTGCCCAAAAGCCATGTGTTTAGAATTATTCGGTCCGGGGAAGTTCGCATTAACCGAAAGCGCGCTGAAGCAAAAACCAAGCTTTGTGTTGGTGATGTGGTGCGCGTACCGCCAATTAAGGTTGTTGAAAAACAAGATCTTGATTCACTTTCTTTAAGTGCTGGTTTAAATAAAACTCAGCTTTTAAAAGCTGCTGCTGACCTACCGATACTGTTTGAAGACGAGCATCTGTTGGTGGTGAACAAGCCGTCTGGCATGGCGGTTCATGGCGGCTCGGGTTCAAGTTTTGGATTAATTGAATGTATTCGTGCACTTAGGGCGGAAACTCATCAAGATTTGGAGCTTGTTCACCGAATTGATCGCGAAACTTCCGGAATATTGATTATTTCCAAAAAACGCAGTGCACTCAGAAAGTTACAAGAACAACTTAGAGCCAGGTCCTGGAAAAAATACTACAAAACCTTGGTGTTGGGTCATTGGCCAGAAGCTCTCCGGCAAGTCGATCTTCCATTGTTGAAAACACAGTCGGGCGAGAAAGAGGCCAGGGTTTTTGTGGATGAATCTGGTGACAAAGCCTGCACAAAGTTTAAGGTAATTCAGTGTTATAAATCATCTTATTCAAGTTTTACCTTAATTCAGGCTCAAATTTTGACCGGTCGAACTCACCAAATCAGAGTGCACACCAGTGCCAACAAGTTTCCAATTGCTGGCGACGATCGCTATGGCAATTTTGAAATGAACAAGCAGCTGGCCAGGCAGGGCTTGAAACGCATGTTTTTGCATGCAGCTCGCTTGCAACTTGTTCATCCCGCCACAAATGAAACTATAGTACTGGAGGCGCCTTTGGCTCCAGAATTAGATGGCTTTTTAAAATCGTTACAGGCAGTACAAAGCAGATGACCTACAAAATGGTGGTGTTTGACTGGGATGGCACCATACTCGACTCAACCGGTGCAATTACCCGTTCCATTCAGCGAGCCTGTCTTGATGCAGGGTTGCCCGACCCTGGCGAAGAAATTGCCTCTTATGTGATCGGGCTAGGCTTGAGCGATGCCTTGCGTCATGCCGCCCCTGGGGCCAACGAGGCCCAGATCGCCTTACTGGTTGAAAGTTATCGCAAGCATTATCTCAGTAAAGATCACGAGCTGGAGCTGTTTACCGGCGCCGTCCCCCTTCTGAAAGAACTGAATGAAATGGGGGTTATCTGCACTGTAGCCACCGGCAAAAGCAGGCAGGGCCTGAACCGTGCCATGGCCAATTCCGATACGGCCCGTTACTTTATGAGCTCGCGATGTGCCGACGAATGCCACAGTAAACCTCACCCCCAGATGATTCTGGAGTTGATGGAAGAATTCGACACAGACCCGGCTCACGTGGTCATGATCGGCGATACCACACACGATTTGAATATGGCCAATGCGGCTGGTGTGCATGCGCTTTCCGTTCAAACCGGGGCACATCCCCCCAAACTTTTGAACCAGGTGCCTCATTTGCAGTCTTTTCGTTCTATCAATGAATTGGCCCCATGGCTAATTCAAACCATCTCATCACGCTAATTTACTATGCAGCAAATTCAAGTATGTCAATCAAGTGATCTTGAAGAGGGCGGTACGGGTTACCGCTTCAGGGTGCTGTACAACAGCGAGGAAACCACCGCATTCATCGTGCGGGTTGATGACGAAGTCAGGTGTTTTTTGAATCGCTGTTCGCATGTGCCTGTTGAGCTTGACTGGAACTATGGTGAGTTTCTCGATGATTCGGGTCGAATTGTAGTCTGTGCAACGCACGGGGCCAGTTACGATGCCACCAATGGCAATTGCTTGGGCGGTCCATGCGACGGTAACCCGTTGGTGCGATTGAATGTCGAAGAAAAAGACGGTGCAGTGTACTGGACCCCGACCGACTTGATTACAGTACCAGCCGATGGTATCGAGGACTGAATATGAGTGATGAAAACAATCAATGGGAGCGCAAGCTCCTTGAAAAACTGGCCTCTGAAGCGCTGGTTGAGCAACGAAGAAAGCGTCGCTGGGGTATTTTTTTCAAGTTGATCGGTTTGGTGTACGTGGGCATTTTGATTGCCTCTGTATTGGGGCTTACAGCCACTCCCAGTCTTGAGGTCAGCCGCCATACCGCTTTGGTGGATCTTGATGGCGTCATCGCCAGCGATAGCCTGGCCAGCGCCGACCGAATCAACTCCAGCCTTCGCACAGCATTTGAAAGTGAAGGTTCAGTTGGCGTCATTCTTCGCATCAATAGCCCGGGTGGGAGTCCCGTTCAGGCAGGCTTGATCAACGATGAAATCAAGCGCCTGCGCGCTAAATATCCGGAAAAGCCTTTTTATGCGGTGGTGGAAGAGGTGTGTGCATCCGGTGGGTACTATGTTGCCGCGGCAGCCGATAAAATTTACGTAGACAAGGCCAGCTTGGTTGGTTCTATCGGTGTGGTGATGAACGGTTTCGGCTTCACAGGGACCATGGAAAAACTCGGTGTCGAACGCCGTTTGATTACCGCAGGTGAAAACAAGGGTTTCCTGGATCCCTTCAGTGAAGCAGACCCTTACCAGACTGAGTTTGCCAAGCAAATGGCAGAGGAAATTCATCAGCAATTTATTCAGGTCGTGAAAGAAGGCCGGGGTGAAAAACTGGCCCAAAACCCTGAGTTATTCAGTGGTTTGGTCTGGACTGGCGCCAAGAGTGTCGAACTGGGCTTGGCCGATGAGCTGGGTTCAATCGACACTGTCGCGCGTGATGTGTTGAAGGCGGAGGATATTCTGGACTACACCGAGCAGGATTCGTTTGCAGAGCGTTTTGCTGAGCGAGTAGGCGTGGTGTTTGGCCAAGGTGTTCGCAGTGTATTCCCAGAGTTTGGTGCACGCCAAACCCTGGGTTTTCAATAATTCGGTTTTAAACAGCTCAGGCTGACAGCCACAAAAACAGGCAAGGTGACTTGCCTGGGCTGGGCACTCTCTTTTTCCAGTGTCCCACCGTCTTCGTGTGGATTTGTTGCTCGTCGCCAGTCAAATCCCAGCCTACACACAGCAATGTCGAGTCTGAAAGTTGTTTCAGCAGCGCGTCTATCAGTTTTTCGTTTCTGAAAGGCGTTTCAATGACGATTTGAGTGCATTGTTGGGTCTTCGACTCCCGTTCGCTTTGCTTGATCCACGCATCGCGCTGCCCGGGGTCAAGGGGGGGATATCCGTAAAAGCGGAAGTTTTGACCATTCAAGCCGCTTGCCATCAATGCCAACAAAATAGAGCTTGGCCCAACCAAAGGGTGGACTGGGCATTCCAGTCGATGCGCCAACGCAACAATTTCTGCTCCGGGGTCGGCCACGCCAGGGCAGCCTGCGTCACTCATCACCGCGATGGGGTCTCCAGCCTTGCATCGCTGAATAACATCATGGCGTTGCTGTGGATTCAATTGCGCAATTTCAAGTATTTGAAGGTCTCGAATGGCTACTGGCATATTGAATAGTCCCAGCGCAGCCCTGGCTGGTTTTGCGTTTTCCACCAACCAGGTGTTGCATTGCCGCACCAATGCCAGATCTGCCTCTAGCAAAGGCTGTTTTGGTGTTTTCTGGCTTAGTGGGCTTGGGACTAAATAAAGCATGTCAGGGCAGGGTCAGTTCGAATTGTCGAAGCGCGTTTGCCACTTCGATCAGGGGTAGTCCTATCAGCGCCGTCGGGTCACTCGATTCGATCCTTTTGAGTAGTGAAATGCCCAATCCTTCGCTTTTTGCAGAACCTGCGCAGTCGTAGGGCTCCTCCGCAATTAAATAACGTTCAATTTCAGCCGCGTTCAACTCCCGAAACTCCACAGAGGTGGGTACCGTAAATTCAATGGATTGAGACGTTTCCTTGCAGCAAATACAAACCGCGGTGTGGAACACAATTGTTTTTCCACTCATGCTGCGTAACTGTGCCCGAGCCCTGTCATGGGTGCCTGGCTTGCTAATCGCCACGCCATCCACGTCTGCCACCTGGTCTGATCCAATGACAATGGCGGCGGGGTGTTCGGCGGCAACTGCCATGGCTTTTTCCCTGGCCAGACGTTGGCAAGTATCCAGCGGAGATTCATTGGGTTCAGGTGATTCGTCAATTTGCGGCGATTCGCACCTGAAGTTGATTTGCAGGCGGGTCAGCAACTCGCGGCGGTACTTGGAACTGGAAGCTAGATACAGTGAACGGGTCATTTGAATAGCGCGCCGGCTTTGACAGATTACGTTAGGCAGAGTATTATCGCGCGTTTCCTGCTTTTCTTATCGGCATGCGCCAAAAAGGCCCATTAAAACAGTTTGATGAATTCGATGCGTGGTCGTTTTCTCGCTTGGGTGAAAGCATCCGCAGTGAAGATGTAAAGTTTGATTTCCCAAGATTGGCGAGCGATGAGAACATTCTGGCCAGTCATGTCGAAAGTTGGGAAGTGTCCGGGCGAATCAACGCCAAGTCTGAAAGCGTTATCCGGTTCAAAGGCCGGTTTACCGCAGAGCTTTCTTGTGTAGTGTGTGATTCAGGTGTGCAGCACGCCATCGACTTTGATCGTCATTTGATTTTAATGACTTCCGAAGCTCAAGCTGATGGCTACGATGAAGACACACTAGATGAAGACACCGACGTTGTTGCATGCCCGGGTGCGATAAACTTGCGAGATTGGCTGGAAGACGAAATTTTGTTGGCATGCCCCATGTTCCCCAAGCATGACGCCTGCGCTGAAGAAGCGGGGCGAAGCTGGCGAGAAGAGGGTGCCGACCTTGAAGATACTGACGACCATCAGGATGACACTGCTGATGGCCCAACACAGGAAGTACAGCGTCCTTTTGCCAACCTGAGCGATTTGCTCAAGGGCAGCAAGAAGTAACACTTTTATACATGGAGCTTTAAAATGGCCGTTCAACAGAACAAAAAATCACCTTCGAAGCGTGGCATGCACCGCTCACACCAGAACCTGACAGCGCCAACCTTGTCCGCTGATTCTTCTTCCGGTGAAACACACCTGCGTCACCACATCAGCCCCAACGGCATGTACCGTGGCAAGAAAGTAGTAAAAACCAAAGCCGACGAGTAATTATTTACAAATCAAAAAGGCAACTGCAGTCATGTTGCCATGAAAACCAAAAGGTCTAAGAACGGATGGTTCGCATAGCGATTGATTGCATGGGTGGAGACCACGGTTTATCGGTCACCATCCCGGCCTGTTTGCGCTTTCTCAAGCAGCACCCCGATGTTCAGCTAGTGCTCGTCGGAAAGCAGGCTGAAATTGAAGCAGCTTTGGCCAAGAAAAAAGCGTTGGAGCATCCCCAAATCACCATTCGTCACGCCAGTGAAGTGGTTGAAATGGACGAGCCGCCAGCGCAAGCCTTGCGCAATAAAAAAGACTCATCCATTCGAGTGTGTGCCAACCTGGTGAAAGACGGGTTGGCGTCTGCGTTCGTCAGTGCGGGCAATACCGGAGCGCTGATGGCTATTTCCCGTTTCGTGCTCAAAACCCTCGACAGTATCGATCGCCCGGCAATTGCATCGGCCTTGCCCAATATGAAAGGCAAAGGCACTCTGATGCTCGACCTTGGCGCCAATGTGGATTGTGAGCCGGCTCACCTGTTCCAGTTTGCGGTCATGGGATCTGCGTTCGTAAAAGGCACCGAGGGAATTGAAAAACCCACGGTGGGTTTGCTGAACATTGGTGAGGAAGTCATCAAGGGCAATGATGTAGTCAAAAAAGCTTCTGAGTTGTTGCGCGCGAGCGAGCTGAACTTCTATGGCAACGTGGAAGGAAATGATATTTACAAAGGCACCACCGACGTAGTGGTGTGTGATGGTTTTGTGGGCAATGTAGCCCTGAAAACCTCTGAGGGCCTGGCTCAAATGCTGGGTGACATTATAAAGACAGAGTTCAAGAGAGGCCTTTGGCCCAAAGTTGCTGCTGTTTTTGCAGCACCAGTGTTGCTTCGATTCAAAAAAAGGGTGGACCACCGCCGCTACAACGGAGCAGCGTTGCTTGGGCTTAAAGGGATTGTGATCAAAAGCCACGGCTCGGCAGACGCCTATGCCTTCTTCTATGCGATCAAGCGTGCTTACGATGCAGCAAACGGCAATTTGCTGGACAGTATCAGGCTCACCATGTCGCACTACGTGCCATTGGCCGCTCCGGCGTCTAACAGCACGCAAGAAGCTGCAGCGCTACCACCCGAGGCAAAACCAGACCAAGTGATTTGATGTCTCAATACAGTGCAATCCTTGGCACCGGCGCAAGCCTGCCAAGGCGTGCGGTTTCAAACCAAGAGTTGACCGAGTTTCTTGCCAACAAAGGCGTGGAAACAAGTGCAGAATGGATTGAAACGCGCACCGGAATCAAGCAAAGATACCTTTGCGAAGCCGATGAAACCAACTGTCAAATGGCCAGTAAGGCCGCTTTGCAAGCCTTGAATGCCGCAGGGGTGTTTCCCGATCAGGTTGACTTGATCGTATTGGCGACCTCAACTCCCGACCAGGTTTTCCCATCTACCGCGTGTGCAGTTCAAGCTGAAATTGGCGCTAAAAAAGCAATGGCTTTTGATATTCAAGCCGTTTGCAGCGGCTTTGTCTATGCGCTGACTGTCGCTGATTCCATGATTCGTTCTGGTCAGGTCAGGAATGCGTTGGTTATTGGTTCTGAGGTATTTAGCCGCCTGATGGATTGGAGTGACCGCACCACTTGTGTGCTGTTTGGAGATGGTGCTGGTGCTGTATTTTTACAAGCCAGTGACGAGCCGGGTATTTTGGGCTGCAAGTTGCACTCCGACGGCACTCTGGGCTGTATTTTGAACACCACTGGTCGCATCGACGGCGGGAAAATTGTGGGTGATCCTTTTTTGCGCATGGATGGGCAAGCGGTGTTTCGTCAGGCTGTGTCGGTGTTGGGCAGCAATGCGCTTGAGTTGTTTGAAAGCCTGAATTTCAAGCTTGAAGACCTGGATTTCTTGGTGCCACATCAAGCCAATGTTCGAATTTTGCATTCGGTTGCCAAAAAACTGAAGCTTCCTGAAGAAAGGGTAGTGATCACAGTTGGCATGCATGGCAACACGTCGGCGGCGTCTGTTCCCTTGGCTTTGAACCACGCCGTAGAGCAAAAACAAATTAAAAAAGGCGATAACGTGTTGTTACAAGGTGTCGGGGGCGGTTTTACGTGGGGCAGTGTGCTCGTTCGCATGTAAAATAGCGCAAATTGCAAATTAGATGAATTCCTCGAAAATGACAAAAAAAATCGCCTTTCTGTTTCCTGGGCAGGGTTCGCAAGCCGTGGGTATGCTGAATGCATTCAAAAGCAATCAATTCACGGCCAGCGTTTACGCCACAGCAGCACTGGAGGCCGAGCAGGCACTGGGGCAAGACCTTGCAGCATTGATTGAACAAGGGCCGGCTGAATCACTCAACTTGACTACCAACACACAGCCAGCCATGTTGATGGCCGATGTGCTGGTTCTGCGCGCCTGGCTTGCTGCTGGCGGTGCCATGCCCAATTTGGTCGCAGGGCACTCTTTGGGTGAATACGCAGCGCTGGTTGCAGCGGGTGTTTTCAGTCTCTCCGAGGGTTTGGGGCTGGTTCGTATTCGTGCCCAAGCCATGCAAGAGGCTGTTCCTGTGGGGCAGGGTGGCATGGCCGCCATTCTAGGCTTGACCGATGAGCAGGTTAAGCAGGCTTGTCAGCAGGCTTGCGTGAATGGTGAAGTGGCTGAAGCCGTGAACTTCAACGCACCTAGCCAGGTGGTGATTGCCGGTAGCGCCCAAGGGGTGAAAACGGCTTGCGAGGCCGCCAAGGCATTGGGCGCCAAACGGGCCCTTGAGTTGCCTGTGTCCGCGCCTTTCCATTCCAGCCTGATGAAGCCAGCTTCCGTCAAATTGGCGGCTGCTTTGAGCAACACAAATTTCAGTACTCCATCAATGCCTGTGTACAACAACATTGATGTGGCTGTAGAATCCGATCCCGCAAGAATTCGTGATGCGCTGGTGCGTCAGGCCTATGGCCCGGTTCGGTGGGTTGAAACCATTCAAGCCATGACCACTGCCGGCACAACACTGTTTGTGGAATGTGGTCCAGGCAAGGTGTTGGCGGGTTTGGTGAAGCGAATCAGCGATGTACCTGTGGTCAATATTTTTGATCCGGACAGCATTCATGCGGCGCTTGGCGCCGAATAAAAGGATTAGCCGAATGACCATGTTTGATTTGACCGGAAAAGTAGCCTTGGTAACGGGTGCCAGTCGTGGCATAGGCCGTGAAATCGCCGTAACCTTGGGCCGAGCAGGGGCTACCGTGGTAGGCACAGCCACCTCTGAGGCGGGTGCAGCTGACATTTCTGAAGGTTTAAAGGCCGCAGGCGTAAAAGGTTTTGGTGCGGTACTTAATGTGACCGATACGGCAAGTCTTGAACCCTTGTTTTCAAGAATTGCTGAAGAATTAGGGCCCTTGGCGATTTTGGTCAATAATGCCGGAATTACCCGTGACCAGCTCTCCATGCGCATGAAAGACGAAGATTGGGATGCGGTGATCGCCACCAACCTGTCTGCCGTGTTCAAGTTGTCCAAACTGGCCATGAAACCGATGATGAAGGCACGTACTGGTCGTATGATCAACATCACTTCAGTGGTGGGCACAAGCGGCAACGCCGGGCAGGCCAATTATGCTGCGGCCAAAGCTGGCGTGGCGGGAATGACAAAAGCGCTGGCGCGTGAACTGGGAAGTCGCAATATCACGGTAAACTGTGTGGCGCCCGGATTCATCCAAACTGACATGACTGATGCACTGAACGAAACGCAAGTGGATCAGTTGAAGCAACAAATCCCGCTGGGTCGTATGGGGCAGGTAGGCGACATTGCTGCGGCAGTGCTATACCTGGCCAGCGATCAGGCGGGGTATGTAACTGGAACCACATTACACGTGAATGGTGGAATGTGGATGGGCTAATAGCAAGGCATTTAGAATATGATCTGTCATATCGCTTTGCTATTCTCACTCGATTTTATTAAAAACCCACGGAGGCTCCGTAATGGAAAACATTGAACAGCGCGTTAAAAAGATTGTGGCCGAGCAACTCGGCGTAAAAGAAGAGGAAATCAAGAACGAATCTTCTTTCGTAGATGATCTGGGCGCTGATTCCTTGGACACAGTGGAATTGGTCATGGCTTTGGAAGAAGAATTTGAAACAGAAATTCCTGACGAAGAAGCTGAAAAGATCACCACAGTTCAACAAGCGATTGATTACGTTAAGACAAACTCTAAGTCTTAATGGCTGAATTTGAAGGGGTGCGGAGGAAGCCTGCCTTCCTCGGCCCCTGCCTGTTCAAGCAAACATTGGATATAGGGAGGGCTTGTGAGCCGTAGACGAGTTGTTATTACCGGTTTGGGCATCATTAGCCCTGTGGGTAATTCTGTAAGCGAGGCTTGGACAAGCCTGACCCAAGGCAAATCTGGCATTTCGACCATTACCCGGTTCGAAACGGAAGCCCTGACAGCAAAAATTGCCGGCGAAGTCAAAGGCTTCGACGTGGCTGAATATATTCCCGGGAAAGAAGCTGCTCGAATGGATACATTCATCCATTATGGGCTGGCTGCAGGCATTCAAGCATTCAAAGACTCTGGTCTTGAAGTGACCGAACAAAATTCTGAAAGAATTGGCGTAAGCATTGGTTCCGGTATCGGTGGTTTGCCGATGATTGAAGACACGCACACTGATTTGATCAACAAAGGGTACCGTCGTATTTCCCCATTTTTTGTACCAGGTAGCATCATCAACATGATCTCCGGCCACATGTCCATTATGTACGGCCTGAAAGGTCCTAATATTGCCATGGTGACTGCGTGTACAACGGGAACGCATTCAATTGGTGAGGCTGCGCGAATTATTGAGTACGGTGATGCCGATGTCATGATTGCCGGTGGCGCTGAATCCACTGTTTCACCACTGGGCATCGGTGGTTTTGCTGCCATGCGTGCCTTGTCTACCCGCAATGATGACCCAACAGCTGCAAGTCGCCCCTGGGACAAAGACCGTGATGGTTTTGTTTTGGGCGAGGGCGCCGGTGTGCTGGTGCTTGAAGAATACGAGCATGCCAAAAAACGTGGCGCAAAAATTTATGGGGAAGTGGTGGGTTACGGCATGAGTGCCGACGCGAGCCACATGACAGCCCCGTGTGCGGATGGTGATGGTGCAGCGCGCTGCATGAAAGCCGCTTTGCGCAATGCCGGGATGAACGCCGATGATGTGAACTACGTGAATGCACATGGTACTTCGACTCCCTTGGGGGATGTAGCCGAAACCATGGCAGTCAAGCGTGCACTGGGTGATCACGCTTACAAAACTGTGGTCAATTCAACCAAAAGCATGACAGGTCATCTGTTGGGTGCTGCGGGCGGTATTGAAGCCGTATTCACTGCACTGGCCGTTCATCACCAGGTTTCGCCACCCACAATCAACTTGATTGAGGCTGGCGAAGGTTGCGATCTCGATTACTGCGCCAACACGGCCCGCGAGATGAACATCAAACTGGCCTTGTCTAATTCCTTTGGCTTTGGCGGTACCAACGGTACCTTGGCCATTGCACGGGTGTAACGGGGCGCTCCTTGTCAAACATTCGGTCGGGCAGCATGTTGAATGAATTTACATTCGCTGCCCGAGTTGTATCTGCCTCGCGCAAACCCGAAAAGCTTGTGTTCAACTTCACCTCGGAATGCGATTCAGACACATACGTTAAGTTTGATCCCCGGTTCTTTCTGATCCGCGCAATATCAAACGGACAGGAGCACCATCTGGTTTCTTTTTATCGGGCTTGGGTTTTGCCGTTCGGCATATTCCTGTTTTCACAACAATCTGCATTTTTGAAAGCCAGGGTGCTGTTTGTACCTGCTTCTTCACCGGCGTTTCGTAAGCTGCGTGTTTTGGCGTGTCGGCTACAGTCGCATGAAAACGCCGAAAACCCTTCACTTTCCAGTTATTTTTGGAGGATGAATGTCCTCCGATAAAGACGATGATCTGTTGATCGTTCAGCGCGTTCAGGCGGGTGACAAACTCGCATTCAACTTGTTGGTGAACAAATACCACAGGCGAGTGGCCCGCTTGCTCACGCGCATGGTTCGCAATCAGGAAGACATTGAGGATGTGGTTCAGGAAACATTCATCAAGGCTTACAGGGCCATCGGTAATTTCCGGGGTGACAGCGCCTTTTACACCTGGATCTACCGCATTGCCATTAATACCGCCAAGAATTTGTTGGTGACGCAGGGACGGCGTCCTTCTACCCTGAAAGAATCAAATGACGGGGACAGTGAAACTTTTGAAGACAATGCTGCTCTTAGTAACATTGATACGCCGGAATCGCTCTACCAAACCAAGCAGATCGGTGAAGCGGTCAATGAGGCCATGGCGGCGTTACCCGAAGAGTTGCGATCTGCAATTGTCATGCGCGAGATTGATGGCCTGAGTTACGAAGAGATTGCCGCGGCAATGGATTGCCCAATCGGCACGGTTCGATCCCGAATCTTCCGTGCGCGAGAATCCATTGCGGCAAAAATCAAACCTTTGTTGGAACCCAAAGGCAGTAAGCGTTGGTAAACCGGTGAGTGTAGAAATGAACAGAAACGAACAAATTTCCGCGATGTTGGACGGCGAGCTTGATGAAGCTGAGCTTAAACGCTTGCTTGGCGCCATGGGTGCCGAAGAGGCCCAGACCTGGCAGGGTTATTGCGCGGTGGGCGACTTGATTCGTTCAAGCGAGATGATCGCATTTCACTCGCCAGATTTGGTGGGGCGCATTTCGGCAAGTCTGGAAAACGAGCCCACAGTGGTTGCGCCAGTTCTGGCTGCTCAAATGGGCCGTCAAACTGCACTGCAGCGTGTATTTGCCGCTGGGCGTTCGCGCCGTTTGCTGGCTTCGGTGGCTGCCGTGGGATTTTTCAGTTTCGCATTGAACCAAGCCATCCCACCCTTGGATAGCCAGGTACAAATGGTTCGGACACAGGCTGTCGAAAATACATTTACCGATGAAGAGTTGGCACTTTGGCAAGAATATTTCATGGCTCATCAACAGAACAGCATTCGAGGCGGATTGTCGGGTGTGTCGCCAATAGCCAGGGTAGAAGCAGACCGTCCGATGCTGGATAACACCGAAACCATTATCGTGAACAACTCTGGCGCTGGTGAATGGATGAATGTGTGGGAACCTTCCCCCTACAGCACCGATCCCAGTGTTGAGTTCAATTATGTTTCATCCCGCCGCTAAGTGACATTGAAACTATGAAGATGTACCGCCCGTTTCACTTTGCCAAACATGTTGCAACCGGCGTTTTGTTGGCTTCGGTCGCTTTCGCTGCGCACGCGGATCAAAGCCTGTGGAGTTTGGTGTGGGCTAGCCACGATCAAGCCAAATCCTTGAGCTATTCGGGGTTGCTGATCACCGAATCTGGCAAACACTCTCAAACCAGCAAGCTTTTGCATCAGGCAACTGCAGGTGGTGAGTTCGAGGTGCTTGAACGACTCGACGGTCAGCCTGCAAAGTGGATTCGGCACAACGATCAAATTCAATGTGTGATCCCCGATCGTAAAATGATCCTGACTGAGCGTCGCCATACCTCGATTGCATTTCCCAGAGTGCTGGCCGGGGCGGACGGTTCCAATTCCCTTGAAAAGCTATACACAATCAGTGAAATGCCAGGTCGCCGTGTTGCGGGCCGTGCGGTGCGTGTATTGAAGTTGACCCCGAAAGATGATTTGCGTTACGAATATAGGCTTTACGTCGATCGCGAAAACAAGCTTTTAATGCGCTCGGAGCTGTATTCTCCGCAGGGTGAGGTGCTTGAAAACGTGGGGTTTAAGGAAATATCATTTGAACCGGCACTGATAGAAAATCCCTCGTTGGCCAAGGCAGGGCCTGGGTGGCGAACCAGTAGCACAGAGGTGCGTACACTGACCCCCAGCGAACTGACCTATGATCTTCCAGACATCGCGTTTGGATTCAAGAAGGCTGACACGGTTTGCAGGGTGAAATCCAAGGACGATCAGATTCATCAAACCGTTTATTCGGATGGTTTGTCTACATTGTCAGTGTTTGTTCAGAAAATACAAGCCAGTCACTCAATGCCGCAAGTGCCTATGAGCCACGGTGCAGTGATGTCGAAGTCTGAAACTCAGGGCCAGCACCTAGTAACAGTGCTGGGTGAAGTGCCCGAGAAGACCTTGGGACTTTTTTTAAAGTCCGTTCGTTGGAAGTCTCAATAACAAGGAAATTTTTAAATGAGATCTGAAGTGTTGAATTCCCGAAATTTTGTATGGATGGCCTTTTTTTTGCTGGCCACATTGCTTTTTGCAGGCTCGATTCCAGCCCATGCCCAAGCCAACTCACGCGGCTTGCCCGACTTTTCCGATTTGGTGGATCGCGTTGGTCCCGCTGTGGTCAATATTCGCACCACCCAAAAAGTAAGCCAGAACCCTCAGGGCTTCCCCGGTTTTCCGGGTATGGATCCCAATGATCCGTTTTTCGAGTTTTTTCGCCGCTTCATGCCTCCAGGCACGCCGATGCCAGGACAGCCGGGCCAAGCACCTCGTGGAGGCCAGCAGGCCCCGGAACGTGAAGTACCGAGCGGTGTAGGCTCAGGTTTTGTAATCGATTCAGACGGCTACTTGCTGACTAATCACCATGTAGTAGACGGGGCAGAGTCAATTATCGTCACCTTCCCGGACAAGCGGGAATTCAAGGGCAAGGTGATTGGTTCAGACCAGCGCACTGATGTTGCTTTGGTGAAAATTGAAGGCAAGAACCTTCCATTTCTGAAAATTGGCAACGTGAACAACACCAAGGTAGGTCAATGGGTGGTTGCGATCGGTTCACCTTTTGGTCTCGAGAATTCAGTGACCGCGGGTATTGTGAGTGCCAAAGGCCGCGATACGGGTGAGTATTTGCCGTTTATTCAAACTGACGTGGCTGTCAATCCCGGCAACTCTGGTGGCCCACTGTTGAATCTTGATGGCGAAGTGATTGGCATCAACTCCCAGATTTACAGCCGCACTGGCGGTTTCATGGGTATTTCTTTTGCCATTCCAATTGATGAAGCCATGCGTGTGGCCAAGCAATTGCGTGAGAACGGCAAAGTAAGTCGCGGGCGTATCGGCGTTGGAATCGGAGAGGTGGACAAAGACGTGGCCAAGGCTTTGGGACTAGATTCCGCTGTGGGTGCCTTGGTGGGGTCTGTTGGCAAAGACAGCCCAGCCGACAAAGCGGGTGTAATCGCTGGTGACATTATTTTGCGCTTTGATGGCAAGAAAGTGGAGAAGGCCTCGGATTTGCCACGAATAGTGGGTGAAACCAAGCCGGGTAGCAAAGTTAATATGGTTTTGTGGCGCAAAGGTGCTGAGAAAACTGTGTCAATTACAGTGGCAGAATTTGAAACTGAGGCTGCAAAGCCAGCGGCGGCACCTGCTGAAAAACCAAAACCAGTTGAGGCTGACAAACTTGGCTTGACCGTGACCGATCCAACCGCTCAGGAAAAGTCGACTTTGAACCTGGCTGGCGGTGTGGTGGTGCGCAATGCTGTCGGTATGGCCGCAGCGGCGGGCATTACGGCGGGTGACGTAATTCTGCGAGTGGGTCGAACCGACATCACCTCGGCCAAGCAATTTGCAGACTTGGTCAAGGCGATTCCAAAAGGGCAGGCAGCCCCAATGTTGGTACGTCGTGGAGAGAACTCTTTCTTCGTGGTGTTGACACCCTGAACCTTTAGTTCTGAACAACTCGATAGGCCTAGCGAAATATGCTGTAAAGCAAGGCCTGATCGGGTAAAATGAGACGTTACCGAAATTCTCAGGGGGCCAAGCAGCCCCCTTTTTAATGATGCAAATGCAGCACATACGCAATTTTTCGATCATCGCCCACATTGATCACGGGAAATCCACGCTTGCCGACCGCTTGATTCAAAAATGCGGTGGTTTGAGTGATCGGGAAATGGATTCTCAAGTGCTTGATTCGATGGACATTGAGCGAGAGCGTGGCATCACAATCAAAGCGCAAACCGCCGCGCTTACCTACAAAGCCAAAGACGGCAACACCTATTTGCTCAATTTAATTGATACACCAGGGCACGTCGACTTTTCTTACGAGGTGAGCAGATCGTTGTCGGCCTGTGAGGGCGCTTTACTGGTTGTTGACGCCTCGCAGGGTGTAGAGGCCCAAACCGTGGCCAATTGTTACACCGCTTTGGACCTGGATGTCGAAGTACTGCCGGTGCTGAATAAAATCGATTTGCCACAAGCCGACCCTGAAAATGCCAAATCAGAAATTGAAGATGTGATTGGTATTGATGCTTCGGAGGCCATTGCCATTTCCGCAAAAACCGGTCTCGGCGTGGACGATGTGCTGGAGCTGATCGTCAACAAGGTGCCACCTGCTCGCGGCAGTCGCGATGCACCTTTGCAAGCCTTGATTATCGACAGCTGGTTTGACAACTATGTGGGTGTGGTGATGTTGGTTCGCGTGATCAACGGTGTACTCAACCGCAAAGACAAGATCAAGCTGATGGCCACAGGCGACACTTACATTGCCGACGACGTGGGTGTGTTTACGCCCAAGTCGGTTGCGCGTGAATCGCTGTCTGCTGGCGAAGTGGGGTACATCAACGCGGGTATCAAATTACTTGAAAGCGCCAAGGTGGGCGACACAGTGACCTTGGCTGGCAAGCCTGCTGATAAACCCCTGCCAGGTTTCAAGGAAGTGCAGTCGCAGGTTTTTGCTGGTTTGTTCCCTGTGGAATCAAATCAATACGAGGCCTTGCGTGAGGCCTTGGACAAACTGCGTTTGAACGATGCCGCCCTGAATTACGAGCCTGAAGTGTCTCAGGCTTTGGGCTTTGGTTTCCGTTGCGGGTTTCTGGGCATGTTGCACATGGACATTGTGCAGGAGCGCCTGGAACGCGAATTTGACATGGACTTGATTACGACTGCCCCCACGGTGGTGTATGAAATCAAGCAGCGCGATGGCACCATACTTCGCGTAGACAATCCTTCGAAAATGCCTGATCTGAGCCGCGTCGATGAAATTCGTGAACCGATTGTGATTGTGAATTTGTTGATGCCCCAAGAGTATGTGGGATCGGTGATGACGCTGTGTACTGGGCGGCGTGGTACGCAAACCAATATGGTTTACCACGGGCGGCAGGTGCGCATTACATTTGAGATGCCCATGGCCGAGATCGTTCTCGACTTTTTTGACAAGTTGAAGTCGACCTCGCGTGGTTATGCATCCATGGACTATGCATTCAAGGAATACAGGCCAGCAGACATCGTGAAAGTAGACATGTTGATCAACGGTGAGAAAGTGGATGCCTTGTCGATCATGGTTCACCGAAGCAATGCTGTTTACCGTGGCCGTGCAGTGGCAGGCAAAATGCGGGAAATCATTTCTCGTCAAATGTTTGACGTGGCAATTCAAGCGGCGATCGGCGCCAATATTATTGCCCGTGAAACAGTGAAAGCCTTGCGTAAAAACGTGTTGGCCAAGTGTTACGGCGGCGATATTTCACGCAAGAAAAAGCTGTTGGAAAAGCAGAAGGCAGGCAAGAAACGCATGAAGCAGGTCGGTAACGTGGAAATTCCGCAAGAGGCGTTTTTGGCCATTCTCCAAGTGGAAGACAAATAACAATGAATTTTTCCCTTATTTTGTTTTTGCTGGTGTTGTTCACCGGCTTTTTCTATGTGCTTGATGTGTTTGTGTTCAAGCCAAAACGAAAAATAGCTGCAGAGCAAGCCTTGGCTGGTGCGGGGGGCAATGCCAACCTGAACGGTGATGCTGAAAGGCGAATTCGTCAGCAGTACATGAAGCAGCCATTGTGGCTGGAATACAGCGCAAGCTTTTTTCCAGTTATTTTGTTTGTGTTTGTGTTGCGTTCGTTTGTGGTGGAGCCGTTCAAAATTCCATCGGGCTCGATGATTCCAACTTTGTTGATTGGTGATCTGATTCTGGTGAATAAATTCACATATGGAATTCGCTTGCCAATTGTGGACAAGAAAATTATTCCAATCAATGATCCTCAGCGTGGCGATGTCATGGTGTTTCGATATCCGCTAGATCCTTCCCTTGATTACATCAAGCGCGTGGTGGGCGTGGGTGGTGATGTGGTGGAATATCGAAACAAGAAGCTGTCGATCAATGGCCAGGTTCTGCCAGTGAAAGAACTGGACAAATACTACGACCCCAATAATTTTTCTTATTCACTGCAGTTTCAGGAAACCCTGGGCGGTAAAAAACACTTGGTATTGAATGATGAAGATGCGCCGCCTTACGTGATTGGTGCGCAGTCATTCAAGAATCGGGACAACTGCAAATACGATGTGACCGGCTTTCGCTGTGTAGTACCACCGGGACATTATTTCATGATGGGCGACAACCGGGATAATTCAAGCGACAGCCGTATCTGGGGCTTCGTTTCGGATGAGCAAGTGGTTGGCAAGGCATTTTTGGTGTGGATGAACTTCAATGACTTTTCCCGAATTGGCTTGTTTCATTAAAGCCAGCCTGGAGGTTTTGAGTGGATAGTTCAAAGTATTCAAGTCTTGAAGCTGCATTGGGGTACTCGTTCAAAGACCAGGCCTTGCTTCGTCTTGCCTTGACGCATCGCAGCTACAGCAGTCATCACAATGAGCGCCTTGAATTTTTGGGTGACAGCGTCCTGAACTGCGCGGCCTCCATCTTGTTGTTTGAAACACATCCAGATATGGATGAGGGCAAGATGTCGCGTGTGCGGTCGCATCTGGTCAAACAAGACTGCTTGGCTATGGTGGGTCGCAATCTGTTGCTCGATCAGTATTTGTTTCTGGGGGCGGGCGAGCTTCGCAGTGCGAAAACCATCAAGGACAGCATTGTTGCCGATGCACTTGAGGCCCTTTTTGGTGCCATTCTTCTGGATTCAGGCTTTGAGGCCGCACGCGATTGCGTGGTGCGTTTGCTCAAGCCGGTGATGCTAGAAACTCCAATCGAGTCCATGGGCAAAGACCCCAAAACCCGCCTGCAGGAACTGCTGCAGGGCAAGCGCATGAAACTGCCAATATACCGTGTGTTGGTAGAGGGTGGAACCTCAGCCAGTCCCGAGTTCAGTGTGGAATGCGCAGTTGAAGACCTTGAAATTACCAAGGTTGGGCAAGGGCATTCTCGCCGGGTGGCTGAGCAGCACGCCGCGCAAGCGGTGCTTATCGAATTGCTTGAACGGGAGTATTCTGACCCCAATCAAGCCAGCAGGAGGCAATGACATGGCCGAATCAAAATGCGGCGTGATTGCCGTGGTGGGGCGCCCCAATGTGGGCAAGTCCACCCTCATGAATGGAATGATCGGCGAGCATTTGTCGATCACCTCCAGCAAACCGCAAACCACCCGTCACCGGGTGCTCGGTGTAATGACTGAGGCCATTAAAGATGTGCCCACCCAGTTTATTTTTGTGGACACGCCTGGATTTCAAACCAAGCATTCCAACGCCTTGAACAAAACCATGAACCGAGCCGTGCTGACTGCATTGGCTGACGTGAACGTGATTTTGTGGGTGATTGAGCAGGGCAAGTTGACCCCGGCCGACATGAAGGTACTGGAGCTTTGCCCCAAGGGCGTGCCGCTTGTGGCAGTGGTGAACAAGGTCGATTTACTGGAAAAGAAAGCCGAGATGCTGCCTTTTCTTCAAAAGGTAAGTGGGCAACGTAATTTTGATGCAATTGTGCCTTTGAGTGCGCAGGCCATTAAAAATCTGGATGCGCTAAAAGAAGCAGTGTCAGCCTTGTTGCCCGAGCAACCTTTCTTTTACGACGAAGACACGCTGACCGATCGTCCGGAAAAGTTTCTTGCGGCAGAGCGTATTCGGGAGAAGCTGTTTCGTTTGGTGGGCGATGAGTTGCCGTACACCTGCACGGTGGTGATCGATAAATTCGAAATTGAGGAAGGTCGAAGGGTTATCTATGCCTCGATCCTGGTAGATCGCTCTTCCCACAAAGCCATGATTATTGGCAAAGGTGGCGAGAAACTGAAACGAATTGGTTCGGAAGCACGGCAGGATATGGAACGTTTGTTTGGTGGCAGCGTGCATCTTGAAACCTGGGTGAAAGTGCGCAGCGGTTGGGCGGACAATGCAAGCCTGCTTCAAAGTCTGGGGTATGAATAACACTCGATCTACCACTGATTTTGCCTATGTACTGCACAGTGTGCCGTACAAGGAAACCAGTTTGATTGTTGAGTTGTTTTGCAAGGAACACGGGCGTTTGCCAGTGGTGGCGAAGGGCGCCAAAAGGCCGCATTCAGGTTTGCGGGCGGTGTTGGTTAGCTTTCAGCCACTTTCAGTTCGTTTTACCGGCAAGTCAGAAGTCAAAACCCTGATGCAAGCCGAGTGGCTGGGTGGTTTGATGTCGCCAGATGGAAAAGCTTTGTTTGCTGCTTATTATCTGAATGAATTACTGATGCGCGGTTTGAGCCGCGAGGACACGCACCCAGATTTGTTCGAGTTGTATCAAAACACCTTATTGGGTTTGGCTGGTGGCGATGACATGAATGTGTGTATTCGCCAGTTTGAGGTGGGCTTGCTTCAATCCTTGGGATACGGCCTTGATTGGCAGCAGGACAGGACTGGCGTAGCAATTGATCCTGAGCGTCACTACGTGTGGCAAGACCACGAGGGTTGGTCTCCCTCAGACGGGGGAAATGTAAACAATTCGACGAACAGCAGCGTTGAACAGCTAGTCCAGGGTTTGTGGATTGCTGAAATTCAGAATGGCATTTGGTCAAAGTCTGCTGCGAGTGCCTTAAAACCGATTACCCGCAAACTGTTGATGACGCACATAGCGCCCAACGGTTTGATGTCTAGAGTCTGGATGGAGCATTTGTTAAGAGCATGATTGAACTCGGTGTAAACATTGATCACGTGGCCACGATCCGCCAAGCCCGCAGGGGGCATGAGCCCGATCCATTGCGGGCTGCTCTGCTGGCTGAAGAATATGGCGCGGATGCCATCACCGTGCATGTTCGTGAAGACAGGCGCCACATGCAGGATGACGATGTGCGAAGAATTCGGCCTTTGATCAGTACGCGTATGAATTTTGAGTGTGCGGTGGTTGAGGAAATGATTCGCCTGGTCGAGGATGTAAAGCCTCAGGACGTGTGCTTTGTGCCTGAACGCCGGGAAGAAGTGACGACCGAGGGCGGCCTGGATGTGATTGGTGGTTTTCACCTGATCGCGCCTGCTGTGGCACGTTTGAAAGACCAAGGAATGAGAATTTCGCTGTTCATTGACCCAGACTTGGATCAAATCGAGGCAGCCTTGAAATGCGGCGCGGACGCGATTGAGTTGCACACTGGGCGATATGCCCACGCGCTGGGATCTGCGGTAGAGCTCGAGCTGTCCAGAATTCGGAAGTCGGCCAATTTTGGGGTGGCCGAGGGCCTACGAGTGAATGCAGGGCACGGCTTGAATTACGACAATGTGCAACCAGTGGCCGCGATTGAAACCATTTCAGAGTTGAACATTGGTCATAGCATTGTTGCCAATGCGGTGTTCATGGGTTGGGAAGGCGCAATCAAGAAAATGAAAGAGCTTATGATTTCAGCAAAATTGGATGCAATTCGGCCCCGATAGACGAAAATAGGTTTAATTGCCTCGATGATAGATGACATTCTTGGTTTGGGTTGTGACATTCTTGAGGTGGATCGGCTTGAGGGTTTGTTGCGCAAGGGCAGGGATGTGTTTATCAAACGCGTGCTGACTACCGCAGAGATTGATGAATACGAACGCCGATCCGACAAATCAGCCATTCGAGGAACCTTGTTTGTTGCAACACGCTATTGCGCCAAAGAAGCTTTTTCCAAGGCCATGGGCACAGGAGTGGGTGCCCATTTTTCGTTCCAGGATTTGTCAGTGTTGAATAGCGATTCCGGGGCACCCGTTTTGGTCTATTCCGAACGTCTCGAGAATTGGTTACAGTCCCGCAGGGCTCAGGCAAAAATTTCAATTAGTGATGAACAAAATTACGTGATGGCAACGGTAATTTTATATTCAAAACAATAAATTACATTAAGGAATTCATTCAATATGCTAGGTCCATTCATCATTGGTTTGACGGGTTTGACTTTGTCCAAAGAGGACATTGCACGTATTCAAAACCCGGCCGTTGGCGGACTTATTCTTTTCACGCGGAACTTTGAAAGCAAAGCGCAACTCATTGATTTGGTAGAATCTATTCGCTCCCACGGCGGTTTGAGCAAACCTGTTTTCGTGGATCACGAGGGCGGCAGAGTACAGCGTTTTCGTAACGGTTTTACTGCAATTCCGTCGATGCGCCAAATTGGACAGCGTGCCGAAACTGATTTTGATGATGCAGTGCTTTTGGCCCGTGAGGCAGGCTTTGTCATGGCCGCCGAATTGCGCGCCTGTGGCATTGACATGAGTTTTGCGCCCGTACTGGACCTGGATTGGGGCAATAGTGAAATTATTGGTGATCGCTCGTTTGGCAAAGACGCCAGAATGGTTTCCCGCCTATCCTCGGCTTTGATGAATGGTATGGCTTTGGCTGGCATGCAAGCCTGTGGAAAACATTTTCCCGGTCATGGTTGGGTGAGCTTGGACAGCCATTTGGCTTTGCCTCACGACAATCGCCCTTTGAATGAAATTTTGAAGGTGGACGCGCTGCCCTACCAATTGAATTCGACCCTGAACATGGCCAGCATCATGCCGGCTCACGTGGTGTATTCCGAGGTGGACCCTATGCCAGCGTGTTTCTCCAGCTTCTGGATTCAGGAGGTGTTGAGGGTGAAGTTCAGCTTTGATGGTGCAGTGATCAGCGATGACCTGGACATGGTGGGGGCGCATGGAGTGGGGGATATTCGTGCCCGAGCAAGCGCTGCTTTGCAGGCGGGGTGTGATGCCGTACTGGCTTGCAACAACTTCGATGACATTGACACTTTGGTTAATAAACCAGTGCCCGAAGTTCATGAAAACAGGGAAGTAAGAAGCCGTCGCCTGAGTCGTTTGCTATCCGGGCAATCGATGAATTGGGACGATCTGCGTCAGAGTTATGTGTACCAGGCTGCAATTGACAGAATAAGCAATGCCTGAATTACTGTTCGTTAAAAAAAGCCGCCAGTGTTTTGACTGGCGGCTTTTTTAATTCAGGACACTGAAAGTGTTTACTTGACCTTGGCACCTGACAACAGTTTGCCCTGGTACTCTTCCCACTTGTCGTTGATCATTTTCTGCTCAAGCTGCGGGCGAATTTCCTCAAGCTTGGGTGGGGTGGCCTGACGGGTATCGGCCAATAGAATGACGTGGTAACCAAACTGGCTCTTCACTGGGGTCTTGGTGTATTCGCCTTTCTTCAGGCCGACCATGGCTTGAGAAAACTCGGGCACAAAGCTGTTGGGGTTGGCCCAATCAAGGTCACCACCATTGGGTGCTGAACCGGGATCTTTGGACTTGGCCTTAGCGATGTCTGCGAATTTTCCGCCTTTGCCCAACTGGTCGATAATTGCTTTGGCTTCGGCTTCTTGCTCAACCAGAATGTGGCTGGCGCGGAACTCGCTGCCACCCATCATTTTGGCAATTTCAGCATATGCGGTCTCGACTTCTTTGTCGGTCAGCTTGGTGTTCTTGTAAAAGTCTTCACGCAATGCATTGGCCAAAATGGCCTGATTCATCATTTGCACCTGATATTTCACTTCAGGGCTGCTTCCCAAGCCTTTCTTCACGGCTTCCTGCTTCATCACTTCCTGATTGATCAGTTCTTGACGAATGGTGGCGCGCATTTCCGGTGAGGCAGCCTGGCCGCGCTTTTCCTGCTCGGCCATGATGAAGTCAACCAGCGCGCTTGGAATGGACTGACCATTCACCACAGCGGCGTTTTGAGCATGTACGGGGGTGCCCAGAACCAGTACGGCGGCCAGGCAAGTTGCTTTCAGGGTGGTTTTCAACATAACAAAATAACCTTGTGTCTCAGAGAGTTAATACGGATGACTTTGGCTGCCATTCATTCATGCGTCTTCGGTGGAGTCCTCAGTGGAATCAATAGCCAAGGCGTGGATTTCTTTTTTCATCCATTCTGCCAAAGCATCATACACGAGACGATGGCGCGCTAATGTTCTCAGCCCATTGAAGCGTGCAGACTTCAGTTTGACCCGGTAATGCCGCCCGCCAGACTTGGCACCTTCATGCCCCGCATGTAGGTGAGATTCATCAATCACTTCCACTTCGGCATCGAGTGCAGTTTCAAGGCGCTGTTTGATGTCTTCACTAGTGACCATGGATTACTTGGCCTCGCTGTTTTGTTCATTGGGTTGTTTCATGTGTTTCGACATGTAAAAGCCTTGCCCAAACACGAAGATCAGGGTGGCCCCCAAAGAGCCGAATAATTTGAAGTCCACCCACACCTCGGTCGAGAAGGAGTAGGCAACCGCGATGTTCAAAACGGCCATCACGACAAAAAAGCTGACCCAGGCCCACAATAAATTCACCCATGCATGGGGCGGCAGCTCAACCTGGCCTTTCATCATCAATTCAATCGGATTTCGCTTGAAGGCATATGCAATCAGGAAACCTGCTGCCATGGCCAGGTAAAGAACGGTGGGTTTCCACTTGATGAAGGTTTCATTCTGCAAAATCAATGTGGCCCCGCCAAACACGGCGATCAGGATCAGGCCGATCCACTGCATGTTCTCTACCTTTTTGCCGGTGGCTTTCTGGTAAATAATTTGCAGCACTGTGGCCAGAATGGCGACCACTGTGGCGAGCAAAATTGGCAATTGTGCTGTTTGTACTTCTGCATTGGAAATACTGCCCAGAATGGGCTCCAGCATGGCTTGAGCCTGTTCGGGGTTGCTGCCAGCCCATTTGAAGCTGACGAAAAACAGAACAATCGGTAGAAAATCGAGTAACAGTTTCATGTTGTAGTTGTAGTGTAGTTAAGCCGATGAGTCTGATGCAAAGGGTTCAAACGCCAAGCTGACCGAGTTGATGCAGTACCGCAGGCCAGTGGGTGCGGGCCCATCTTCGAACACGTGCCCCAAATGGGAATCGCATATCTTACAGGTCACCTCGGTGCGAACCATGCCGTAGCTGCGGTCTGTGTGTTCTTCAATGTTGTCAGGATTCAACGGTGCAAAGTAGCTGGGCCACCCACAGCCAGAGTCAAATTTTGTGTCGGACGCAAACAAAGGTGTGGAACAGCAAATGCAGCGGTATATGCCGGGTTCGTGATGATCCCAGTATTGTCCGGTGAAGGCGCGCTCGGTGCCTTTTTTTCGGGTGACTTCAAAGCTCGTGGGCGTGAGCTCTTCCCGCCATTGGGCCTCTGTTTTCACTATTTTTTCTGTCATGGTCTTGGTCTCCGTAATTCATGACGAACAGCTCAGCACCAGCGATTTGGCCCAGTCGGGCGGTTGTGCCGTGTAGTCGCCAGGCAGTGACGCCGCATTGTAAGGGTCAGACAACGCCGCAAACAATCGGTTCACCTCAGCAAAATCACCTTTCTGCGCTTGCTCAATCGCGTGCTGTAGCAGGTGGTTGCGCAGCACGAACGCCGGGTTGGTCTGATCCAGATTTATTCGCCAGGCTTCCACGCTGGACGTCGGCTGGCTTGTTGCTTTTAGCCATTCGTTCAGCCACAGCTTTGAGTTGTTCAGCTGCGCTTCATCGCCCAAAGCCAGCGGGAAAAAGGGGCTTTGCTGCCACTGGGCAAAGTTTTCTTCCAAAGTGGCCGTCGGGTTCAGTGCAGAAATTGATCTAAAAAACCGGGTGAAATCCAGCGTGTGTTCGTGCATGAATTTCAGGGTGTTTTCAATCAGGGTGTCTACGGCATCGCCTTGCTCATGGGCCAAGCCCAATTTGCGTGCAAACAGGGTGCTGTGCTCTGCATGGAAAACATCTGCAAAGCCATCCAGCAGGTTTTGAAGCGTCTCTTTGCTGTCAGGGATCAGTGGGCTCAGGGCCTGGGCCAAGGCATACAAGTTCCAGTGGGCAATTCTGGGTTGGTTGCGGTAGCTGTATCGCCCTTGGTGATCGGAATGGTTGCAAATGTGGTCAATGTCGAAACCGTCCATGAAGCCATAGGGACCATAGTCGATAGTCAAACCCAGCAGGCTCATGTTGTCGGTGTTCATCACACCATGACAAAACCCCACTGCCTGCCACTGGGCCGCCATGCGCGCAGTGCGCGCGACGACCACGCCCAGCCACTGAATCAAGCCAGCGTGGAAACTGGTTTCAGTGTCGCCCAGGTCAATGTCGGGGTGATGTTGTTCAATGTGCCAGATCAACAGGTTGCGCAAGGCATCCAGCTGATTGGTGTAGCAAAAGAATTCCACATGACCAAACCGCATGAAACTCTCGCTGACGCGGCAAACCACCGCGGCAGTTTCGGTTGTTTCCCGAAACACGGGGTCTACGCTGGCAGTCAGGCTGAGTGCCCGAGTGGTGGGTATGCCAAGCGCATGCATGGCTTCAGACGCCAAGTATTCACGAATAGAAGAACGAAGCACTGCCCGACCATCGGCGTGGCGGGAGTAGGGCGTGGGGCCGGCGCCTTTAAGCTGTAGCTGGCGGTATTGTTTGCCCTTGCGAATTTCTGCAATCAGCAGTGCACGGCCGTCACCAAGTTGTGGCACAAACTGCCCGAACTGGTGGCCGCAATATACGCTGGCTCGGCTTTGATAACCGGGAAACGGGGTGTTGCCAGAAAGAACATCAATACCCTGTGCCTTGCTCAATTCTTCAGCATTTAAACCCACCTCATTTGCCAAGGCCGTATTCAGGTGAACCAGGCTGACTTCTGTGCGAAGGGGCGTGGCGGGCACCTCGGCAAGATATGGCGCACCTAAACTTGCGTATTCTTGAACCAAAATAGAATCGTGATTATGAAACAAAGGGCGGTCCTGAAGTATAGTTTCGTTAAACAACCCCACCATTGTAGTCGGGGAAGGCCGCAGAACAAACGTAATACCTGGAGGAGAGAGCGCAAATGCAAGGTTTGATGATGAACATGCCCCTGTTGATTTCATCGGTGATGGAACACGCAGAGCGGCATCACCCGCATGTTGAAGTTGTGTCACGCCGCACGGAAGGCGATATTCATCGGACCACCTACGGCGAAGTGGCCAAACGCACCAAGAAACTGGCCAATACCCTGACCAGCCTGGGTGTTCAACAAGGTGAAAACATTGCCACTTTGGCCTGGAACGGCTATCGCCATGTGGAAATTTATTATGCGGTGTCAGGCATGGGTGCAGTGGTGCACACCTTGAATCCACGCCTGTTTCCCGAGCAACTGGTTTACATCATCAACCATGCGAAAGACACAATGGTGTTTTTCGACAGCACCTTTGCGCCATTGATCAAAGCAATTGCGCCAGCATGCCCAACCGTGAAGCGCTGGGTACAAATGTGCGATGAAGCTGCCATGCCTGCTGAGCCGGCAGTGGCGGGCTGCCTGAACTACGAAGCCTTGATCAAAGACGCTTCGGATCACTATGTGTGGCCGCAACTGGATGAAAACGCAGCTTCTGGTTTGTGCTACACATCCGGTACAACTGGCAACCCAAAGGGGGCCTTGTATTCACACAGGTCTACCGTACTTCATGCAATGGCGGCCTGCACACCCGATGCATTGGGCTTGAGCAGCCGCGACACCATTTTGCCCGTGGTGCCCATGTTTCACGTCAATGCTTGGGGCATCCCCTACATTGCCTTGATGACGGGTGCAAAAATGGTGATGCCTGGCGGGGCTTTGGACGGTGCTTCCATTTACGAACTGCTGGAAAGCGAGAAGGTGAATTTCTCGGCCGGCGTACCCACCGTGTGGTTGGGTTTGTTGAACCATGTACAGCAAAACGGGTTGAAGTTTACCTACTTTAACCGCACCGTGATTGGTGGCTCTGCCGCGCCAGCAGCGATGATTAAAACGCTGAACAGTTTGGGTGTTGAGGTTATTCATGCCTGGGGCATGACTGAACTTTCGCCCCTGGGCACCGTATGCCGCTTGAAGGCTCAGCACATGGAGTTGTCGCTGGAAGAAAAGCAAAACATCATGCAAAAGCAGGGCACCGCAATTTTCGGTGTGGACATGAAAATTGTCAGCGACGATGGTGAGGAATTGCCTTGGGATGGCGAGGCCTTCGGTGATTTGCTGGTTCGTGGGCATTGGGTGATTGACAGCTACTACGGCGGAGAAGGTGCAAAGGCATTCACAACCGACAAGGATGGCAAGAAGTGGTTTGCCACCGGTGATGTTTCGAAGATCAATCGCGAAGGCTTCATGCAGATTACGGATCGCAGCAAAGACGTGATCAAGTCGGGCGGTGAATGGATTAGCTCGATTGATTTGGAAAACGTGGCCATGGCGCACCCTGCGGTACATGAGGCGGCCGTGATTTCTGTTTACCATCCGAAATGGGATGAACGCCCACTGCTGGTGGTAGTGCGCAAGCCAGGTGTGGAGGTTAGCAGGGAAGAACTGCTGAACTTCTATGAAGGCAAGGTAGCGAAGTACTGTTTGCCCAACGATGTGGCGTTTGTAGATGAATTGCCGCACACCGCGACTGGTAAAATACAGAAATTGAAGTTGCGTGAGCAATTCAAAGACTACAAGTTACCAAACTAAGGTTACCCAACTAAATTTAGAGAAGTTCAATGATCAAGCACATCGTACTCTGGCAGTTGAAAGACGAAGCCCTTGGCAACAACAAGGCCCGCAACATGGAACTGGTGAAGGAAAAGCTGATGGCTTGCGCCAACATCGTGCCCGGCATTGTGGACTTTGAAGTGGGCTTGGGTGGTACCAGCCTTGAATGCACTTATGACGTGGTGTTGTACTCGACTTTCGAGAACAAAGCCGCGCTGGATGCCTACGCGGTGCACCCCACTCACGAGGCCATCAAAAGCTTTATTGGTGAAGTGCGCACAGCTCGACAGTGCATGGATTACGAAGTCTAAAAACAGCTTCGACTAAAGCTTGGGCGACAGGGGTATTTCAAACCTTTGTCGCCCAATTTCATTTCCAGCCGGGTTGAATGTAATTTCGGTGAAGTGAACGGTGTTGCTGCGGTCTAGTAGAATTACCGCGCTTGAGCGGGTGCCGTACAAGGGCGACACAATTTTCACGGCAGACAGCATTTTCTCCCATTCATAAGGCACACCGGTGCTGGGCAACTCTGCATCTTCCGCAAGCCTCGTATTGGTGAGTAAGCCCAGCAGGGTTTGCTCAAAGGCAGCCAGTGAAGTGTGGTTTGAGCAATTCGCCTCAATTTCTTGTTGCAGTCCTGTTTTCAACAGACGTGATTTTGGCCAGGGCGCATTCAGGTAGCCATTGGACAGGCTGTGTAGGCCATTTTGCAAGGCGACTGAGTAATCGAGCCCATTGCCAAGTTTCAGGCTTTGGTTGCTGGTGCAGAGTAGGTTCAGCGATTGCAGGTTGCCATGAATCAAATTAAAACCCGCGTACTGAAGGGAGGCCTTCTCTTCGGGTGTTGCTCTGGTTTGAATTGCATCGAGTACCAACTGGCCGCGCGATGGGGCCGTGCCAGGCATGTTCAATGTGCTGTTTCTGACATTGGTCAAAAGGGCAAACTCGGCATTGCTGCCAATACCAAGCCAGGTGCCGCCGGATTGCAGGTCTTTACCGGCCCAAAGCGAGCCATAAACTGTTGACCAAACCTGTAATGGAGCGGTGGGACGATCGTGAAATTCATCCCGGTTGGCCAGGCAAATAAAGGGATAGCTGGGGTGCGCGTTAATGGCAAGCACGGCCAGGCACATTACTGTTTCACCTCATTACCCACCTCATTATCCACCTGGGTGAACACCTCTACGTGCCGACTGGGCACGACTGGAAAGTCAGCAAAACAAACGTTGGCCAGTTGCGCCAGTGTCTCGATGAATGCAGCCTCGCAAGCGGAGTGTTCATGTGCGGGGTGAATTACTTCCATCAAGGTGAAGTAAGGTTTGTCTACTTCTTCACGTTGAAAAAGCTGGCTGTGGCCCAAGCCTTGTTGTTTCAAACGTGCGGCCATGCGTTCGGCGCACTGCAAACCCAAAGCAATGTCGGCTTTGGGTATGCGGTAGTAAATGAAAAGCTGGCGCGTCATTCAAATACGCTGCCTTTTTGATGCACATCGTAGGGAGGTGGCTGAACGTTCAACGCAATGGCGCCAGCGTCATTTTTGACAGTGAAAATAGCACCGCTTTGCTCGGCATCGTCTACTGGCAATTCAACCAGCAAATACTGCTGACCATTGAAGTTCACCGCAGTGGCTACAGCACCTGCTGGTTCGTTTTCTTTTCCGGCAAGCCAAACATCCTGCCCTGCGGTAACGGTTAAAGAGCCTGTTGCCGTGGCTTGAAACACGCGCCGCTTCACCTTGCCCAGGTAGTGGCTTCTGGCCACAATTTCCTGGCCGGGGTAACAGCCTTTGCTAAAACTGACACCACCCACCAAGTCGAAATTAATGGCCTGCGGAATGAACATTTCTACAGTGGGTTGTGACACATAAGCGATGCCAAGTTGCTGCAGGACAAACTCGAATTGATCATCGGCGGCGCTGGATTGTTCGGTTTTTCCGTTGCCCACTACAAGCTGAAAACCAGGCGTTGAGCCGTTCAATGCGCGCAGGCTGGCGGTGGCGGTGCCCTGTTCATCCCACTGAACCCGCATGGGTGAGGTTGGCCCCGAATCAGGCACAAAAGCAAGTTGATAATCAGCCGTGCAGTCGCGTACTTTGCATTTGCTGCGCAACACAAACATGCTCAGGCGTTTAACCAAGGCTGTAACTGTTTCTTGGCGGCAAACCAAAAACACCTGCTTGCCGTGGCGCAATACGAAAAAGCTACCCAGCAAGCGGCCTTTTGCAGTACACAGGCCCGCCATGCGCAGTTGACTTTCAGCCATGCCGGCCACGTCGTTGCTGAGTTGTGATTGAAGAAAGGTCACTGCGTCGTCTCCGTCCACGCCAATGACACCCCAACGCGATAAAAACTGTGCAGACATGCTCAAATCCTTAGTAACAAACAAAACAAACAATGCCGATAAGCCATGGAAAAACTTTCCCGCTATCATGAATGGCAATCTCCACATTGTAGTGGCTTCTGGTAAGGTCTCGCCTTCCAACAACCCAAGGTGAAGCAAAGTCGTGCGCAAAGCTAAAAAAACAAAGAAAGCAATGAAAAAAACTGCGTCTGGCTGGCAATGGTTCAAACGAATTTTGATTGCCAGTGTTGTCGCACTGTCCACAATTATTGTGGCTGTTTACCTTGTTTTGAATGTGCCGATAAACCGCAGTCAGCCCCGCGTAGATGCGCATGTTAGCTCGGGACTGGGTGCACGGGCTATTGCCAATGAGTTGAATCAGCAGGGGTTGGGTGTGAGCCCAAATCTGTTTGTATTGGCAGCACGGTTAACTGGTAGCGCCGGCCAGTTGAAAGCCGGTCGATATGATCTTCCCGAGGGAATCAGTACTTTGGGTCTGGTGGATTACTTGAGCAAAGGGCAGGGGGTGTTGAGCAGTGTAGCCTTGGTGGAAGGGCAAACCGCTCGGGCTTTGTTGGCAAAATTGCGTGCACAGCCTGATTTGATCGATGATTTGCCTGGCATGGATCATCGGGCGATTGCTACAAAGTTAGGCTTGCAGGGTAACAGCCTTGAGGGCTGGATTTATCCGGATACCTACAAATATTCGCCAGGCTCGAAGTTGTCTGAGCTATTGGGCAGGGCAGTGCGCCTGCAGCAGGTAGAACTTGAGAAGGCCTGGGCGCAAAGGGATCCCCAAACACCGTTAAAAACTCCTTATGACGCCCTGAAAATGGCCTCGATTGTCGAGAAAGAAACTGGTTTGGCCAGCGATCGTGGCAAAGTGGCAAGCGTATTTGTGAATCGCTTGCGTGTGGGTATGTTGCTGCAAACCGACCCGACGGTAATCTACGGTGTGGGCGAGGCTTTCGATGGCAATTTAACCCGCAAACACCTTCAAACTGATACGCCCTACAACAGTTATACCCGGGCCGGTTTGCCTCCAACACCTATTTCAAACCCTGGCAAGGCTGCTTTGTACGCAGCGGTGAATCCGGACAAAACGCCTTACTTTTATTTTGTAGCCAAGGGTGACGGGGGCAGTTATTTCAGCAAGAATCTGAATGAGCACAACAATGCTGTGCGCAAATATCAACTCGGGCGGTGACTGCCTCATGAAAAAGCAAAAACAGGGTTATCTGATCAGTTTTGAAGGCGTAGACGGCGCAGGAAAATCATCGCACATTGCGCGAGTCAAAGCGCGCCTTGAAGAATTGGGTTTTGAATGCCTGCAAACCCGTGAACCCGGGGGTACACCCGTGGGTGAAGCCATTCGGGAGTTGGTGTTACACCACGACATGGATGTGAATACTGAGTTACTGCTCATGTATGCGGCACGCAGACAACACATGGTTGAAACCATTCAGCCCGCACTGGATCGCGGCGTGTGGGTAATTACGGACCGTTTTGAGGACAGCAGCTTTGCCTATCAGGCTGGCGCAGGTGGTGCCAGCTGGGAGGACTGCCAGCAATTGAGCAAGTGGGCCTTGAAGGGATTCGAGCCCACATTGACATTTCTGTTCGATTTGCCGATTGCTGTTTCGCAAAGTCGCATACAGGGCAGGGCGGGTGCTAGCGACAAATTTGAGGAAAAGCCGACAGGTTATTTTGAGGCAGTGCGCGCCGGTTTTATCAAACGCTCGCAGTTGAACCCTCGCCGCATCCGCTTGATCGACGCTCAGCCTTCTGAATCAGAAGTGGGAGAAACCGTGCTGGCTGAACTCGACAAGTTCATGCGAACACATTTGAACCTGGGCCTGGCATGACCACTGCAAGCTGGTTGTTGCGCGCCAAGACGCAGTTGGGCAATTTGATGCAAGCCACTACGGCACCAATACTGGTGCATGGCCATCAACCCAAAGGGCTTTATGAGTTGGTGGGGCAGCACCTTGCCGAATTGCTTTGCGAGACACCTGCGGGCAAAAAACCTTGCCTGCAATGTCCTGGTTGCCACATGCGTTTGGCCGGCAATCATCCTGACTTACGCTACTTGATGCCACAGGCTGTCGGGCTTGAACTCGGTTTTAATGTTGAAGTAAAAACCGGTGTCAAACCGAGTCAGGATATTCGAATCGATGACGTGCGGGATCTTCAAAACTATTTCAATACAGCGTCCAGCCGCGGAGCCTCCCGTTATGTGGTGGTTTATCCCTTTGACAACATGAATGCAAACACTGCGAATGCGCTTCTGAAAACGCTTGAGGAGCCAGCCAATGGTTTGCGGTTTGTGTTGGTGGGCAGCCGTGTCGACAAGCTGTTGCCGACCATTCGTTCACGATGTCAAGAATTGACCATGCCTATGCCGGCAATTGCCGAATGTTTGGCTTGGCTGGAGGCACAAGGTGTACAACAGCCAGATGTGGCCTTGGGTGTTGCCATGAATGATCCTTTTGAGGCGCTCGGCCTGGCACAAACATCAGCAGACCAGCTTGATTTGCGCAAAAAGTTTCTGGAGTGGCTTGCCAATCCCGACCAGCATGCCAACCCGCCAGCAGGGCTCGAAAAAGTAGGTTTGCCGGTAGTGCTTGAACTGGCCATGCGCTTGTGTAGCGATTGTGTTGCGCAGGCCCATGGCTTGAAAGGCAATAACTTTCCCTGGCTTGCACCCAAGCTAATGTGGGTGAAATCGATTGGTGTGGAGCGCTTCAGCCAGTTGTATCAAAATTTGCAGAAGGAATTTCGTCTGGCGAATCATCCTATTAACCCCCGTTTGGCGCTAGAGTATGTAGGGCAACAGTGGCAAAATTTGACGAAGTAATTCATTGAAAAATTCCCTTTCCGGACAACACACGCCATGACCAGTAACTTGATGAATAACCCACGCAGTAACAAAGAGGCCAATCGTCCGTGGATGCTCTCCTTAACCCTGGGTGACAAGAACACGGCGGCCAACCTGTATATGCCTTTTATCAAGGGCGGTGGTGTATTCGTGGAAAGTGACAAAACATACAATTTGGGCGATCCAGTGTTCGTATTGCTGACCGTGGGCGAGGAAGCGAAAAAATTTCCCATCAACGGCAAGGTAGTGTGGATTTGCGGTGCGAATGCGCGTGGAGACAAGGCACAGGGCATTGGCGTGCAGTTCCCGAAAGACGACAGTGGGGAGGGTGTGCGGGTGGCAATTGAGCAAATGATTGGTAAAATGCAAAATTCCATGAAAAAAACAGCAACCTTGTAGTGTTTACTGATTCACATTGCCATCTTGATTTCCCCGGTCTGGTCGAGCAGCTCCCAGATATTCTGAGTCGAATGCAGGCAGCGCAGGTTAACCGCGCCTTGTGCATTTCTGTTCAGCTTGAAGATTTTCCCAACGTACTGGCGCTGGCTGAAAACCACCACCAATTGTGGGCTACTGCCGGCGTGCATCCTGATTACGAAGACATTACCGAACCCACAGTTGAAAAACTGCTTGAGCTCGCTGATCACCCCAAGGTGATTGGTATCGGCGAAACGGGTTTGGATTACTTTCGCTTGAAAGGCGACCTGCAATGGCAACGTGAACGTTTCAGGGTGCACTTGCGCGCAGCCAATGTGTGTAAAAAACCAGTGATCGTTCACACCCGCGCAGCCGGTGACGACACCTTGAAAATTCTTGCCGAAGAAAATGTGCAAGGCTGTGGTGGCATTATTCACTGCTTCACAGAGTCCCTTGATTTTGCTCGAAAGGCTCTGGATTTGGGCATGTATTTGTCATTCTCGGGCATCGTCAGTTTCAAGAACGCGGCCGACCTTCGCGAGGTGGCCAGGTTTGCGCCCATGGATCGAATTCTCATTGAAACCGATTCTCCCTATCTTGCACCTGTGCCACACCGTGGCAAAACCAACGAGCCTAGTTTTGTTCCGCATGTGGCCAAGGTAATTGCGCAAGAGAAGGGCGTTTCAGCAGAGGAAATTGGTGTTCAAACATCTGCCAATTTTGATCGTTTGTTTGGGTTTTCAAACGCTGGAGTGGCTGCAGTTTGAGGCGCCGTGCCTTTGTAAGCAGTGTGTTTCTATTGGCCATGCCGGGTGTGGCCATTGCAGGTGCCTTCGAAGACTTTTTCGTCGCAATCAAGTTTGATGACGAGTACCGTCTGAAATCTCTTTTGCTGAGAGGGATGGACCCTAACACGGTGAATGAGCAGGGCTTTCCCGCCATCACTTTTGGCATGATGCAAGAATCACCCAGTGCCGTGCGGGTTTTATTGTCCTCCGGCAAGCTGAACCCCGACCAAGCCGATCGGCGTGGTGAAACCCCACTGATGGTGGCTTGCACACTGAACAAGCCCGAGTGGGTTGCCGCTTTGTTGGCCAAAGGCGCCCAAGTTGGCGAAGACGGGCAATGGACAGCCTTGCACAATGCTGCAGCCTCTGGATCAAGTGAATCCATCGAACTGTTGGTGAAGTCGGGTGCGAGAATCGATGTACTGTCCCCCAACGACACCACTCCTCTGATGATGGCTGCACGCGAGGGCAGGGAAGCGGCCACGCGTATGCTTTTAAAGTTAGGCGCCAACCCGGGCTTGAAAAATCAGGCGGGATACAACGCTGCAGGGTATGCGATAAAAGCGAACCGGAAAGAATTGGCGTTTGAGATCATGAAGAAAGAAAGGGCGCTGAGAACAGCGCCCTTGAAGCCTAACAAGACGAACTAATGCATTCGCCTGATTGACGGGTGAAAGTGAACGGTTGGGTAGTGCCTAAAGGCTTGCCTCAAAATGTTTAACGAGGGTGCGCAAATCGCCCGAAGTTGAGGCCAGTTGTTTTGCTGCGCTGTCCAGGTCATTGATTGCAGCAACGTTGCTTTCGGTCAGGGCACTCATTCGCTCCATGCTGTTGGCTACCTCTAGTGAAGCCTGGGACTGTTGTTCCAGCATCGCTGAAATATCCTTCGCAGATTGCGCAACACCGCGACTGGCCACCTTGATTGCTTGCAGACTTTCGCCCGCCTCCAGAATCAGGGTGGTGCCAATATTGACTTCGTCAACTGCACGGCCCATGGTTTCAAGGCCTTTGTTGGTACCGCTTTGAACTTCCTGCACCGTGGCCGAAATTTCCGTGGTGGACTGTCGTGTCATTTCCGCAAGTTTGCGTACTTCGTCGGCCACAACCGCAAAACCCCGACCTGATTCACCGGCTCTGGCTGCCTCAATGGCAGCATTCAAGGCCAGCAAGTTGGTTTTCTCGGCAATCTCGGTAATGGTTCGGGTTACGTTGCTGATTTTCACCACGGCACGGTTCAATTCTTCAATATTCTGTTTTGCATCCTGAACAACCTGCGCCACCTTCTGAGTCGCCTGGGTGGACTTGTCCATGCTTTGCGCACCCGTGTCCACGACATCCATGGCGTTCTTGGCATGTGCCGAACTTTTGCCGGTTGCTTCTGAAATTTCAGAGACTGACACTGACAGTTCCTCCAGCGCCGCTGCGACGCCGTTGATGCCATCGGATTGTTGCTGTGATCGAGTCATTAAGTTGATTGCCAATTGGCTGAGGTGTTCAGCGTTGTTTTTCACTTCCGATGAGCTGGAAATAACGTCAGCAATAATGGCCCTCAAGTTGACTTGCATACTCTTGAAAGCAGTGTGTACCTTATTGAATTCACGCGTACTGGACTCTGGAATTTCATGTTTGAAATTACCTTCTGCCAAGGCACGCATCGCCTGCAGCATCGAGTTGTTGGTGTGTTCAACACGACCTTTCAACCACATCAACCCCAGGGCCGCAGCTACAAATGACGCTGCAGCGCTGCCATAGCTGAGGGCAGGGATGTTAAACATGGAAAGCAGGGCGATGATGACGGGCAAAAAACCGACGATTGCCAAATCAACAACAAATGGGCGCCCTTTTGCAGGCTTTGTGAACGGAAAGCTGGCGCCGCCCGCATTGATTGCCTTGTACAAGGCCTCGGCTTCCGCTTTTTGCGTGTCGCTGGGCTTTGATCGTACCGACATATAACCAATTTTTTCGCCGTTTTGTGTCAGCGGTGTAACGTAAGCATCGACCCAATAGTAGCCGCCGTCCTTGCAACGGTTTTTGACCAGGCCTTTCCAGGGTTCGTCCCGGCGTGCTGTGTCCCACAAGTCTTTAAATGCGTCGCGAGGCATGTCCGGGTGGCGAACTACGTTGTGGGGCTGGCCCAGCAGTTCTTCAAGTGTAAAACCGGAAATTTCGACAAAGGCCGGATTGGCGTAGGTAATTCGACCTTTCAGATCGGTTTTGGTGACAATTGGAATTCGGGGGTCCAGCAGGCGCTCTACAGCGGTTGTAGAAGCGGCCATTCTGGCATTGCGGCCTTTGAGCTCATTTTGGGCAGTTGTAGACATGAAGGTTCCATACCATAGGGGTCGATTTACCTTCACATCATACGAATATGCGGGCTTGATGAAGGCCCGCAACAGAGGCCCAAATCGGCCTCAATTTTGGGGTTTACATGTTTTGGCCAACTACAATCACTTTGGATTGAAAACCTTGAATAATGTCTTGGCCAGCGGCAACGGCTTCAATGGGCCAGTCTGGATACACGGCGCAAACCACGAAAGCAAAAAACATGAATTTGTACATAAGAACAGCCTCAGATCAAAGTGGAAGAACCTATGTACTTTTTCGGCGATTCCTGACCGGAGAGCATCGCCAGTATTGGTGGGGGTCACTCTGGGTAACCCTTTTTAATCTCTGATATAATTGCCGTATAATTTGTATTATGTAAACTAATGAATATCGGTAAAGTTCGGCACAAAAGCAAATCGACTATTTGCACACAGTTGTAATGATTTTTTGCATAAATTTGTAAAGTGAAGTTGCTTTTTGCTTAATATTGTAAAGAAGCATTACTTTTGAGCAACATTCCAGACTACTCCAACCGCTAAATCTATGCAAACTTCAGAAATCAATCATGACTCTGCTTCAGGGTCTTCCTACGGCTATTTTTTGGTTGTGTGATGTTCTGTTTTGCACTTAGTTGTTCTATTTGAGCCTTAAGCTGGCCGTTTAGCCTGGTTTGTTCTTCATAACTGCTCCGGATCGCTTGAAGATCTGCTGTAGTCATTTCAAGTTTTGTTTGTGCTGCGCTTAATTCACGACCGGATACCTCAAGCTCCGATGCGATTCCACGGAGTTTGTTATCACGTTGCCTTATTTCATCCTCGCGGAGTTTTAGGGCGTTCCTTATTTCCTTAATTTCTCTGTTGGCGGCTTGTCGTTCCCTCTCAATCTCCATTAACGCCCGGTTTTCATGGTCTTTCAGTCTGGCTAAGCCTTGTTCATGCTCTTGTGACATTCTGTGGCTCTCTGCGATAAAGTCGCGTCTTGCTTTATCAAGTTGGCTTTTTAACTCTTCGCACTGGTCTGTGGCAATTTCTAGCCTGTTCGATTCAAGCGAAAGTTTTGTTTCAAGGTCACTAATTTCCTTTTGAAGCTTTGATACATGAAGATCTTTTTCAGCCAAGATTTGCTTGATTTCTCCGATTTGTAATTCTAGGGCTTGATTATTAACTTCCAGTTGGTCTATTAGTTGCGTGAAGTGTTCCATCTCCTTTTGATGGGTTTCATTTTCTTCACGAGCCTCTGCCAAACTAATTTGAGAGGCGATTCGCCAAGTCTCCTTTAGCGCTTCTGTGAACGTCGTTTTCAGCGATTCTGGCATTTCTGGAATCTCCAGTTCTATTCTGCCCTTCTCTTTTTGCTGTGCTAAAAATTCCTGTATTGCTTTACCTGGCGTTGACATGCTCCCTTTCCTAACCAACGCATAGAGTCTGGTTGGTGTCGGCATTATTCCATGTTGATAAAAAAGGATTGCACACGTTTTCTTGTAAATTTCCAGTGTGGACAAGCCTTGGTTCATCAATTCAAGGATTTGCTGACGGATTTCATCATCAGAGTTTACATCGTTCATTTGCTTGTACAGAGATTGGCTAAAGGTCGTATATTATTACATAATACGTAATTGCATTACTAATTTATTGATTATTTTTGACATTACACTTATAATGTCAATGTATTTATTCATCCGAGGTTGTTTTGAGTTTTGAGCTTATTCCCAGTGCGTTTTCAAAGAATCCAGCATTCCAAATCAGTGCGTTTGATGGTTCTACTGGAGTAAATCGCGCCTCCGGTTCGCGTCAAATCGCTGCAAACCGGGATGTAGATGCTATTTCTGCATGGCTAATGCAATTTCAAACCTCAAAAAGTACATTTGACAGTTATCGCAAGGAGGCCGAGCGGCTACTGTTGTGGTCCGTTTTGCAGCTTTCCAAACCACTTTCCTCACTCGTGTATGAAGATCTTCAGGCCTATAGGCAATTCTTGTTAGACCCGCAGCCTGTAGACTTTTGGGTGTCTACACCAGGACGTCGATTTGGGCGCAACGATCCACGGTGGCGTCCCTTTGCTGGGCCTTTGTCAGCAAGTAGTCAAAGGCAGACCTTGGTAATCCTTAATTCGATGTTTAGTTGGATGGTTGAGTCCGGGTATTTGGTGGGTAACCCGCTTGCTTTGGGCAAGCGCAGATCGTCGAGTTCGCCCAAAACTGTTACACGCTATCTTGATCCTATTCTATGGCTTGAGGTGAAGGCTTTTATTCTTGAATTGAGATCAACTGATCTGCCCAGGTACCATCGCTTGAGGTGGTTGTTTTCACTGTTTTACCTAGGTGGTTTGCGGATTTCAGAGGTTTCACAGGGTTGTATGGGGGACTTTTATTTCCGAAGAGCCCCAGACGGTAACGATTTGTGGTGGCTAAGGGTTGTTGGTAAGGGCAATAAAGAGAGACAAATTCCTATTTCAGGAGAGTTTCTTGATGAGTTGTTGCTGTATCGATCTTATGTTCAGGTGTCTGGTCTTCCGAGTGTAGGGGAGCAAGTTCCGCTGTTTGGTTCAGCCCGTAATTTTCGGATTAGGGTTGGTAGATCTTCCATACATGGGACTGTGACTGATTTGTTTGCAGATGTTGCGGCCAAATTGCGCATGCAAGGAGATATGCACGCTGTACGTCGTGCATCTCAGCTTGAATCGGCTTCAGCCCATTGGCTTCGCCATACCGCTGGCTCTCACATGGCAAATTCAGGCGTTGATTTGAGAGTGATTCGGGACAATCTGGGGCATGCGTCAATCAGCACAACCTCTATTTATTTGCACACCGACGATGATCAGCGTCACGCCGATACTTCAACGGCTCACCGCGTTGCTTGGTCAAATTCATGACTACGGCAACAACTCTTTGATGTCGCATCCGAGGGTGGCTGCAAGTTTGTAGGCTTTTTCAAGGGTGATACGCACCTCTCCCCTTTCAATCCTTCCCATATAGCTGCGATCAATTTCTGCTCTCAGTGCCAATTCATCTTGAGAAAGTCCCCTTAGTTTTCTGGCTGCGCGTACTTTGCTGCCGAATATTTTTGCCACGTCTTGCATAGTTGCCTCTCTAGAGGCAAGAACTATCCAAATTTGCGGCTTTAATAGCCACGGATTATAATCCGTTCTTTCTCAAAACCCCCTTTTTTCAGTTGCCAGTAGCCAGGGGGGAAATGACACCGATGGAGCATCATGACAAGAAGTCTTTCACCCGAGTTTTATTCAGTTCTGATTGAGGGGAATTTGAACAATTTCACAGTCATGGAATTGAGAGACGCGATCATTCGTGAATGTAAAGATGAAACAGATATGACCTTGCGTGACTATCACAAACGTGCGTACCGCGTGGTTCTAAGGCTTCTAACCGCAGGTTTGCTTGAAAAAAGCAAAGACATTTCTGAATTTGCTCGCTACAAGAAAACCCCTCTTTTCGTAGCCTCAGTGTTTAAGCAAAGAGTGACAGTTGATCGAGGGCCCAAACAGCCCAGGCAACCCAAGCAGCCCACGCAAGTCGAGCATGGGGCCCCCAGTTTGCCGGTCAAAGATCCCTGCATTCGAGACGAATTGGATCAATTGGTAAAAACTTATCAGGTCGATTTGCTGTCTTCGATCGGTGAATCCGAGGAGTATCTGCGCTTGCACCAAACCTATCCACAGCTTAAAGCCAAGCTCGAGCCTCATTACCTTAAGTCCAGGGATGTCAGTTCAAAAATACTCGGAAAGATTCGCGCCATTGAAAGCGTGCTTGCTGGCATGCCGAAAGATCCCGTTTCATGAAGCTGCGTCGATGGCAATCCAACTGTCTTACGGGTGCTTTGAACTGGTTCAAAACTCAGTCACATTTCATGTGCTTGGCAACGCCTGGGTCGGGTAAAACCCGGCTATCCGCAGAACTGGCTAAAAGTCTGCTCCAAGCAAATAAAATCGATTTTGTATTGACCTTTGCACCATCAATTGAAGTTGCACAAAACACCTCAAATACTTTCACCAAAGTGCTTGGACGTCGATTTGATGGGCAAATTGGTGCAATAGGCGGCGCTTACACTTACCAAAGTTTGTTATTCATTCAAGCGGATTTTTGGCAGATATTCGATTCCCATCGTGTTTTAGTGGTCTTGGATGAGGTTCATCATTGTGCTGGCAGTGATCTTTCAAACTCAAATTCTTGGGGGGAACAGGTTTTGCTGCGAATTCAAAGTAAAGCCACTTTCAGTATTGCACTTAGTGGTACGCCTTGGCGAAGTGATGACTTGCCAATCGTACTTGCCAAATACACTGATCCTGAAGGCAAGGTTCGCTGTGATTATGAGTATGGTTTGGCCGAGGCAATCAAAGATGGAGTTTGCCGCAATCCAAAGCTGGTCCTCATTGATCACGATCGTATTCTCTTGACGAATCTACGAAGCGGAATCCAGTCGTTCGAATCCTTTGCCGAGTTACTGAGCTCGAATGGCATTACATATGACCAACTCATTCAAAATCCTCAGGCTGTTCATTTCATGCTGAATCGTGGGTGTCAAAAACTTAAGGAAATTCGCCTAAAAAACCCCAATGCGGCTGGTCTTGTTGTGGCTCGATCGGTTGAGCATGCACACGTTATAGCCGCTGAGCTTTCAAATACATTCGCGCAGTCCGTGAAAGTTGTCACCTACAGAGATCACGATGCTTCGAAAACGATTGATGCATTTAGGTACTCTAATGAACAATGGATTGTTAGCGTTGGGATGATTAGCGAGGGTACTGATATTCCAAGGTTGCAAGTGTGTTGTCACCTCAGTATTGTCAAAACAGAAATGCATTTTCGACAGGTTTTGGGTCGAATATTGCGTATGACCAATGATGTCGATAAAGATGGTTGGATGTTTGTTTTTGCTGAGCCAACTCTAGTCGAATTTGCAAATGAGCTTCACCATGAAATCCCGGAGTCTCGTGTTGTTCAATTTGATGGTTCTCGCCCACGTTTAGCCGCCGAACAGAGGATTGGCAGGACTTTTGATGCTTCAAAAAAGCTCAACGACTATTCGGAAATTCGCTGCAATGATGACCTGCACCTAACGCTTCAACCAGAGATCTTCGATTCAGAAACAGTGAGGTATTACCGTACTCGGTTGGAATGGGCTGGTCAGTTTAGAGAGCAGATCATTGCAACATTCAATTCACCATTTTAGGGGTGGTCATGTTTTTTGTGCTGGTGAAATCGATACCTCTTTGTGCACCCTCGCCTTCTGTTGATGCGTCATAGAACTGACGGCATGTTATTTTTACATAAATTTTCCGTTTTGAAAGGGGTGTGGATTGGGCACTGTTACACGTATAAATGAAGGTGACTGGAGTGACGGTACCTCATTGTGGCGGTATATGGACATCTATGGATTTTTGAGTCTCCTTACCGGACAGAAGCTGAAGTTTACGAATCTTTCTGAATTTGAAGACGGTTTTGAAGGCCGCATGCCCTTTAGCAATTCAGCAACTCTGAATATTGACTTTTCCGACGACAGCAAATGTTTCTCGAGATCTGTCGACGAAGTTGTTGCCCTTACGGAAAATCTAGAAAGTATCCGCAAAAGAACATGGGTGACGAGCTGGCAGTAATCTGACGATGAGTGCTCCTTGATGTGGCGAGTTTACGGTAGCAGACAAAACGGAGTTGCTTTAAAAACTACTGCTGGTGATTTAATTGCTGCACTTGATCCGACCAATGACTACATTGTTGGTCCGGTTAAATATATCAATTACATCCTCGATAGAGTCCCCGATGAGCAAAACTTTTTCTTCACGTTTCACAAGCAGCAAGGTTACTTCGCTGAGCAGGAATTTCGCATCGCACTAACCGAATCCCATGAAAGTTTTGATGACAAACCTCAGTTCGTTCAGTTTGATTTGAACAAGGCCCTGGAAAAGATAGTGCTCTCTCCATGGGCAGAGAAGTGGCAGTTAGATGCGTTAAAAGAAGTACTGAGATCTTTCATGTTGGATCCCAACCTGATCGGATATTCATCAATATTGAGAGTTGGGAAATGATCTTTCCCTTGATTAATTCGATCTTGCTTGCGACATTATTTCAACGCGATCATATTTGGTTCCGGTTGTGGTTACCGGTTAGTGTTCTGGTGTATTACAAATTTGTAATTCAATTGAGAGGATCTGGTCATTCGCCCCTGCGTAAAGTGTGAGTCATGCCAACGCTTGATTGAAAGCAAAGGCAAAACCCAAACTGATACACTTAAGGAGAATTACCATGAAAACACGTCAATTGATCGCATCCACAGTGTTTGCCATTTCCGCAACGCTTCCAGCTTTTGCCTTGGCCAGTGGCCCTACAGATCACGGTGATGGCACTGACCACGTGGCACTGATCAGCCAAGGCAAACTGGCCACCCAAGCAACGGTGCTAAAAGAGTATCAACAAGCGGTAAAAGCAGATCAGTTCAACCCTCTGGCCGGAGATTCGACAGTGTTGGTACACGAATTCGAATCGTCGAAGTCACGGGCTGAGGTACTGAGTGAGATCAAAAGCGTTGATCTCACAGAAGGCGATGCAAGCTAATGAAGGGGTTAAGGGTTGGTGTTAATTCGCCGCCAACCCGTGCATAATTAACAAATCACTTCAGCAGTTTTTCAGCTTTCCGAAGTTTTTCTTTGGCTTCCAAATAACCTGTTTTAAATACCCAATGACGATCATTCAAACCCAGTTGACCAACATTGGTTAACTGAGGGGCGATGATCATTGTCGCCTGTAACATCTCCAGTTCTTTGATTCTAAAACTCGATATCAAAAAGGTTTGAAACATCAAATCGGTAAGCGTAGAGACCTCAGCAAGCTCGGGGGGATACACCACGTCTACGGCAAGAATTGGAAGATCACTCAAGCGTTTTGCCGGAACTATCGGCAGTGGAGAACTGGCCTGACCATCGATGTAAAGACGGCCATTAATGGAAGGTGGCGTGAAGATACCTGGAATTGTTGAAGATGCCCGCACTGCCTGGGCGACATCACCTGCATTAAAGACCACGGGACGACCTGTTTGGAGGTCTGTGGCCACTATGGCAATTGGTTTCGGGAGATCTTCAAATGTTTGAATGCCGAAATCCCTGCGCAATTGCCGTTCAAGAAACTGACCCGAAAAAACTCCAGCCTCGCCCTTTAAAACTGGCTGTCCCAGATTCGGTAACACGGGTACAAACAGATCACTGTTATTTAGTGATTCTGCACGTTGCATCATTTGATCGGCCGTATAGCCCAAGCCCCAATAAGCAGCCACGACAGCACCCGCACTGGTGCCAATCACCATTCGGGGCTCAAGCCCCAATTCCTCCAGGGCTTTAAGAACTCCGATGTGGGCAAAGCCACGAACCCCTCCACCGGAGAGAACCAAAATAAAGCCCTCCTCCATTTTCTGTGTGCGGGTAGCACGCTCGGCGCTAAACCAAGGTTCCTTCTTTACTGTAACCGTTGGTTTGTGACTTTCCGGATGAACAAAATTTCCGACTGTTTGACAGGCGCAAAGCACCATTGCGGAACCCAGCAAACTCAACATCAATCCCAATTTACCCACAACGACCGATCCATTGGGAAATCCAGGTTTACTTTGCAATGGTGCTTCTCCTGATTACTGTTTCTTCTCGATGTGGGTGATGTTCATGTTTTGATCCACAGCAAAGAGAACATTGTCGCCCTTATTCAGGCCTTCCAGTTGCGCCGCCTCTTTGGCCGAGAAAACCATAGTCATAGGTGGCATTTGAAGGTTCTTGATTTCGCCATGCTTCAAGGTGACCTTACCAGTCTTCGGATCAATTTTTTTCACCTCGCCCTGCGTCATTTCCATGGTCTCGGACTGCTTCATCTGCATACCTTCCATGGACTTTTGCTCACCGGCTTTACTTGAATGGGAACCGTGATCTCCTCCGGCAAAGACCGAAGTCGAAATTGACAGCGCAACGATTGAAGCAAGTTTGATTAAATGGGTTTTCATGATTTTTTTCCTTTCAGTTTTTGTTAAGTCGGGTGTTTTTTCAAAATTGATCTTGATAGGTTTTCACTTCCGCATAAACAGAAGCGCTCCCATCCTTCTTCAGGAGTAATACCTGATACGGCATGAATTTGTTGCCATATTCCATGCCAGGAGAGCCAACTGGCATCGCTGGAACGGAAAGGCCAAGTGAATCCTCGGGTGTTTCGTTCAGAAATTCCCTTATGTACTTGGCTGGAACATGGCCTTCAAACACAAAGCCATTCGCCGATACTCCTGTGTGACAGGATTGGTAATTGTTTTCGATACCGAACTGCGCCTTAATGCTGTCTAGGTCTTCGTGATTCGAATACTTCACGGAAAACCCCGATTTTTCCAAGTGTTTAATCCATTCGCCGCAGCAACCGCAGGTCGCTGTTTTGTGTACATGAATGGGTAAAACTTGATTGGCATCGGATTCTTGTGCAGCCACTGAGAGTTTCTCAACATTTGAGAAAGTCTCAGGTTTGATGGCAGCAAAAACACCCAATGCCAAAATTGCAGTTGCAATACCAACAAAAGCAATTCGCTTCACTTTTCAGCTCCAGAGGATTTGGCTACGCGCAGTGGTCCGCGCATACCTGCATCAAAGTGGCCTGCAATCAAGCAGGCAAACTCAAACTCGCCACTTCGGTTGAAAGTCCACACCATCTCAGTGGTTTTGCCCGGAGCCACATGTGCCATATAGGGCTCTTCATGCTCCATGTTTGGAAACTTCTTCATTAAGTCTGCATGCTCCAGGTTCTTGTCTTTTGTCCCCAGAACAAACTCATGCATCAGCTTTCCTTCGTTCTTGACAATAAACTTCACTGTTTCACCTTCCTTAAACTGCAAGGAGGATGGCTCAAAGCGCATGTTGTCGGACATCACGACTTTGACCGTGCGGTCTATCTTGGTCGGAGTGCCGGCAATGCCCCAAGCGGTTTGCTCAAGAACTGGCTGTGCATTGGAATCTGCCTTTTTATGCTCTTGAGTGCCGTGCGCCAATACGGCCACGGGCAATAAAAGCCCAGCACCAAGCAGCAGCGATAGAGAATGATTTGCGAACGATTTTTTCATGGTTGACTCCTTAGTGGCCGGAATGGCCTTGAGGTTTTCTGACCTTCAACTCGATTGTTTCCTGAGGTCGATTACTGGATTTCATGGCGGGCTTTCCCGCCTTGTCGGATGTTACGGGCTTGGGCATGTCTGGGCCTTCGTATTCAAAAGCCACGGTTTTGCTAGGATGTTTGTACCAACCGGGGTCTGAATAATCCCCAGGCTTTTGGTCTTTGCGCACTTTCAACATACTGAACATGCCGCCCATTTCCACTGAGCCAAACGGGCCATCGCCTGTCATCATGGGGATGGTGTTGTCGGGAATCGGCATTGTCATCTCGGTCATGTCGGCCATACCCCGTTCACCCATCACCATGTATTCGGGAACGAGCCCTCGGGCTTTTTTCGTGATTCCCCGGTGATCCACGCCGATCATGGTGGGAAGATCGTGTCCCATGGCGTTCATTGTGTGGTGGCTTTTGTGGCAATGAAAGGCCCAATCGCCTTCCTCATTGGCCAGAAAATCAATCTGCCGCATTTGTCCCACGGCGATGTCGGTGGTCACTTCGGGCCAACGACTTCCTTTGGGTGTTGGGCCGCCGTCGGTGCCGCTCACCTCGAATTCATGGCCGTGCAGATGAATGGGGTGATTGGTCATGGTCAAGTTACCAATTCGTATCCGAACCTTGTCGTTCTTTCGAACACACAAGGGCGAAATCCCGGGAAACACGCGGCTGTTCCAGGTCCACAAATTAAAGTCGAGCATCGTCATGATCTTTGGTGTGTACGCACCAGGATCAATGTCGTAGGCATTCAGCAGAAAACAGAAATCTCGGTCCACGTTATCAATCAAGGGATGTTTGTTTTTGGGGTGAGTCACCCAAAAACCCATCATGCCCATGGCCATTTGCACCATCTCATCGGCATGCGGGTGGTACATGAAGGTACCGGGACGCTTGGCCTCGAACTCATACACAAAGGTTTTGCCGGAAGGAATGGCCGGCTGGTTCAGGCCTGCAACACCGTCCATGCCATTGGGCAGGCGCTGGCCATGCCAGTGCACGCTGGTGTGCTCGGGTAGTTTGTTCGTCACAAAAATACGCACGCGATCACCTTCCACCACTTCAATGGTGGGGCCTGGGCTTTGTCCGTTGTAGCCCCAAAGGTGAGCGACCATACCTGGTGCCATCTCACGCACCACGGGTTCCGCCACAAGGTGGAACTCCTTCACGCCATTGTTCATGCGCCAAGGCAAGGTCCAGCCATTCAGGGTAACAACCGGGTTGTAAGGCCGCCCTGTGTTTGGGGTCAAAGGGTCCATGGTGTCCGGCGAGGTTTGAATGACGGGCTCGGGCAGCGCGGCCATGGCCACTTTGCTGACACTGGCTGCCGCCACTGCGCCACCGGCCATGCCGGCAAACTTAAAAAAATCTCTTCTGGAATTCATTGCTCTTACTCCAAATCTTTTAATGACCAGCAGCGGCTTCAGCCGCTGGACTCTGGGCGCCCATGGAAAGCTTTACATTGCTTGGACTGCCCATCAATGCAGCATCCAAGGCCAGTTGAGCTCGCAGAAAGTTCGCTGATGCGTCAATGGATGACTCGATGGAACGCACCTGGTTACGACTGTCAGCAAGTAGCTCGAAAGTACCAATCAACATGCCGTTGTAACGCAGTGTGTTTTGCTCGGCCAAGGTATCAAGCATGGGAACCACCTCAGTTTGATAGTGCTTGGCAATGTCATAAGCTGTGCGGTAATTGGTGTAACTTTCCCGCAGGTTTGAATCGACATTCCTCATGACCGCCTCAAGCGTATTGGCCTTGGCCAGTAACTCCGCAGACAATGCATCTCGCCGCAAACCACCCCAATCGAACAGCGGCAATCGAATGTCCAGTTCAAATCCCTTTGGGTTGGTTTTGGAGCCAGAGTCTCTGTCGAATACAGAATCGCGGCGAATCCCAGCCTCAATGTCCACAAAGGAGCTCACGGTTTCAGCACCAGACACTTTCAGCGCCGCGTCGTAAGCTTGCTTGGCCATTTGAACATCCAGCCGCGAGGTGGCCTGTTTGGACACTTCTTCAGGCTTTTTCACAGTAGCGGGCAAGTCTGGCAAGCGATCTGGAAGTTTTAGCTCCTCAAATTGCTGTGCGTCCAGCCCAAGCACGCGAACCAGCTTTTCACGGGTAGATGTAGCCTCCTGACGTGCCATGGCCAAGCCAAGCGCAGCATCTGAATAAAACATTTGCTGACGAATACGTTGAATAATCGTAAAGTTGCCCACTTCTTCCATGCGTTTGGCCAATTCAGCACTCGCTTGTGCATTCTCGAATACTTGCTCCGCATATTGCTGTTTTTGCAAGGCGACCACTGCATCAACCCAAGCTGAGCGCGCTTGAGCCACTTGCCCAATCACATCACCAGCTAACTGCAGTTGAGCTCGCTCAATTCGAAAAGTTGCAGCCTGTTGACGCCAAGGAAGCGTGATTAAATCCAACAGGCCAAAACTGAACAATCGTCCAATTTCAAGTTCATCTCCAACGGTAATTCGTTCAAAATTGAAAATTGGATTGGGGATTCGACCCGATTGGGCGGCCAATGCAGACTCGCTGTAACCCCGAGCCAACAGCGCCTGAAATTCAGGGCTATTTACCAACATCAGCTCCACTGTGGAATTTAATCCGAGCGGGGTTTTCAACAACTCATCTGCTTGCGCGCGCAACTGATTGCGCTGCTCATTGTTCAGAGCAAGAACCACTTTCTTGTCGGTCATGGACGCTGTGGTTTCATTCAGGTTGGCCATGGACTGATCCATGTTCACTGTGGCGCAACCGGTCAAGCCAGCAATCGCTAAAGCAATTGCTGTGTATTTCAAAGTTCTCATCGGTGCCCCCCTTGGTGAGCTTCGCCGGGGCTCATGGGCTTTTTCATTTTGCTCATGTCATGCCCCATGCCGCCATCCTGCATGGGTTGCTGGTCTTCACCATTTTTCAGGTAAGGCTCACGGGCGTAATATTGCCAGCCACCAATTTTCTCTACATTCTGATTGGCCCCCACCCAATCTCGGTCGCCTTCTTTGGGCTTCCATGTTGAGTAGTTTTCAAAAGCTGATTGATATTCAATCTGCAAACCTTCCGACTGGGCGTTTGCAAACCCTGTGTTTGCTGCGAGAATTGAACCCGCCAGCAACAACTGCATAGCCGTACGCATACACGTACCTCCACCAAATGAATTAAAATCGGTAAACGAAATTCAGGATTGGCTTAGGCCAGGATGGGCGGTCGGTAAGGTAGCGCCAGGTCGGCACTGGGCAGGATTGAAGAGAAAGGAACGGAGATGAGAAGGTTGGATTGGATCAAACCAACTTGAACAACTGGAAGGTCGAGCTTGGCCTTGTAAATGACATCACAGCTGCAACAAGGCCTTTCATTGGACTCTTGATCGTCCGAAAGTGCATGGTGAGCAGCTTGATCTGACATGTGCTCAATGCAATGCTCTGACGAAAACGTTGAAGCCCCAGATTGATCCGAGGTTTGCTCCAAGGAACCGGTATGACATCCGACCATGACCGCAAACGCCGTTCCCTGAAAAACTACAGAGGCGGCGATTACAAACATCAACAGTGATTTGATCACTTTGGTCATGGTTGCGCAGTCCGGTGATTATTCAAAAGAATAACATCGCTTTCGCAGATGTCAAACCTTGCCTTTAGTTCGAATTAGCCAGACGACGCTCTTCTGGGGTTTGGCTTTGTAATTCGCGCAGCACCTCCTGACGGGATTTTCCAGAGCGTGAGTTGCCCCAATCTTCGCGTGTGGTCCCATCACCGCTGACTTCAGAACCGATAATGTTCGCGCTGTAGCCGCGGAATCCCTTGTTGCCGTGTGACGCAGATTTCGTTGGATCTTTGTATCCCAGATGGGGTTCATACACCGCATCGCCTTTGCCGGGGTGGAAGGCAGCATCGGCAAGTGCCACTGCAGGTGCAGCAATGGCGAAGGTGGTAATCAGAACAGCGGCAATTTTAATATTTTTCATGATGATCTCCCGATCGGTTCAAATTGGTGAGTTGTTCTTCCAAACTCATGACCACAGTTTAGTTAGGGACAACTGTCAGCCACCTTCCCGGTACATTACAAATATGTAATCTTCACCAAATTCGGTGTGGTTATACTGGGCACCTGCATAACAACCACGAAAAGTCGATGAAACTGCTTTTGATCGAAGATGACCTGCGACTGGCCGATTACCTAAAAAAAGGTCTGACCGAAGAAGGTTTTGTGGTCGATTTGGCGCGCAACGGAATAGATGGCTTGCATTTGGCCACGCAGGGGCTATATGAAGTGATTATTCTTGATGGCATGTTGCCTGACATTGATGGATTGGCCGTGTTAAGTGCACTGCGCCAATCAAAAAGTATTCCGGTACTGATGCTTACCGCCCGCGCCATGGTTGAAGACAGGGTGAGCGGCCTGAAAGCCGGCGCAGATGATTACTTGGTGAAACCCTTTGCGTTTGCCGAGTTGGTGGCCAGGCTTCACGCCTTGGGGCGTAGAACATCGACCGTAGCGATCGAGAGCCAGACAACCTTGTTGACATTGCTGGATCTGGAATTAGACGCAGTACGCCGCACCGCCAAGCGCGGGGGCAAGGATTTACGGTTAACTGCGAAAGAATTTTCTCTACTTTGGCTACTGCTGCGAAGAAAGGGCGAAGTCATTAGCCGCACAGAAATCGCTGAGCTGATTTGGGACATGCATTTTGACAGCGAAACCAATGTGATCGATGTAGCCATTCGCAGGTTGAGGATCAAGCTGGACGATCCTTATGAAATCCCTTTGCTTCATACCATTCGCGGTATGGGGTACGTTCTCGAAATCAGGACGCAGGGCAAGGAGTGAGCGTGAAATCAATTTCCAGGGCCACCATCGGGTTGACCAGCTCAGTCAGTGTATTGGGCGTGGTTTTACTCGCTGTACTCGTGTATTGCTGCATCCACTATTGGCAGGCCAGGCAACAGGAGGAAACTGCGAGCCGTGCGCTCCATGCTGTTGAACACCTTTTACTAAAACCCACTTCCGAATATTCACCAGAAGATGTGAAACATGGCCTGGAAGAAGTGTTGGGAGGGCAAGGTCGAACCCAAGCCCGAGTTGTTGACAGCCGGGGCAATCGCATGTTCGGGCCGGAGGTGTTCTTCAATGGAGAGGGATCTATTCGGGAATTCTCTCAAGTGTTTGAAACCGAACTTCCCCAACTGCAAGCCAAACGGGTTGAACTGGCAGTAAGCACCGTAGATGACGAACGTTTTCTGAACTTCATTTCAGGAATTTTTGCATCGTCCATCGTGTTGTGGATTCTGGTGTCGGTGTTGATCAGTATGCGACTGATTCGCCTGGTTTTGCGCCCTATCAATCGACTGACAGAACGCATTCACAATTTGGGGCCACGCTCGCTTGATGTTGTGCTGGACGACCACAAGGCCCCGCTTGAATTGCGACCCTTCATCGACGGATTCAACCGCTTACTGGGGCAACTGCGCGAGAACCGGGAGCAATTGAAACTGTTCAACAGCAATGTTGCACATGAATTGAATACACCACTGTCGAGCTTGACCATTAGCCATGAGCTGCTTCAACGCCGCAAACTGATTGAAGGTGAGGACCTTCAAAAAATTGTCGGTGATCACCTCGACGAACTCGATCGTATGGCACGAATTATTCGCAGCATGCTGTTTCTGGCCAATGCAAACCAGGGCAGAAAACTGCAACTTCAACCTGTGCCAAGTCTTCGTCAGTTGGTGGTATCAGTCGCAGAGTACCTTGAACAGTTGGCCGAAGACAGAGATCTTCGCATCACAGTTAAAAGCGATGCCACGGTGGAGGCTGAAACCGAATTGATTAAACGAGCAGTGAGCAATTTGCTGTCCAATGCAATTCGGTATGCGCAGGCCAACACAGAAATTACCGTACACATTACCTTAGAAGCAGAGAGGGTGTGGATCAAGGTTTCGAATGAAGGCCCGACAATTGACCCGGCCAAATCGAACCGTTTGTTTGAACCCTTTTTCCGTGCTGAAGAGGGGCGAAGTGACACAGGGAGCAATCACGGGCTAGGCCTGGCTATTGTGGCTGCAATTGCGAAACTGCATGGTGGTGATGTGTTTGCAAGCAGCGAAAATCAAGTAACGGTGATTGGCTTTTCGATTCAAACGAAACGACAATCTACACCGGTGGGCTAGCCAATAACCCACCCAGCGCCATCAAGATGCAACCAATCCAGATCCAATCAACGAACGGTTTGTAGTAAACACGCACGCTCCAGGCGCCGTCGGCGAGCGGCTCACCCAAGGCGACGTACACATGACGCAATCCGTTGGCGTCAATGGCTGCTTCTGTCATGGGCATTTCCGAGGAGATGTAGCTACGTTTTTCGGGATGAAGCAAACGTAAGATCCGACCATCGCGTGACAGCTCGATGTCACCGATTTCTGCAACATAATTAGGTCCCTGTGCCTTACTGACGCCTATACATGCCGCCATAGGCGCGGCATACGTGCGGCCAGCAGTCGAAGGGTGCAACGTCAACAGCCAGGCAAACAGAACAAGAAACCCAATGGCTGGGAGCCACAACGTAAGCCCCTAGCAAACCCGTCTTGATTAGTTGGCGGGTTTCCAGTTATGCGGCAGCAGTTCGTTGATCCGACTGTACGGCTGCGTGGACAGTCGGTCCATCACGCCCTTCAAATACTCCAGCGGGTTAGCCCCGCATTCCGCTGAGCTGTTACCAGACTTGCCTGTAGTACAGGCGAATTAACATATCAGACATGAGAGAATCTACTGCGCTGTAGTGATAGCCCTCTGCTTGAAACCCGACAATATCAATAAGCCAGCACCAATGACAATCCACACATCGGCCAAATTAAAGGCCGGCCAGTGCCAATGATTGACATAAAAGTCGAGCCAGTCGACCACAGCACCCCGAACAATTCTGTCGACGAGATTACCCACCGCACCGCCCAAGATCAGGGAATAGGCAGTCGCCTCAATGAACCTTGGTTTTCGAACGATCAAAACTACCAGAAATACAGACGCGAAAGCTGCAATGCCGGCAAGAAATAACCTTTGCCAACCTGCCTGATCAGCCAAAAAACTGAACGCGGCACCGGGATTGAGCACATGAACCAAATTGAAATGCGCAGCAACTGGTATTGAGTTGTGTAAAGGCAACCAAATTTCAATCATTGCTTTGGATGCCTGATCCAACACTGCAAATAGCGTTGCAAAGGCAATCCAGTACCAAGGACGGAGGATCTTCATTTGAGCTGCAGGATGCGACGCGCACCATTTAAAACGATCACACCAATGATGGTGCCGATAACAAGGTCCGGGTAAGGAGAAGCAGTAAACATTACCAGGGCGCCGGCCGCTATAACGCCGAGATTGGCAATCACATCGTTCGCGGAAAATATATAACTCGCTTTCATATGAACGCCTTCTTCGCGTTTGCCTGATATCAGAAGCAAACAGCTCACGTTAGCAATCAAGGCTATGACGCCCATTCCGATCATCAGGATGGACTCTGGTTCACTACCATACACAAAGCGCCGAGCAACCTCAGTCAAGGCTCCGACGGCCAAGAGTAGCTGCAACCAGCCCGCGAGATGCGCGGCGCGAGACTTCATACTTGCCGCACGTCCCACAGCATAAAGTGCCAAACCATACACGGCAGCATCGGCGAACATGTCAAGAGAGTCGGCGATCAAGCCAGTCGATTGAGCGATTAGGCCCGTTGTCAACTCAATCACAAACATGAAAGCGTTAATACCGAGCAAAAGGCGCAAAGTACGCGCCTGGGCGGCATCATCAATCGCAGCAGTAGAGGCAGGCGAGGAAGTTGCCTGCTTAGACCCTCGTAAAATAGCTCCAAGCTTAAGCGATTCGAGCTTTTGCAACAACTCATTGGGCGAGCCATTGTGGGTTGCTTTAACGACCCGGTTGCTTAAATCGAACGACAGCGATTGCACACCGGGCACATCCTGGACCGCCATTCGAATCAGATTCTCTTCGGAGGCGCAATCCATCTTCGGTACGGAAAAGACACTCACCAGCAAGCCTGCCTCAGCATTTACGCTTACCGGTTGAGTATCCAGTAAAATTGCACCTAGGTTAAGTGGCTGCAGGCGTTCCAGCAAGCGATTAGCTTCTCCCTGATGCCGGGCCTTGAGTTCTCGTCGGGACAGATCGAAGTGCAGCGACTCGATATTATCAATACTACTTAATGCCATGCGAATCAGATTTTCTTCCGAAGGGCAATCCATCTTCGGTATAGAAAAGGTGCTCTCTTGATGATTGTTTTCAGTGGTCATGTGGCGACTTAAGAATTCAGGATGTAAGGATGCTAAACCCTATAGTTAGTGTAGAGTCAATAGAGGCGGGATGAAGATCGGAGATTTAGCAAAAGCCGTTGGTTGCCAGCCCGTAACGATCCGCTTTTATGAGCGAAAGGGCCTGTTGGGCAATGCAACAAGAACCGAATCAAACTACAGGGTCTATGGTTTGGAAGCTCTAGAGCGACTGGCTTTCATTCGCAACTGCCGGGCATTGGGGTTGACGTTGCAGGAAATCGCCCGACTCATCGCGATCCAAGACGATGCTGGCACGCCATGTCATGAAGTCAACGACTGCTTGGACAAGCACTTGGCTGACGCGCGCCTTCAAATGCAGAAACTGAAGTTGCTGGAAAAGGATCTCACTTGGCTGCGTAACCGATGCTTAAATCCCGGCGTTTCAGCCGAATGTGGCGTACTAAGCGAGCTGGCAGCAAAAAGTCAGATAGTAGCGCTTCGCACCCGGAGTTAGGTGGTATTTCAAATCGAGACAACAGGACAAACGCGGTCCATCGCTTGGCCCAAGTTCATTAAAAGCGAAACCACTCCAACAGCGCACTTGCAAACATTTTGCGTCAAACCTTCAAACTAGATTTGCGAATATGAGCCGACTGATCTTCATCATTGAATCCAACCTTGTTTGGTTTGTGATTGGAATTGCATTACTGGGGTTATTGGTCCCAGCATCGGGCCAGTTTCTGGAGCCCGCAATCGGACCAATGCTGGCACTTTTGATGTTTGTCATTAGTCTGACGTTTGATGCGAATGACGTGCGGTTAGTACTTCGCAAACCATCAAGGCAGATTTTGGCGCTGGGATTGGTCTACATACCCATGTCTATTGCTGGAATGTTAACGGGTCGCTTTTTCTTTGGAGTCGGTCCACTGGCTGCGGGTCAAACTTTGGTTGGTACGCTACCAACCGACGTTTCATCTCCTTTACTCGTGCTGATGGCGCGGGGCAATGTTGCCCTTGCAGCGGTTTTTAACGCCATTAATACCGTGTTATCTCCGTTCATCGTCCCTTTCCTGTTTTTATCACTGACAGGCATACAACTGGAAGTTCCTCTTGTATCGATTATTGTCGAACTGGTATTGATTGTCCTTATTCCCACCGTTTTGGGTGTGAGCTTGCGTACGAGATTCACGAAACTCATCTCAAGCTATGATTCAACTTACGCAGGGATTGGATCCGTCATTTATCTTCTGATTCTTCTGGCTGTCGTGGGACCGAACGCGGAAAAAATCATCGGTTATGGCTTGTACGCCTTTGTTATCGCTGGGGCAGCCTTATGTTTGAATCTCATTGGCTACGCAGTAGGAATGACAGCAAGATTACTAACTTCTGACCGGCAAGAAGTGATCGCATACCTTTTTACAGTAAGCAAAAAGGAATTCAGCATAGCTGCTGCATTTGTGGCGGCATCTGGTCTTCCATCGGAAATAGCGATTCCAGCCGCATTTTTTGCAGTCATTCAGATGATTACTTCTCCAATAGCTGCGAAAATTCTTAGTCGGCGCTCATAAATACCGGCGAGGATGCTCGCCGGTACCCAGATTCGGAGTAAAAATGTAAAGACGGTGGGCAAGGCTTGAACAAAATATCGTCAGATCATTGCCATCGCCTCACCCTTTACTTTTGCTTAAATCGAACTGTGGCTTTCTTCTTGTTGGCGAATTCCACAGTGGCCACAGCGGTGTAGGCAGAGCCCTTCAAGTCAACACCCTCACCCGACAAAAGCGCCCCCTGACCCGCCAGTGTTCTTTCCATTTTTTGACCGGCCACCAGAAACACCACTTTGGCCTTGGCTTTGCTCAAGTCCATCACCTTGCCGTGATCAACTGCATGCAATTGAACATTTTCCGGCTTCACCACCAATTCATACTCGATGTGATTGGATTCAACCACTACACCACCATGCTTGGGCTCAAGTTTGTGTTCATCTTTTTCCTGGGCCACAGCAAAACCTGAACTCAAGGCCAAAACTAGACCGAAAGTTGTTGTCAGCAATTTGATTGATTTCATTTTCATCTCCTTTTTGTTAAAAAAACTTACAGTGCTTGAGCATCGGATTGCTCCATTAACCTTTCGGCGTCTTTGCGCCCAAAAACCCAAAACAATGCTGGCGTTAAAAAGGTATCCAGCAAGGTTGAACTGATCAGACCAGCAAAAATTACAACTGCAACCGGGTGCAAAATTTC
>LFEF01039598.1_pt2 | contig 166906 bp, 132 predicted proteins | sample 619371 | NCBI WGS metagenome assembly LFEF01 (sample SAMN03014291, study PRJNA259931) | freshwater metagenome | biome: lake; feature: waterbloom | place: China: Taihu Lake | collected 2006-08 | depth 0 m m
CAAAGCAACCGCCCTTCTTATTTATATAAATGACTCTTACATTTATTCTTCTGTTGTGTGCATCATCTTCTGCAGCTTTTTGGTAAGCAGGAAAAGAATTAGCGATGCAACACCTGCCATTACTACGAAGAGGATAAAGAAATCGTACAGGGAGTTAATTTTTCTACCAAGAAGAGTTGGCTTTTCCGGATATAAATTATAGACCTCCAATTCACCCACAGATGCATTCTTTTCATTCTCTTTCAGGATTGCATACTTTGTTCCATTGTCAAGTAAAAATCCTTTGAATTGGGCCTCTTGTTTACCTTGTTTAGCAAGCAGCTTAAGTTCTTTTTCTCTTAACTTGGAAGGAATTAAACGATTGATTTTAAACGTATCGTTCCAATCTTTAAATGAAGTATTACTAACAACTTCCAGTGTTTTAATTGAGTCTGGTTTATCAGATTTCTCACTTTTCTTTATAAACTCAATTTTTAATTGTTGATTTTGATTGGGTAAAGTTCTTTGTGTACCAAGCGAAGACCAAACAAAAGTTGTACTGTCTAATTTAATATCTGCAATGTTCACAGAGTAACTTGCTTCCTTTTTTTGATCTTCGGGATAGAGTGCACTTAATGTGCCGGCTAATTTGTTGGCGAATGCGTTACCTAAAAACCATACCCCCATTAATAATGAAGCATATTTAAAAGGTGCAAGTTTATTTGCCAGCGAAAGTCCTATCGGTGATAAACACAACTCACCCCAAGTGTGTAACACATACATTCCGATTAAAAAAATCATACTGATTTTAATACCAGGCTGAACACCTTTTACACCATAAGCGATCCATATATAACCAATGGAAAGTAAAAAAAGTCCCCAAGCCATTTTGGTAGGAGCAGATGGCTCTTTCTTCCCCAACTTAACCCAAAGCCAGGCAAACACGGGGGCAAAGGCCACTACAAACACCGAGTTAAGCGATTGAAACCAACTGGAAGGAACGGTAAAGAATCCAAGATCTCTTTGCGTTTGTTCTTCAGCAAAGAAAGTAAGCGACGCCCCGGCCTGTTCAAAAGCGCTCCAGAAAAAGATTACAAAGAATACAACTGCAAAAAGCACCATTACACGTTCTTTTTCAAACCGGCTGAGCGTTTTATCAATCATAACCATAACGAAAATAAGAACGGCCCCTGCTGCAAGAAGATACGTCAGGTAGCTCACAACTTTTGCATCTATATAAAGCAACCCAATTGCAAAACTCGAAAACGCTGCTAATCCAAGAATAATTGCAATTGGTTTTACCCAGATTGCAGGAGACCCTGCCGGAGTTAATCCAAGTACTTTATTATCTGGCCCAAGCACATATTTTTTATGAAACATCAATTGTACCACTACACTAAGCAACATGGCAATCCCGCCTGCTAAAAAAGCCCATTTAAAATCGATGGGATCGCCGGTATCGCCAACAAGGCCACAAATAAATGGACCAAGAGCACCGCCCACATTAATACCCATATAAAAGATAGTATAGGCAGGGTCAATCCGTTTGTCGTTTTTTGGGTAGAGCTGACCAACCAATGAAGAGATATTCGGTTTGAAGAAACCGTTACCGGCAATCATTAAACCAAGCCCCGAAAAGAATAACAGCGAAGAAAGATCGGGTGATGATTGATAAGTTGAGCCGCAAAAGAATAAAAGGAATTCGCCCAGCGCCATTACAATACCACCGGCAATAATTGAACGTTGATTTCCCCAATAGCGATCGGCAATATAGCCGCCAATGAGCGGGGTTAAGTACACCAGACTTGTATAACTGCCGTATAAATTTGAAGCAAATACTTTGTCGAAGAGTAAGGCCTTTGTCATAAAGAGAACGAGTACGGCACGCATACCGTAATAGTTAAATCGTTCCCACATTTCAGTTCCGAATAACACCCATAGTCCTTTCGGATGCCCTTTTTGTGCGGTCGTTTCAGTCATACAATTGGTTTAAATTAACATTAGTAAGTGCCGAAAATAAGCAAATAATGGAAACGGCCATTTCGCATAAAATCGTGCTGTTTTGAGAATGGTTTTAGGAAGTTCCTTTGCGAACGTTTAATTTCGGGCCGGAGAAAAAATACGTAATGAACATCTTATTACTCGGATCAGGCGGTCGTGAACATGCACTGTCCTGGAAATTGAAGCAAAGTCCTTTATGCGAAAAACTCTATATCGCTCCCGGTAATGCCGGCACCAGCGAATGTGGTGTAAATATTCCTATGCGCATTGATGGCGATTTTGAAGCAATGGAACAGTTCTGCAGAGATCATGCGGTACACTTGATTATTGTTGGCCCGGAAGATCCGTTGGTAAAAGGTGTGTACGATTATTTTGAAGAAGCACACACACGCAATCCGTTTGCCGAAGGTTGGGCAGGCGTTATTGGTCCATCCAAATATGCAGCGCAGCTAGAAGGCAGTAAATCGTTTGCCAAAGCATTTATGGAGCGCCACAACATTCCTACTGCTTCGTATAAAGAATTTACCGATGCCAATTTCGACGAAGGCCGGGAATATCTGATGAACCATGCATTGCCCGTAGTGCTCAAAGCCGATGGGTTGGCAGCAGGTAAAGGGGTCATTATTTGCAATAATCATCTCGAAGCTGTTGCTGAGTTTGATATGATGATTCACCAGCACAAGTTTGGTGATGCAGGCAAGCGGGTGGTGATAGAACAATTCCTCAACGGCATTGAACTGAGCCTTTTTGTACTTACCGATGGTAAGAACTACTGCATTTTGCCCGAAGCCAAAGATTACAAACGCATTGGCGAAGGCGATACCGGCCTTAATACCGGTGGCATGGGCGCCGTTAGCCCTGTTCCGTTTGCAGATGAGGTATTTATGCAAAAGGTAGAAGAGCGTATTGTAAAGCCCACCATCAACGGCTTCCGCAGCGAAGGCATGGTATACAAAGGGTTTGTATTTGTAGGTTTAATTAAAGTTGATAACGAGCCGTATGTAATTGAATATAACTGCCGTATGGGCGATCCGGAAACGGAAGTAGTGATTCCCCGTTTGCAAAACGACCTGGTGGAGTTGCTGCTAGCTACTGCCAAAGGCGAAGTAGATCAGGTTACCATTCAGCAGGATCCCCGTTTTGCGGTAACAATGGTGGCCGTAAGTGGCGGTTATCCGGGCGATTATATCAAAGGGTACGAAATAACCGGCCTTCAGCAGTCCAATGCCGATTCCATCATTTTCCATGCAGGCACCAAAGCCGAAAATGAACAGGTGGTTACCAATGGCGGAAGGGTATTGGCGGTTACCAGTTTTGGTGAAAATGTACAGGATGCTGTGGCTAAGTCGAAAGCCTTACTTGCCGGTGTCCGTTTCATGAAAATGTACTACCGTTCCGATATCGGATATGAGTTTGTATAAAACTAACTGAAACGTATAAGCGAAGTTTTACTGTTCGTATTTCCTGTTTGAGTTGAGTGTGCTGAAACCCTTATAAACAAAGGGAAAAACCCTACGTGATTTTTTTTTTGAAAAAACACGTACGGGCACGGTTTTAGCGTTGTTATTCCAAATTTTTCTCTCAAATTTGCAATCACCGGAACAAATAATTTCCATTTAACAATATGGGCCTTTTCAATTTTTTTATTCAGGAAATAGCAATGGACCTGGGTACAGCTAATACCCTCATTATACATAACGACGAAATTGTGGTGAATGAGCCATCTATTGTGGCACTCGATCGTAACAATCCAAAGAACGTACTGGCGGTTGGTAAGAAGGCATTGATGATGCATGAAAAAACACACGAAAGCATCCGCACTGTTCGTCCGCTGAAAGATGGTGTAATTGCCGACTTTAATGCGGCCGAGTTAATGATCCGTGAGCTGATTAAATTAGTATTAACCAAAAAGCCATTATTCGCCCCCAAGTGGCGCATGATGATCTGTATACCTTCCAGCATTACAGAAGTAGAAAAAAGAGCGGTGCGAGATAGTGCCGAACAGGCTGGTGCACAAGAAGTTTACCTCCTGCACGAACCCATGGCTGCAGCACTCGGTATCGGTATTGATGTGGAAGAACCCGTTGGCAACATGATTGTTGATATTGGTGGTGGTACTACCGGTATTACCGTTATTGCATTGGCAGGTATTGTGTGCGATCAGAGTATCCGTATTGCGGGTGATGAGTTTACGGCTGATATTATGGAAGCTTTACGCCGTTACCACAGTTTACTGATTGGTGAACGTACAGCCGAACAAATCAAGATCCAGATTGGCGCTGCCATGAAAGATCTGGATAATCCACCGGATGATATTCCTGTGAACGGTCGTGACCTTGTAACAGGTATTCCTAAACAAATTATGGTGAGCTACCAGGAAATTGCTGAAGCACTGGATAAAAGCATCTTCAAAATTGAAGAAGCGATTTTAAAAGCGCTTGAAATGACACCTCCTGAACTGGCGGCCGATATTTACCGCAGAGGTATTTACATTACAGGTGGCGGTGCATTGCTCCGTGGCCTCGATAAACGACTGAACCAGAAAATTAAATTACCTGTTCATATTGCCGACGATCCGTTAAAGAGCGTGGTAAGAGGTACAGGTATTGCATTGAAAAACTACAATCGCTATCCGTTTGTGATGCGCAACTGATGACGGCATACTCAAACGGCGGAACGAATTAAATCCACCATCTGTGCGGAATCTTTTTGCTTTTATCAGGCGCTTTTCCGTTTTACTGTTCTTTCTGCTGTTGCAGGCATTAAGCTTTGTATTGCTATTCAGGTACAATAAGTTTCACCATGCAGCCTATATGGATACTGCCGGCGAAATAACCGGTGCCCTGGAAACGCAGTACAGTAAAGTAAACGGCTACTTCCATCTCAAAAAAGAAAACGAAGAACTTCGCCGAAGACTCAACGAAGTACAAAACAAACTGGCAGAAAACTTTCAAACACCTGATACATCAAAACGTATCATAACCGACTCAATTCCGTTTGATACAACCGGTGCTTTGCGTAAGTATGTTTATATGGATGCAGAGGTGGTCAATAACTCCATTACTCAGCCCAACAATTATTTCACCATTCACCGGGGAAGTAATCAGGGCGTTGAGCCGGGCATGGTGGTTCTGTCGCCCAATGGAGTAGCAGGAGTGGTAATGGATGTAAGTGAAAATTTTGCAACGGTGATGAGCATGCTCAATAAGCAAAGCCGCATCAGTGCACGATTGAAGAAAACAGGCGAAAGCGGACGTATTGAATGGGATGGGGTAAACCCAAGAAGAGTGCAGTTGCGTGATATTCCGAAAAGTGTAAAACTGCAGGTGGGCGATACCGTGTTAACCAGCCAGTATTCCGATTTTCCTCCCGGTATTATGATTGGAAGAATTGAAAAAGTAATACTGGAACAAAGTACCAATAACTATTTGTTACAGGTTACTCCGTCGAACGACTTTAGCCGTTTACAGAATGTATTTGTAGTGGCCAATCTGCAACGTGCCGAGCAACTTGAACTTGAAAAACGAATGAAACAGAAAAAATGAGTAATCTCTTACGCAATATCATCCGTTTGATTTTATTTATCCTGTTGCAGGTGTTTGTTCTCAACGAAGTGCCGCCATTGCATCAGTACATCATGCCCTATATTTATTTCCTCTTTATACTCTGGCTGCCGTTTAACATCAGCCGGGGAGGCTTATTGCTGGTTTCGTTTATTACAGGCATTTGTGTTGATTTCTTTACCAAAACACCGGGCTTGCATGCTGCTGCCTGTGTGCTTATCGGTTATATCCGTCCGTTTTTAATTAACCTTTTAATGCCGCAGCAGGGCGTTGAATTTAATTATCGTGAGCCATCGGTAAGCAGCCTTGGTTTTTCGCAGTATGCAACGTATGTTTCCTTGCTTACACTCTTTCATCATACCTGGCTGTTTTTAATTCAGTCGTTTCAGTTTGGTAATATGTTGTATATCTTACTGAAAATAATCGGTTCAACAATTGTAAGTCTGTTGTTGATCACCATCATCGAAATTATTTTTATACGCAAACAGAAATTTTTAACCAATACCTGATCGTTCATTTTTGAAAAACCTCTCTACAGGCTATGGCCGAATTTAATCAGACAAGACAGACCACCATCCGCCTCATCATTGCAATTGTATTTGCTATTATTCTTGTACGGTTAATGACCTTGCAGTTATTTACATCAAAGTATGCAAAGCTGGCCAACGATCAGGCCATCCTGCGCAAAATTGTATACCCGAGCCGTGGTATTATTTTCGACCGTAAAGGCAAAGCCATTCTTGATAATGTAACCATGTACGATTTGATGGTTACTCCTTCGCAGTTGAAAGGTGTGGATACATTTTCGTTGTGCCGCATTCTTGAAATTGATACAGCTGAGTTTAAACAACGTGTATTAACAGCCATCATTAAAAATTCACGCAACAGGCCTTCAGTATTTGAAGCTTTGCTTTCGCCCGCCAAATATGCAAAGGTGAATGAGAACCTGTTTCGTTTTCAACCGGCTTTCTTTTTACAGGAACGTCCTATCCGCAGTTATCCGTTTAAAGCAGCTGCACATATACTTGGTTATGTGGGTGAAGTTGATTCGGGCATGTTAAAGCGTTCGAACTTTTTTTACCAGATGGGTGATTTTGCCGGACGAAGTGGATTGGAAAGCTATTACGAAAAAGTGTTGATGGGGCAGCGGGGTATTCAATACATTCTGCGTGATAATTTTAATCGTCCGATTGGTCCGTATGAAAACGGCGACTTTGATACAGCTTCTGTTGCAGGCCGTCATCTTAATACGTTCATCGACATTGAAGTACAACAGCTGGCCGAAAAATTAATGCATGGAAAAGTTGGAAGTGTAGTAGCCATTGAGCCCAAAACAGGCGGCATCATCGCTATGACATCCGGCCCAACCTACGACCCCAACGAATTAACTGGTTCTGAATCGAGAAAGAATTTCAGCCGTTTATTTTTAGATCCTGCATCGCCCTTATTAAATCGTGGTATGCAAGGTGTTTATCCTCCCGGTTCAACCTTTAAACCCTTAGGTGCGTTGGTTGCGTTGGATGAGGGATTGATTACGCCGGAGTTTGGTTATCCTTGTTTTGGCCGTTATGGCCCTTGCGGCCGCCCCGCCTGTACACACAGTAATGCCGGGCATGCTGCTAACTTAAGTTTATCCATTGCGAACTCCTGCAATTCCTATTACGCACATGTGTTGCGCATGGCACTCGACAATAAAAAGTATGGCAATATTGAAGGTGGGTTGATGAAGTGGAAAGAATACATGTCGGGTTTTGGTTTAGGCCATCGCCTGGGTATTGATTTACCCGGCGAATATGCAGGATATATCCCCGATACAGCCCGTTACAACAAAGTATTCCGTAAAGGTGGATGGAGCAGTTGTACCATTGCATCGCTGGGTATCGGCCAGGGCGAAATACAGGCCACTCCTTTACAAATGGCCAATGCGATGTGCTTAATTGCCAACAGAGGCTGGTATTACACGCCGCATTTTGTAAAAGAAATAGAAGGCGAAACAAAAGAAGATACGGTGTTGAGCAAGTACAGACAAAAGATTTCGCCACTCCACATCCCTAACGATTATTACCAGGCTGTAATAGACGGAATGGAAATGGTGGTAACCAACGGTACAGCACGCAATGCAGCTATTGATGGTTATTCGGTTTGTGCAAAAACAGGTACGGTAGAAAACTATTTCAGAAATAAGAAGCAACAGAACCACTCGTTCTTTGTGGCATTTGCGCCGAAGGATGATCCAAAGATTGCTATTTGTGTAGTGGTGGAAAATGCAGGCTATGGTGCTACATGGGCGGCACCCATTGCATCCTTGCTGATGGAGAAATTCTTAACCGATTCTATTGCCGGCGATAAGCGTAAAGCAGAAATTGAACGCATCAGCAATGTGGTGATTACACCGGCAAAGATTAAATACGAGTTGTACAGAAGAGATTCCATCAGGCAGTTGAGAGATTCTATACAACGGAAACGTGTTCGTTTAGATTCCACTGCCATCGGCAGCGTTTATCCTGCAAAACAGTTGCCAACTAAACAACCATCGAAGGAATTACCCATGGGCTTTAACTGGTTTGCGGTATTACCAAGTGAACGATACAATTTATACAATTACACACAACCACAGCAACGCACCGCTTAATGGAAAAACAGGCAACCATCGGAAAAGGAGTTGATATTACAACAGTACTGCTGTACTATGCACTGGTATTGGTAGGCTTCATTGCTATCTTTTCTGTTGAGTTCCGCATGGGTGATTCGTTTGTTCAATCGCTGCTGGAATTAAAGAAAAACTATTCTCGCCAGGTATTGTTCATCGGCATCAGCTCACTGGTAGGCGTGTTTATACTGTTAACCGATAGCAAGTTCTTTACCACTATTGCCAACCTGTTGTACATGGCTGGTATCTTACTGATGTTATTGACCTTTGTAATTGGTAAAGATATCAGTGGTTCAAAATCGTGGATTGCATTAGGAGGTGGCTTTAACCTGCAGCCTGCCGAGTTGTGTAAAGTATTTACTGCATTGGCCCTGGCAAAATATTTAAGCAGGCAGGAAACAGAGTTTAATAATCTCCGTTCGCATTTAATTGCTTTTGTATTAACACTTGGCCCGGCATTATTATCCATTGCTCAAAAAGAAACAGGTCTTGCCCTGGTTTATTTTTCTTTCTTTCTTGTAATGTATAGAGAAGGGTTGCCTGCCATGTATTTGATTGTTGGCTTCTCCTTTGTCGTGTTATTTATTTCATCAATTGTGCTATCATTCATGGTTTATGCAATTTCGCTTGGCATCATTGCATTGATCATAATTTACTATTTCTTGCGGCAGTTTAAGCGTAACCTGTTTTTATTACTCGGCATGATCATTCTTTATCTTGTTTTGCTCGGCTTTCATTGGTTTGTGAACAATATAGTCTTTGATAAGGTTTTAAAACCTTATCAAACAGCACGTGTGCTGAGTATGTTTGGTAAAACTTATGTTCCTAAATCTGCTGAACGTATAGCTCAGTTTGAAAAAGAAGAAGCAAGCGGTAAAAAAAGAGATTATTCATATAATGTAAAGCAATCGAAAATTGCTATTGGTTCAGGCGGATTCATTGGTAAAGGATTTTTAAAAGGGTTTACCACGCAAGGCGATTTTGTGCCAGCGCAACACACCGATTTTATCTTTACGGCTATTGCCGAAAGTTTTGGTTTTTGGGGCAGTGCTTTGCTGCTTGCTTTATATTTCTTTTTTCTGTATCGCATTATTACCATTGCCGAACGGCAGCGGAGTACGTTTTCCAGGGTGTATGCCTACAGCGTAGCCTGCATTTTGCTGTTTCATGTAATGATTAACATCAGTATGACAATTGGCCTGATGCCTGTAATTGGTATTACGCTACCTTTACTAAGTTATGGCGGCTCATCGCTGGTAACGTTTACCATCCTTATCTTCATCATGCTCCGGCTCGATGCAGACAGAAGCATGGTGCTCCGGTAAAACAGCCGCAACTTCTTTTTCGCTGTTTCTGAATCGTGTTATAGTATGAAAAAGTATCTCTGTACATTTTATTTACCTGCGTTGCTGGAAGAAGATTTCTGGGCAACCATTCCATCGCACCGTCAATACGTTAATCAGTTAATGCGGGAAGAAGTAATTGTAACCTATGCTGTAAACGAAGTACGTAGCAAAGGCTGGGTCGTACTTAATGCAGATTCTGAACTTGAAGCCGGCGAACTGATTGAGCAGTTTCCTATTCGCCCGTTTATCCGTTACGAAATAGATGAACTCTTTATTTTCGACTCCATGATCGGTGCACCAAAGCTGGTGTTAAACTGATTTAGTTTCCTGCCTGTATCTTTGCAGCGCTTTACACACCGCTGCAGTTTATGCTTCTGTTCTTTAAACTAGTACACAAGCGCTGCTGAATGCACATGCATTGTGGGTTGTACCTGCAATAAAAAAGATAAATACACACATGAAGATAATTCCATTGTCCGAAGGCAGTTTTACAGTTGATGGTACCAAGAAGTTTGTTCCGTTCGATCCCGCAAAAGATCAGTTAAAAGATCGTCCGGCAGGAAGTTTACTGGTAGAAGTGCAGCCCTTTGTCGTTATTACTGAAAAAGATATTCTGTTGCTAGATACAGGCTTGGGCTTTACCATGCCCGATGGCACTTTGCAAATTCATCACAACCTGATGCAGGCCGGTATTAACCCCATGGAAGTAACGAAAGTACTCATGAGTCATTTGCATCGGGATCATGCTGGTGGCATCAGTAAAGAAGATGCGGTACTGCAGCAACGTTTCCTCAGCTTCCCTAATGCAACCTATATAGTAAACAAACAGGAACTTGAAATTGCATTGAGCAAACTTTCAAAGTCGTATGCCATTGATGATGTAAGTATACTGGCAGAAACAGATAAGATTCAGTTGGTGGAAAGTGAAGGTGTAATTGATGATTATATTTATTACGAGTGGACCGGTGGCCATAGCCCCTGGCACCAGGCTTTCTGGATAAAAGAAAAGAACGAAACAGTTTTCTTTGGTGGTGATGTTGCACCACAACTGTTTCAGATGAAAACAAAGTTTGTAACCAAGTACGATTTTGATGGAAAGCTTGCAGCCGATTTGCGGGTGAAGTGGTGGGAGCAGGGACAGAAAGAGAACTGGAAGTTTCTCTTTTATCACGATTTAAAAACGCCTGTATTTAATTTTTAGCAAACGCTGGAAGAACCTTGTTTTAATCGTTTTTGGAGTGAGCATAAACCTGTATACAACTAAGGTTTATGCTTTTTTATTTTTAAGTACAAATGCTGAAACCCTTTGCTGGCCTGGATTTCAGGGCAAAAAAATAGGCCAACCCTGAAAAGAGTCGGCCGTTGCTAACCTATGAAAAACACCTATTCGCAAATTTATAGCATAAGAAATAATTTTTCCAAATTAATTTCTGTTTCGACGTTGCAACACTGGCTTATTGGGGCGGTTTTTAAGCTGATTTAATAACACACCACGAAACTCTCTTTCCGCTTCAAAGAATTTATTCATTCTGGGCTGTCCAATTACACCAACAAAACGTTCTTTATATTTCTTACGCACATCAATCAGCATCTGTTCATTATCCAATACATCACGTTTTGGATTGTTGCGTTGCGTAAGCATTACCTGTCGAACATCACGTTTGTATTCGTTATAAATTGGCCAGAAACGTTGTGCTTCGTTTTCATTCAGGTTCAGCTTACGGCTGATGAATGCAATTTCCAGCGCCTGTATTTTTTCCTGCTCTTTATTATCAGGTTGTTCCTGTGCAAACAGTATACTGCTGCAACTGAACAGAACAATCATTGTAAGTGTAAACATCTTTTTCATAACTCTTTCTTGTAGTGTTTTTAATTTGTTTGCTTTGCTTCCAGTTCTTTCATAAATGCATCGAGGAAGGCTTCGTCTATATAATCTGCTTCTTCGGGTAACTGCGTACCATCAATCAATTGCTTAATTGATTCCGCATCTTTTGTATCGGCAGTCATTTGTAAGTAATCAATAATTGCATCATCGCTAATGCTGGCCAGCTGTGTATTAAACTGTGCTTCTGTTTTAATCTTGCCGGCAAAACTAGCACCATCTTTTTTCAATGTATAGTTTATACCAAAGGCAAGCATACTAATTACAACCGCTGCTGCAGCATAACGCAGCCATGTACGTGTTGTAAACAGCGATACGGTTTTTGATGCCGGTTGTACCTGTGCCGTAACAGCATCGGCAACTGTATCAAAATAGCCAACAGGCACTTCATACACATTGGCATTACCTATACCGGCTACTATACCGGCTAAAACAGGCGATAATTCCTGCAGCTCTGTACTTACATCGCTGCCGGCTGTTTTAATTTTCGTAAGGATGGAATCGGCCAGTGTATCAAAATAACCGGCAGGAACATCCTGCGGCATGCTTTTACCGGCTACCTGCAGCAATGAGTTTTCTTCATTACCACCGGCAGCAATCCGGGCCATAATAACAGTGCTCAGCGTTTCAAAATACACTTCGGGCACCTGGTAAGGCAGGGTAGCGTTCAGCTGCGCAACAACCGGGCTGATCTCCTCTAACTCTTTCACTATGTCTGTACTGCGTGTCATGTTCGTTAATATAGATGTTTGAACGGGTAAATAGTTTAACGGTTAAGGATAAAATCCTCTATTTTTTTCACGGCATGATGGTAGCTTGCTTTCAGAGCACCTTCGCTGGTTTCCAGCACCCGGCTCATTTCTTCGTAAGGCATTTCATCGTAATACCGCAGGTTAAACACAGCCCGCTGTTTTTCAGGCAATTGCTGTATGGCCAGCTGCAGTTTCCACTCCAACCGGTTGGCATCAAAATGTTTATCGGCTTTAATGGTATTGCTGAGGCCAGCTTCGGCTTCATTCATTGATACGGCCGATCGTTTTTTCCGCTGTTCAAGAAACGTAAGACTTTCGTTGGTGGCAATGCGGTACAGCCAGGTATAAAGCTGGGCATCTTCCCGGAAATTTTCAAGTCCGTTCCACACTTTAATAAACATGTTCTGGAGTACATCGTTGGCATCTTCGTGCTCAACAACCATCCGGCGCACATGCCAGTAAAGCTTTTCCTGGTATTTTTTGATGATGCGTGTGTAAGCCCTCTCTTTTGTGGCAGGGTCGTGGAATAGCAGCAATAATTCCTTATCGTCTGGTTGCGTCATGTTGAATAGAGGTTTTCTGGTTTGGATTTTTCTTCCCCTAAAGGTAGAAAAACAGTTCGTAAGATGGATTTTCGGGGCAAAGGTTTAAAACAGTTCAAAATTTACAGCAACGTAAAAAATCGAATGGGTGCTTACACAGTTATGCAGCTATGTACACAGCTGTTAAATTGATTTTGAGTTTTATATATGAATTGAAAAAATATTTAAGGTGCCGTCTTATTTTGTCGGAAACTATTTTGAAAGCATCTATACTTTGTTCATGTTAGAACCTATACCTACGTTAGTAAGAGCCGAAGCTGTCTATCGAAAAATGCCTGTGAATTATAAACTCGGCGATTTTGATTTCTGCAAGGCCGAGTTCGCTTATCAAACCAATTATGTAACGGCGGTTCATTACCGGAACGTGCTTGTAAGCGATGCAGGCATGGTGTTCGATGCCGCACTGAAGCTGATACCTGTTACAAAAGTGGATGAGAAGAAAATTAACCCGCTCAACAACATCAAACGCATTCTGTTTTGGCCCAAAAAAAGAGGAACTGCTGCTGAATATGCTTTGTGTTTTGATGAGTGGACCAGCAATCATTATCATTGGATCTGCGATTTTCTTCCACGCCTGTATACAGCTAAGCATTTGTTTGGGTCGCATGTGTTTTTATTACCCGATACTCCTTATGTACGCACAACCGGTATAGATATGCTGCAGCTGATGGGCTTGTTACCTCCTGCTATTGAATGGGTGCAACCACGTACCATGCTGAAACTGAAAAATCTGACGATCATCGATCGTCCGATAAAAACGGGTCGCATACACGATCCGTTAATGATGAGTTTAAAAAAGCTGCTGCATAAATCGTTTTCCATTACCCAACTGCCGCCTGCAAAACGGATTTACATCAGCCGTGAAAATGCAAAGCATCGAAAACTGTTAAACGAGCATGAGGTGCAGGCTGTGTTTATCGACCATGGGTTCGAAGTGATTCGGTTTGAACATTTGTCTGTTAAAGAACAAATACAATTTGCACAATCGTCTGCTGTATTGGCTTCTATTCATGGAGCAGGACTCACCAACGCTTTTTTTATGCAACCTGGTGCGGCCCTTATGGAATTTCGTCGCAATGGTATTTATAAAAATCAATGTTTCTGGCATCTGGCCGATGCAATGCAGCTGGATTATTATTACCAGTTTGGTACGCCCGATAGTAACCGTTTAATTGAAGGTCCCAATGGATGTAACCTCAGTATTTCAACCGATGTGCTGGAAAAAAATCTGAATCTTTTTTTATCGAGGCAGTCTATGTCTGTAGCAAGATAACCGCATTTATTTCAAGGCTTGTATAACCAGTGGCGCCAGCCGTTCGGCCCATTGTTTATACATAACACCCGAAGGATGCAGTCCATCGCCTGCAAGAAGCGTGCGATTATAACGTGCCTCTTTGGATGAAACTGTGATGTCAAGATAAGGACAGCCATAGGCCGCTGTTACATTCCGGTTAATGGCATTAAACCAATCGAGTTCCAAACGAATGCGGGCCGTGTCGTACGAAGCTGCAAAAGGAGTAACGCTGTAATCGGGTATCGACAACACAAATACGTTTTGCTTTTTACCTTTTGCCAGTTCAATGGACTTAACGAGCAGCTGCGTAAAGCGCTCCCGGTAACCAATCGTATCTCTGCGTGTGTATTGATCATTTACACCAATCAATAAACTGACAATGGTATGCGGATTTGGATTCGCAGCGCTGATGCCGTACTGCAGATTACCGGTTGTCCAGCCGGTAGTTGCAATGTAAGTGGGTTGCTGAAAAGCCAGCCCCTGTTGTAATAACAACGTAACGGTTTGTGCAGGAAACCGTTCGGCCTCTGTTACACCTTGCCCGATGCTGTACGAATCGCCCAATACCAGCCAGGTATAAACGGTTGCAGCAGGCTGTGCAGGCACAGACGGGGTATAGGAAATCGTTTCCTTTTGACTGCATGCAAAAAGAGCCATGAGTAGCGAAAAAGTAAAACAGTAACGCATCATGTATACATACGTATCAGCTAGCCGGAAAGTTCACAAAAATCTATTTTACAACTTCTTCGCTGTCAACATCACCTTCTGCGTCTTTTGTTTTGTGAAAATCGTTGTTGAGTTGCTGCTCAAACTCCTGCTCATCTTTTTGGTTGCTGCGGATGAGAAACACCAGGAGCAGTATTAAAAACAGACCAACGATGATAATTACAGCCCAGTTCATATCCTTTGTATTTAGCTATAAGTTACGCTACGCTTTGCTGTCAGTCAAGGATCGGTAAAAACTTAACATTGGAGCTACAGCATGTAACCAACAACCCCTGATACACGATGGATTTTGTTGCGGCATGAGAAAGAATTATCCAACATTACAAAAGGTATAAATTGTTCCATTCTTTTTAATGCTGCAGGCAAACATTGCTTTATTCATAAGTAATGCAGTAACAACTTGCTGACTGGCAACAGAACTGTTTGACGTAAAAAAGTTTTACCAATGCTGCAGCTATTTTCATTACGTACCTGTAAGGCAATACGTTTGTATCTTATATTTTTCAGTTGAATAGTGCCGTCCCAAACAGGCATCAGTTGGCATTTATGCTTACAGCCTAACAATGCTTTTGCGTTGGTTTCACAATTCTTTGCAAATGCCGCATTGTTGAAGTAGTAATTGCCAACGATCATGTTTTGTTGAAAGGTTTGGATTGTAAATACAAGATGAAATAATATAACGACTAACTGACGGACCATTTGAAGCTGTAAATACTGTTGAGGTTAAATAGAATGAACATGATTGAAGTTGTAAAAAATTTTTCGAATAAAAATCGGAAGAGCAAAGAGACACCGCCATGTAAATAGGTTGCTCTGCAGTAAGCCAGCGGCTCATGAATTGCCTTACCTTTATTCGCTCTAAGAAAAAGATGAACATGCCAAAAAAAGTATTCCTGTTCTTTTCGTTGCAACTGATTTTCTGCCTGGCTGTAAGGGCTCAGTCAGCAGTTACAGTGTCGGGTACAGTGAAAGCACAAGGGACTAAAGCTGGCCTTGCCTTTGTAAACGTGGTGCTGAAAACTGAAAAAGATAGTGCCTTTGTTACCGGTACCGTTACCAATGAAGAAGGTCGTTTTTTACTTACAAAAATAAAAGCAGGAAATTATTATCTGGAATTATCCTATGCAGGTTTTGCCAGTAAACGACAAACCCTGTTTGTAGGAAACCTCTCTGAGTTTTTAGATGTGAAAACAATTGAGATGGAACAAAATACAACGGCTTTACAGGAAGTAGTCATTAACGTCAGGGAAAATGAAGTAAGTACGAAAATGGATAAGAAAACATTTTCGCTGAAAGATAATCTTACACAAACAGGGGGTTCTGTTTTACAGGCCATGCAAAATTTACCGGGTATTACAGTCCAGGACGGAAAGGTGCAGATAAGAGGTAATGAAAAAGTTGTAGTGCTGATTGATGGTAAGCAAACTGCCCTTACTGGTTTTGGTAGCCAGACCGGCCTTGATAATATTCCAGCTTCTGCTGTTGAACGGATTGAAATCATTAACAATCCTTCTTCGAAGTATGATGCAAATGGAACAGCTGGCATCATCAATATCATCTTTAAAAAAGAAAGAAAAGAAGGATTTAACGGAAAGACAGTGTTAAGCGCAGGATTGGGTTCGTTATGGGTAAGAAGAGAAAATCTGCCAACCATCCGGCCGCAATATACATTTACACCAAAGATAAATCCGGGTCTGTCACTCAATTATCGCCGCAGGAGAATCAATGCTTTTTTTCAAGGTGATTATTTATATACAGAGACACTTAATAAAAATGAATTTGTTTACAGGGTTTATGATAACGGGGAGATCATCAACCAGCAGTTAAAGCGAAACAGGAACACACATTTTACAACCATCAAAGCAGGAATTGATTATGCTATAAATGACCAGAACACATTCACTGTTTCTGCTCTCTTCGGCAGCGAAAAAATAATTGATCGTGGCGATGAGCCTTTCTTCAATAAGGATTTAACCGAGCGTAAAAGACTTTGGCAGTTTTTGGAAGATGAATTGAAAACAACAGTGATGGCTACAGCTGCTTACCAGCACAGGTTTAAAGAAGCCGGTCATTTATTCAACCTTGGATTCAATTATACCTTTCACAGAGAGGATGAAAAATATTTTTACGATAATTATCTTCCTTCTTCAAAAGGAACGGATGCATTTAAGCTGCTGTCTGATGAGCAGGTGTATGATTTTAATTTCGATTATATCCGACCGTTAAAATACGGACGCATCGAAACGGGTGTTAAAATCCGTAACAGAGTAATTCCAACAAATATGCAGTTTATTCCCGGTGCAAACTCCGTGCTGGATACAGCTGCCGGCGGCTTGGCTACGTATAATGAATTGATTCCAGCTGTTTACGGGAACTACATTTTTGAAAATAAACGATGGGAAGCAGAGGCAGGCATTCGATTCGAATATGTAGGCATTCAATATGATGTAAACCCAGACCACGCTGTGTATGAAAGCGATGGATACAACTATACACAGCCTTTCCCCAACCTGCGGCTCGCATATAAGATGAACAGTAAAAACAAACTGACTCTGTTTTATAACAGGCGTGTTGACAGGCCTAATGAAGTGGACATCCGTATTTTTCCAAAATACGATGATGCTGAAATTATTAAAGTTGGAAACCCTGTATTACAGCCACAGTTTACCAATGCTGTTGAATTGGGGTATAAAACAAGTTGGGCTAAGGGAAGTTTATACAATGCCATTTATCACCGTTTTGCAAACGGAACCATTACACGTATTTCAATTACAGTTCCGGGAAGCAGACTGATCTATGCTATATTTCAAAATGCAGGGAAGAGCTATAACAGCGGTATCGAAACTATCTGGGCACAGCAGGTATCAAAAGCATACTCGTTTAACTTGAATGCAAACATCTATCATAACCGTATCAACGCCTTTACGGTGGAAAATAAATACCCGGCTCCCAATACATTTTCAGCAGCTGCACAGCAAATTGTTTCCGGCAACTTTAAACTCACTAACAGCTTTCATTTTAAACAAAACATAGATGCCCAGGCATCCGTTGTTTACTTAGCTCCCGATATTATTCCACAAGGGAAAATAAAAGCACGTTTTTCTTTGGATCTCGGGTTCAAAAAAATGCTGCAAAAAGGCAATGGCGAATTGTTTGTGAATGCCACGGATGTATTAAATACAATGAAGTTGAAAAAAGAAATTAACGGCCAAAACTTTTTCTATACCAGCCACGATTATTACGAAACACAGGTTGTAAGAGCCGGTTACAGTTATAAATTTTGACAAATGAAAACACAAGCTCACTAAGTCTCACGCCAACAGCCGGGGAAAATGTAGAGTCAGCTTTTCTTTGCCATTACTTTTTGCGGCGATGTAATGCCTGCTTTTAATTTTTCAGCAATCAACAAGGCCCGCTCAATTTTTTTGTCACTCGACTTTACCATGCTCACCAGGGCAATTAAGCCACGTTTGTTACCGGCCGTTAAACGGTCAAATACATCTTTTGCTTCATTGTCGGTTGCCAATACTTCTGCAAATTCTTCAGGTAGGTTAAACTGCAATTCAGTAGTATCAATTTTTAGAGCAACATTTACCTTGCTGTTGATTGTTAATTGCAGTTGCTTTAAATACTTCGCAGCAAGCATCACATAGTACATCCCTTCCTTCGTTTTCATTATCGCTGCATGGATATCCAGAACATTATTAAGGCGGCATACAACTCTTTTATTGCCACCTGCCGTCAGTCTTTTTACATCTTTACTGCTTAGTTCAATGTAATGCATGTAACCGGTACCCGATTTCTGAATGGTATATACGTTTCCTGCGTTCATAATAAGGAAACAATTAAAAAAGAGGATGGTTGAATGATGCTAAAATTCTTACAATGGTAACGCATAAATATACACGAGGGTTTTTTAACCTGACTATGTATTAAAAGAACGAATCGTTTGAATGTTCCTCTTTAAAGGCATTCAAAAAAATGGGAAAGAACTAAAGGCAAAGCACGCAAACAAACCCGGTATTTCTGTTTGCGCATAATACTGAACAGTAACCAGCTCCGATACTGATTTTATTGGGTAACGAGGAACAGACACAAGGCAATGCAAATCCGGATTCAACCGAAGATATAAGGCCGGCCTATTTGTGCATGAAAACTTAACATTACCCATACAGCCGCAACATTAAATTTGTATCAATAAATTGTTACCAAACCATGGCAGCCCAAAAGAAACAAAAAAAAGAAGCTGTTCAACAGCTGGAAACAGACATTAAAAAAGCATTATCTGCATTTGCAGCAGGTATTGAAAGCAAGAAGCTGGAAAAGAAAATAACGAAACACAGTACAGACCTTTCCGAACTGATTGTGAAACTGAAACAACCGGTAAAAAAAGATAAAGCAAAACCTGCAAAAGCAAAAAAAGCAGCAGCTAAACCTGTTAAAAAAGTAATTCCGCCGGTTAAAAAGAAATAGATTCGTTTGGTTGCGGAGTAACCATCCTTGCCTCCAGGTATATAAATGTAGTATACTAGCCGGTGCAGCCATGCGTCGGCTTTTTTAGTTATGATTACTTCTTTATTACATAAACAATAAACAACTGAAAAATACAACAGGTATCAAAGGGAACTCTTTTTATGAATCCATAACAGTGTGTTTAAAACCTCAGAAAAGAATATCCATTCGCAAAACAGATAGGCGTATAGAAACAATTCCATCACACTACGGTAATCTTTCCATAACAGTTCAGTAAACTCTCGGTAACACATAACAGGCAGTTTTGCGCAACAATCAAAAACTTACTGTTTATGTGTTCATTCAAACAACTCAGTAAATCCGGTTTTGTACTGTTACTCTTCATCAGTATTCCGGTTTTACTTTCCGCACAAGCCTTAAGCGGCAAAATCATTTCAAAAGAAGATCAGTCTCCGGTAGAATCGGTAACTGTTCAGGTAAAAGGGTCAAAAAAAATAACCGTATCCGATAAAAACGGAACATTTAAAATTGATGCCAGATCAGGTGAAGTATTGCTGTTAAATGCAGTGGGCTTTCTGCAACAGGAAGTGCAGGTAAATGGCCAGGCTGAGTTAATGATTGAGTTGGAAGTAAATCCAAAGTCATTGAATGAAGTAATAGTAACGGCTTTGGGTGTAAAAAAAGAAACCAAACGGATTACCTATGCCGTGCAGGATGTAAAAACAGCAGAACTGGTAAAGGCAAGAGAGCCGAATCCGATTAATAGTTTAAAAGGAAGAGTAGCGGGTTTAAATGTAAACGTAAATAACGAATTGCTGCGGGCTCCGTCTGTAAACTTCCGGGGCGAAGGAAATATTTTATTTGTAGTGGATGGTGTACCCATTACAACCGATACATGGAACATTAGCCCCGATGATATTGAAAGCTACACCATGTTAAAAGGGCAAACCGCATCTGCTTTGTATGGAGCGTTGGCCCGTAACGGTGCAATCATTATTAATACCAAAAAAGGAAGCAGGGATAAAAGAGGATTTTCAATTGAATTCAACTCAAGCACCATGTTTGAAAAGGGCTTCCTTGCATTTCCGCTTTACCAGGACGATTATGGTCCGGGTTCAAGAGGGAAGTATGCATTTGTAAATGGCATTGGCGGTGGCTTAAACGATAATGATTACGATGTATGGGGTCCTCGCTTCAGTGGTCAGTTAATTCCGCAATACGATGGTCAGCGCACACCCGGTCAAACATACACTACCACTTTTGCCGATGGTTCCAGCTTTACAGGAAATATTAAACCGACTCCTTGGGTTGCAAGAGGCAAAGATAATTTTAAGCGTTTCCTCGAAACAGGGGTACTCACCACAAATCATGTGGCGATTGGTGCATCGGGCGATAAGTACAATGTGCGTTTTGGGATAGGCCATACTTATCAGAAAGCAATTGTACCAAATATGGGTTTAAATACAACCAATTTTAATTTAAGTGCAGGGTACGAGTTCAGCAGTAAAATCAAATTAACGGCCGACATTAATTACAGTCGTCAATACTCACCCAACTTTCCCGATGTAAACTATGGCCCCAACAGTATGATCTATAACATGGTTATTTGGGCAGGTGCAGATTGGAATGTTGATGATATGCGTAATTATTGGCAGGAAGGAAAAATCGGTACACAACAGATTTATGCCGAATACCAGCGCTACAACAACCCCTGGTTCATGGTAAAAGAATGGTTACGTCCGCATTATAAAAACGATGTGTATGGATATCTTTCATTGAACTGGAAAGTAGCAAAAGGAGTTGAACTGATGTACCGCCCCGGCATCTCTACCTACAATATTTTCCGCCAGGAAAAAATGCCTTACTCTGCCGGTTCGTATGGTCGTGATGAACGCATGGGCGACTATCGTGAAGATACCCGTATGTTCTTTGAAGCAAACAATGAACTGCAGGTGAAATACAACAGTAAATTCTTCAATAACTTTTTAAGTGTAGATGGATTTGTGGGTGGTAACGTTCGTACAGCCCGCTACAATGGATCATTTGCAAGTACAGACTATTTAAACATTCCCGGCTTATATACACTGGCGAACTCATTACGTACACCACGTATTGCATCAATTGCAGCAGAAGGGTTAACATTAAGCAGTTACGGATCTTTTGATATTGGTGTAGGCAAATATGCCACAGTGGGTATATCAAGCCGTGTCGATAAACAAAGTACACTTCCGTTAAAAAGCAACACCTACTATTATCCTTCTGTAGGGGTGTCAACAGTTATTTCAGATTATGTAGAGAATTTACCAAAAGCGATAGCGTTCCTTAAGTTGAGAGGTTCCTATGCCGAAGGAAGAAGTGCCGGTTTGAATGCATACGTGGGTCAGCCTTCTGTAGGTATTGGTACAGGACAAGGGTATGGTCAGCAATATTACTCTCCGTTAAACATGGGTTTGTATGAACTCACTTCAATCGGTTACAGCATTGCAAACAGTGGTACATATAACAATGCACTCGGCGCCAGTTATGCAAATGGTTTATTGAATCCCGAACTGGTAGCCGATAACAGAAAAACAACTGAACTGGGCCTGGATCTTCGCTTCCTCAATAACCGTATTGGTGTGGATGTTACCTGGTTCCGCTCAATGAGTGAATTATTAACACAGCGCTCAGATATTATTTCACAATCGTCGGGTTACAACAGTGTAACGGATAACTATGGTAAAGTACAGAACATGGGTTGGGAAGTAATGCTCAATGGAAGCCCGGTTTCTAAAAAAGACTTTCAATGGAATGTAAACGTAAACTGGTCAACATTTAAAAGAACCTGGAAGCAACATCCGAATCCGAACTTCTGGAGTAAAAATGGAACCCGTGTTGATTTAATTTATCAGGAAGGATATATTAAAACACCGGACGGACAGTTGGTGCATGGTGCCGATGGTTTATTGATGCGCTTCAGAGATGCAGGTGCCGGTGCTGCCAGAAGAATTATGGGACATGCAGATCCTGATTGGAGCTGGGGTGTAATCAATTCATTTACGTACAAAGGATTTCGTTTAAACTTCCAGTTTGATGGGGTAGTTGGTGGTGTGTTTCACGATTATGTGCGTCAAAAAATGCTGCAGGGTGGTCGTCACATCGAAACAGCAACAGGTTTATGGGGCCAGAACAGACCCAATGATGTAACAGGTGGTTCGTTGGTTGCTCCGGGTATTACGTTAACAGGCGGTGCAATTCAGTTAGATCCGAACACGGGCGAAATTCTCAACTTCAAATCACTTACTGTAGCACAAAATACCAAAGTAACAACCGTACAGAGTTATGCAAGCCGTTATGCAGGGTTGGAAGAGTTGAACATCATTGATAAAACCTTTGCAAAACTCAGAGAAGTAACATTGACGTATCAATTACCTGCAGGCCTCATTAAAAAATCGGTGATTAAAAAAGCAGAAGTATCGCTTGTATGCCGCAATGTGTATTTGTTCTTTAACAAACGCTATAAGGATGTTGATCCGGATCAGTTTACACAGGATGGTGGTTCTGGTTTACAAACACCAACAACCCGTCGCTTCGGTTTTAACGTAAACCTTACTTTCTAAAATCATTTAAAGAAAAGAAAATGAAGAAGCTTATTTATATAAATGCACTGGTTCTTTTGATTGTGTTGGCATCCTGCCAGAAACGTTATGAAGAACTGCAGGACAATCCGAACATCGCAACATCAGTACCACCCGATTTGATTTTAAACCGTTTGATCAATGGGGTATCAGGTGGCTTAGGTGGCATCGAGCCATGGAGTGCAGTAGCCCGTTACAATCAGTTCTTTTGCCGCAACTATCAATACTATGGCGATAACCAGTATAACTGGAACAATGGTCCCTTTGATGTCTATCAGAACATATTGAAGAATGTGGTACAGATGGAAGCAGAAGCACAAAAAAGTTCCGGTACAGAAAAAACACCCTATCATGCCATTGCTAAATTTCTCAAAGCATATTACTATTACAACCTTACTTCGTTAATGGGCGATGTGCCGATGAGCGAAGCAACGAAAGCATTAGAGGGTGTTTTGCAGCCAAAGTACGATACACAGAAAGAAGTGTTTCTGCAGATATTAAAATGGCTGGAAGAAGCAAATACAGATTTTGCTTATCTCAAAACCACAAGTCTCACGGTAAAAGGTGATATCTTTTACAATGGAAACTACGACAAGTGGAGAAAGTTGGTGAACAGTTATAAACTTCGTGTACTCATTGCTTTGAGCAAAAAAGAAGCTGATGCCGATTTACGGGTGAAGCAACGCTTTCAGGAAGTATTAAGCAATCCGGCATCATTCCCGGTTTTTGAAAACATGAGCGAAAGCTTTCAATACGTGTACATCACACCAACCAATAACTATTCAACCAATCCGGTAGCTTTTGGTTTTGATGCATTGCGTTATAACATGTCTGAAACATACGTAAAAAATGGAGCCGATATACAGGATCCACGCATTCTTGTAACATGTGAACCGGCCTGGAAGTTAGTAAACGACAATGGCTGGGCACCAACCGATTTTCGTGCATATGTTGCATCAGGTACAGGCGAATCGCAGGACATCATGGAAAGCAAAGCTTTAAACTACAGCATCTCCCACATCAACAGGTATCGGTATTACCGAACATTTACAGGTGAAAATTTCATCATCGTAGGTTATCCTGAAATGTGTTTCAATATTGCTGAAGCGATTCACAGAGGTTGGGCTACCGGCAATGCAGAAGATTGGTACAAAAAAGGAATACAGGCTTCCATTGCTTTCTATGGTATTACCGAAGGTGTAAATACAGGCAATTACCTGGCAATTGGTAAAACACTTGGTCAATGGACCACGGCCAACTTCAACTTCAATTTCAATACGTATTACAATCAAACGAAAGTTGTATACGAAACGGGTGCTGCCGGTTTAAACAAAATTCTTCTCCAGAAATATCTTTCCTTCTTTCAAAACTCCGGTTGGGAAGCCTATTACAACTACCGTCGTACAGGGGTGCCTGCTTTTTCAACAGGTGTGGGTGTCGGAAACAATGGAAGCATTCCGAAACGCTGGACCTATCCCTCAAACGAACAACAACGGAATGCAGCAAACTGGAAAGCAGCAGCAGATCGCCAGTTTGGCGGCAGCGATAACATCAACGGCGAAATGTGGTTGATTAAATAAGCGATTAAAAGTTACAATCATAATCAAGCAGTTTTCTCATGCAACAGCGGAGCTATTCCTGGCTCCGCTTCCTTTATTCCTCTCAAGAAAAATAATTATGAATAAAATAATGCTCAGCATCATGGCGATTGTTTGTTCAATCGTTGCAGATGCACAACAGAAAACAGAACATGTAGTCATCATTACCCTCGATGGGTTTCGTTGGCAGGAACTGTTTAAAGGGGCTGACAGTGTTATTCTCAACAACACCCGTTACACCGAAAACAGTGCCGGAATGAAAGAACGCTATTGGGCAGCATCCATCGATGAACGTAGAAAAAAACTATTGCCATTCTTCTGGAATACCATTGCAACACAGGGACAGTTGTATGGTAATCGTTCAGTTGGTAACTATGTTAACAATGCCAATCCTTATTGGTTTTCTTATCCCGGGTATAATGAAATTTTTACCGGCTTCCCCGATACGGCTGTTAACTCCAACAATAAGAAATGGAATAAAAATGAAAATGTGCTGGAGTTCATCAACAAACAAAAGGGCTTTGAAGGCAAGGTGGCAGCTTTTACTTCCTGGGATGTGTTTCCGTATATTCTCAATGAAGAAAGAAGTAAACTGTATGTAAACAGTGCGTTTGAAAAAACAAATATCAACGCACCAACATTTGAACTGTTAGATGAAATGCAGGAGCATGCACCACGCATTTTAGGCGATGGAGTACGACCGGATCTGCTTACCTTTTACATCGCAAAAGAATATTTAAAAACCTACAAACCACGTGTGCTGTATATTGGTTTCGATGAGACAGATGATTTTGCACACGGCGGCAAGTACGATCTCTATCTGCAATCGGCATATATGGTCGATCAGTTAATTGCCGATTTGTGGGGATGGTTACAGGTAGATCCGTATTATAAAAACAAAACAACTTTGATTGTTACAACCGATCATGGTCGTGGTGATGTGCTGAAAGATCAATGGAAAGATCATGGTGAAAAAGTAAAAGATGCATCGGAGATTTGGATGGCGGTTATGGGACCCGATACCGAAGCAACAGGCGAAGTAAAAACACCCATGCAGTTATACCAGCGCCAGATTGCCACCACCATTGGATCGCTGTTGGGTTTTAACTTTCAACCAAAGCAGGAAGTAATGAAGGCGGTAGAAAGTACCATGCGCAAACGATAGATCAATCTCATTGTCTTATAAACAGAAGCTTTAATTTTCGCCTTTCTTTCATCATCGTAAATATTCCGGCATGAAACGTTGTTTTGTTCTTTTCGGTTTTCTTTTTTCGGTTTCGTTTTTAACTGCACAGCAAAAAGTACAATTGCCCAATGGCTGGTACTTATCGCCTGCAGGAAGGCATTTGCCTTTAGGTGATCTGCCGTTGAACATCGCAGTGAGTAAAAGCAAAAAGTTAATGGCTGTTACCAATAACGGGCAAAGTGTGCAAAGTATTCAGCTTATCAATCCTGTAACCGAAAAAGAATTGGACCGTGTAATAATTCCAAAATCATGGTATGGTTTGAAGTTTTCTGCAGATGAGAAATTCTTGTATGCAAGCGGAGGTAACGACAACTGGATCCTGCAATATGCTGTGAGCAACAATAAACTACAGTTAAAGGACTCAATTAAGCTGGGAAAAAAACAGGAAAAAATTTCACCGGCCGGTATTGAAATAAACGACGCAACAAAACGAATGTATGTTGTAACCAAAGAAAACAATTCCTTGTATGTGATTAATCTTGCTGATAAAACCATTCTTCAGCAACTGAAATTGGAAGATGCTGCCTATGCATGCCTGCTCTCGAACAACAAAAAGGAATTGTACATATCAGTATGGGGAGCAAAAAAAGTGGTAGTGTATGATATTGCGTTGATGAAGATCACCGCAGAGATGAATGTAGGTGAAAACCCCAATGAATTACTGTTGTCGAAAAACGGCAAACAGCTGTATGTAGCAAATGCCGGAGATAATTCTGTTTCGGTGATTGACATCGTTCAACGGAAAGAACTGGAAGTACTCAATGCCGCATTATATTCCAATGCACCTACTGGTTCGGCCAGCAATGGTTTGGCGTTGAGCGAAGACCAGCAAACATTGTACGTAGCCAATGCAGATAATAATTGCCTGGCAGTGTTTGATGTGGCAAAACCGGGCTTTAGTAAATCAAAAGGATTTATACCTGTGGGTTGGTATCCTACCAATGTAAAAGTGATCGGTAAAAAAATATTTGTCAGCAATGGGAAAGGGTTTACATCCAAACCAAATACAAAAGGTCCCGATCCTACAAAGCGTGATCAGGAAGTAACGTACCAGCAGGGTGATTATAAAAACAAACAAAGCAGGGTAGAGTATATTGCCGGTTTGTTTAAAGGAGAAATGAGCATTGTTGATATACCAACCGATGCAAAGCTTGCTGCTTATTCAAAACAGGTGTACGATAACACGCCTTATACCAAAGAAAAAGAACTGCATGCAAAAGGCGAAGCAGGCAATCCTGTTCCGATGAAAGTTGGCGATCCTTCGCCCATCAAGTATGTATTTTACATTTTAAAAGAAAACAGAACCTACGACCAGGTGCTCGCAGATGTGCCCGGTGGTAATGGCGATACATCCTTACTCTTATTTGGCGAACGTATTACACCCAATCAACATAAACTCGTTCAGGAATTTGTATTGCTTGATAATTTTTATGTGGATGGAGAAGTGAGTGCCGATGGTCATAACTGGAGCCTTGCTGCAAACGCCAATGATTATCTCGAAAAAACCTGGCCAACAAGCTATGGCGGACGTGGAGGTAGTTATGATGCAGAAGGGAACAGAGGTATAGCCAATCCCGATCGTGGTTTTATCTGGGATTACTGCAAACGTTCAGGCATCAGCTACAGAACATATGGGGAGTTTGCCGATGATTACAAGGCCAACATTCCTGTATTGGAAAATCATTTCTGTCCCTACTTCACCAGTTGGGATGAAAGTGTACGGGATACCACACGCTTTTATCAATGGAAACGGGAATTCGATTCTTTGCTGGCAGTGAATGCAGTGCCACGTTTTAATTCTCTGCGTTTTATTAATGATCATACCGAGGGACAACGGATTGGCCGGCCAACACCTTTTGCACATGTGGCCGATAACGATTGGGCCGTTGGGTTGTTTGTGGAGTATTTAAGCAAGAGCCCCATTTGGAAAGAATCGGTTGTGTTCATTGTGGAAGATGATGCACAGAACGGTCCCGATCATGTAGATGCACACCGCACCACAGCCTATGTTGCCGGTGGTTTTGTGAAACGGAAATTCATTGATCATACCATGTATTCCACTTCATCGATGTTGCGTACCATTGAATTGATTCTTGGTTTACCACCCATGAGCCAATACGATGCAGCAGCAGAACCGATGTGGCGTTGCTTTAGTTCAACGCCTGATCTTACACCGTTTTATTCAGTGCCAGCATTGGTCGATCTCAATGAAAAAAATACAAAGAATACTGCCAGTGCAAAACTGAGTGCCACATTCGACTTCAGTAAAGAAGATCGTATTCCTGATTTAGTATTTAGTGAAGTGATTTGGAAAGCAGTGAAAGGCGAAGAGAGTGTAATGCCGGCACCACGCCGCAGTGCATTTGTAAAAATGGTGGACAACGAAGAGGAAGAAGAGGAGGAAAACGAAAGAAAGGAAAAAGGTAAAAAGAAATAGTTCTCAGCGATGAAAAGGTTGTTCATGAGTAGAAACAGAATGAAACTTTTACCGGTTCTCTTCTTACTGACAGTTGGTAAAGCCTATGCACAAACAGATACAGCAACCAAAACACTGGAGGAGGTAATTGTTACAGCCACCCGAACCGAACAGAAAGAAAAAACAATTCCTTACACAGTCAATACAATCAGGCGGAATGAGTTAAATCGGTTTCAGCCACGTACAACACCCGAAGCATTAATGGGTGTTACAGGCCTGTTTGTACAAAAAACAAATCATGGAGGTGGTTCTGCTTTTTTACGTGGATTAACCGGCAATCAAACGTTGATACTGGTGGATGGTATCCGTTTAAATAATTCCACTTTTCGTTATGGCCCCAATCAATACCTTAATACAATTGATGCATACAGTATTCAGCAGATTGAAGTGGTGAAAGGAACAGGCTCTGTTCAATATGGAAGCGATGCCTTGGGTGGAGTGATACAGGTAATAACAAAAGAACCACAGTTTAAAAAAGAGAACAGTCGCAATCTGTCGGGCATGGCAGCCGGTAAGGTAATGACCGCAGGTATGGAACAAACAGGCCGTACTGAATTACGATATAGTGGCGAAAGGTTTGCAGCAGCAGCAGGATTAACGATCCGGAATTTTGGTAACGTACTGGGTGGCGATACAACAGGTTTTCAGCTGCCCAGTGGCTACAATGAATTTGCGTATGATGTTAAACTGAAATTTTTGTTGAGAAAAAAGATAGAGTTAATTGCTGCACAACAGCTGCTGCATCAAACCAATGTGCCGGTTTATCATAAACTGCGGTTAGAGAATTTCTCCATCAACGAAATGGATCCGCAGCAACGCATGCTCAACTATGCCAGACTCCGCATAAAAAATACAAACCCGTTACTGCAACTGATCGACATTACACTTTCGCATCAGCAATCAATAGAAGGGCGCAACAGCCAAAAAAACGGCAGCGCTGTTTTGCGTAAAGAGCGTGATGAAATAAACACTGCAGGCTTAACAGTTGATGTACGCTCTGCAATAGCGAAAAACTGGACAGCCAGCTCGGGATTGGATCTCTACTTTGACAAAGTAAACAGCAAGCGTAACGATATACATACAGTTACACAAACGAAAACGCAGTTGCGTGGTCTTTATCCCGATGATGCAACGTATGGTAACTATTCACTGTTTACGCTTCATCAATACCAGTTGAAGAAAATCACCTTCAATGCAGGGCTTCGGTTTAACCTCTTCGATATCCGCATTACCGATACAAGCCTTGGTCAAACACAAATCAAACCATCGGCATTGGTAGCAAACGCAGGACTTGTTTATGCAGCAACAAAACAACAGTTCTTTTTTGCCAGCTTCAGCAACAGTTATCGTGCACCCAATGTAGATGATATGGGTTCATTGGGTATTGTGGATTTTCGTTACGAAGTACCGGCATACAATCTCTTGCCCGAACATGCATACAATTATGAAGTGGGTTATAAACTCCGTACTTCAAAATTTAATATCACAGTTGCAGTTTATTATATGCAGCTGCAGCAACTCATTACACGGGTGCGTGTGCCGGACCAAACCATCAATGGCTACAATGTGTATAGGAAAGAAAATACAGACGATGCTTTTATAAAAGGGATGGAAGTAGATGCAGATATTGAACTTGCTAAGGGATTGAAACTGCAAACAAGTTGGGCCTATGCATACGGACATAGCAATACACGGAACGAACCGCTACGCCGTATTCCGCCAATGAATGGCAGAGTAAGATTAACTTATTCATTACAACACTGGTTCTTTGCAGCAGAGAGTTGGTTTGCTGCAAAGCAAAGCCGTCTGGCACAAGGCGATAAAGACGATAACCGTATTCCTGCAGGAGGTACACCCGGCTTTAATGTATACAATGTATATGCAGGTTGGCAACTGAAAAAGATCACGGTTCAGTCGGGTCTACAAAATCTGTTGAATGCCGATTACAGAACACACGGCAGTGGCATCAATGGTTATGGCCGCAGTGCATGGCTTAATATTCAATTCATGTTTTAGTAACATCCTCTTCATGTACGTCGGCTATTTTGTGAGCCTAAACAGAACATTACATGGAAAAGGCAGGTGCAATGAAAATTGCCGATGAAATAATTTCACTGTATAAGAAATATGGAGATAACGAATATTATGGTGAAGCTGTAACACAATTGCAGCATGCCTGCCAGAGTGCAGAGCTTGCGCAACAGGCAGGTTGCGATGTGGAAATGATACTGGCAGCTTTCCTGCATGATGTTGGGCATATCTGTGCTGCAGGGCACAACGTAACCGTGATGGAGAACTACGGTGTTATGAATCATGAAAAGATCGGCGCTGCTTTTTTACGCAACAGACGTTTCTCAGACCGTCTCATTCAATTGGTACAGGCGCATGTAAGCGCCAAGCGTTATCTCACTTTTAAAGATCCCGGTTACTACAATCATCTTTCAGAAGCAAGTAAGCAAACACTGATTTACCAGGGTGGTAAAATGACGCAGGAGGAAGCACTTGTTTTTGAAACGGATCCCTTGTTTGCAGAAATGATACAGATGCGAAAGATCGATGAAGAAGCAAAAGATGAAACAAAACTTCCCGGCGATCTCAGCAGGTATCACCAACAGATCGTTCAGCACCTCGTACAGCAAATAGCAGCACCGGTTTATTATTAATCATACATCATTCATACAACAGATATGCAGAATTATTCATTGGTCGTGTTCGATATGGCCGGTACCACCGTTCGTGATAAAGGAGATGTAGCAGATGCATTCATTCGTGCATTTCAGCAATTTGAGATTGAAGTGCCCGAAGTTGAAGTAAACAAAGTAATGGGCTGGCGTAAAATAGATGCCATTCAGTTATTGCTTTCAAAATACCATCCGGTAAAAGAAAAAATAAACCAGGTATTGGTCGATCAGATACACGATCTCTTCATCGACAACATGGTTACATTTTATGAGCAGGATGAAGAACTGCAACCGATGCAGGATGCAGAAGAATTATTTACATCCTTAAAAGAAAAGAAGTTGAAGGTGGCATTGAACACCGGCTTTACACGTCGCATAACCGATGTTATCTTAAAGAAACTTCAATGGGATAACAGCAACCTGATCGATTATGTAATAGCAAGTGATGAAGTGCCCGAAGGTCGTCCTTATCCGTTCATGATCCAGCAACTCATGCAGAACAGCGGTATCACCAATGCTGCACAGGTTGTAAAAGTAGGCGATACAGAAGTGGATGTACAGGAAGGAAGAAATGCAGGCTGCGGATTGGTAGTAAGTGTTACAACAGGTGCTTATACAAAAGAACAGCTACAGGGGTATCAACCCGATCATATCATTGATTCGCTCAGCGAGTTGCCTGCACTCATGGCATGAGTCTGAAGTTGCAACATACAGAACCAATCAGGCAAACACCCAAATGGGTAGTGCCGCTTTATGCAGCACTCATCGCTTTTCTTACCTACGCATCAGTCTATGCATACCGTAAGCCGTTTACCGTTGCAGAATTTAACGGGTTGGCATATGGGGGCATCCGTTACCAGACATTGCTCATAATTTTTCAGGGCACTGGTTATATGCTCAGCAAGTTTTATGGCATACGTTTTATATCAGAATTAAAACGAATGGGAAGATGGAAAACGGCTGTTTCATTAATCGGTATTGCATGGCTATCGTTATTGCTTTTTGCTGTTGTTCCGCCGATCTTAGGTTTGTTTTGTTTATTGCTGAATGGTTTTGCATTGGGTTTTATGTGGGGCATTGTGTTCAGTTACATTGAAGGAAGAAAAGCAACTGATTTTATTGGTTCGGCCATGGCGGTGAGTTTTATTTTCGCCGGTGGGTTTATACGCACTGTAGCAAAATGGTTGATGATTGAATGGAATGTATCGGAACAATGGATGCCGTTTGTAACCGGGCTTGTATTTATTGTACCCTTGCTTTTTCTTATCTGGTTATTGGAACGTATTCCTGCACCCGATGCGGTGGATGTAGAGCAACGCACCGAACGGGTGAAGATGAAGAACAGTGATCGGAAAATAATTATCGCTTCATTTGGCTCCGGGCTGTTCATCATTACGGCTGCCTATGTTTTTCTTACCGTCATCCGTGACCTGAGAGATAATTTCATGTCGGGCATCTGGGCCGATCTTGGGTATGGAAATGATTACGGCATTTTTACCAGAACAGAAACCATTACATCCATCATCATTCTTGCATTGGTAAGTACTCTGGTATTGGTAAAGAAAAATATGCAGGCCTTCCGGCTCATACATCTGCTCATCTGTATGGGCTTTATTCTTACAGGGCTCTCTTCGTTTTTATTTATCAACGGCATGCTCAATGGGGCTGTATGGATGCAACTGGTCGGCCTTGGTTTGTACATGGCCTACATTCCTTTCAATTGTATTTTTTTCGAACGCATGATCGCCACCTTCAAACTAAATGGCAACGCCGGATTTTTAATGTACCTGGCCGATGCATTTGGTTACGCAGGCACGATGTTGGTGATGCTTGTAAAAGAACTGCTCACCGTAGAAGCTAACTGGTCGGCATTCTATGCAAGAGCTGCTTTGTTCTGTGCCATTGCAGGTGTTTCGGGTGTTTTATTTTCACTGGCCTATTTTAACCGTAAATATTTTTTAGCAAAGACAGTCTACTATGGATAACCGTAAGGCTATTGTAATCGGCGCAGGCATTGTAGGTTTGGCAACAGCAAAAGCAATGGCACAAAAAGGATTTGCAGTAAAGCTGTTTGAACGCAACAGTTTTGCTACAGGTGCTTCTGTACGCAATTTCGGAATGGTATGGCCCATTGGTCAGCCCCATGGTGAATTGTATGAGCGTGCTTTACGCAGCAGAAGTATCTGGAAAGAAATGGCAGATGCAGGTGCGTTCTGGAGCGATCCGGTGGGGAGTTTACATGTGGCACATGATCCGTTGGAGTGGACGGTGTTGCAGGAACTGTATGAAAAAATGAAAGCCGATCGTCCGGTACAATTGTTAAATGCGGCTGAAGTGTTGCAACGTTCGGAAGCGGTGGTGAGCAATAACCTGTTCGGCGGTTTATACAGTGCCGATGAATTGATTGTTGATCCGAGAGAAGCGATCGCATCCTTGCCCGGCTATCTTGAAGCTGTATACAAGGTGGAGTTTTACTGGAACAAATGTGTGAGTTATATCGCTGATAACACAGTATATATTGGCAATGAAGAAGAGCACGAAGCAGATCTTGTTTTTATTTGCAGTGGTGCCGACTTCGAAACCTTATATCCCGAAGCATTTACAAATTACCCGGTTACAAAATGTAAGTTACAGATGATGCGGCTGGCAGCGCAACCGGACAACTGGCGTATGGGCGCTGCACTATGCGGTGGTTTATCACTCATTCATTACAAGAGTTTTAAAGTAGCAGAATCCCTGCCCTTGTTAAAAGCAAAATATGCAACAGAAATGGAAGCGTACATCGACTGGGGCATTCATGTAATGGCAGCACAAAACCAAATGGGTGAGTTAACCATTGGCGATTCGCATGAGTATGGAACCACGCAGGATCCGTTTGATAAAGACTTCATCAACCAACTCATTAAAAACTATCTCCACAAATTCGTATCCTTCAAAGACGATACAGTTGTACAAACCTGGAACGGTGTTTATGCAAAACTCACCAATGGCGATACCGAATTGTTTTTTTCACCTGAACCGGGTGTATATGTATTGAATGGGTTAGGTGGCGCAGGTATGACGTTGAGCTTTGGTTTGGCTGAAGAAGTGGCGGCGGCTATTTAGCGCTTGTGTTTAACAAAAAACAGAACGCTGTTCTTCATCAACATAGTTTGACCTGAATGTTTCATGTAAATGTGAACGCAACATGTCTTAAAAATAATACCGAATAGGCTTTAGTTGAAAAAAAGAGTTTAAACGTGTAAGCATTTTTGTAATGCGTGCAAATGAAACATCTGTCTGAATATTCTATGATGAAAAGTCCATTTTCCATTCATCACGCTTAATATTCCAATAACCTTCAGATAACAATGCGGAAACATTGAGCATTCATCTTGCGCCCTCAAGCATAACAAAGTTGTGATCCATTTTTATTTTACTCTCTAACCAAAACTTACAAGATGAAGCTTTCTTTTTGTGTACGCCTATGTTTCTTTTTTTTACTTCTTGCATTTCACGGTATTATACAAGCGCAACAACAGGGCTCAACTGTGGTTGTATCCGGTATTGTAAAAGATGCCGAAACAAACAACGGACTTGCAGGCGTTACTGTTGCAGTGGCTGGTAAAAAATCCTTATTTGTTACAAAGGAAGACGGTAGCTACACCGTTGCTGTTCCTAAAGGAACAACCATTGTTTTTTCCGCAGTATCGTACGAAGAGCAGCGTATTGTTGTGAGCGACAATCAACACATACGTAATGTACTGTTAAAGCCCGCAGCAAAAGAACTCGAAGGCGTCGTTGTAACTGCACTGGGTATTACACGTAAACAAATGGCATTGGGATATGCCGCAACAACCATCGATAACGAACAGTTGACCGATGCAAAATCTGCCAACTGGATTGATGCATTGTCGGGCAAGGTTGCAGGCTTAAACATGGTTCGTTCAGGCAGTGGGCCAACTGGAACAAATAAAATTATTCTTCGTGGCGAAAACAATCTTACAGGTGATAACGAAGCATTAATTGTTGTAGATGGTGTTGTCATCAATCAAGGTAGCGGTCGACGCAGCTCCATTGCAGGTGAGGTAGTATATGGTACCGGTAGTGATAATATGCCTGCTGATTACGGAAGTAGTTTGAATGATTTGAATCCGGAAGATATTGAATCGGTAACGGTGTTAAAAGGTCCGGGTGCTGCTGCATTATACGGTCAGCGTGGTGCAAACGGTGCAGTAATTATTACAACAAAATCGGGTAGTTCCAAACGGAAAGGGTTGGGTGTAACCTTCAGCTCCAATGTTTCAATGGAGCAGGTGAACCGCTGGCCCGAATTGCAATACGAATATGGACAAGGTCTTGCAGGTGCTGCTTATTATTCCTATGGTGCATCTGCCGATGGTGCAAGTACAAGTGGTACAAGTTCAGCTTATGGTCCACGGTTTAATGGTCAGCAGTTTTTTCAGTTCGATCCTGTTACACAGGCACAGGGCACACAACGTACAGAATGGAGACCATATAAAAATGGCGTTAACAGTTATTTCAATACCGGTAAAACAATCACGAATTCCATAAGTGTAGATGGTGGTACCGATAAAACAACAGCACGTTTTTCGATGACGAATGTGTTGAACGACTGGATAACTCCTAATACAGGATATAAACGTAATACAGTTGCATTATCGGTTAACTCAAAAGTGAATGATAAACTCCAGATCAGTTCAAAAGTAAACTATACCAATAAGTGGAGCGATAATTTACCCGGTGCTGGTTATGGCAATCAATCCATCATGTACTGGTATATTTTCTGGCAGCCAAGTGCAGACCCCAACTGGTTAAAAAATTATTGGGTGAACGGACAGGAGAATAAACGCATCATGTTTCCTTTCAGCAGTTTTCCCGAAAATCCATATGCGATTGCGTATGAATTTCTCAACAGTTCTAACCGTCATGGTATAACCGGTAATATACAGGCAAACTATACGCTTACAAAAGAATTAAGTCTGCAGGTTCGTACTTCGGTAGATCAATCGTACGAAGAGCGTGCACAGAAACGTCCTTACGATGCAGGTTCAAAATTGGTGAAAGGAAGTTTGCGTACACAAAACATTTTCTCCAGCGAAATCAGTGCAGATTTTTTACTCAAGTACAATCAGAAAATCGGTACACATATCGATCTGTCTGCAATGGCCGGAGGAAGTTTGTTACGTAATAAATACAAGCGTGATGAAACACGTGCGGATTCATTGATTTATCCGGGTTTGTATTCATTTGCAAATGCTGCAGGTCCATTGGTGAGCATGCCTTATGGAAGCCGTTACGGAATCAATAGCTTTTACGGCTTACTTACGGCATCGTACGATAAATTTTTATTCCTCGATTTAACGGCACGCCAGGACTGGAACAGCGTATTGGCAACACCCGAACGTACAACCAATGCAGGATTCTTTTATCCATCTGCCAACATGAGTTTCATTTTGTCGAACGTAACAAGGTTGCCAAAATATATCAACTATGCAAAACTCCGTTTCTCTGCATCGAGTGTGGGTAGCGGTGGAACCAATCCCTATTTAACGGCTTACAATTATGAATCGGCCGGCAGTTTATTTGCAGGTGGCTTACAAACACCGGGATTACTGGCCAACCCCAATCTTCGTCCCTTGCGTACAACATCATACGAAGCAGGTGCAGAACTGAAAATGTTGAAGAACAGGTTAAGTCTTGATGTGGCGGTGTATACAGGTAGTACAAAAGATCAGCATTTACGCAGAATACTCGATCGTTCATCAGGCTTTACACAAGTACTCATCAATGCAGGTCGTGTAAACAACAGCGGTGTGGAAGTTGCATTGAATGGCTCGCCGGTAAAATCGAAAAAAGGATTTAACTGGAATGTGGGAGTTGTGTTCTCAACCAACAGAAACCAGATAAAAGAATTACTCGACAGCTCAGTGGTGTTACAAACAGGACCTGTTGGAGGCGGACAAATTGTGGCAAAAGTGGGCGGCAGCATGGGCGACTTATATGGCCGTGGTTATGTACGTTCTCCCGAAGGACAAGTGGTCTATGATACATTAACCGGTAATGCACTCATTTCGCAGGATGTGGTTTATCTCGGCAACACGATACCGAAATACAAATTCGGTATTACCAATGAGTTTACATTCAAACAATTCCGTTTAAGCTTTTTGTTTGATGCACAACTGGGCGGTGTAGCACATTCGCTGATGCATTACAAACTGGCTGAGCAGGGTAAAACAAAAAATACATTACCCGGTCGTTACAACGGCATCATCGGTAATGGAGTGGTGATGACGGCTGACGGTAAGTACAGAACCAATGATGTAATTGCTACGAATATTGATGAATATTATCGATCACATTACGGTATTGATAATGCAGAAGGCAGCACCTTCAGCACCGACTTTTTCAAGTTCCGTGAAATGCGGTTCGATTATACACTGCATACCAAACTGGTACAGAAATTAAAACTGCAGAAAGCAACTGTGGGGATATATGGTCGTGATCTGTTTATCTGGTCGCCATGGCCCATGTTCGATCCTGAGTTTGGTACGCTCAGTGGAACAGACATTGTAAGAGGGTTTGAAACAGGTCAGTTTCCATCAACACGTACAATGGGCGTTAACCTCGTAGTTGCATTTTAAAATTTTAAAGACGATTAAATATGAAGAGCAATAAATGGATGGTGCTTTTACTTACATGCAGTGTAGCACTGGCATCGTGCACCAAAGGATTTCAGGATTTAAATACCGATAACAACAATATCGCTTTTGCATTACCGCAGCAATTGCTGGCACCTGCACTTACAGGCACATTAAATTATAACATGATCCGTAACCGCAATTTCAATAACGAGTTGATGCAGGTTACCGTAAACATGAGTGATGCAGAAGGGCAGGTATTCCGTTACGATTTCCGTTCTACCTGGGCCGACTATTTGTATAACGGTTTGTATACAGAGTTAACCAACTTCAAAGACATTTACCGGATGGCCAGCGATACTGCATCCAGTAACTACAATAAATCATACATGGGCATTTCGCTTATCTGTCAATCGTGGATTTATTCCATTCTTACAGACACCTATGGCGATATTCCATATTCGCAATCGAACCAGGCAAAAGATTCATTACGGTACGAACCGAAGTTTGACAAACAGCGGGATATTTACCTGGATATATTTCAAAAACTGGAAGCTGCGAATACGTTGCTTTCAAGTAACACAGCAATTGTTGCAGCAAGTGATCCGGTGTATTATGGCAACGTAGCACGCTGGCGCAAATTTGGCAACTCGTTGTACTTGCGTTTGCTGTTGCGTGTATCAGGCAAAGCCGAAGTATCGGCAGAAGTAATTGCCAAAATCAAAGAAATTGCCGAAACAAATACAGCAGCATATCCCATCATCGCCGGTAATGATGAGTCGGCTATTTTACGCTGGACAGGTATTGCACCTTACACATCTCCACTCGTTGCTGTACGGGAACAGGATTTTCGTCAGCCCGGTTTAGCAACGTTCTTTATTCAAAATTTAGTAGACTGGAACGATCCACGGATTGATATTCCCACCTATGGTAATGCGGGCTTTAACCGTTGGGGTATTGCGCCTTACTCAGGTGCTTATCTCGGTATTAACAGTGGTTATGCACCAGGCGAAAATCCGGTAAAGAAATCATACTTCTATTCAATGACATCAGCTGTTTCGCTGCAAACTGAACCGTTGGCAGGTATGATGATGAATTATGCGGAGTTGCAGTTTATCCTTGCCGAAGCGGCTGCCAAAGGATGGATCAGCGGTTCTGCAGAAAATTATTACAACAGTGCTGTATTAAACAGTATTACACTTTGGTTACCGTTATGGCCAACAATCATCAATTCGCAAACCGGATTACCAAACGATGTAAAAAAATTTGTTGTTGCTGCCGATATTCAATGGGATAACAACGCATCGTTGGAAGATAAAATGGAGCGTATTCACCTGCAGAAATATTATGCACTGTTTCTTGCCGATATGCAGCAGTGGTTTGAGTATCGCCGCACCGGTCACCCGGTTTTACCGAAAGGTGCTGGTTTGCGAAACGGTGGCGAAATGCCGGCACGTATGACGTATCCTGTGTACGTACAATCATCAAATCCTACCAATTACAAAGCAGCTATTGCCGAACAGGGTGCTGATTTGATTTCAACAAAAGTATGGTGGCAAAAACCATAAGCAAACCTGAAACATATTCTAAAAACATCATTATGAAACAAACAATTCTATTCTCCATCATACTGTTTGCACTTGCAGGATTAGTGGGTTGTGCAAAAGAAAAAACCTATCCCGGTGCACGCATCAGTCCATACATTGCTTTATTCGACATCAGAGATTTATTCAAAGGTTCGGATGTAACACTTACAAAGGAGCGGATGTATGGCTCAACTAAAATTACCGGTGTGGTAGTTTCGGATCATACAGAAGGAAATATGCCCGAAGGTTTACTGGTATTGCAGGATCGCAGACGTTTATCGGAATTGCGTGGTATTTCCATTGCATTGGGAAATGCAGCTGCAAACTTTGTTCCCGGCGACTCAATCATTGTTGATGTTGAAGGCGGCATTTTAAAACGTGTAAATGGCATTTTACAAATAACGGGTGTAAAAGAAACAGCTGTTACAAAAGTGGCAGCAGGTAAAGTGATTACAGTAAACAGAGTACCATCTAATCTTGTCATTGCAAATCCTGATAAATACGAGAGCACCTTGATTGTTGTGGTGAAGGGTGGATTTAATCCGGCACCTGCACCAACAGATGTGCTAAGTGGCGACAAGTTGCTGAACGATGGCTTTGGTGAATTGAAATTACACACCAATGCAACGGCCGCATTTGCCAACAATTCGGTTCCCTTTCTGGCAAACTTTTACGGTATTGTCTTTAATCAGCAAACAGCAGATAAAATATTAGTACCGCAATTGCATTTGCGTAAAGCAAGTGATGTGGTGGTATTAAGTTCAACCATTAATGTAGCACCGGTCTTAATTACAGGTTTCATCAGCGATGTGGCGGGTGCCGATGGTAATTACGAGTACATGCAGTTTATGGCCACACGTGATATTGATTTTGCAGCAACACCATTCTCTGTGGTGGTTACCAACAATGCCAATGCATCTACACCAACAGGCTATCCTGCAAACGGATGGGCTACCGGCAGTATGCGTACATACAAAATCAATCTTACATCCGGTACTGCAGCAAAAGGAACTTTCTTTTATGTGGGAGGTGCCAATAAACTCATTAATGGAGCTTCATCAACCAACATCAGCAATGCAAACTGGATACGTGCATTTGACTATACAACCATTAATGGCGATGGATTTGGTACAAAAACAGGTGGCTTGTTTGCCAACAGCGGTAACGCATCCGGACTGGCAGTATTTGCAGGCACAACTGTTACTGCTGCATCTGTACCGGTGGATGTATTGTTTGTTGCAACAGGTGGAAGTTTATATACACCCACGCCAACACCACAAGGTTACCGTATTGCCAACACCGATTGGTACGATATTAAAAATCCGATAACGTTGGAAGATCAGCCATTTTACCGCAGCGGTTCAAATACACTGAATATGGCTTATACAACTGCAGATCGTGGTTTCTTCTATAAAATGGGAGGAGAGTACAATGTTGCATTGGGCCGTTGGATGAAAGCGAGAACACAGAACAATGTCTTGCTTACCAAGACATCCACACTTAGTGAAATTGAAGGCGAGGGTGCAACAAAGCTGCAATAACAGTACTTAATTCAGTAATAAAAGGCGTAATGAAAAGAAAGGATTTTTTTAAACTTTTTGGTTTTGCAGCAACTGGTCTGGCTTTACCAACAGTAACAGCAAATGCAACGGAGAAAGAAAACAGATCACCTGTTTCGAGGAAGAGCGTATCTGTTACAGGAAACGTTCATGCAAATGGAAAAGGGATAGCAGCTGTAGCTGTAACCGACGGAACAAGCATTGTGCTTACCGATAAAAATGGAAACTATACACTGGAGGCTGCAGCAGGAGCAGAGTTTGTATACATTTCGTTGCCGGCAGGATATGCATTTCCACACGAAAAGAAGATGGCAAAGTTTTACAAAACGATCGATACAAAAACTGAAAACTTTGTTGCAGACTTTGCACTGGAAAAATTAACAATGGATGATTCAAAACATTGCTTTGTTGTTTGGGCCGATACGCAAATGATTTCTGATAAAGACGTGGAACTGCTCAAAACACAGTCGGTTCCCGATCTGCAGCAACTCGTTGCAACTTACCCAACAGGAACACTGTTTCATGGAATCGGTTGCGGCGATTTGGTGTGGGATAAATTTGAATTGTTCAAAGGTTACAAAGAAGCAATTGCTGCAACCGGCGTTACCTTCTTCAATGTAATCGGCAATCATGATATGGATATTAAAACCGCTCGTACCGATGAGTGGAGTGCAGAAACATTTAAAAAAGAATTCGGGCCAACGTACTATTCGTTCAATCGTGGAAAGATTCATTATGTGGTACTGGATGATGTGTTCTTTATCGGCACTGCAAAAAAATACATTGGCTACATCACCGAAAACCAGTTGGCTTGGTTGGAAGAAGATTTGAAAAATGTACAACCTGGTTCAACGCTGGTGGTAAGTCTGCATATACCTACCGATACAGGTGCAGCAAAACGGGCAAAGAAAGAAGCAGAGTTAGGATCGAATGTGGCCAACCGTGAACAGTTGTATAAAATACTTCGGCCATACAAAGTGCATTTCATGTCGGGCCATACCCATTTCAACGATACATGGGAAAAAGAAAACATGATGGAACATAACCATGGCACTGTGTGCGGTGCATGGTGGACGGGGCCTGTATGTGGCGATGGTACACCAAGCGGTTACGGTGTATACGAAGTAGATGGTAATGAACTCAAATGGTATTACAAATCAACCGGTCTGCCAAAAGAACACCAGCTTACTGTTTTTGAAAAGGGCCGATCGAAAGATTACCCGGATGAAATAATTGCAAACGTATGGAACTGGGATAGTAAATGGAAAGTTGAGTGGTTTGAAGATGGTGCACCGAAAGGGGCAATGGAACAACGTGTGGCACTCGATCCTTTAGCAGTAGAATTGTACAGCGGTCCTGAGCTGCCGAAGAAACACAAATTTGTGGAGCCAACACTGGCCGATCATATCTTCTTTGCAAAACCATCGGCAGGTGCAAAAGAAATTGAAGTAAAAGTGACCGATCGTTTTGGCAAAGTGTACAGTGTAAAAAAGAAACTAGCATAGCCCGCAATTGAAAACAATGAAAAGCCGGTTGCTTTGCAGCCGGCTTTCTTTTTTATTTCGAAAGCAGAAAATTTCTCCACCAGTAACCGCTGTCTTTAATGGTACGAAGTTGCGTCTTGAAATCAACATGGATCAAACCAAATCGTGCATTGAATCCTTCGCTCCATTCAAAGTTGTCTGTTAAGGTCCAGGCAAAATAACCTTTTACGTTTACGCCTTCCTGTTTTGCTTTGTGCATGGCACTGAGGTATTGTTCAAAATACGCAATACGTGCTGCATCGTTTACAGCACCATTCTTCAACACATCTTTAAAGCAGGCGCCGTTTTCTGTTACAAGAATCGATTTTACACTGCCGTAATTCCAGTAACGTTTCAACATGCGGTAAAACGAATCAGGATTAATTTCCCAACCCAAAGCCGTATGTGGTGCTTTTCTTGTTGTTGCTTTTACTTCTGCTGCTTGTAGGTAAGGGACGAGTGCATTGTGTTTCACCGTTACTGAAAAATAATTCTGCACACCAATAAAATCAAAGTCAAACTGCATACGGTCGGTATAACGCCAGGCTTTTGTATGCATGTGCAGTTTATCCATCAACGGAAAATCATCATGCGGATAGTTCCGTCCCAATGTTGGTTCAATAAACAAACGGTTTAATAAAATGTCCAGCCGCCTGGCAGCTTCTGCATCTTCTTTTTTATTGCTGAAGGGGAGTACTTCACTGCAGGAGAAACTGCTGCCGATTACTGCGTTACGAACATGCTTACGTACAATACGTCCGCCTTCGGCCTGTGCAAGAACCGCATTATGGATAGCAGGAAAAAAGTTTTCTAAACCGGTTTTCCCCGGTGCATGTTTACCCAGCATGTAACCAAGCGACGTAAAGCCCATCGGTTCGTTTAAAACAATCCAGTGTTTCACCTCGCTGCCAAATTCTTCTGCTAAAAAAATTGCATAACGGCTAAACCACTTTTGCATGTGTACGCTGGTCCAGCCACCTTCCTTTTCCAATGCATGCGGCAGATCCCAATGATAGATTGTTGCAAACGGTACTAAGCCCAGCAGTAAACATTCATCAATCAGCTTGTGATAAAAAGCGACGCCTTCTTTGTTTACTTTACCAATACCATCGGGGAAAAGACGGCTCCATGAAAACGAAAAACGAAACACGTTAAAGCCGAGAGCTTTTACCAGCAGCAGATCATCTTTATACCGGTGGTAGAAATCGCAATTGTCGGTGGGTCTTGCTCCACCTTTTATTTTGCCTTGCCTGCGTGCAAACACATCCCAGATCGAAGGGCCACGGCCATCAATATTCCAGGCGCCTTCGTTTTGTGCCGCAGCAATGGCCACACCCCACAAAAAATCCTTGCCAAAAGAAAATGCTTGCTGACTCAAAAAATCTTTTGACGAAGTTGCTGCATTTATACAATTGCCATATTATCAAATTGATATTTCTGATAAGTAAGATGGTCATAAAATGCAAGGAATGCATGTTCAAAAAATGGGTTGAGTTATTGGTCGAAAATTCATTGGTGAGAAATCATTTCAGCAACCTTATTTGAAAAAGCCCTTTAATGAATCAGCTTGTTGCATGCTGTCTTTTTTCTCAGCATTTATTTTTTTCAGTACCATCCCCACCACCCCACGGTACCGTTCCCGGCTCCGTTCTGTTGGCGGCACCAGTTGACGGTACACAACAGCTGCAATCTTTGCCGCATCCCCCATCTTTTTTGCATAATACCTCGTTGCTGCAAACGAAGGGTCCTTCTTCACCCGCTCGGCAGACAACGAACTTTTTGCTCTTGCATAATACACACCATCCAGGCAGTAAAAACAAACACCGCAAATCGTTCCGGTAATTTTCAGTACACCCATTTGTTGAGCCATACAACCAAAATAAAAAACCTCCCGACAATGTAAAAATCAAACGGCCGATTCTGCCGTTTTTGACCATTTTTGCCGCTTTTGAGCAAGTATAGCATCGTTCATTGCAGTATAAATGCCTTCTTTACCGCTGCTGCTTTGCAGAAAGTCAAGAATAAAATCCTGTCAATCTTCTTCTGTGCCTTCCGTGTAATCTGTGAGAACCCTTCGTACTCCCGGGGTCTCACACAGTGGACCCCGGGAACTTCCATAAGTAAATGCTTGTTCCCTTTTTTCTGTACCCTCCTTGTAATCTGTGAGAACCCTTTCTGATGCTAACAGGATTAAGCCACGATAAAGCCACTTTACGCCCGGGTAAAAGCGCTCAAAACCCCTTCTCTGCACAAACAGACGATCAATAACGCATGTACTTGCAGCATAAACAATCTCCTTGTTCTCCGTGCCTCCGTGGCAGCCCTTTTGATGCTTTGTGTCTTTGCACCTTGGCGGTAAAAAACAAAACCCCATCATCGCTGACGGGGTTCATTATAATAAGCAAGTAGTTCTCTTATTTTCTGCTCATCACTTTTTCAGCAGCAGCAACAATATCTGCTACATCCAAACCGTACTTCTTCAACAGCTCAACCGGTTTGCCGCTTTCGCCAAACGTATCTTTTGTACCAACCATCTCAATCGGAACGGGGAAGTGTTTTGCTGCAACCTGCGCAATGCTGTCACCTAAACCACCAATGATGTTATGCTCTTCGGCAGTAACTGCACATTTGGTTTTTTTGATGGAAGCTAATACCGCTTCTTCATCCAATGGTTTAATGGTGTGAATGTTAATTACTTCAACCGAAATGCCTTTTTCCTGTAATTGCAAACCCGCCTGGATGGCATACCATACCATGTGGCCACAAGCGAAAATGCTTACATCGGTACCATCACTAAACTTTTGTGCTTTACCAATTACAAATTCATCTTCAGGTTTAGTAAAGATGGGCCATACGGGCCTTCCGAAACGCAGATACAACGGTCCTTGGAATTCGGCCGCAGCCATCGTTGCCTGTTTGGTTTGATTGTAATCGCAGGGAACGATCACCGTCATACCCGGTAACATCTTCATCATACCAATATCTTCCAGGATCTGGTGGGTGGCACCATCTTCGCCCAATGTTAAACCGGCATGCGATGCACAGATCTTTACATTTTTATCGCTGTAAGCAACACTCTGACGGATTTGATCGTATACACGGCCTGTACTGAAGTTGGCAAACGTTGTAGTGAACGGAATTTTACCGCCAATGGTTAAACCGGCAGCAATACCAATCATATTCGCTTCAGCAATACCTACCTGCACAAAACGCTCAGGAAATTCTTTAATAAATGCCTGAAGTTTTAATGAGCCGGCTAAGTCGGCAGTTAATGCGACTACATGTTCGTTTTTGCGGGCTGCTTCTAAAATACCATCGCCAAAACCGCTACGGGTATCTTTATTGCCGCTTACTTGGATATCCTGTAATGCCATTTGCAGAAGTTTAAAAAAAGATTTGTTATGTTTTTTCGATGAAGGCCAAGCAGGATTTTGCCTGAATTTCGCTGCAAAGAAAAGGGAAAGTTTTGAGTTTACCCCCACAAGAATTGACGGTGAAATCAATTCTTCGCACACGGACAATTATTACTGAAACAGAAGCGATGAAAATAAAAAATCGCTGAACGAACGGTTGTCGGTCAGCGACTTTATTGTTGCAACTTGCTGCAACGATGACAGTTAGTTTAAGATGCTGTTCTGACTGCTGTGCAGGCTCTCGTCCTGCTTTACACTCAGCTCCCATTTCCAGGCGGTATCCATCATATCTTCCAGGCTGTATTGGGGTTCCCAGCCCAGCTTGGTTCTTGCTTTATCGTTGTTGGCGTAGGTAGCAATTACATCGCCCACACGGCGTGGGCCAATTTTGTAATTGAGCTTTTGTCCGCTTACTTTTTCAAACGTGGTAATGGCTTCCAAAACAGTTACACCGTTACCGGTACCCAGGTTAAAGACCTCGCATCGGCTGCTGTTCTTACCATCTAACAGGTAATTGATCGCAAGGGTATGTGCATGCGCCAGGTCGCTTACATGAATAAAGTCACGCACACAGGAACCATCTCTTGTATCATAATCATTCCCAAACACAGTCATTTGCGGCAGTTTGCCAATGGCTGTTTGTGTAATGGCCGGCACTAAGTTCTGCGGCTTACCCAACGGCAGTTCGCCAATGAGAATGCTCGGATGTGCACCAACCGGGTTAAAGTAGCGTAACAGGATTGCATTAGTGGAAAAACTTTTCACCGTTTCGCTTACAATTTGCTCGCCCATTTGCTTGGTATAGCCATACGGACTTTCAGCCGGCTTGGGCGGTGTTTCTTCTGTTACAGGAACTTTATCGGGGTTGCCGTATACGGTGCAACTGGATGAGAAGACAAAATGCGGAATCTGGAACTCCTGTACACACTTCAACAGGTTCATGAGCGACACCAGGTTGTTTTCAAAATACATTAATGGCTTTTCTACACTTTCGCCCACAGCTTTGTAAGCAGCAAAGTGAATAACACCATCAATGTCGGGGTTCTCCTGCAAAACGGCATAGGTTTCATCGTAATTGCAGAGATCAACTTTGTAGTTCTTGATCTTTTTGCCGAGAATTTTTTCTGCACCTTCCAGTAAACGAAGACTTGAGCGGGAGTTGTTATCTACGCAAACCACATCATAGCCGTTTTCAACCAGGTCAACAATCGTGTGGGCGCCGATATAACCGCAACCACCTGTAACAAGTATTTTTTTCATGTGTAAAATGCGTTCTTTTATTCTTTAATCAGGTTCATGATGTATTGACCGTAACCGCTTTTAAGCAAGGGTTGCGCCAATGCTTTTAACTGTTCGGTTGTAATAAAGCCTTTGCGCCACGCAATTTCTTCAATACAGGCAATTTTAATACCCTGGCGTTGTTCAATCACCTGCACAAACTGCGATGCCTGCATCAGCGAATCGAATGTGCCGGTATCTAACCAGGCTGTACCACGGTCGAGGATGGATACTTTTAATTTACCTCTGCGTAAGTACTCTTTGTTTACATCAGTAATTTCATATTCACCACGTGGACTTGGCTTTAATTCCTTTGCAATCTTCACCACTTCATTATCGTAAAAGTATAAGCCGGGCACAGCATAATTGCTTTTCGGATGCTCGGGCTTTTCTTCAATGCTCAATGCCGTAAAGTGTTCATCAAATTCAACTACACCATACCGTTCGGGATCGCTTACATGATAAGCGTAGATGATACCACCATCGGGCTGCGTGTTGTTGGCAAGCAGCTTACCTAAGCCTGCACCGTAGAAAATATTATCGCCCAGTACCAACGCCACATCATCGTTACCAATAAATTCTTCGCCAATAACAAATGCCTGTGCCAGTCCGTTTGGTACTGCCTGCTCTGCATAGGTAAAACTAATACCTAAATTCTTTCCATCGCCGAGCAATCGTTTGAAATTGGGTAAATCCTGTGGTGTGGAGATAATAAGAATTTCACGGATACCCGCCATCATCAATACAGAAAGCGGATAATAAATCATGGGTTTATCATAGATCGGCATAATCTGTTTGCTGATGGCAAACGTAATCGGGTGTAATCTTGTACCGGAACCGCCGGCCAATATAATTCCTTTCATAAAGTTCTTTGTTGAGTCGCAAAGATGCAACTACCTGTCAGAAATAAAAAATCCAACCTTAGGGGTTGGATTCTTCATAGCTAACGCCGGTATGTTTAAATAAATAATGATACAATAAGGTAAGAGAGTGCCGCTAACAACGCACTAACAGGAATGGTTAAGATCCATGCCCAAAGCAGGTTAACGGTTACGCCCCAACGCACTGCACTTAAACGTTTGGTAGCACCTACACCCATAATACTACCTGTAATAGTATGGGTGGTAGAAACCGGGATACCCATTTGCCCTGTAAAGAACAATGTAAAGGCGCCGGCAGTTTCAGCAGCTACTCCTTCAAGTGGTGTTACCTTGGTAATTTTTGTCCCCATGGTTTTTACAATCTTCCAGCCACCGCTCATGGTACCAATACCAATAGCGAGGTAACACGCTACCGGAACCCAATGCGGCAGATCGGAAAAGTTTTGAATACTGCCGCTGGCAATTAATGCGGCGCCGATAATACCCATTACTTTCTGTGCATCGTTACCACCATGACCAATACTGAAGGCTGCTGAACTGAAGAGCTGCAGCTTCTTAAACATATTGGCTACTTTATAAGCGGTAGGTGTGCGGATTTTTTCTACATATAAATACACCAAACAAAAGAAGATGGAAGTAAAGATGATGCCCCAAACAATACTGCTGTTATCGGCTTTGTCAATATCTTTTGCCAATGCTTTTTCAATATTGAAACCTTCCATTTTGCCTTTTACTTTTTCTTTGTTGGCATCTTTAATGGGGTAGATCGCACTCATCATAGCAATGGCACTGTCTGCACTGATTTCTTTACTGCAAAATTTCTTCAGCGGATCTTTATATAGTTCTGTTTTTTCTTTTGCGATGTCGTATTCTTTCTTGATTTCCGGTTCAGAAGTAGAACGGGCTTCCATAATCAGAAAGTCGTTGGCATTGCGTACATCATCCTTCAGTTTGCTGGCTTCAATTTCTTTTAACCAGCCCGAGTCGGCAGCTGTTTTGGCAATACCGGCTGCACCCAGCTCATCAAAATTGTGCACCAGTGCATTAATCTTGTTATAGTTGGGCAATGCTTTATCCAGTTTGCTTTTTGCTGTTTCGTAAAACGCAATCGCTGCTGAATCGTTTGGATTGGCCATCAGTTTGGCTTCACCTGTTTTTACTTCTTTCTTGTATTTATCAATTTTTAAAAACTTCTGCAGATTTGAATCCATTTTATTGGTTTCAAAACGATCGAACAGCAATACAGTGAGGAAAGTAACAAATGCAATAATGCCAATACGTAACCAGAGATTACGCATAATGGTAATAATGGTAATAAAAATGGAGATGGCCATACCAATCAGCGGTGCAAGAAAGATGAACAACACCGTATCAAGAATAACATCGGCTTCCACTACTTTGCCCCAGCCAATACCCCAGCCTTTGGTAACAATGGCATGTGTAATAGCCGAACCGGCCATACCACCAATTAAGGTATGCGAGGAAGAAGAAGGAATACCATACCACCAGGTAAGCAGGTTCCAGAAAATAGCGGCAATTAAGCCGGCCAGAATAACCGGCAGCGTAATAAATTCTTTAATAACCGTTTTGCTTACAGTGTTTGCTACAGCATGATCTTTAAAAATAAAGTAGGCAATGGCATTAAAGAAGGCGGCCCATAAAACAGCCTGGAAAGGCGTAAGTACCTTGGTAGATACAACAGTGGCAATAGAGTTGGCGGCATCGTGAAAACCATTAATGTAATCGAAGATGAGTGCCAGCGCTATAATTACAATGAGAAGAGTCATAAAAGTAATTTGAAAATAAAATGAATTTGAGCATTTGAAAATGTGAAAGCGCCTGCGGCTTTGAATTTTCAAAGTGGAACATTAACCAATTTTCAAATTTGATTATGCGTATTTAACAATGATGCTTTCAATTACGTTTGCTGCATCTTCACATTTATCAGTAGCAATTTCCATTACCTGATAAATTTCTCTTTTCTTAATTACTTCTTTTGCATCGGCTTCTGTTGCAAATAAACGCTCAATGCTCATATCAAATACATCATCGGCCTGGTTTTCGATGCTGTTTACACGAACCAATGCATCCGTAATCTGGCGCATGTTCTTCATGTCTTTCAATTCGAAAATAGCGGTCTTAATACTTTCAGAGCCTTGTGCAATTAAATCGGCAAACTTGCTGAAGCTTTCGTGCATCGGATCTACACGGTAGAAGTTGATTTTTTTAGCAGAAGCAAAAATGTAATCGGCTACATCATCCATTGCATTCGCCAGGTAGTGAATGTCTTCACGGTCGAACGGCGTAATAAAGTTGCGGCTTAATTCGGTGAAGATTTTATGGGTGAGATCATCGTTTTTGTGTTCGAGATCTTCAATTTGTGCAATCAGTTTTTCACGTTCTTCGAACGAAGGTTCTTTAACAACCTTTTTGAGTAAATGCGACATGTCAACAACGGTTGTTGCCACTTCTTCAAACAACTGGTAGAATACACGATCTTTCGGGAGGAAAATTTTCAGGATTGAGTTGATACCTGCCATGGTTATAAAATTTTCGCAAAGGTAGTTTTTTGGCTTGTTGAGGGAGGCTTGCTGGGTTTGTTAATGATTTCTTAACACAGGGGTAACTATTCCTTAACCTGTCAAGCTGCCGGGCTAAATACCTTTGCAGCGCTTAAGGAAATAAATATGATCAAGTCTGTTTACAAGGCTGCGCTGGTCTTGTTATGTACTCTCCCGTTTGCCGCTAAGGCCCAGTTTCTTATGGATATGATTGATACAACCAAGGATGCCGGTAAAGGCATGCTGGGTATCTATAAAAAGTTCGATCATCTGCGGCTTTCGGGCTACCTGCAACCCCAGTTTCAACTTGCTGAAAGTAAAGGCATTAAAACCTTCGACGGCACTGATTTTGCAACCAACGTGAACAACCGTTTTATGTTACGCCGCAGCCGTGTACGTATTGATTATGTACATTTTGGCAAAGAAACCAAACCCGGCGTTCAGATCGTTTTCCAGTTTGATGTGAATGAGCGTGGCTTTACCATCCGGGATGTGTGGGGCCGTGTGTTCGAAAATAAGTTTCAAACTTTTGCCCTGACTACGGGTATGTTTGCCCGTCCGTTTGGTTACGAAGTAAACCTGAGCAGTAGCGACCGTGAAAGCCCCGAACGTGGCCGCATGAGCCAGCTGCTTATGAAAAGTGAGCGTGATTTAGGTGCGATGGTTACGTTTGAACCAAGAAAGAAGGATGCGAAACTCAGGTATCTTAAAATGGATCTTGGTTTCTTTAACGGCCAGGGCATTAATGCAACCGGCGATTTTGATAATTCGAAAGACTTGATTGCACGTGTGGCCCTGAAGCCATATCCCATCGGTAAAAAGCTTTCACTCTCTGCAGGTGTTTCGCATTTAAATGGCGGCCTGCTCGAAAATACCAAATTCAAATACCGGACGGTATCAACAGGAGGTGTGGTAAAAAACCAGGTCGATTCTTCGCTCACCAATATCGGCGATGTATCGCCCCGCAAATACTATGGCGCCGATGTGCAGCTGAAGCTTCGTAACCGCAAAGGGTTTACCGAAATAAGAGGCGAGTACATCATGGGTACACAAACCGGCACCGCCAACTCGTCGGAAACACCTGTTGCGTTACTTACGGGTAATGATGGCTTTCACATCAGAGAATTTAACGGAGCGTATTTTTATTTCCTGCAGCATTTGTTTAACGAACATCATCAGTTATTGGTAAAGTACGATTGGTACGATCCGAATACAAAAGTGAGCGGAAAGTCAATCGGGGCACCGGGTGCAAATCTTTCTGCAGCCAATATTAAATACAACACATTAGGGATCGGCTATATTAATTACCTCACCGAAAACGTAAAGCTGGTCTTATTTTATTCAATGCCTAAAAATGAACAGACAGCTTTAGCCGGTTATACCAACGACCTTAAAGATAATGTGCTTACCTGCCGTTTACAGTTCAGGTTTTAAACCTGCAAACTTTCTATTCAACTGTAGCGGAAAAGAATAAAACAGAAGCGTGTAATCAAGGTTACACGCTTCTGTTTTTTAAAGCTGTTAACATTGGCGTAACATGGGGGTAATGGTTCCTTAACACGCCCTTCACTTTGCGGTAACATTGCCGCAGTTCTTTTGCAGCATCAAATTGATACTATGCAAAGGAACTTCTTAAGACAACTGCTTACATTCTTCACACTCCTGTTTTCCGTACTTACCGCCTCTGCACAAACCTATAAGTTAAATGGCCGTGTGCTGAACCAGAAAAACGAACCTGTAGCAGGCGCTTCAATAACCATTAATGAACTGAGCCGATCAATAGCAGCAGATATTGAAGGCCGTTTTGCCGTTAACCTCGAACAAGGGAAAAAATACACATTGACTGTTACGGCGGTTGGTTACCAAACCAAGATGGTGGATGAAGTGGAAGTAAAGAATGCCATTGAAGAAAATGTAATTACCATTTTACTCAATGTTGCAGCAAAAGAAGGTACAGAAATCGTTATCCGTTCTACTGCACGTCGTGAAAACACTTCAGGTCTTTTAAGTTTTCAACGCAACAACACTTCTTTATCAAGTGGCCTTTCTGCCGATTTCATTCGCCGTACGCCTGATAAAAATACCGGTGAAGTATTAAAGCGTGTAAGCGGTGCATCCATCCAGGATAACAAATTTGTAATTGTACGTGGCTTAAGCGATCGTTACAACCAGGCGCTCATCAATGGTGCTCAGTTACCTTCATCAGAGCCCGATAAAAAAGCATTTTCATTTGATGTAATTCCTTCGCAGCTCATCGATAATATCATCATCAACAAAACTGCAACTCCCGATCTTACCGGTGAGTTTGCAGGTGGATTGGTGCAGATCAATACCAAAGACATTCCAACAAAGAATTCATTAACCTTTGGTGTGGGTTTGGGTTTTAATACACAATCTGCTTTTAAACAATTCATCAGCAACGAACGTGGTTCAACCGGTTATTTAGGTTTTGATGACAGAAGAAGTTTGCCTTCTTCGTATCCTGTTAAATACGGTGTGTATAACACATTGCCTGCTGAACAACGCAGACAAATTGCTGCCGATTTTCGTGATGATGTATGGGCAGAGCAAAATTCTGTAGCCGGTCCTATTCAATCATACAATCTTACCTGGGCAAATGCAGTACGCAGTAAAAAGGGTGCAGCGTTTGGTTCGATCCTCGGACTTACATATCGTAACTCAAAATTATTATACAATGTAAGTAAGGAGTTGTTTGAGCGTGATGGTCGCCAGGCGTTCTTTACATACGAAGATCAACAGAATAAATACAGCACATCTGTGGGTGCCATTGCCAACTTTGCGTGGACGAAGAAGAACCACAAGATTGCTTTGAAGAATCTCTTTAATCAATTGTTTGAAGATAATTACTATCACCGCCAGGGTCCAAACACAGAAAACCTGCAGGAAATTTTTCTTCGCTCATCTGTGTTAAATCAACGTAGCTTACTTTCTTCTCAGTTAGAAGGTACACATACATTCTGGAGAGATTTAAAAGCTACCTGGAATATCAACTATTCGTACAACAGTAAAGAGCAACCCGATTTGCGTGTGTTAACCTATGCCCGCAGCCTCGGTACAACCAATCCTTATGCGGTAAACCTGCGTGGTAACAACACCAACCGTTTCTTTAGCAGCCTTACCGATCAGGCAGCAGGCTATAATGTATCGCTCGCTTACAGCTTTAACATTGGTAAACATAAACAAACCATTAAAGCAGGTGCAAATGCATTGGTTCGCTTCCGTGATTTCCGTGCTACCATACTCGGCTTCAGCGAGCCGGGCGATGCATCGCTTGTTTTTGCTTCGTACGATAAAATATTTGCCCGTGAAAACTTCTTAAAAGGAAATGGGTTTGAAATGACAACTTCGTTGCAGAACCCACAGGATAAATACTTTGGTATTTCTGCACTCAATGCCGGTTACCTGATGTTTGATAACAAGCTTAGTGAAAAATGGCGTTTGGTTTGGGGTACACGTGTAGAAAGTTTTCAGCAGTTCTTAAAATCACAACAGCAGGGTAGCGATAAAGCAGTTGTATTGAATACAGAAAAGATCGACTTCCTGCCATCGGTGAATCTTACATTCAGTCCAAAAAACAGAACAAATATCCGTGTAGCTGCATCACGTACCGTGGCTCGTCCGGAGTTTCGTGAAATTGCACCGTTTACCTTCTTCGATTTTGAAACCATTGCTTCTACTGCAGGTTCACCCGGTTTAAAACGCAGCAGTATTTTAAATGCCGATCTGCGTTACGAGTGGTATCCGCAGGCAGGCGAAGTGGTATCGGCTGCTGCTTTCTACAAACAGTTTACCGATCCGATTGAATTGCGTTTAAACAGTGCGAGTGTTGCAACACGCCGTCAATATCAATTCCAGAATGCAGTAAGTGCAGATCTGTATGGTGCAGAATTTGAATTCCGTAAAAATCTTTCGTTCTTTTCGAAAGCAACTCCCTGGTTAGAACGCTTTTTTGTAACAGGTAATGCTTCCTTTATTTTCTCAGAAGTATTACTGTCAAATACAGATGCATCGGGTAATCCTTTACCGGCAACAAGCCGTCCGTTGCAAGGTCAATCACCTTACCTCGTTAATGCAGGTTTACAGTACGATTCAAAAGAAGGATTCGGTATCTCTTTATTGTATAACAAAATTGGTCAACGTTTAGCCTTGGTTGGTAATGCCGATTTTGGCGACATCTATGAACGTCCTCGTGATCTGTTCGATTTCCAGGTTTCTCAAAAAGTGATGAAGCGCAAGGGTGAAGTACGCTTAACCATCAGCGATATACTTAACCAGCCGATTGCTACCTATGAGAACCGTAACAGTGCAAAAAGTTACCAGCCGGGAACTGATAAAACCTTCAGTTCATATACACCGGGTACAACCTTTACAGTTGCTTTTACCTACGATTTTGATTTAAAAGGAAAATAATTCATCTACAAACAAGTAAATAACAAAACAGAATATGAAACAGCTTCTTTGGTCTTTAGCTGCCGCAGTAACACTCAGCTTTACTGCATGTATAAAAGTAAACATCGACGATTCTACCGTTAACAACGGTTCTTCAACACCTGTAGGAACATCTTTACAGGATAAGTTTATCTCATCAAAAGTAATTACCGGTGTAATTAACGAAAACGTTGAATTGCCAAAAGGTAAGTACACGTTGAAAGGATATGTATACATTAATAACCGTGCACGTTTAACAATTGCAGCCGGTTCTGTAATTGTGAGTGATACTGTAAATAAGGGCGCTTTAATTGTAGAACAGAACAGCCGTTTAATTGCAGAAGGTACTGCAAGTGAACCAATCGTATTTACTTCGGGTAAAGCACCGGGTCAGCGTAAGCCGGGCGATTGGGGTGGGATTGTATTATTAGGTAATGCACCAACCAACCGTACAACAACTCCAATTATTGAAGGTGGTATTAACGCTGTTTACGGCGGAAGTCTTACTGCCGATAACAGCGGTATTTTAAAATACGTACGTATTGAGTTTGCAGGTATTGCTGCCGATCCTAACTCCGAAATTAATGGGTTAACATTGGGCGGTGTTGGTAGTGGTACAGTAATTGAAAACGTACAGGTATCGTACGGTAATGATGATGCGTATGAATTTTTTGGTGGTACGGTGAATTGTAAAAACCTGATTGCATTTGCTACTGCAGATGATGATTTTGATTTTGACTTTGGTTACACCGGCCGTATTCAGTTTGCTGTTTCATTACGTGATCCTTTGTTTGTAGATGGTGGCGATGCAGGTAACGGTATTGAGTGCGATAACGATGGTACCGGTACAACAGCTGGTCCACGTACACGTCCGCAATTGAGTAACTTCACATTTGTTGGTCCAAACAATGCTGCTGGTACATTGGCTAACCACAACTTTACAACACGTTTCCGTCGTTCAACACAATTCTCATTAACTAATTCAATTTTGATTGGTTATCAGAAAGCAGGTTTCCAGTTCGAAAGTGATTCAACAGCTGCAGCTTATATCGATGGTCGTTCACGTTTCCGTCATAACCTGGTGAATGCAGTAGTAGAGCCTTACAAAGTAAGCAGCACTTCTTTGATTAATGCAGCAACAGTACAGGCCAAAGCAGAAGGTGTAGACAGTTGCAAAACCTTCGCTAATCCAAGCGATCTGATGTTGGAAAATCCTTTCAATCTTACAGCACCTAACTTTTTACCAAAAGCAGGTAGCCCTGCTTTAAGTGGCGCCAGCTTCTTTGGATTAACCGGCTTTACAACTACTACTTATGTAGGCGCATTTGGTACTACCAACTGGGCACAAGGCTGGGCAAGCTTTACTCCACAAACAAACGTATACTAAAATATTTTATCTGCCTCTGGCAGATAAAGCAAGGATTTCCTTAAGCAAGTATCCTCTACAGCCTCCTGTTCTCAGGGGGCTTTTTTATACGCTGCTTGCTGCACGCTGATCGCTACCCGCAAAGCAACTGCATATAAAGGTTTGCTGTTTTGGCGACCAGCCTACAGCGATAGGCGTGCTGCTTTCTACTCTGAAATAACAATTCCAACACACCCGCATAACTTTTTGGTAAAACTGCTGTAACAAATTTGCGCAGCATTTAATCGTACACCAACAGCAATCAAGGGTTCATTTTTCTCATGACTTTAACCGGGAACTTCACCGCTCCGATTCTTCAGAGCGGTCTTCTTTTTGTGTAGTTGATTTATTCTTCGCTGTCGCTTCGGCCATCGAGTGTAAAACCAAATGTACTGCCTACATCGAGCCGGCTGCGTACATGCATGGTTTGGCCGTGCGCTTCAATAATATGTTTGCAAATGGAAAGACCAAGGCCACTGCCACCTTCTTTGCGGCTACGTGCTAAATCGGTACGATAGAAACGTTCGAAAATACGGGTGAGGTGCTCTTCGGCAATACCAAATCCATCATCACTTATTTCTGCCAGCACAAGATTGCTGTGTGTTTTGTAAACGCTGAAAACAATGCTGCCGTTTTGCTTGCCGTATTTAATGGCATTGCTTACCAGGTTAATCAGAACCATGCGGATCTTTTCTTTATCTGCATAAACCGTAATGGGCAGTTCGCTGCTTTTTTTAATGGAGCATTTGATATTTTTTTCTGCAGCTTTTAACGAAAGACTATCATACACATCCTGCACCAGTTCCTGTATTACAAAGTTCTGTTTGTATAATTCCTGTTGTCCGCTTTCGAGTTTTGATATTTCATCCAGGTCGTCAACAAGGTTCACCAACCGGTCGATATTGCGTGAAGTATTGAGCAGAAATTTCTTTGCAATATCTTCTTTGTGCATTGCGCCGCTCAGCAATGTATCTACATAGCCCTGTACCGCAAAAATGGGTGTCTTTAATTCGTGACTGAGATTTTGCAGAAACTCTTTGCGGTATTGCTCGTTTTGTTTCAGCACTTCAATCTCTTCCCGTTTTTGTTCGGCCCATGCTTCTACTTCGGCACTCACTTCCTGCAAACTTTTTTCGGGCAACAGCGATTTGTTGTAAAACTCTTCCCGTTTGGTGGCCTTGGTTTGGGAAATGAACTTATAGATGAGTTTAATGTGGCGATAGATAAACCGCTCGGTAAAATAACGGATCAACAGGTAGCTGATGATGAACAGCACGGCAAAGCTTACCAGCGCAATCCACCAGCTGCGGATAAAAAAATAATTGGCTAAGCCAACCAGTAACGAAATGGTAAAGGCTGTAAACGCAGAAAGCTGAACAGGAGTAAGCTGGCGGGAATTGATCATGTTGTTTGTACTTAATTCGGCACAAACAAATGTACAAGCTTAGGTTGTGCCAAGTTCAAATTTATAACCCACACCTTTAACGGTGGTAATACAGTCGATGTTGAGTTTCTGGCGGATTTTGCGGATGTGTACATCGATGGTACGATCGCCCACAATTACATCTGCACCCCAAACCTGGTTTAAAATTTCGTGGCGCAGAAATACACGTCCGGGTTTTGAAGCCAGCAGAGCCAGCAATTCAAACTCTTTCTTCGCCAGAATAATATCCTGCCCGTGGTATTTTACAAGGAACTGTTCTTTATCAATCTGCAGGTCGCCAATTTTAATAATGGCATCATCGCTGCGGAAACTGCGGCGGAACAAGGCATTTACACGGCTGATAAGTACTTTGGGACTGATGGGTTTGCTTACATAATCATCTGCACCTACTTCAAAGCCCTTCAAATGACTGGCTTCATCGTTTAATGCGGTAAGAATAATGATGAGTGTATTGGCGAAATCGGCCTGCGAACGTAAGATCTGGCAAACTTCCATACCCGTTTTACGGGGCATCATTACATCCAGAATAATCAGATCGGGTTGTTGCTGCCTGGCTAACTGAAGTGCTTCATCTCCATCTTTTGCCTTGATGACGGTAAAACCTTCTACGGTAAGGTTGTACTCCAGTATTTCGAGAATATCCGGTTCGTCGTCGGCAATGAGAATTTTTTTTCCTTTGGGCTCCATGACTGTGCTGCAAATTTAGATGGCTCTATCCAAGCAAAGGCTAAGGTAATATTATATAATTGTTAACGTGTTTTGATGGTTTAATTCTGCAAATGAACGTCTTGGCATAAACTGTGCATGGATTGGTTTAAGAATTTGCGGTTAATTTTGCATACGATGAGAAAATACGCCCTTTTAATTCTGTTTCAGATTTACGGTACGGTTGTGCTGATGGCACAGACCCAAAACCGCATTACGTTCGACACATCGAAAGTAGAAATTCCGATGAGCCGTGTTATCTGGCATGAGAATATTGATAAAGAACAAAAGCGGACCGATAAGGTAGATGGCAAGGTGGATAATTTCCTGAAGCTTACTGCCAACGAAGATCTCAACATCCAGATCACCGATGTAATTCTGCGTGAGGTTGATGAAATGCAGTTGCGCATTGAACGGGGCGAAGGCGATAATAATTTCAAGATCGGTCAGTTGCGTTCGTTACGGGAGTTACTGCAGGCCATTGCGGGGCGTGCAAAAGAAAAAGAAATTCCACCGATGATTCCGTTGCTGTTTACCAGCTATGAAGAGGTGATGAAGCGGCAGGCGAGCGGTCAATCGGTAATATCCGTGTTTGAAAAGCTGCCGTACCAGGGTACCGAAATTCTTTCGGGCATTTTTACACAGTTAAAAGAAGTACAGCAGATAAAGAACATGGCCTTTTTGAAAAAGGTACAAATCAATCCTTCCAACATATTATCCGGTATTGCTGCATTTGCCGATCAACCGTTTGCCGATAGTTTAATTGAAGTGGCGGCCAATAAAATTCCGTTGGAAGTGTATACTTATGCTCAGGCTGTTAAAACGCCGGCTGCACAGGTTATACGCCGCAACAAAAATCCGAAGGTGCAAACCATTGCAAAGCTCAGCAGCATTATGAATGGCACGTTGTACCTGCCGTTTCTCGATGAGTTGCTGAATAATCAGTTGTCGATTGATGATATACGGGCTGTTGCAGAAAATGAATTGGCGTATTATAAGCTGATTGTAAAAACACAGATCAAATATTACAACCGTATTTCAACCGGCGACACGCCTGTGCTTGCCTCTGTATTATTTCAAATGCTGGAACGGAAGGCCACCGATGTGTTTGTGAATGTGATGAATGAACTGCACGATTCGCCCGATGCTGTAAGGATGCGTGTAAGCGATCCGTTAACATCGGAAGAAATTTATTACCTCATTGTTACAACAGAAGAGGTGATTTATACGAGTACATACACAAAACTGTACGATCGTATGATGACCCGTTTCCCCGGCCGCAGAAGCGATTCGCTGATGATGGCGGTGCATTTTGATAAGTTTAAAAAGTTTATCAAAATGGCGGCAAACTATAACAGGCTCGATGATTTTCTGAAATCAATGCCGGAGATCAGAAGCAACCAACTGATGTATGCATTTGTGCAGGGCCTGCAGAAAACATCATCATTGGAAGATGCGGTGGATGTGGCTGACAGCTATGGCAGTATTACCAATGTTGATCTGCAGAACTTTTTAAAGCGACAGGTAAAAGATAACTACGAAAAAAGTCTGCAGGAAAAAGACAGACGGGGGGAAGTGATCTATAACATTCTGCTCACCCTGTTTAAATCAGCTGCTGATACGTCGATGAATTTATCAGCATTGCTGGGCATACCTCCGGTGTACAAAGTAGATTACAACAGCATTACCGATGATAGTGGCCGTGTTGTACAGCATGTATTCTTTTATGGCGATGAAGATGGCATTACATCGTTCCGCAACTTCATGGGTATGTTCAACGGTAAACCCGAATGGAAAGTGGTAACAGGCAGAGAGTGGGTAACCATAACAAGTACCAAAGGCAAACCTTATACGATTTACGCCAATCTTCCGCTCGATTACAAACAGGATCTTGATGCGCAGGCACAGGCACATTTGGTGGAGTATTTAAATAAAAACAACATCAATCCATCTTTTGTAGTGCATCGTGGACATAGTTACCATTTGAAATATACATTGCAGCAAATGTTACCTTCATCTCGTATTGTAATGTTAGGCTCCTGCGGCGGTTATCAAAACCTGGCGAAGATTCTGAATGTAAATGAAGATGCACATATCATCTCCACAAAGCAAGTGGGTAGCTATTCGGTGAACGAACCAATACTCCGTGCATTGAATGAAGATATCCGTAACGGAAGAAACATCGAATGGATTCCGCTGTGGCAACAAATTGCTGCATCTGTAAAAAGCGATGGCCGAGCAAGCGAACTGTTGAAGGATTATGTGCCGCCGCACAAAAACCTCGGCGCTATTTTCATTAAAGCTTATCGCAAAGCAACAGGAGAGATGTAATAAGCAGGCAACTGCCTGTAAAAAACATTTATCTTCCCGTTGCATTGAATCAGCAACAACATACAACCGCAACTTTTTCAGCTAAGCAAATTGCAGCAGCAGTTTACTTAGCTGTTGTTGTTTTTTGCACTTACGCTTCCATTTTTGCATTTCGCAAGCCATTTACAGTTGCCACATTCAACGGACTGCAGTTTTGGGGCGTGTCGTATCAAACCCTGCTCATCATCAGCCAGGTAATCGGCTATATGCTCAGTAAGTTTTATGGCATCCGGTTTATTTCCGAATTACAACGACACGGCCGTTGGCGTACAAGTGTACTCATGGTTGGTACGGCATGGATAAGTCTGTTGTTATTTGCACTTGTACCTGCACCGTTTGGTATGTTGTGTTTTTTGTTGAATGGATTTACACTTGGTTTTATGTGGGGTGTTGTGTTCAGCTATGTGGAAGGCAGACGGACAACCGATTTTATTGGAGTGGTATTAGCCGTAAGTTTCATTTTTGCAGGAGGCTTCAGCAGGAGTGTGGGTAAATGGCTAATGCTCGATTGGAATGTGAGTGAATACTGGATGCCGTTTGCAACAGCATCCGTATTTGTATTGCCACTGCTGCTGTTTTATGTGCTGATGGAAAAGGCACCTCTGCCCGATGCAGCCGATGAACAGGAACGCACTGTGCGCAAACCCATGAACAGCGAAGAAAGAAAACTGTTTCTTCAGCAATACAAATGGGGAGTTGTAGCCTTTGTAATCATCTATCTGCTGTTAACCATTATGCGTGACTTGCGTGATAATTACATGGCCAATATGTGGAACGAGCTCGGCTATGCAAAAAATGCAGCTGTTTTTGCAAAAACTGAAACCATTACATCGTTGGCTGTGCTGGCTTTAATTGGTACGTTGGTGTTTGTACGAAAGAACATGAAAGCATTTCGTATGATTCATTGGTTGCTGATGCTGGGCTTTTTGTTGGCAGGTGCTGCATCATTTTTGTTTCATTTTAAATTATTAGATGGGGCATTATGGATGCAGTTTACAGGTCTTGGTTTATACATTGCCTATGTATTATTCAACAGTGTATTTTTCGAACGGTTAATTGCAACGTTCGGTATTGCAGGTAATGTGGGCTTTTTAATTTATCTGGCCGATGCATGGGGCTATCTCGGCAGTATTTCAGTAATGCTTTCAAAAGAATTATTCAAACTGCAACTCAAATGGGTTTCGTTTTATTCGTTGCTGGTAATTGTGTTTGCAGTAATTGGTGTTGCGGCCAGCTTGTTTTCATACAACTATTTTAACCGCAAATACAACAGGCAATAGCTGCCACTCATCCTTTTTAGCAGCTGTTTTTAAGTCTCCACTTCTTTGTACGGTGCGAAAGCGGTTAACTTTGTCCAAAAATTTCAAACGGATTGGAACAGAAAGCTGGGAAAAAGAAATTGTTCGATTTTAAATTGCTGAGCAGGGTTATTAGCTATGCTTCACCGTACAGGAGCCGTTTAAACAGTTCTATTGTGCTGGCCATAGTATTGGCGGTAATGGGGCCGCTTCGTCCATGGCTTATTAACAAAACAGTGAACGAGTATATTGCAAAAGGTACAGAGCAAGGCCATCAGTTCGCTTACAAATTTTTCGGCAACGAGTTGCTTTTTACCGTTGCACAAATGATCTTCATTATTACAGCCATTCAGGTGTTGCTGATTATTCTTGAAACAGTCCTTCGTTTTTTCTTTTCCTACTATACTTCCTGGTTGGGACAAACAGTAGTGCGTGATTTGCGGGTGAATGTGTTTAAAAAAATCATTGGTCTTAATCTCCGCCAGTTCGATCAAACACCTATTGGTACACTTACCACACGCAGTGTAAATGATATTGAAACTATCAGCGATGTGTTTGCAGAAGGCTTTATTCCTATTCTTGCCGATTTCCTTACCATCATTGCTGTATTGTTCACCATGTTTTATATTAACTGGCAGTTAACGCTGGTATGTTTAATTCCTTTTCCGTTTTTAATTCTTGCTACCTACTACTTTAAAGAGAGTGTAAACAAAAGCTTCCATCGTGTACGTAATGCCATTGCTGCATTAAATGCATTTGTACAAGAGCATATACAAGGCATGCAGGTAGTGCAGGCTTTTGCAGTTGAAAAGAAAGAGTTCAATAAGTTTAATAAAATCAATACCGAACACCGCAACGCAAACATCAACGCCATTTTTGCGTATTCTGTTTTTTTTCCGGTGGTAGAAATTATTCTTGCAGTTTCACTTGGCTTATTGGTTTGGTTTGGGGCAAGACAGGCTGTAGCAATTAATAATGCTGAGGCTGCAAAAATGGCAGGCGAAATCATGGCCTTTATTATTCTGTTGAATATGCTGTTTCGTCCGTTACGTTTTATTGCCGATAAATTCAACGTATTGCAAATGGGCATGGTGGCAAGCGAACGTGTATTTAAAGTATTGGATAATACAGATGAAATAGCAGCATCTGCAGCTGATGCTTATAAACCTGCAGGTGCAGTGCCCGGCAAACTGGAGTTTAATAAAGTTTGGTTTGCTTATAATGAGGAGAACTGGGTACTAAAAGATATTTCGTTTGCTGTAAAACCGGGCGAAACCGTAGCAATTGTTGGGCATACAGGCAGTGGCAAAACATCCATTATTAGTTTATTAAACCGGCTTTATCATATTCAAAAAGGCAGCATTAAACTGGATGATGTACATATTGAAGAATATGATTTGGATGCATTACGCAGTAAAATTGGCGTGGTGCTGCAGGATGTATTTTTATTTGCAGGAACCATTACCGAAAACGTAACACTGCGTAACGACAACATCAGCAAAGAAAAAGTAATGGAAGCGGCAAAGCTCATTGGTCTGCACAACTTTATTATGCGTTTACCCGGCAACTACGATTTTAATGTAATGGAACGGGGTGCTACTATGAGCCAGGGGCAACGACAGTTGCTGAGTTTTATCCGTGCCATTTTATTTAATCCTTCTGTTTTAATTCTGGACGAAGCAACTTCTGCTGTAGATACCGAAACCGAACAAATGATTCAGCATGCAATCGATAAATTAATTGAAGGAAGGACTTCAATCGTTATTGCCCATCGTTTATCAACCATCCGCAAAGCCGATAAAATTATTGTACTTGATAAAGGTGAAATAAAAGAAAGCGGCACCCACGAAGAGCTGTTGCAGTTAGGAGGCTATTATGCCAAACTGCATGAAATGCAGTTTTCGAAAGCAATTGTATAAAAAAACCGCCGGAGAACCGGCGGTTGTGCGCTTATGAGCAAGGGTACTTTATTTTAATCTCTTCTCAGAAATAAAGCCACCAGTTGCAGAAAAAATAGCTTGCCAGCGTTGTGCACCCAGCCAGAATTTTACTTTGTAAGTGTTACCATCTTCACGCTGCCATTCAATTTCACCTCCGGCAGTTGGGTATTTAGCCGCAAAGGCGCTGGTTACTGCAGCAGGCACACTGGAAGCTGGAATATTCGTGCCTTTTGCCGAAATCGAATCATCGGTACTTGGAACTAAATCGTTTACTTGTGTACATGAGCTGATAGCTGTGATCAAAAGAATTGCAAGCAGGAACTGTTTCATAAAAATTGATTTTTTTTAATGATGTAATAAAAGAACAGTATAAAAGTAGATGGGTGATGAAAGGGTAACAACCGAACTGTACTGAACAGGAATTTTCGGCAGGTAAGTAGGTTGAAAACGGATGCAAGCCATTTTAGACCATCGCTCATTTGGTACCGAATGCAATTGCAATGGCAGTTCCTTATGTCTTGGAGAGCCAAGGACATATTCGGGCATCCAAGTACGCTGATATGGAATTTTGGTCCCTTTTCTTCACATCAATCAAGTATTAGCAGATAAGAAGGCCGTCTTTCGTTCAAAAGACCAGCTCGGCGTTTTGGGAACTCGAAAAAATCAAAGCCGAGCGTATCAAAATGGGTCTTGACAGGCCTGAATAACTTTTTTCTGTATTCCTTTCAGTATAAGCCTCGTTTTTACCCCACCATCCTTATCTTTGCGCCAAATTTTAGACAGGCTATGCGTTTCTTTAGCTTCAAATCCTTACTGGTAGCGGTTTTCAGCGGATTTTTCATGTTGGTGTCATCTTCTGTTGTGGCGGGCGAACCTGGCCATGGCGCAGAAGCTGGAGAAGCCAATGTGGATGTTACCAAGGTTATCCTCGAACATATCCGTGACGATCACAGCTGGCACTTATGGGGTCATACCTCCATTCCTTTGCCGGTAATTCTTTATACCGATAAGGGTTTAGAAGTGTTTTCTTCTACTAATCTGGTTGATGAGCATCACGAACCAGCTGTTTACAACGGTAATTATGCTTACAAAACCTTCGAAGGAAAAATTAAGGTAGTTGATGAAGCCGGTGCTATAAATGAAGAAGCAACAAAAAAAGTGTGGGATTTTTCCATTACTAAAAACGTAGCTTCTATGTTTTTAAGCGTAATTCTTATTCTAGCTGTTTTCTTAAGTGTAGCAGCTGCTTATAAAAAACGTGGCGTTAAAACTGCTCCCAAGGGTTTACAAAGCTTTATGGAGCCGCTTATTTTGTTTGTGCGTGATGAGGTTGCAAAACCAAACATTGGCAAACATTATGCGAACTACATGCCGTTTTTATTAACCATTTTCTTCTTTATCTGGTTTAATAATATGATGGGGCTGATTCCTTTCTTCCCCTTTGGAGCTAACCTCAGCGGTAACATTGCGTTTACCATGACGTTGGCTGTATTTACCTTCTTCCTTGTAAACTTTAAAGGAAACAAAGACTATTGGAAGCACATTTTCTGGATGCCCGGCGTACCGGTTCCCATGAAAATATTTTTGATGCCAATTGAATTACTCGGCGTATTTACCAAGCCTATTTCACTGATGATTCGTTTGTTTGCAAACATCACAGCAGGCCACATTCTTGTACTCAGCTTAATTTGTTTAATATTCATTTTCAAATCTGTTTGGGCATCGGCAATGGCTGTACCTTTTGCAGTATTTATTAATGTTATTGAATTGCTGGTAGCATTTTTACAGGCGTTCATCTTTACCATGCTCAGTGCCTTGTACATTGGTATGGCAACAGAAGAACACCACCATGAAGAACATCATCATTAATCAACGTTTTTTTTGTAACAATTAAAATACAAACTATGGTAGGAAGTATTGCTGCAATTGGAGCTGGTTTAGCGGCTATCGGTGCCGGTATTGGTATCGGTCAAATTGGTAAGGGCGCTGTTGAAGGTATTGCCCGTCAACCTGAAGCTGCGAACGACATCCGTGCAAACATGATCGTTGCTGCTGCATTCGTAGAAGCGGTAGCGCTGTTTGCGGTGGTGGTTGCTCTGCTGGGTAACAATCCTCAGTAATTGCAAAATTCATTACAGGTCTCAAGCACAGGGCGAGAGACCTGTAAATTTTTAATTTACTAAATCGTCTCACTATATGTTTTTTCTCGAAGTAAATCCGCTGGTGTTACCCGATATCGGATTAGTTGTATGGAGTACATTGGCTTTTTCAATTGTATTATTTGTTTTAGGCAAGTTTGCCTGGAAACCAATCATGAAATCAATTCGTGAAAGGGAAGATTCAATTGACGAATCCTTGGCAATGGCCGAAAGAGTAAAGGCTGAAATGGCGCAGTTGAAAAACGAAAACGAAACCTTACTGGCTAAAGCACGTGAGGAAAGAGCGCAATTGCTGAAAGAAGCTCGTGAAACAAGAGACAAAATTGTAAACGAAGCAAAAGAGCAGGCGAAGCTTGAAGCTAACAAAGTAATTACCGATGCACAGTTGGCCATTACTCAGCAAAAAATGGCTGCTATTACCGAGTTGAAGAACCAGGTGGGTAATCTCGTAATTGAAGTGAGCGAAAAAGTATTACGTCGTGAACTGGCGAATAAAACCGAACAGGAAGCGTATATTAATACATTGGCGAACGAAATCAAATTAAACTAAGAAAGGGAATAAGGCAACGGTTACAAACCTTTGTTTTATTACCTCAACTATTAAGAATATGCAGAATCCACGTGTCGCAGGTCGTTACGCAAAATCGCTGGTAGTGCTCGCACAGGAGCAAAACCAATTAGATGCTGTGTATGCTGATATGAAATATTTGCAGCATGCCTGTAAAGAAAGTCGTGAGTTAATGAATTTGTTGCGCAGCCCTATCATCAACAGCAGTAAAAAGGAAGCGATTGTAAAGGAAGTGCTTGGTAAAAACATCAGCACTTTATCCAATGCGTTTATTAATCTGCTTATACAAAAAGGTCGTGAAAATAATTTGCCGGAAATTGCTTTTGCTGTCATTGAGCAATACAATGAAATCAAAGGCATTCACCGTGTTAAATTAACAACGGCTGCAACTGCAAGTGAAGAATTGAAACAGGCAATTGTAAGCAAGTTAAAAGCAGATGCTGCATTGGATAATGTAGAACTGGAAACTGTTGTTAACGAATCATTGATTGGCGGTTTTCAGCTCGAATACAAAGGCAATCTTATCGATGCAAGCATCGCAAGAGACCTGCGTGATATTCAAAAGCAGTTTCAGAAGAACGTTTATATTCAAAACATCCGATAATATAAAAATTGTAAACTTCCTTCACACCCATTGGGGTTGAGGGCAAAATAAAGCGTCATGGCAGATATTAAACCAGATGAGATTTCGGCGATACTTCGCCAGCAGTTAAGCAACTTTAACGTTGGTGCTGATTTGGAAGAAGTAGGCACAGTATTACAAGTGGGCGATGGTATTGCCCGTGTTTATGGATTGAACAATGTTCGCTACGGTGAGCTTGTTGAATTTGAAAACGGTGTACGTGCAATTGCATTGAACCTTGAAGAAGATAACGTAGGTGTGGTATTGATGGGTGAAGGTAAAGGAATCAAAGAAGGTTCTAAAGTGAGCCGTACAGCACAAATTGCCTCTATTAAAGTAGGTGAAGGTATGAGCGGTCGTGTAATTAACGTATTGGGCGAACCAATTGATGGTAAAGGCCCCATTACCGGCGAATTATACGAAATGCCATTGGAGCGTAAAGCACCGGGTGTAATCTTTCGTGAGCCGGTAAAAGAACCTCTCCAAACAGGTATCAAAGCAATTGATGCGATGATTCCGATCGGTCGTGGTCAGCGTGAGTTGATCATTGGTGACCGTCAGACTGGTAAAACAGCAATTGCTGTTGATACCATCATCAACCAAAAAGAATTTTACGATGCAGGCAAGCCTGTATATTGTATTTATGTGGCTATCGGTCAGAAAGCTTCTACCATTGCCGGTGTAATGAAAACACTGGAAGACAATGGTGCAATGAAGTACACAACAATTGTTGCGGCTTCTGCTAGCGATCCTGCTCCTCAACAGTTCTACGCTCCGTATGCGGGTGCAGCCTTGGGTGAGTTCTTCCGTGATACCGGACGTCCTGCATTGATCATTTACGATGATCTTTCAAAGCAGGCGGTAGCTTACCGTGAAGTATCGTTGTTGTTAAAGCGTCCTCCTGGTCGTGAAGCATATCCTGGTGACGTATTCTATCTCCACAGTCGTTTGCTCGAGCGTGCTGCGAAAGTAATTAACGATGATAGTGTAGCTAAGAACATGAACGATGTACCTGACAGCATTAAGCACCTCGTAAAAGGTGGTGGTTCATTAACTGCATTGCCAATCATCGAAACACAAGCGGGTGACGTATCTGCATACATTCCTACAAACGTAATTTCAATTACCGATGGTCAGATCTTCTTAGAAGGTAACCTGTTTAACGCAGGTATCCGTCCGGCGATCAACGTAGGTATTTCTGTAAGCCGTGTGGGTGGTAATGCGCAGATCAAATCAATGAAGAAAGTAGCTGGTACACTGAAACTCGATCAGGCCCTCTACCGTGAGTTGGAAGCCTTCTCTAAGTTTGGTGGCGATATGGATGCTGCTACAAAAGCGGTTATCGATAAAGGTGCACGTAACGTAGAAATTCTTAAACAACCTCAGTACACTCCATACAATGTAGAAAAGCAGATTGCCATTATCTACCTTGGTACAAATGGATTATTGAACAGTGTGCCTGTACGTCGTATTAAAGAATTTGAAGAACATTTCTTACTGGAAATGGAAAACAAATTACCGGAAGTATTGGCTGAGTTTAAGAAAGGTGGTTTACCGGAAGACGGTATCAAGAAAATGGTTGAGCTTGCAAATTCAATCATTCCACAGTACAAAGCTTAATAAAACGCTTTATAAATGTAAAGGGAGTCGAAAGACTCCCTTTTTTGTTTTGTGTTTGATATAAGTTATGTGCAACAGCCGTTTAATCTTTCAGAAATTTGAGTGAGCTGATGATGTTTTGTGCTACTTTCCTTCCTTGCCAAAAACCTCTTTCAATAGAGATACGGTAATGAATACCTCCGTACAGTCTCGACCATCCTGCTTCTTCACCAGCTTCACGAAACGATTGATAAGAACGTGGTTGAAGTGCATTGCCTGCAGGCGTTACCAAACCATAAAATGTGCTGTCGGTAAATGCAAAGTTGTCGCCAAAAATTGCAGTCATTGCTTCTGCATTTGCAGAAGATAAGGTAGCATGTCCTGCAGGATACTCAGGATGTGGAGCACCTAACAATGCAGTAAACGGCTGGCCTATTACATCATCGTAATTGAACGGGCGGGCAAAGAGGTATTTGTATTTATCTTGCCATGTACTGATGGTAATGTCAACGTCTATAATGCCGCCCAAGGCATAAGCAAGTGCAGCTACATCAAGGGTAGGTTGTACTTTTTGTAATACCTGTCTTAAAATACTTACGTAATGGCCTGGTGTGCTGGTACCCGGAAAATCTCTCCACCAGAATGCCATGTTGTACTCATTTGTTCCGGGTGCCGGTTTAGCATGAATTACCTCGAGCGTCATGCTTTCAAGTTCTTCGTATGGAGGTGGCGGAAGTGCAGCATCTTCACCACTTGTGGCAACCATGCGTCGTAAGTTTCCAATATACGGCAGGCTGTGTACAGGCATTGGGTTGGGTGCTGTCCAGTAAATGCCACCGCTTTTACCGGCGGGTGCTGTAAAAGGACTATTGACTGTTAAATAACCATCTGTTTCAGACCAGTTGAAAACAGCCAGCGCAACAGCTCTGCCAAACTCAACTGAACGATGCAGCACATCTGCATCTACTTCAGTGCTGTATTGTGCAAGTAAACTGTTTTCTAACGCATCCATAGCGGCTTTGTTTTCTGTACTGGCATTCGGAAACATTTTTTTGTTGATAAATGCCAAGGCCGCATTTGCACTGGCAGCCCAATGATAGCCTGCGCCGGGTTTTACTTTCGGTAATCCGCTTAAACCATTTAATTGCGATGCTATAGATTGATAAGCCGGCATACCGGGTACTACAGCTTCGTACAACGCAATACCGCTGTACGCATAGTGGCGGGAGTAAGCAACATTGCCGATGATACCTGGGTAAGCCCGCATTTGTTTTACCTGCATTGCCATCCATTGTATCGCTACATCAGATGAGAATGTTTTTGTTTGTTGCAGGTGTCCCATTTTTTCGTTGCTCTTTAACGCAATCGATGCACTTAATTCATTGTCCTTAGCAGTAAGCGATCTTTCTTTTTCGCAGGATAAAAGAAATGCAGTAATGGTAAGTAAGACAACATTGATCATTTTCTTTTTCATAATGAAGTGTTTTTTAGTTGGTGATATGAGTGTATTGTTTTGGTAGTATAATATTCACGCCGGTGATTATTGTATGCGTTTGTCTGCAGCAATGCGTAACGTGGCAAAACAAGATAGTGCGCAAGCGCCGGGGCGATTATATGTAATCGCTGAACGAACTCATTTGCGGAAATACTACGGTAAAAAGAAGGCAGGTGGCATTTAGCGAAAGAACAGGTTGTTTGTCGGAAATACCTGTCGTTTGTCTAATTGATGCGGGCACATTATAACGAACCAAGGCAATTGTTTAACTTGGTAAAACAATGAACGCCTTTCTTTATAACGACTTTATTTTTTCGTCCCGCTATCGTGTATGGCGGCATTTACTTTACTGGACATTTCATGTTGCCATATGGGCTGCATTTTGGATGGTCATGGGGGTTCCGCTTTCCTATGGACGCCATCTGCTGAACATGATTATGTGGGTACCGGCGTTTATTTTATTTGGCTATCCCTTAGTTTATGGCGCTATCCCGCATCTTTTGTTAAAAGGAAGAGTATGGCAGTTCTTTCTGTTTGTGTTGTTATGGGGTGTAATTGGTTTGTTTATTGATGCAGGGTACAGAGGTTATGTGTTGATTCCACTGCAGGAAGCAATGGGGCTGGATAACATTTTGCCAAGAGGGCCACTCGCTTTTTGTTACCTGTGCATGACAACATCTGCAGCGAGTCCGATGGTTATAAAGTTTTTCAAATTATGGACGATTAAACAACGGGATTGGGTACGTGCACAACAGGAAAAAGCAACCGCCGAATTACAATTGCTCAAAGCGCAGGTACATCCGCATTTTTTATTTAATACACTCAATAATATTTATTCTTTTTCACTGGACAACTCACCTAAAACACCTGGCCTTATACTAAAGTTATCGTCTTTGCTCAGCTATATGCTGTACGATTGTAAAACAGATGAAGTTCGTTTAGAAAAGGAAATTGATATTATGCGAAATTATATCGACCTGGAAAAAGAGCGGTATGGAGATAAAATTGACGTTTCGTGGAGTGTTGAAGGTGAAATTAAAGACAAGCTGATAGCTCCGTTACTGTTACTGCCTTTTTTAGAGAATGCATTTAAACATGGCCTTTCAGAACAAATAGAAAAGCCATGGTTGAGTGTTGATATAGCTGTACAACAAGGAATGCTGCGTTGTAAAATCGCCAACAGTAAAAACGAATTTGTGCCTGAAAGTGAAAACGGAATCGGGATTGATAATGTTAAAAAGCGACTCACCTTTATGTATCCCGGTAAACACGAAATGAAAATTAATGATGAGGGTAGTTTTTTTGTTGTGTCGATGATGTTGGTTTTAACTGATGAAGTTGAAACTGCAACCCGGGTACCGGCACCATTGTTCATACCTCAACTTATACAGCATGAAACTCCGCTGCCTGCTTATAGATGATGAGCCACCTTCTTTGAAAATATTAGCAACTTATATTGCTTCTATAAGCGGGCTTGAAATTGTAGGGCAATGCAGAAATGCCATCGAAGCACTTGATGTTTTACAGCAAAAGGCGGTAGATGTTATTTTTCTCGATATTAAAATGCCACGCATTATTGGAACAGATTTCTTACGTAACCTGGCTCATCCACCTAAAGTAATATTTGTTACTGCCTACCGTGAGTATGCTGTTGACGGATTTGAACTGGATGCCGTTGATTATCTTGTTAAGCCCGTTTCGTTTGAACGTTTTTTTAAAGCCATTACAAAATTGAATCGTTTAATGGGGCATGAAATATCGGCTCCAACAACAGGGGAAACAACCAACTCGGCTGCATTTGTATACCTGAAAGTGGACAAGGATATGAAGAAGATTTTTGTAAATGACATTAACTATATCGAGAGCTGGAAAGATTATGTAATGGTTTTTCTTGCCGAGGGAAAACAATTCCTGGTGAAGCAATCCATTACTGCCATGGAGAATTTATTGTCGGAGCACAAGTTTATGCGGGTGCACCGTTCGTATATCGTTTCGCTGGGTAAAATTGCCGGTTATAATGGCTTAAGTATTCAATTAGCTGAAAAAGAAATTCCTATTGGCCGACTGTACAAACAAACCGTGCTGGAAAAACTACAGTCGAGATAATGAAATTTAAAGGCGTTACAGAGAAACCAATCAATAGGTATCAGCGCAACTTCTTCACCATTTTCAAATGTGGTATCGTTAATTGCAAAAACTCATCGCCTTCAACCTTATATCCCTGCTTCTCAAAAAAATGACAGGTTGTTTTGCGTGCATGCATCATCATTGTTCGGTAGCCACGGTCCCGTGCAATATTTTCAGCAAAGTTCATCAGGGATGCACCAATACCTTTACCCTGCAGGTTATTCTGTACAGCCATCTGGCGTAACCGGATGGTGTTATTATCTACATGTGTAAGAAAACAGCAGCCCAGCATTTTCTCTTCCTCAAAGGCAGCAATTAAAATATCATTTCTTTCCCGCTCCAGTTCTTCCTGCGTAAAATTGAGCCCAAGCGGCTTCCGCAGTATTTCGTACCGCAGGTTCACCATCTGCCGATGTTCGGCCGTTCCATAGTCTATTTGTTTCAGTGCCATATGTAAGTTTAAGCAGGGAAAACAAGTTACATTTTTTTATCTAAAAACAAACAGTTGTACTCGAAACAAACAAACTGCACAGTTTTCGGTTGGCTGTTTTTGACAGGAATTAAAAAAGACCTTATAATTAAATGAAAATGAGTGATTTAACACAATTTTGAAGGAACGCTTGTGAATTGGTTAAAAACTCTATTTTTGCAACCTGTAACCAAATTATTACGACAATGTCAGACATCGCAGCAAGAGTTAAAAAAATCATCGTTGACAAGTTAGGTGTTGAAGAATCAGAAGTAAATCCTGAAGCTTCTTTTACCAATGATCTCGGAGCTGATTCTTTAGACACAGTTGAACTGATCATGGAATTTGAAAAAGAGTTTAACATCTCTATTCCCGATGAACAAGCTGAAACCATCACAACTGTTGGTCAGGCAGTAGCTTATTTAGAAGAACACGCTAAGTAATTCACCACTGAACCATTTCAGTGTAATTCATTTTTTCCCCAGGCAACTTACTTATGGATCTTAAAAGAGTAGTAGTTACCGGAATTGGCGCCCTTACACCATTAGGCAAAACTCTTGATGAATATTGGGAGGGATTGACTAATGGTGTTTCTGGTGCTGATTTCATTAAGCAGTTCGATTGTTCTAAATTCAAAACAAGGTTTGCCTGCGAGGTAAAAGATTTCGACGCAACAACCTACCTCGATAAAAAAGAAGCAAGAAAGATCGATCGCTTTACGCAGTTTGCACTGGTGGTAAGTGATCAGGCTGTAAAGGACGCAGGCATCAGCAAAGACAATGTTGATGTTGATCGTGTTGGCGTAATCTTCGCCAGCGGAATCGGCGGTCTTATTACATTCCAGGAAGAAGTGGTAAACTTTGCCAATGGCGATGGTACACCACGTTTCAACCCTTTCTTCATTCCGAAAATGATCCTGGATATTGCCGCAGGGCAAATATCCATGCGTCATGGTTTCCGTGGTCCCAACTTCGCTGTTGTTTCTGCATGTGCTTCATCAACAAACGCTATCATTGATGCCTACGATAATATTCGCCTGGGTAAGGCCGATATTATTTTAACCGGTGGTAGTGAAGCGGTGGTAAGTGCAGCAGGTGTGGGTGGTTTTAATGCCATGAAAGCTTTGAGCGAACGCAATGATGATCCTGCTACTGCAAGCCGTCCGTTCGATAAAGACCGTGATGGCTTTGTAATGGGAGAAGGTGCCGGAATGCTGGTACTCGAAAGCCTCGAACATGCATTGAAGCGTGGTGCCAAAATCTATTGCGAAATTGCAGGCGGCGGTGCTACTGCCGATGCTCATCATATTACTGCTCCACATCCGGAAGGCTTAGGTGCCAAAAATGTAATGACAGCTGCATTGAGAGATGCAGGATTACAGGCATCAGATATCGATTATATTAATGTACACGGAACTTCTACACCGTTAGGCGATATCGCAGAAACAAAAGCCATTCTGAGTGTATTTGGCGAACATGCTTACAACCTCAACATCAGCTCTACAAAATCCATGACGGGCCACTGCTTAGGTGCAGCCGGTGCATTGGAAGCAATTGCTTGTGTAATGAGTGTGGTACACGATATTGTTCCGCCAACAATCAATCACTTTACCGATGATCCGGAGCTGGACCCCAAACTTAATTTTACGTTTAACAAAGCACAAAAGCGTACCGTTCGTGCTGCGTTGAGTAATACATTTGGTTTTGGCGGCCACAATGCCTCCGTGATTGTAAAGAAATATTCCTGATTTCCTTAGATTTGTCAGAACATCAGCCGTAAAACAGTTTTGTTATAGGATAATGATGTACTTTTCAGTCTATGGTGCGGAATTTTGTCCGGCAAATATTACCTGCTAAAAATAAGTTTGAAAGTAACCTGCGTAATATTTTAGGTTACAGTCCCGGCGACATTAAATTGTACAAAACCGCCCTCAGCCATCGTTCCATTAAAGAAGGAAGTGATCAGAATAATGAGCGCCTTGAATTTTTAGGAGATGCTATTTTGAGTGCAGTAGTAGCCGATTATCTTTTTAAAAAATACCCCTACAAAGGCGAAGGTTTTTTAACAGAGATGCGCAGTAAAATGGTGAACCGTGCTACGTTGAATGATATTGCTGTGCGGATGGGATTGAAAAAAATTACACTCTATAACAAAGGCGATAACTCTCTCAAAGTATCACAGATTTTTGGCAATACGCTTGAAGCATTGTTAGGTGCTATTTATCTCGATCTTGGATATAAAAAAACTCAACGCTGGATTGTAAAGAACGTAATTATTCCATACCTGTTTATGGAAGATCTGGAAGCTTTAGAGATTAATCATAAAAACAAGCTCTATGGTTGGGCCAATAAAAATGGTAAAAACCTGGAGTTTGAAACCATTGATGAGCGCCTTGAAAACGGACGCCGTTTGTTTACCATTGGTGCGGTGGTTGATGGTGAAGTAATTGCTGAAGGCAAAGCCTTTAATAAAAAAGATGCCAGCCAGATTGCAGCACAGGTAGCCGTTGAGAAACTTGGAATTGTATAACGGAACAGGATAAAAAGAATAATAAAAAAAGCTCAACAAATTTGTTGAGCTTTTTTTATTGCAGAGAGGAAGGGATTCGAACCCTCGATGCAGTTTCCCGCATACACACTTTCCAGGCGTGCTCCTTCAACCACTCGGACACCTCTCTTTATTGGGGCAGCAAAAATACATTTATCACTTTGAGCTGCCGAATAATTTTTCAGCATTCATTGTTGTTTGTGCTGCAATTTCGTTTACCGGCCTTTGCATTATTTCGGCCATCTTCTCCACTACATATTTTAAATAAGACGGTTCGTTGCGTTTACCTCTAAACGGCACAGGCGATAGGTAAGGCGCATCGGTTTCCAAAACAAGATATTCTAAAGGAATCGAGGGCAGTACTTCTGCAAGTCCCGATTTTTTATAAGTAACAACACCGCCAATGCCCATTAAAAAACCGAGATCCATAATTTGCTTTGCTTCTTCAACTGATCCACCAAAGCAATGGAAGATGCCCCGGAGGTTTCCATTCTGGTATTCTTTTACAATGTCAATACAATCCTGCATCGACTCCCGGCTGTGAATGACAATAGGCAGGTTTAACTCTAATGCCCAGTTAATTTGTTGGCGAAAAGCTTCTTTTTGCTGTGGTACAAATGTCTGATCCCAGTAGTAATCCAACCCGATTTCACCTACAGCTGCAAAGGGGCGTTTTTGCAACCAATGCTGTACCAGCTGCAATTCCTCGGCTACGTTTTCCTTTACATAGCAGGGGTGAAGCCCCATCATGGGTATGCATATACCGGGGTATCGATCCGCCAAGCGCAATAAATCGCCGATTGAAGTACTATCTACATTGGGTAAATAAAACTGTTCTACCCCTTCTGTTGTTGCTTTTTGCAGAACTTCTTCTATATCTGCCTGAAACTCTTCCAGATAAAGGTGGGTATGTGTATCAATAATCGTCATAAACCACAAAAATAAGCCGTTCAGGTCAGGTACTTTCCTGTTCTTTGTGGCGTTAGAGCTTTACAATTTCGAATTTATTTTAACATCCTTTAAACCAACGAACCTGAGTCAGGTCTTTGTATTGTTCAGTTTTTAGACATTAACCAATAAAACAAAAGCGTATATCATGAAAACAAGTCTTATCACAAAAAGCACATTGGCAATGCTTCTGCTAGGTGCTCTTACGTTTACTGCCTGTAAAAAAGAAGCCAGCAAATCTGCAGAGGAAGAGCAGGCAACAGTAGAAAGCACCGAAAGTAACAGCGAAGCCGACGCTGCATATGATGATGTATTTAATAACACAATGGGCATTGGAGCTGAAGCAAACGGTGAGAGTTTAGGTATTACCGGTGGTGTAGGTGTGTTTGGCCGTTTGGAAGGCGGAAGCTATTCCGGCCGTGTTGACAGTACCCGTTGCTTTACGATAACTGTTAGCCCAATAACTCCCGGCGTATTTCCTAAAACAGTAACTATCAGTTTTGGCGATGGCTGTAAAGGCAAAGATGGTAAAGTGCGCAGAGGTAAAATTATTACTGTATTTACCGGGCCAATGGGTATCCCCGGCAGTAAAGCCACTACAACTTTCGAAAACCACAAAATCGACAGTGTAAAAGTACAGGGTGTGCATGTTGTAATTAATAACAGCACAAGCAATAACCGCATTTTCAGTACGAAAGTGCTTGAGGGCAAACTTACATGGGACAGTGGCCGTTGGGTTAAATGGACCAGTGAGCGTACAGTAGCACAAATTGAAGGTAATGGGACTCCTTTGTGGCCATTGGATGATATCTTCTCAATTACCGGTGGTGGCCGTGGCGAAAACAGTCGTGGTAAAACATGGGGTCATGAAACACTGGAACCACTGATTAAAAAATTCACCTGTAACTGGATTTCGAAGGGTATTCTCCGTATCAGATATAATACTATCAATGGAGTACTCAACTTCGGTGATGGCCGTTGCGACAATAAAGCGGAGCTTACCATTAATGGAAATGTGAGAATCATTACGCTCCCGTAAGAAAAAACACTTGCATCTGATAAAAGAAATTGTACCTTAGCAAAAGTTTTCATAGGGTACGGATTAAAAACGGGCCAGGGTTTCCACCCCGGCCCTCCTTTTTTAACTCATTTTCAAGGAATTACTTCAAACCGATACCCCTGTTCCGAATAAAATTTTAAGGTTTCAGGTAGGGCATACCGCAGATTAGGAAATGCCTTTTCACTATCGTGAAAAACGATGATGCTGCCCGGTTTCGCATTGTTCTTTACAAACCGGAAACATTTTTGAGGACTGTTGCCTGTATCAAAATCTGCACTAATAACACTCCACATAATAATACGGAAAGGAGGATTCGATTCTGTTAACACTTTTGCCTGGAAGGGTCTTATTTTTCCATAGGGCGGACGAAACAAATCTGAATCGATCCATCTTGCAGCTTCTTTTACATTGTTCAGCCATACTTCATCTTTTGTATGAAAGCCATTTAAGTGATCATGTGTATGATTGCCCACACGGTGGCCTTCAGCAAAGAGCCGTTTGTACAACTCCGGTTCCTGTTGTACGTTATTGCCGATGCAAAAGAAAGTGGCTTTGGCGTTATACTTTTTTAATTCATCTAACACAAAAGGAGTAGCTAATGCGTTCGGTCCATCATCGAATGTGAGGTAAAGTATTTTTTCTGTTGTAGGTATGTGCCAGGTAAGTTTCGATGGGAAAAACATGCGTAACCACCACGGAGTTGTTGCAATGTAAAACATAGGTTGAAGTTAGTGCACAATGGAGAAACCTGTAAGCTGTATGAGTACTCCTTTATAAAAAAAGCGCTTGCCTTTTTTTGAAAGAAATGCAGTTTGTGTTTCTGCATGCAGCATCTCGTTTGCGTATGCTTTTTCTTTATTGTGATTTGGTGAAGCTGCAGTACCTGTAAGAATAGCTTCTGTACTGTATTTTTCCAATAAGCCCGGAAGTGTTTGATAGAACAACGAAGTGCTGATGAATACATCGGCACCAAGCAATTTATTACCTGTTGAAGCAATGATGCCTACTATGCTGCTGTCTTTACGACGCAGCTCCTGTAAAAAGTAGCGGCTGTATTGATTCGTGGTATCAGCAATTTTTTTATTGTTGAGCAATGCAGCATACGATGATGATGCGGTTTGATTGTTTTGTTTTAATAATCGGCGAATTTCATCCCACACTTTTGTTTGGTTATGTGCTGTATCAATAATCGCCTGCAAGCCGCTGCCTGTTGTGCCCCGGAAAATGAATTTCTTTTCTTTTTCGCTCCAGCGGTTTTCTTCAATACAAAATACAGGCACAAGATGTTGTTTGCCTGCAGTAAGTACAGTATCTCTTGCAAAAACACGATCCTGCCGGCCACCCATCACTATTTCACCACTTTTAATAACCAGGTCTTTGCCGCTTTTATTTTCAATCAACAGAACGTTGATGTTTTCAATCATGTAATTGCCCCGCTCTTTCAATTTCACCGATCCGTTGGCCATGCCTGCTTTTAAACTGATGGATGACGGCGTATGAAAGCCGCTGTCATTTAAAGTTTCAATACGCTTAATGGGAATGAGCTTTAAGTTGCGGTAAATGATGGCACTGTCGTACTCAACAACTAGTTGTGGAATCTGGAATTCGGTTTGCGCATGTGCCAGTGTTGTAATGCACAATGCCAATAAAAAGGAAAGTCGTATAATCATTTAAGAATATGAAGATAAAGAAACGAGCAGCTTTCAGGGTTTGCTATTTTACACTTTATCTTTGCCGCATGAGTGTACGAGTACGTTTTGCCCCGAGTCCGACGGGCGGTTTGCATTTAGGCGGTGTACGCACCGTGTTGTATAACTATTTATTTGCGAAGCATCATGGCGGCGAGTTTGTGTTGCGTATTGAAGATACTGACCAGACACGTTTTGTACCAGGTGCCGAAGAGTATATTTTCAACTGTTTAAAATGGTGTGGACTGCAGCCCGATGAAAGTCCTGTGCATGGAGGGCCTTATGGTCCTTACCGCCAGAGTGAGCGTAAAGAAATGTACCGGCAATATGCAGAAAAGCTGGTAGCAGATGGGTATGCCTATTATGCCTTCGATACCAAAGAAGAGCTGGAGCAGATGCGTGAAGAAAATAAAACAGAAGAAAATCCTTCACCGCAATACGATCATCGGGTGCGCACAAAAATGCGCAACAGTTTAACACTAACTGAACCCGAAGTAAAAGCATTGCTTGATGCAAATACCCCGCATGTGATTCGCATTAAAATGCCGCAGAACGATGTATTGAGCTTTACCGATATGATTCGTGGCGAAGTGAGTTTTCAAACAGGTTTGGTAGATGATAAAGTGTTGCTGAAAGCAGATGGCATGCCTACCTATCATTTAGCTGTGGTAGTAGATGATTATTTAATGAAGATCACCCATGCATTTCGTGGCGAAGAGTGGCTGCCCAGTGCACCCGTGCATTTATTGTTGTGGAAATATTTGGGATGGGATGCTTATATGCCGCAATGGGCGCATTTGCCATTAATACTTGGTCCAAGCGGAAAGCTGAGCAAACGTGATGGTGCTAAATATGGCTTTCCAGTTTTTGCGATGAACTGGACCGATCCCAAAACAAATGAATTAACCGAAGGCTTTTTTGAGAAAGGATTTCTGCCGGAAGCATTTATAAATTTATTAGCAGTACTGGGTTGGAATGATGGTACAGAAAAAGAATTGTACAGTATGGATGAACTGATTGCCAGCTTCGACATTAAACGTGTACACAGTGCAGGTGCTAAATTTGATTTTGAGAAAGCAAAGTGGTTTAACCAGGAATGGATTGAGAAATTACCTGCAGAAAAATTGCGTGTACAGGTGGAAGGTTATTTTTTAAGCGCCGGCATTGCTATTGACGATATTGAAAAGCTGGATAAAGTAATTGAGTTGGTAAAAGACCGCTGTACATTGTTACCCGATTTTGTACAACAAGGTGGTTTCTTCTTTAAAGCCCCTGAAACATTGGAGCTCGATGCAGTAAAGCCAAAGTGGAACGATGAAAAGAAACAATTTTTTAACGAGTATGTTAATGTATTAAAATCTGTTGGCACATGGGAACTTACCGTTATTGAAAATGCATTTAAAGAACTCGCTGCAGCTAAGAATATAAAACCCGGCGAACTGCAATTACCCATGCGTATTATGTTGGTGGGTGGAAAGTTTGGACCGGCGGTGTTTCAGATAGCAGAGATTATAGGTAAAGAAGAAACGGTGAAGCGGGTTGAGCATGCGCTAAATTTATTGTAACAAAATAGATGTAAATAAAACGGCGGCTGCATTTGCAGCCGCCGTTTTTATTTTATCGAAAAAAATTATCCTTGCTTACGTATTAACTCCATCAGGCCAACAAAGCTTGTGCTGCCAAGTGTTTCAATTATTTGCTGATCGGCACCGTCCAGCACAAATAAACCTTTTGTATTCAGTTGAACCTGTTCTGGTGTTCGGATGCCGGGAATAATCGTTGATACTTCCGGATAACTTAAAAGATAACTTAACGCCAGTTGTGTTTTTGTACAATTGTACTTTTTGCATAGTTGCCAAACCGGCTCGGTTGCAAGTAAAGTAGCATCAATTACTTCTTTTGTTAAACGGTTTTTACGATGATCGTTATCTGTAAAATTTACCTGCTCATCAAACTTTCCGGTAAGTAAACCAAATTGTAACGGCATACGTGCAATAATGCCATAACCTTTTGCGGCCGCCGTTTTAATTAATGGCAAAGCTTTCTGGTTAATGATATTTAACACCAACTGAAAGCCGTTGCCAAGGTTATTGGCCATTAAAAAATCGGCATCTGCATCCGGTTCAAATGTGTTGAGCGATAAACCCCAGTAACGGATTTTCCCTTGCTGCTGTAACTGCTGCATGGCTTCAATACATTCACCTTTTTGCAAATGAGTTAAGCGTGCTGTATGCAGTTGATAATAATCGATTACCTCTCTTTTCAGTCGTTTCAACGAAGCATCACAGGCAGAAAGAATATAGTATTTCGTATAGTCAACCGTAAACTGTTCGTTACGGGCAACATTGCCCACTTTGGTTGCAATGAGCACATCGTTTCTGTTTCCGATTTCATTGCCAATCAATTTTTCTGAATGACCAAGTCCGTAAATATCAGCAGTATCAAAAAAATTTATACCTGTATCCAATGCAGCATGTATAGCCTTAACAGAAACAGCGTCATCAGCATCGCCCCAGCCAATAGCTGTAGTGCCAACCATGGCACCGCCGCCGATTGCCCATGCTCCAAAACCAATCTCGCTTACTTGTAAATTCGTGTTGCCAAATTTCCGATAGTTCATATTGTAATTTACACATTAGCTGTTATCTTAACTGTATGAACCTTGCCAAATCACCTCGGTTTTTTATTTGCTTGCTGGCAATCATCAAATTTGTGTTGCCTTTTTTTCTGCAACATCCTGTTTACGAATTACACAGGGATGAATTTTTATATCTCGAACAAGGTCATCATCTGGCATGGGGTTATATGGAAGTGCCACCTATGCTGTCGTGGTTGTCTTACTTAACGCATTTGTTTGGCAGCAGTTTTTTTTGGGTAAAATTCTGGCCATCGTTATTTGGTGCATTCACGCTGATTATTACCTGTTACATGGTGGTAGAAATAGGTGGGAAATTATTTGCAATATTTGTTGCAGGCTTATGTATCCTGTTTACTGCTTACCTGCGTTTACATTTTTTATTTCAGGCAAATTTTCTCGAAGTCTTTTGGTGGACATTAAGTGCTTATTTTATTATTCGGTATATAAACAGCAAACAGGTGAAGTCTCTTTACTGGATCGGTTTTGCTTTTGGATGTGCTTGGTTAAGTAAAAATTCAGTTTCATTTTTTATACTGGGCTTTGCAGCAGCCTTACTGCTTACACAGTACCGTTCATTGTTATTGAACAAACATTTATATGGAGCAGGCTTACTTGCCTTTTTTATCGCTTTGCCAAATTTACTGTGGCAATACAATCATAACTGGCCATTGCTGCATCACATGAAAGAGTTGCGGGAAACGCAACTGCAATTTTTAAGTCCGGTTGATTTTTTAACAGGACAAATATTAATGTACTTCACCGCATTTTTTATTTGGGTGATGGGCTTGATCTGGCTGTTTACTTCAAAAGGGAAATCCTATCGCATGCTGGCGTGGATCTATCTTACTGTAATTGTTTTACTGATTGCAAGCAGCGGTAAAAATTATTATTCCATGGGTTTGTATCCTATACTATTTGCTGCCGGTTCTGTTGCCTTGCAGCAATGGACAACTGTAAACTTAAAATGGTTGCGATGGGCTGCCGTTGCTGTTATTCTTTTTCTTGCCGGCTTTACCTTGCCCATGGCCATGCCTTTGTGGGAGCCGGACAAACTGGCTGCATATTATAAAGAGCGTGATGTGGAAGGAACAGGGATGTTGAAGTGGGAAGATCAACAGAACCACTCACTGCCGCAAGACTTTGCCGATTATCTGGGCTGGAAAGAAATAACAGAAAAGACGGAGAGGTTTTACCAATCATTACCCCAAGCGGAAAAAGACAGTACCGTTGTTTACTGCCGGCACTATGGCTTAGCAGGGGCCTTAAAATATTATGGAAAGGATGAGTTGTTTAAATCGAAAGTGATCAGCGATAATGGTTCGTTTCTGCATTGGATACCGAATGATTTTGATTTTAAGCATTTGATCTTTGTTGGCCGGCGAATGCCTAGTGCGGATGATGAAGTGTTTCAGCATTTTCAAAAAGTAACATTGATCGATTCGGTTACATACAAACATTCCCGCCAGCTGGGCGATAAAATAATCTTTTTTGAGCAGGCCGACACGATTGCTTCGAAACTTGCAGTGGAAGGGTTAAAGCAAATGAAGCAACAGTTCAGCAGGAAGAAGTTATAATTACAGTCGTTAGTCGATATTGCCTAAATTCGCAGCATAACATTGCTGTATGAACAGACCCGTACGAGTGCTCGTTGCTAAAGTTGGATTAGATGGCCACGATCGTGGAGCCAAAGTAATTGCTACCGCCCTGCGTGATGCGGGTATGGAAGTAATTTATACTGGGCTCCGCCAAAAGCCTGAAATGGTGGTAAATGCTGCCCTGCAGGAAGATGTGGATGCAATTGGTGTAAGCATTTTGAGTGGTGCCCACATGACGGTTTTTCCTAGACTCCTGCAACTGATGAAAGAAAAAGAAATGAATGATGTGTTGCTGACTGGTGGCGGTATTATTCCTGATGAAGATGTGAATGCATTAACAGCAATGGGCGTTGGTAAACTATTTTTGCCCGGCACCAGTACGCAGGATATTGCAGCGTATATTAAAGAATGGGTTGCACAGCACCGAAACTTCTGATTACTACTTTAAACTTGTTATATGAATTTTGAAACATTATTGACTTCGCTTGAAGATGGTGTTTTCGTTATCACGATCAACCGGCCCGATAAATTAAATGCACTCAATAAAACGGTTATTGAAGAGTTATCGGCTGCAGTTGATGAAGTGTATAAAAATGCTGCAATTAAAACTGCAATCATTACAGGTGCAGGACCAAAAGCATTTGTTGCCGGTGCAGATATTTCCGAATTTCTTTCATTAGATACGAGTGCCGGTGAAGCGCTTGCACGAAAAGGACAGGAGCTTGTATTTAATAAAATTGAACACTCGCCCAAGCCGATTATTGCCGCTGTAAATGGCTTTGCATTGGGTGGCGGATGTGAACTTGCGATGAGTTGTCATTTTCGTTTGGCGAGCGACAATGCAAAGTTTGGACAGCCCGAAGTAAATCTTGGTTTGATACCGGGTTATGGCGGCACACAACGGTTGGTACAACTCATAGGTAAAGGCAAAGCAACAGAACTGATGATGACAGCGGCGATGATCGATGCTCATGAAGCAAAACAACTGGGCCTGGTTAACTATGTTACAACAGCCGAAGAGTTGCTGCCCAAAACAAAGGAGCTGCTTGCAACAATTATGAGCAAAGGGCCCAATGCCATTTCAAAAGTGATCGCTGCTGTGAATGCGTATTATGATACTACACAAAATGGCTTTGATGCTGAGATAAAATTGTTCGGCGAATGTTTTGGCACCGATGAAATGAAAGAAGGCGTTGGCGCATTTTTAGAAAAGCGGAAAGCTGTTTTTTATAAATAGATTATCTTTAAGAAGCATTACAGCTTCACCAAATAATCGCCTGCTTATGTTCCGGTACTGTTTCTTTCTTGTTTTTTTATCTGTTAGTTTTTCTGTAGCTGCACAGGAAATAAAATATTACACAGTTAATCCCGGCGAGAATATTCTGGATAAAGTACCCAAAGCCGAAATATGTGCATTTGAAGATTTTCAGCAGGGTATAGTTGTATTTAAAAACGGCGACAAGTCTGGGGCAATGTTGAACTATCATTATTTTTTTGAAGAAATGCTGTTTGTATCACAACAAGGCGACACACTTGCTTTGCTTAACCCAAATGAAGTAGAAAGTATTTACATTAAAAGCAATCAATATTTTTATACGGATAACCGGTTTGTTAAACTCGATACAACCGTTGGCGATATAAAGATTGCCGTTGCGGGGTTCTTTACAACTGTAAATATGAAAAAGGTGGGTGCATTTGGTACTGCAGCAGATGGCGCAATGAATCAATATGTTGCTTTTACTTCGCCAAACGGACGAAGAGTTGACCTTACACCCAATACTGTTACAACATATTCGTTCAAGCGAATACTTTTTATTGCAGATAAGTTTAACAAATTTGTACCTCTAACAAAGAAAAGTATTTATTCGCTCTATCCTGAAAAAGCAAACAGTTTAAAAGCGTATTTGCAAAGCCATGATGTGGATTTTTTTTCACGCAAAGCGGTAATTGATTTGATTGTTTACATGAACAATCTGTAATTTTTTATTTCTCGATCAGTTGTTCATCTACAAGATAAGCTTCTATCTCTGCAATCTTTGTTGCCCCTTTTTGCTCCAATATTGTTAATTCAACAGTCGCAATGTTTAGAGCAGGAAATGTAAGTATACGTTTTCTGCCAATGGTTGTACCTGTTATTTCTTTTGCCAACTTATCATCCTTGTCAAATAATAAGAGTTTAAATGCTGCGCATTGCTGACCGTTGCGTAAATCTTCACGCAGTACAATGCAGTTTATTTTTTTATTTTCTTTTAATTCTACACCTGCCGAATGTATTTCTGTAGCTTTTATTGTTACAGTTGTAGCAGTCTTGCTATCGCTTAAAGCAGGTGCTTTTTTCAGAATGCCTGAATGCAGATAATAGGTTGCTGCGTTTTGTAATAAATTTGTTTTAAACGATTGCTGACGCAGCTTGCGAAAAGCAACCAGTGCGGCCGAATCATATGCATGAAACTTGCCTCGTCTGTCGGGCGGTACATTCAGCAATAAAGTTGCACCACGACCTATCGACTTCAGATACAATTGAAATATCTCCGCCGGTGACTTTACTTTACTGTCTTCTTCTGCATGGTAAAACCAACCTGGCCGAATACTTACATCGCGTTCAGCAGGTATCCAATGCCTGCCGTATTTGTTACCAATATTTAATGTGTCTGTTGGAGGAGCTTCAAGCCCCGGGGTAAATCCATCAATGTTTAACAGATTCCAATTTGTCGTTCCTGCAATTCCTTTTTCATTTCCTACCCAACGAATATCCGGACCAACATCGCTGAACACAACCGTTGCAGGCGAAAGTTTGCGAACTGTTTCTTTAAATCGTTTCCAGTCGTACACTTGCTTTTTACCGTTTGGGCCTTCGCCATTCGCACCATCCCACCACAGTTCAGTAATTGGCCCGTAGTTCGAAAACAGCTCTTTCATCATATTTACAAATACATCATTGTATTTTTCTGTGCCATAGTCGGGATGGTTACGATCCCACGGCGAAATGTACACGCCGAAACTCAAACCAAATTCTTTGCATGCCTGCGACAGTTCTTTCAACACATCACCTTTGCCGTTTTTCCATTTGCTTTCACGTACAGTATGCTTGGAATATTTACTGGGCCACAAACAAAATCCATCGTGGTGTTTGGCTGTTATGATGATACCGGTGGCACCGGCCTGTTTGGCGATACGGCACCATTGCCTGCAATCCAGTTCTGTTGGATTGAAAATATCTTCGGGCTCATCGCCATGGCCCCATTCTTTGTCGGTAAATGTGTTGGGCCCAAAATGTGCGAAGAGATAGAACTCCGAGTTATGCCACTTCAGCTGCAGTGGAGTGGGCACCGGAGCTGAAGTTTGAGCGAAACAACTTCCGGCAAAGGCAACGCAAACGAATGCGGAAAAAATGATCTTTCTCATATGAATTGAAAATTCAAATTACGGAAAGCAACTCAGTTAACACCTACCTTTGCGGCACTTTCCGAACTTACTAAAAATCATTTACTATGAGCTTCAGAATTGAAAAAGATACAATGGGAGAAGTAAAAGTTCCCGTTAATGCTTACTACGGTGCACAAACTCAACGCAGCATCGACAATTTTAAAATTGCGCAGGACATTAACCGCATGCCAAAAGAAATTATCCGTGCATTTGCTTATCTGAAACATGCTGCTGCTATAACCAATAACGAGGCCGGCGTGTTGCCAAAGAAAAAAGCCGTACTCATAGGTAAAGTGTGTAAAGAAATTTTAGAAGGTAAACTCGATGATTTTTTTCCGCTGGTAGTTTGGCAAACAGGAAGTGGTACGCAGAGTAATATGAATGTGAATGAAGTAATTGCCTACCGTGGACATGTGTTAAATGGCGGCAAACTCGACGATAAAGAAAAGTATCTGCATCCGAATGATGATGTAAACAAGAGCCAGAGCAGTAACGATACATTCCCTACTGCCATGCACATTGCAGCTTATAAGATCCTGGTTGAAACAACAATTCCGGGAATTGAAAAATTGCGGAATACACTCGATAAAAAAGCAAAGGCATATAAGAAAGTAGTGAAGATTGGTCGTACACACTTTATGGATGCTACACCATTAACACTGGGCCAGGAGTTCAGCGGGTATGTATCACAATTAGATCATGGTTTGAAAGCGATTAAGAATACATTGGCTCACCTGAGCGAACTGGCGTTGGGAGGAACTGCAGTTGGTACAGGAATCAACACGCCTCCTAACTACGATGTAAATGTGGCGAAGCATATTGCAAAACTGACCAAACTTCCATTCAAAACTGCTGATAATAAGTTTGAAGCATTGGCTGCACACGATGCCATTGTTGAAGCACATGGTGCATTAAAAACTGTTGCGGTGAGTTTAATGAAGATTGCGAATGATATCCGTATGTTGAGCAGCGGTCCTCGTAGCGGCATTGGTGAAATTTTTATTCCAGATAACGAACCGGGCTCATCGATTATGCCGGGCAAAGTAAACCCAACGCAGTGCGAAGCATTAACCATGATTGCAGCACAGGTAATGGGGAACGATGTGGCGATTAACGTTGGTGGCGCTATGGGTCATTTTGAATTGAATGTGTTTAAACCGGTGATGATTTATAACTTCCTGCACAGTGCACGTTTATTGGGCGATGGTTGCGTAAGCTTTAATGATAAATGTGCAGTAGGCATTGAACCGATTGAAGCAAATATTAAAAAGCATGTAGAGAACAGCTTGATGTTGGTTACTTCGCTCAACACCAAAATCGGTTATTACAAAGCAGCTGAAATTGCACAGAAGGCACACAAACAAGGAACTACATTAAAAGAAATGGCAGTGAAGCTTGGTTATGTTACACCCGAACAGTTTGATGAGTGGGTGATTCCTGAAAAAATGGTTGGTAAAATTTAATCAACCTGATAATAATTGAAAAGGAGAAGCATTGCTTCTCCTTTTTTTATTCGTAATCGTAAAAGTAGTAAGGGTCGTTCGCAGTAAGTTCAACTGCTATGGGGTCTTTAACAACACTTTGGTCACCGAAAAAAAGATGATATAGTTTTGATGAACTGTTCTTTACTTCTTCACGTAGTATGTAGGTGCAATCATCTGTTTTCAGAAGATTCTTTTTCGTTGCAAGTGCAACGGCAAGAAAGGAGGCAGGTATAAATATAGGTGTCATAAAAAACTGTTTCAGTAATAAAACGAAAAACCCCTGCCTTTAGTTGGGCAGGGGTTTTGTATTAACAGTAGTTTATTGTTTTACAAGTTTAGTTTTTTGGTTAATGTTCTTTCCTGTAACATCTACATAATATAAGCCAGATGGTAAACTGCTCACATTCAATTCAAGCGTGTTTCGTCCTTTTATTAATCGGATGTTTCTGCTTATTACAATACGTCCTGTATTGTCAGTAATACGTAACTGCGCCATTTCTTCGTTTGTACTTGTTACTAATACTGTTGCATTGTTTACAACCGGGTTTGGTTGTACGCTCACAAATGCACGAGTATAGTTTTCGAAAGATACAGGTTGTATGTTTGTGTATTTAGCACTGCCGTCTTTATCTGCAATCTTGATACGGTAATAAACAGTACTTGCAAGCGAAGCTGCATTGATGTCAGTAAACTGGTAGTCGATTTTTTCATTTGCAGTACCTCTTGCATCAACATAGCCGAAGGTGGTATAGTTTATGTTATTACTGCTTCTTTCAATTACATATCGTTCAACATTCGTTTGATCTTCTACTGTCCACTGCAATTTTGCAGCATCGCCAACAGCAGTTGCTTTAAACGTAATAACATTTGCAGGCAATGTTGAAGAGGTAGACATAAAATAAAAGGTAGAAAACGAACTAATATCTGCCTGTAATGCATGGCCGTAAGTGCTTTGGGTATAGCGACCTGTTATTGTTTGTGACGTTGGCGTTGCAGACATGGCAGCACCACAGGCATCATTATTTTTGAAAATGCCAATATCGTTAATTGATGTAACACCACTCCCGGCTGTATTGATCATGTCTTGTAATTCTGTTGCAGTAAGATAGAGACGTACACTTACATTACTCGTGGGCTGCGTTTGTACACTGATGGTGATGTTCCGGTTCATGTATTTAGCACCACCACCGGTTTGTCGTGCAGCACCAGCTTTTGTATAAAAGGAAGAAGTAACATTTCCAAGATTATTACCGTTAGCATTAATTTCTGCTACAATGTTTCCGTCGGGTCCTGTAAGAGGCACCCACAAGTTCGTATTGCTGTTTGCTGCATTTATTGTAACAGATGTTCCCGTTGCACAATTGTTGATTGTACCTGCATCAATTGGGATACTGGTGGGAATTGTACTGGTACCGGCAGAATTATTGTAACCAAGAAATGTATATTTAATGATACAGCCAGGGCATTCACTATTAACAGGAGTAGCATCAGTTGGCCCTGATGTTTGTCCTCGTCTGTCAACAGATGCATAAAAACTCCAACCATCCGGATCAAGAGCGATGTCACGAAAACGGTTATCATTTCCTCCCTGCGAAAGAATGTATGAAGTATCAGCGCCTGCCATACCATTTGGCTGAATACCTGAACCATCTGCATTTAATTTCAGCATTACAATAGAACCCTTTTTTAATGAAGCCAGCATTAAGGTATTTTTCCAACCCGGAATTTTATTATTGGTATAAATATCCATACCAGAAGGAGCGATTGATGGCCATCTGATATTAGGTGGATTATAGTATGATATATTGGCAATATTTAATGCTTGCGTATCAGCAGGAGGAGTACTATAAGGCGATGTTTGAGTTACTGGCCTTAACGGCCCATTTGGTGCAGGGTAAAAAGTAAAAATTGGATCTTGATAGTTGGGAATTGTTAAAGCATCTGCTGCTTCGTCTATAATCAAAGGTGCTGTAGTTGCCGTACCTCCTTGTGTTGGAGTAGGATTGCCGGGTGTTGGAACTGTGTATGGATTATTAGAAAGTGCCGCTCTGTATCCATTATAATTTCCATCACTTGCATAACCCTGTATTCTCGGGTGACCATAGTTTTTATTACCCTCGAGAATATTTACCTCGTCATCACTGAATGCACCATGTGAAGAGCCATATAATTTACCATTCGCAAATGCTAACCCCTGAACGTTACGATGCCCAATGCTATAAACAGCACTTTGACCTGTTACAGGAGCGATATTATTATATGGGTTATCGTTAGGGATCCACTGATTATAATCAACGGTACCTTGATCTGCATCGCCATCTTTTTCAAGATTAAAACGTAGAATTTTACCTTCATAGGAATTTGTCATTTGAGATTTGAAAATTCTTGCAGTATTCGAGAACTGACCGGCACCCATATCTCCAACGCTTGAAAAAAGATAATAAGTACCCCCTACAGGTGCAATAATTAAACGTCCGCTGTTATGATCTCCGCTTCCTGGAATAGTATCTACCAATATCTCAGGGCTTTCCAGTGCACCAGAAGTTGTATTATATGTAAAACGTACTATCCTGCTTGTAAATACCTGTGCGCTGGTGCGTGAAAAAACATATTGCACGTATAAAAATCGTTTAGCAGCGTTCGACATAAATTCAGGATGAAATGCCATCCCCATCATCCCACCTTGAGGCCAGGGATTAGTATTCCATGCAAATGTTCTTCGATATGATGAAGGAATTCCATTTAATTGTGCTGCAGTAGCTCCTTCCGATAAATCCGTTAATTTTCGATAACCACCTGTTGTAGGGTGCATTTTAATAATTCCGTAGGCAGTATCTTCTGTAATCCAAAGCGAATCATCTCCAGGCAGGTAAGTGATTTCCCATCCGCTATTAATATTTCCTGTATTAAGATTGGTTCGTTTAAAAACCTCTTTCATTCTTGCAGGTGGAGGGTTCCCCTGCGAAAGAAGAAATTGCGGAGCAATAAAAGCGAAGAAGACAATAATTGTTTTACTAAACAGTAAGAATCGGTTCATTGGTTTTTATTTGGATTATTAGGATGCCGTAAAAGTAGGATACCATTATAAAGCTGCCAATAGGATTTGCCCTCTTTTATTAAGTGAAAATACGTAGTTGTAGTGTTGCGATACTACGTTTAACTATTTATACTAGCTTAAGTATATATAAATATCATTTGTAGTAAAAGGAAATTTGATAAGAAGTAAAATAATAAGAGTGATTAACTAACTAAGATAACCGTATGATTACTGTTTTTTTATAGAATATTTACTATTGTTTGGTCGATGTTTATAACTCACCTTTGTAAAAGTATACCATTATCCTTAGATAAGTAACCGTACCAAATGGCAACCTATTTACGTCTTAGACAAGTTCTATTATCTCTACTTGTATGCATGTTTTATATGCATACATCGGCACAAACTTTTTTTGGAATATCCTCTTCACCTGTTGATAACGGAACTCAGGCAGGGCCAACTGTAACAGTTACACCTCCAGTTTTAATGCAAACTGGGGATTTAGCAGTTGTATATGTTCAATATCGAGGTACTGGAATTACCATTAATACAGGAAATACTGGAGGTCAATCATGGACTCTGGGAAACACTGGCACAACTAATACTGGCTCAAATCATTCGCTGGCAATATTTTGGTGCAGATTTAATGGAACATGGAGCGCCAACCCAACATTTACAATTGGTAGTGGCACAGGTGCTATGACGGCGGTAATGTACGTGTACAGACCAAGTAACAGCAGCAGCTTATGGGGAGTTCATATTGCACAAAACAATACGCAGCAAACAAATGCGGCGCAAACTGTTGCAAGTATTTCGACAACATTACCCAAAACAGTTAGTATGGCTTTTGTTGGAAACTCTTCTACTAATACCTGGACCTTAACATCAGGCACAGGTTGGACAATGCCCACATTTCCTTTACTTGCAAATCAGATTCGGAATACTTCTGGTAGTTCATTAACTCATTCTGCTGCATATAATATTCAATCAAATCCCACTACTTTAAATGCAGTAACATTAACACAAAGCTCATCAGTTAGTACGGGCCGTACGTATATGAGTTGGTATGAACTTTCAAACGATAACTGTATAAATGCAATTCCTGTAACAGTTAACACAGGAGCAGCTTGTTCAACTACAACTACTGCTACAACATTAGGCGCCACTCAGTCAATTGCAGGATGTAACGGAACCGCCGATGACGATGTGTGGTTTAGTTTCGTGGCGACGAATAATTTTCATACAATTACTGCAACCGGCGGTAATGCACCCTTATTGGTAAATCCGGTTATTGAAGTTTTTAACAGCTGTGGCGGAACAAGTTTGCTTTGCTCTAATTCAAGTTCCGGAAATACCGAAACAGCAACCATTTATGAACTTACAATAGGGGCAACTTATTATTACAGGGTTTATAGTAATTCAAATGGTACCGGGCAAGGAAGTTTTACAACCTGTGTTGCTACTCCGGCTGCTGAAATACCTGCAAACGTAGCAACGGGTAAAAGCTTCATAAATATAACACGTCCAGGTGGGGGAACAATTGTACCCGGCGACGAACTCGAAATCAGAGTTTCAGTTAATGTATCCAATGCAGGAACAAATACCCTTTTTCGCTTACGCTATAACGATACACTGCCATCCAATCTTACATACGTACCGGGTTCATTAAAGTTGTTGACAAATGAGGGCAAACAATATGCGGCTTATACAGATGCAGCGGGTGATGATGCTGCAATGTACAATGCTGTAAATCGAACGCTCCGTTTTAATCTGGGTCGTGATACAGCAAATATGGCGAGAGGTGTAGTTAGTTCTACAGCAACAGATAGTTCGAGTGGCGGCTATGTTCGCTCCACTTCGCATGCACCTCGGGGTAATGGTATGCTTGTACTGGTAACCTATCGTGTAACTGTAGATGCATCTACTTCATACAACACAATCATCAATTATGGACCTGGTGCATTACGTTACCGTAATATGCTGAATGCAGGTGGTGCAAACGATTTTGTATTATCTCCCAACAGTCTTTCATTTATCATATATCCTAACTATGGATTATGCAGTAATGCCACAGGTGCAAATAATGTAAATGCAGGAAATGGAAATTTTGGATCGGGTACTTCACATAATGGCCCCAATCCGGGTGCAGCAGTTCCAGGCTATACATATCTGTCTATTACAACAGGAGCACCCAACGATGGTATGTATAGTGTAGTAAAAAATCTCAGTCCAAGCCAAAGTACAAATCCGTTTGTTGCTCGTCCTGAAAATCCTAACGTAGATCGTGTATTTAGGGTTTGGGATATTATCGGTGATCATACCGGAGCCACAGATCCATTAGCAGGTAACCCGCCTTCTCCAAGCGGAGCAACCGGTGGTTATATGTTGGCGGTAAACGCTGCGTATCAACTAAGCATTGCCAATAATCAAACTATTACCGGTTTGTGTGAAAATACTTACTACGAGTTTTCGGCATGGTTCAGAAATGTGTGTAAGCGTTGTGGTAGTGATAGCTTAGGGCGAGGAGCATCAAACTTAACGATACCTGCAGGCTACATACCAACAGCATCAGGCGATTCGTCAGGTGTAAAACCCAATCTTACCTTTATGATTAATGGTGTTGACTATTATACATCGGGTGATATGGATTACATTGGCAATTATGGTCAATGGGTGAAAAAGGGTTTTGTATTTCTTACTGCCCCTGGTCAAACTTCTTTAACGATATCTATTAAAAATAACGCACCGGGTGGCGGTGGTAACGACTGGGTAATGGATGATATATCGTTTGCTACTTGTTTGCCATCTTTAACCATGCGCCCAACCAATTCTCCTACCTATTGTAAAAATAACCAAGTAGACATATCTGTAGCTGTTTCCACTTTCTTTAATAACTACAGTTATTACCAGTGGGAGCGCAGTACAGATGGTGGTAGTACATGGGGGTCGGCTCCCGAACGTCCAGGGCAGCAAACGTTTAATTTTACTAATTACAGTGGCGAATACCGTGATACAGCGTTCTTGCCTTCCTTTGTTGCAGGTACTTCTTACGATGGTTATAAGTATCGGATTCGGGTTGGAACTACAAATACGAATCTTACCTCCGGATCATGTGCATTATACAATGATGTAGACATCATTACAATCAATGTATCGCCATCTTGTGATGTTTTGCCGGTTGAAATTCTTCAATGGAATGCACAGCTGAAGGATAACTTCACTACACTTTTTTGGAAAGCAAAACAGGAAATAAATCTCATCGGTTACACCATAGAACGCAGTTCTGATGGCATGAATTTTAAAGTAATTGGCACAATGCCAGTAAAAGGAGCTCTGGCAAACGAGGAACAATATTTCTTTCGGGATAATGAACCTGTTTATGGCAAAGTATATTACAGACTTCGTTTATCAGCAGTTGGTGGAGGAACAAAATTCAGCAATGTGCTTGCAGTACAACCGGGCAACATGAAATTGTTTGCCGTAACGAACATGGTTAATCCTGTTACATCTCAATTGACTTTCCAGGTGACTGTACCGGAAAAGGATGAACTGGATGTTCAGTTATTTGATGCTACTGGCCGTTTTATCACAAACAAAAAACTGGCTGTAAATAAGGGGTCAAATGCAATTGTATTTGATGTGCCTTCGCATCTGCAGACAGGTTCTTATCTCGTGCGCATTATATCAAAATATGGCCAGATAAATAAGGCCATTCAGAAGAAGTAATTCAGAGAATTTTATATCTCAAATTATACGTAAGCATCAAGGCTTAAGATAATATTGGTATCTCTTTTAAACTCCTGTGTAACTGGTTCTACACAGGAGTTTTTTATACTAGACCACTAAAAAATTCTTATTACTAGTTCATTCTGGTTTAAAATACGTGTTTTTACGGTATAGTTTAGAGGTTTTGCTATAGGTGTGGTAATATTAATTTGCCACTTTTGTAATGGTTTTCCATTATCCTAAGTAACAATCACTATGAAACTATCATTTAATCTGTATCGTTCTGCATTGCTTTTGGGGCTGTTTTTTTTGACGCCGGTTGTTAAGTTGTTTGCCCAAAACGAATGTTCAACAGCGGTTACTCTTACATCTTCAACTGGCTGTAACAATACAAACATTAATTTAAGCAGTGCTACCGTCAGTTCCGGTATTCCTCTTGGGTGTGCAGCTGCAGGTACATACAACGATTATTGGTATTCTTTTACAGCACAGAGTACAACGCATACAATTACACTCAGTAATATCGGTACACGAATAACAGCCCCACGCATTCAATTGTACAGTGGAAGCTGTGGAGCATTAACCTCTGTAGCTTGCTCATCATCTCCACATACTTCGCTAACACAAACAGGCTTAACAGTTGGTGCAACTTATTTTGTAAGAATTTCTCAATATGGATCGTTTGGTTCCGCAGGTAATTATAGAGCCGATCTTTGTATAACCCACCCGGTATCACCTCCTGCAAATGATGATTGCAGCGGATCTACTTTGTTAACCTCTTCAGCTTCATGTACAAATACAACTTCCACTTTATATTACGCTACAAGCAGTTCGGGTACAATCCCAACAGGCTGTAGTGTAAGCGGAACAGTTTATGAAGTATGGTTCAGATTTGTAGCTACAGCTACATCTCAACGAGTAACACTTAGTGGTTTGGGATCAGCGCTTTCAGGGTCAAGTACCTATGTTCAAATGTTTAGCAGTTCTACAGGCTTATGTGGAGGTACGCTCAGCTCTTTAGGTTGTAGTGCAGCAAGCACATCATTAACGGTAAATTCTTTAACTGTCGGTACTACTTATTACATACGTGTGTTTGTTGCGGGTAATCCTATTGGTATATCTTCTTCTGCGTATGCATTTAACATTTGTGTGCAACAAGCTGCAGGAAATGATTTATGTGCAAATGCAATTGAATTAATCAGTGGCTCAAGTTGTAATACTGTAGCTGGTACACTGCAAGGAGCTACATATACGGCACCAACGATTGCATTTTCTTGCGGTGGTAGTTCAGCAGCAGATGTTTGGTATCGCTTTGTTGCAAAATCTACTTCACCAACAATAACATTTGCAAATACAGGCGGAAGTTGGGGAGGTGGCGTTAATAGGATTGTTCAAATATTTCAGCCAGGATCATGCGGAAGTCTTACGCAAATATCATGTAGTAGTAACCCAACAAGCATTTCTACTTCGGGGCTTACAACCGGACAGACATATTTTATACGTGTTACATCAAGTTCAAACAGTGCACCTGCATCTAATTGGACGTTTACGTTATGTGTTACTGACCCTTCTGTAAATTATGCGATTGAAACAGCAAAGAGTTATGTTAACATTACGAAGCAAAATGGTGGTGGAAGTATTGATGTAGGTGATGTGCTTGAAATCAGGGCAACTATTTCTATAACTGGTACGGATGCAACAACCCCTGTTGACAGCTTAAGTTTTCATGATACATTAAAGGCGGGTGCCGGGTTTGCTTATCAAACAGGTACATTAGCCATGCGCACGAACGAAGGGAAGATACATGGCTCTGTTCGAACTGAAGCGGCCGGCGATGATCCTGGCTTTGCCGTTAATTCGGGTGCCGGAGCCGATACAATTATTCGCTTGAATTTTGGAACGGGTGCCAGTGCTACACGAGGTGGATCTGTGACCCTTTCACAAGATTTATCGCCAGTACCTACTTATCCCAAGACTGCAGCTCATAATTATTTGGTTATGGCTACTTACAGGGTAGTGGTTAACAGAGCTGAAGGCACTAAAATTAATTTTGGTGGTGGCTCATTCCGTTACCGGGACCGCACGACAGGTACATTCAATGTTATTTCGCTTCCCAAAGACAGTCTTGTTGTTTATGCCAGTCCGGATGTTTGTCCTAACGCTGTGTCTGCAACAAATGTTATTGGTGATGAATACAATGGTACGTTTGGCGCTGCTACTGGAATCAGCCAGCAGAACAGAACACCTTCTGCAAACACCAATTATGCTTACAAATTATTTTCAAACAGTTCACCGAATGATAACTATTATGGGATAACGAATAATACTGCATCAGGTGGTGCTTTTACAAATAGATTTCTACCGATTCCTACTGCATCGGGAGATACAACTAGAGTATTCGGTGTATGGGATATAAGTGGGGATCATACAGGTGCAACAGATCAAGATCGAGGCAACCCACCGTGTGATGCTACTCAACCGGTAAGCCCTACAAACCCTTGTGGTTACATGATGGTGTTTAATGCTGCTTACAAAACTGATACTGCTTTTCAATTTAATGTAGCGAATGCATGTCCTAATACGTATTATGAAGTTTCAGCGTGGTTTAAAAATGTTTGTTACAAATGCGGACAAGATTCGATGGGAAGGGGGCAATGGAGTGGAGCAACATATATTCCAACTGCGGCAAATGACACATCAGGTGTACGCCCTAATATTGCCATTAAAGTAAACAATCTTGATTATTATAATACAGGTGATATACGATACCAAGGTGCAGGTGTTGCTCGATTGTCAACCACGGCTGATACATCGAACAGATGGGTACGCAGAGCGTTTGTTTACAAAACAGACTCTGTAACTACGAATTTTACACTTACACTTCGTAATAATGCACCGGGCGGTGGTGGCAATGATTGGGCAATCGATGATATTTCGTTTAAAACCTGTTCGCCAACATTGCAAATGACACCCAATGCGAGTCAAACATTTTGTGCAAATAACCAGGTAGATATGCGTGTATATGTAGAATCGTATTATAACATGTACCAGTACTACGAATGGGAACGAAGCACCGATGGTGGTAATACCTGGGGAACCGCACCAGAAGTAACCGGTCCACAAACATTCAGTTACACGAATGTCGGCAATGGTTACAGAGATACAGTTGCATACCCGCCGATTATTGCATCATCTGCAACAAACGGTTATCGTTACCGTATTCGTGTTGCAACAACACAAAGCGGTTTATCTAATTCATGTGCTGTATTTAATAGTGATGATGTGATTGTTATTAACGTAGCAAATCCGTTAAGCTGTAGCGTATTGCCTGCCGATTTGCTGAAGTTTAACGTGCAATTGCAGAATGAAACCAGCATACTTACTTGGACTGTAAAAAATGAAAACCTGAATGGTTATGAAATTGAAAGCAGCAGGGATGGGATACATTTTAATACGATTGGTTATGTAAATGCAAAGTCGCTTACTGGAGATGAAGCCAACTATTCATTCAACGATCCTACACCTGTTACGGGTAAAATGTACTATCGTTTAAAAATGGTAGGAAAAGTAACCGGCAACAACAAATACAGCAATACACTGTCAGTTACTTTGTTACGTACAAATGAGCTTGCGATCAGCAATCTTGTTAATCCTTTTGTAAGCCAGGTAAACTTTCAGTTAAATGCATACCGGAATGAAGAAGTAGAACTTTTACTGATGGATGCGTTAGGAAAGCCTGTTGTGCGTAAGAAAATGATGATCAATAAAGGGGTAAATGCTATCTCGTTTAATGTGCCGCAATACTTATCGAAAGGGTCTTACCTGCTACGTGTAATATCTGCTTCAGGTTCTATTAATAAAATCATTCAAAAGCAGTAATCTTAAAGCTTAGAATAAACGGGCAAATCTGCTACTGGCGGGTTTGCCCGTTTGCTTTTAAAGTATACACTTGTGTTTCGTTTAGAGTTTTTTTGGGCGTGCTACAGATTAGTACTTAGAATTTGTCAATACCGCCTGGTTTACTATTTCTTTCAGCTTGCAGTTACTAATTTGCTCTGCGGTTTACCCATAACCGTAGATTGTAAGTAATCCAATATTTATGAAGAAAAGATTTCCTTTACTGGCAAGCTTCTTCTTCCTGTGCTGTTTTAGTAACCAACTTGCAAATGCCCAGGCCAACATTCTTGTTGGAAAAAGCTTTGTAAACATTACAAGACCATCAGGGGGTACTGTTGTACCCGGCGATGAACTTGAAATACGTTTATCCTTTTTTGTTTACAGCGGCAGCAGCAGTTACATTTACCGTACCCGGTACAACGATACAATTCCCAATAACCTTACTTATGTAAGTAATTCTTTAAAGTTGCTTACCAACGAAGGCAAGCAATACAAAGCTTATACTGATGCTGCAGGCGACGATCAGGCAATGTACAACAGTGCAAATAAAACAATCCGTTTTAACCTTGGCAGAGATACGGTACGAAGTGGTTATTCTTTTGCAGTTGGTAATGTAAACAGTACATCAACAGATACAACTGAGGGCGGAGGATATTTTAACCGTAGTACGCACTTGCCACGGGCTGGCGGCGGTTCGTTCGGTAACGGAATGCTGCTCATTATTGCGTATAGAGTAATAGTTGATGTTTCAACCCCATACAATACGATCATCACTTATGGCTCTGGTAATGTTCGCTACCGAAGAGTAATCGGTGCAGGCACAGGATCTGATCAATTAACAGCTGTACCGAATAATTTAATGTTTATTGTATATCCTAATTATGGGTTGTGTAGTAATGCTACAGGTTCTAATAATATTTCAGCAGGTAATGGCGACTTTAGTTCAGGTACCAATCAAAATGGTTCTAATCCCGGCGCAGCGGTACCGGGTTATGTGTTTGGAAATATAACAGCCAGTTTTCCCGGCGATGGGAGCTACAGCGTTATTAAAAATTTAAGCCCGAATCAATTGACCGATCCGTATATAGCAAGGCCCAATACCACTTCAGGTAATCGTGTATTTGGTGTTTGGGATATCATTGGCGATCATACCGGTGCTGCAAATCCTGTTACAGGAAATCTTCCTTCTGCTTCAGGTGCAACCGGTGGTTACATGTTGGTTGTAAACTCTGCGTTGCAATTAAGTGTTGCTAACAATCAAACCATTTCGGGTTTATGCGAAGAAACTTACTATGAATTTTCGGCCTGGTTCAGAAATGTTTGCAAACGTTGCGGAAGTGATAGTCTTGGAAATAGCGCTTCCGGCACCAGTGTGCCGGCCAGTTATATTCCTACAGCTCCGGGTGATTCATCGGGAGTAAAACCGAATCTTACATTTCAGATTAATGGAGTCGATTATTATACAACAGGCAATATCGACTACGCTTCGCCTTGGGGTGAATGGGTAAAAAAAGGTTTTGTGTTTAAGACCGCAGCGGGGCAAACATCGCTCACCATTTCAATTAAAAACAATGCGCCCGGTGGTGGTGGAAACGATTGGGCAATGGATGATATTGCTTTTGCAACCTGTTTGCCGGCGTTAACCATGCGTCCAACCAATACGCCTACCTATTGCATCAATAACCAGGTAGATATTTCAGTAGCCGTATCAACTTACTTCGACAACTATCTTTACTACCAGTGGGAACGCAGTACAGATGGCGGTGCAAACTGGGTATCGGCACCGGAGTTGCCCGGCATACAAACATTCAGCTTTACAAATTTTGGTGGCGAATATAGAGATACAGCGTTTCTTCCATCTTTTATATCAACGCCTTTATATGATGGGTACAAATACAGAATTCGTGTAGCAACTACTTCTTCTAATTTAACATCGGGCAGTTGCGCTGTTTATAATGCAGTAGATATTATTACCATTGATGTAAATACTTCCTGCGATATTTTAAACATGCAGATGCGAAACGAACAGGTTCAGCTTGTGCAAAAGAAAGCAGTGCTGCAGTGGAATGCATTTGCTGAGAAAGCAACCCACAGCTTTGTAATTGAACATAGCAAAGACGGACGTTATTTTACGGCAATCGGTCAGCTAAACGGTACAGCCGGATCCTGGCAAACATATCGGTTTGTTGACCCCAACCCGGTACAGGGAAGGAATTACTACCGGATTAAAATGATACCGGAAGCAGGTACAGAAAAAATAAGCGGTACGGTTATACTTACTGAAAAAGGACAGGAAGAATTTATGCTCACTTCTCTGGTGAATCCATTTGCACAGGAACTTCGGTTCGATGTACAGGCGCCACGCAAAGAAATTGTAACAATACAGTTGATTGATGCTTTGGGTAAGGTGCTGTTTGTAAAGAACGAAACTGTTACAACAGGTATAAACCGGTTGCAGTTAAATAATTTACCTGCTATGCACACGGGAATTTATATTCTTCAGCTGCAAACAAGTTCAGGAGTCATCAGTAAAAAAGTTAAAAGAGAGTAATAGCGTATTCACTATCCACTGTCTGCATACTTACATCACCTGCGCATCGTCTGTTACTTCCGAATCTGTTTCAACAGTTGTGTTGGTTTCTTCTTCTTTCTGATGTTTGAAAAAACGTTTTTGAAACAGAAGGATTGTAATAACACCGGTTGAAATAGAGGCATCGGCAATATTGAAAATTGCCTGAAAGAAGGTGAACGGCTTACCTCCCCAGATCGGAATCCAGTTGGGTAATATTTTATTTTCAATAATAGGAAAGTAGAGCATATCTACTACATGACCATGGAGGAACGAAGAATAACCCTTTCCTGTTGCTTTCGCTAAACCCTCGTAACCGAAATAACTATCTGTTGCGGAATTGTATACCATGCCTTTGTCGAAGATCATCCCATAAAACAAACTGTCGATGAGGTTGCCCAACGCACCGGCATAAATCAGAGCAGCGCAAATGATAAATCCTTTATGGTAGTTCTGCTTTACAATTCTTACAAGGTACCAGCTGCCGAAAATAACGGCGCCTAAACGGAAAAGTGTAAGGGCCATTTTTGCCCATTCGCTGTTGCCCAGCTTCCAGCCATAGGCCATGCCGGCATTTTCAATAAAGTATAAACGGAACCAGCGGCCGAGAATAAATTTCTCATCCTGGTAAAGCATATTTGTTTTGATCCAGATTTTCAAACCTTGATCTGCAAAAAGAATAATCAGTATGATGAAAATAACGTAGCGAAGTCTCACGAATTTTATTTTTTTAGTTGACAAAGATAGGGAGTTGAAAACAACGAGCTGAAGCTGGCTTATTCTTCGTAATAAACCCTCTTTACCCGTTGATTGATGCCGGTCATCACTTCGTAGGCAATCGTTCCGCTTTGCTTTGCTAAGGTTGTAACAGAAAGCTGTGGACCAAACACAATTACTTCATCACCCTCTTTTATATCGATCAGTTCTGTAATATCGAGCATGGTCATATCCATACACACAGTGCCGATGACAGGAGCTTTTTGTCCGTTAATAAGCATATAACCAACTCCATTACCAAGGTTGCGTGGATATCCATCGGCATAACCAATGCGAACTGTTGCAATAACAGAATTTTTTGTAATAATGCCTCGGCGGTTATAACCAACCGTTTCGCCGGGTTGCAACTGTTTTATTTGCGCAATGGTTGTTTTGAGTGTAAGCGCTTCTTCTAATTGCAAAGTAACAGCTGCAGAACTGATGCCATACATACCAATGCCCAGCCTTACCATATCGTATTGCAACTGCGGATGGCGAAGGGTACCGCTGGAATTATCTAAATGTTTCAGGAAAGAATAGCCCAGTGCTTTTTCAAGATAACTGCAGGCTTGTTCAAACAAGCTCGCTTGTTGTAAAGTAAACGCATCTTCTGCCGGATCTTCACTTGCTGCTAAATGACTGAATACCGATTGGATGCTGAACATGTTGTGACGGGTTAAATTCCTTATCAGTTCTTCCAGCTCCGTTGGCATAAAACCAAGCCGGTGCATACCTGTGTCGATTTTGATATGTACAGGATAACTGCTGATGCCTTCTTTTTCAAGATAGCTTTCGAATGCGTTGAGTATAGAAAACGAAAATAATTCAGGTTCAAGATTGTAATCAATCAATGCATCGAAAGTAACGGGCTCGGGGTTCATTACCATAATCGGCAAACTGATGCCTGCTTTGCGCAAGGCCACGCCTTCATCAGTAAATGCAACAGCCAGATAGTCTGCTTTCATAAACTGCAGCAAGTTCGCTATTTCGTAACTGCCGCTGCCATATGAAAAGGCTTTTACCATTGCCATGATTTTGGTTGACGGCTTTAGTAATTGCTGGTGTGCACGAATATTACGTGTAATAGCACTCAGATTTATTTCCAGTACGGTCTGATGTGTTTTTTGTTCGAGCAGTTGTGCGATACGATCGAGTTCAAATACACGGGCGCCTTTTAGTAAGATCGTTTCGTTTTGAAAAGGAATACTGTCGAACTGCTGTTCCAGTGCAGCAGTTGTATCGAAACAAATGCTGTTGATGGTGGAACTAAGTTGCGGAACAAGTAATGCCTTGGTGCGTGGCCCTACGGCAATTAAACGATGTATCCGGTGTTGCTGCAGCAGATCTGCAATGGCATGATATGTTGATGCTTCCTGCTCGGCTGTTAACTGAAAGTCGGAAAGGATAACGGTACGTTGCTGATGTTGCCCCTGTTGCTGCAATGTATTTAACGCAATCGTTAATGAACTGAGATCGGCACTGTAACTGTCGTTAATAATAGTTGTATTATGAATGCCGCTTTTTAATTCCAGGCGCAGACTTACAGGCCGCAGCTGTAAAAACTTGTCTTTGATAGTTTGAAAAGGAACCTGTAAGTACATGCAAACTGCAAGGCATGAAAGGGCGTTTTCAACAGACGCATCATCAATGAAGGGAATTCTGACGCTGTCTGTGGTTGCTCCGCTGCTGAAAGTAATTATTGTTTCTGATAATTGTTTGTTGATTTCTTTAACAACAAGTGAATTAGTGTTTGCAAAACCCCAACTGTAAATAGTGGTATTTGTAATTGCAAGTGGCTGGAGTTTTTCTGTTGAGCAGATAACTGTTTCTGCAGAAGCAAAAAGCTTTTGTTTCTCGTTGAGTTTTTCTGCTGCATCAGTAAACCCTTCTGCATGGGCTTCGCCAATATTGGTGAGTACACCAAGGGTTGGTTGCAGAACCTGCTGCAGTGCATCCATTTCACCTTTCTGCGAAATACCTGCTTCAAAAATAGCGAGTGTATGTTGCGGTTGCAATTGCCATACACTTAACGGAACGCCTACTTGTGAGTTATAACTTTTCGGACTGCGAACGATACTAAACGCATCGTTCAGCAATTGGTACAGCCATTCTTTTACGATGGTTTTACCATTACTGCCTGTAATGCCGATAACAGGAATTGAAAATTGCCGGCGATGATAAGCTGCCAGTTGTTGCAGAGCTTTTAATGTATCGGCAACCAACAGGAATGAAGCTTCAGGAAATAATAAAACATTTACTTCTTTCTGCACTGCAAAACAACGCACCCCTTTGTTGTAGGCTTCTTTTATAAAATCGTGTCCATCTCTTCTTGTAGTTGTTATGGCAAAAAACAATGCAGTGGATGGATGAATGACACGACGGCTGTCGATAAGTAAATGTTCTACATAACCGTTTACTGCAGCCTGTTGTAAAATGCGGGCCTGCATAATTTCTGCTACACGGTTAATGTTGTATTGAAGCATAATAACAAAAATGAAAACTAGTATGGTCTGTCGGGCGGTGCACCTTTTTTCTTATGGTACATTGAGTAAATAATCGAACCGCCGATGCAGGCAATAATCACCACTAATGAAATAATCACCTGTGTAGGCTTGTCTACAACAGTACCAATCAATTCTTCACCCAGCATTTTAATACCAATGAATACAAGCACAATGGCAATACCTTGTTGCAGAAAATCGAATTTGCTAACAGCGCCACGCAGCAAAAAGAAAAGCGAACGTAAGCCGAGTACAGCAAAAACATTGGATGTGTAAATGACCAACGATGCATGATCGCTTTTACGGTCAACAATACCCATTACAGCAGGAATCGAATCAAGTGCAAATACAATATCAGTTGTTGCCAGCATCACCACTACTACAAACAAAGCGGTATACACCGGTTTGCCATGTTGTTTGATGCGGTATTTTCCATCACCGTCATCCATGGTAATAGGTAAAAACTTTTTGAGGAAAAGGTATACGCTGCTTTCTTTCGGATCATACTCTTCTTCCTGGTTGGATGTAAACATTTTAAAACCGGTGTATACAAGAAAGGCACCGAAAATGTACAGGATCCAATGGAAACGGTTTACCAGCTCAACACCCAGTGTAATAAACACCACACGGAAAATAATGGCCATCAATACGCCAATCAGTAATACTCGTGGTATAAATGGTTCTTTTACTTTAAAGAAACTGAAGATGAGAACAAACACAAAGATGTTATCAATACTTAAACTCCATTCCATCAGGTAGGCACTTACATATTCCAAAGCGGCCTGTTTACCATCTTCGTACCACATAAACGCACCAAAGCCCAGTGCAAGAATAACCCAGAAGATTGTTTGCTTTAACGCCTGTTTTGTGGTGAGCTGTGCCGATTTTTTGCTTAGCAAGCCAAGATCAAAAACAATTGCAAGCAATAATACAATGCCGAAAACGAGATAAGTAATTTGAGTTGGAGTCATTCTTTTATAGTTCTGATGTAAATAGTTGTTACGCTTTTTTGCTGTACGCTTTTTTGCGCCATTGCATGTATACAATACCAATAACAAGTACGAGTAAAACAGGTACAGCAATGTTAATGAGCTGCCACAAGGTGCGTTGCTCACTTACTTTTTGCGGATTTAATAAACGCAGGGCCACTTCTTTATTACGTAAAGCAACAATGCCTGCGTTGCCAATCATGTACTCCAGCGTGTTTTGCAAAAATGCTTTGTTGGCAAAACTGCGTTCCTGTACCCGGCTGTAGCCCATAGGGAAAGGCTCCTGTTTAGTAAAGCTGTTTAATACTGCATCGCCATCACCAATTACAAGTTGTTGAGTTGGCTCATCGCTTTGAGTTTTAAACGAACCATACGCTGTGGTAAAGTATTGGCGCATTTCGGCCGATGCACGGTTGCCATAAAAGCTGTTGAAGCGGCCTTCAAGTAAAACCGCAGCCGGCAAATTCTTTTTGTTATAGAGTTTCGGGTCTTCAATTGTTTGTAATTCCTGTAAACTTACAATGGCAGGTGTGCTTACAAACTTTGCATTTTCACTGGAGGTGAGTAAAATACTTTTTGTAATGCCATCTGCTTTAACCGTATCGAGTGTATTCGTAAACTGTGTTAATACCGGCTCGAGGTTTTTTGTAATAGGATGATTGCCGGTTGCGGTAAGCAACGGATAATAGTTAAACGGCACATCGGCCAACTGCGGCTTGCCGCCGGCGTTACCAACTACCAGTTTGCTTAAATCGCATTGAAGATCCTGCAGCAGATCACGGTTAATACGCACACCATACTTAAATAGCAGGTCATCAAGATTTAAACCCCGATCGTACGCCAGTGTTTGAGCAACAAATGCAAGACTATCTTTTTCTGCATGCAGCATATCTAAAAACCACAACACTTTACCGCCCTGCATAATGTATTGATCAATCTTCATCTTTACCGAATCAGAAAAACCAATGGAGGGTTTTACGATAAGAATGGCTGCAAGCTCTTTTGGAATAACCGTTGTTTTTGATGGATCAACAATGCGGAATTGATAATCGGCATCTAAGGTTTGCACAAGGTCAAACGTTTCAGGGCCCATTGGCTGACCGTTGCCTGTGAGATAGCCAATGAATGGTTTTTGCTTCCGCTGAATTTTTTCAATAGCATCTGCAAACTTAAACTCGAGTAAGGCTTCTGCATTGCTGATGCTTTTTGCTTCGTCGGTAACAAGGCTGCCGCTTAATGGGTCACGGCTGTATTCGGTTTTACCACTTAACAGATCAATTGAAATAACCCGGTTGCCTTTCCGTACCAAAGCCGAAGGATAAATGACACGTTGTGTTGTGGCTTCCTCTTCTTCTTGTACCTTAAGATTGTAAGGTAAAATGCCTAATGCTTTTAACGAGTCGCCCATCATCTGCTGAATTACTTCGTCACGAAAGTTGGGCTTGGTTTGCATAAGGCTGTCTACATTCACTCCATTCATACGCAGCTCCTGCATCACTTCATTAAACATGAAGTTTTTTGCATCATCGTTAAACATTTCGTCTACCGATTTATAGTTGATCTGCAGTTTGCCCCGGCTGAATTCTTTCATTTCGTTGAGCAAATCGCTGGTGCTGTTACGCAGCTTGCGGAACGAAGAGCGGAAATCGCCTTTGAGAAAAATATCTACTTCAATGGTTGTATCAATATTTCTAAGCAACGCTTTTGTTTGGGGCGATAGTGAATAGCGTTGTTCGGATGTAAGATCCCAACGGGTGCGGAGCGAAGTTGACAATACGTTTACCACAATTAACGCCAACAGTACAATTGCCCAACTGTATTTCGAAGATAAAAGTCTGTTCATTGCTGCTTAGTTTTTGCGGCCGATGCGTTGGATGGTGATGAATAAAGTAAAGCAAATGATGCTGAGGAAATAGATCAAATCACGACTGTCGATTACACCTTTCGATAAACTGCGGTAATGAAATTCCATGCCCACCATTTCAACAATATAATCGAGCCCTGTGCCCAGCATTTTACTTAATGCTCCAAAGCCGGTGTACAATACAAAAGAGAAAAATGCACTGATTAAAAATGCAACAACCGGGTTGCCTGTAAAACTGCTGCAGCATAAACCAACCGCTGTAAAAGCAGCACACAAAAATAGCAGTCCGATATACGAGCCGCCGATACCGCCCATGTCCAGCACTGTTCCATCGGCACTCATGGCCTTAATGGTAAACAGGTAGGTGAGCGTGGGTAATAAGGCAATCAACACCACCAGCAGGGAGGCAATGTATTTACCCAGCACAATTTCACGTGCAGTAAGCGGACGGGTAAACAGAATTTCCAAAGTGCCGGCCCGTTGTTCGTCGGGGAACAGGCGCATGGTTACTGCCGGTATCAGCAACAATAAAATATACGGTGCAAGGTTAAAGAAATTCTCCAGCGTGGCATAGCCATAATCGAGAATGTTGAAGCTGGAAAACACAAACAGGAATAAACCGTTCAACAGTAAGAACAGAATGATGGTGATATACCCTGTAAGATTGCTGAAAAACTGGCGGAATTCTTTTTTGCAAATGGCCCACATAGAGTTGCAAAAATAACGGAATAAAGCACTAAGCCTTAATGTTCATGTGCCAAATAGCTGTGAAATTGGATGAAGCAGTCGTTTTTGGGTTTCGTTTGGGGTAGGTGTATATACCTTTAAATGGTAAGATAAAAACCTTATTTTCTTCTGGGTTTTATGAAATGAAATATTATCTTTAAAGCTTCTCTAAATATCCGCTGAAAACGTTTGGCTTGAAACCCGGGAAAGCAACCCCTAAACCAAAGCAAATGATGAAAACGTTTTTCGGCGTACTCCTTTTAATTTTTGTTGGGATAAGCGGTCAGACTCAATCTATTTGGAGCAATTCAATTACAGGTACAGATCCAGGCTTATCTAATCCATTTACTTCAGGTGATATTGTTGATGCAAATATCTCTGTCTCCGGAATTGGGAGGAGTTTGTCCACAGCAGGCAACGCAGGCAATGACAGGTATAATACTAACGGATGGAATGCTGCGGCTATTGATTTGAACAAGTATTTAACTTTTACTTTAACGCCTAGTTCAACATTTACAGTAAGTCTAATCAACTTGATTTATACAGGGCAAGTTTCCGGGACCGGTCCAGTAAGTTTTGCAATTCGTTCAAGTGTTGATGGTTATACGTCGAACATTGCAACTCCTGCAGCAGCAGGAGGAACCATAGATTTGTCGGCTTCCGTTTTTCAGAATATCTCAACCTCCATAACATTCAGAATTTATGCTTGGGGAGCTTCTGCTTCAGGTGGGACATTTAGTATTAATGATTTCGTTTTTAATGGAGTGGTATCTTCAACAAACACAATTATTTCTTCAGGGCTTACTTCCTCCAGCTTTACACTAGCAAACTGTACATCAACAGTATCTGCCTCAATCAACTTCAGTTCTACAGGAACCTTTACGACAGGTAATGTTTATACTGTACAAATGTCAAATTCTGCAGGTTCATTCGCTGCCCCAGTTGCTTTAGGTTCACTTAACAGTACTGCAAATAGCGGAACTATTAATTTTTCAATACCGGCGGGCACTTTAACCGGTACAGGATATTTAATTCGAGTTGTAAGTGGGAATCCAGTAGTGGCCTCTGCAACTTCAGCTATTACAGTTACACAAAATGGATATTGCGAAAGCAATGCAACTGATTATTTCAGATCAAAACAAACGGGCGACTGGTCGGCTATTTCAACTTGGGAATCTTCCAATGATAATGTGAACTGGATTGCGGCAACATTAATTCCTTCAAGCAGTGCAAATACAATTACTATTCAATCGGGGCATACTGTAACCATTAATACGGCTGTTTCAGCCGATCAGTTAACGATTAATGCGGGAGCCACTCTTAATCATCCAAGTGCAAACACTTTTACTTTAAATGATCGTGCTTCCGAAACAGACATGATTATTTACGGTACTTACATTATTTATGGTTCTGTTCCTGCGGGGGCAGGTACATACACTGTTGAAAGTGGGGGAGTTGTTCGTGCAAATGGAAATAGTGGCGGGACAGCTGATAACATTGCCTGGAGCAGCAATACCAGAGTGTTATTTAAAACAGGCAGTGTGTTTGACTGGAACACGAGCCTTGTATTTAATACTTCGGGCATAATTTTTTTCCCCTCTGCAAATGGCGAAAAACCAATTTTCAGAGTATCCTCCTCCGTAGGTCCCCTTGGAGCAAACTCAAATACAACAATTAATGGATTGTTAGAAGTTAATGGTACACTTCGTTTAGAAAGTGTCGGTCTTAAAATTTTTCGAGATGGAATTATTGGTTCAGGATCCCTTATTCAGGAAGCTACAAGCGGGGCCTTCCAAATTACCGGAACAGATGCTGAACTTGGAGGAACAGGCACCATAACATTAAATACGGGCGGCTTACAGATTACAGGTACAGCCAACGTAACAATGAGCTCCGATAAAATCATTAACGGCAGTACTTTCGATTTTACGGTGAATAGCGGTGGCCGTTTCAATTGCTCCACCTATGTTGTATCCGGAACTGCCGATTTTATTTTGGCAAGCGGCGGCACATTAGGCATTGGCTCGCCCGATGGTATTACTTCAGCAGCAGCAGGAAATGTCCAAACTGCAACACGTACCTACAGCAGTGGCGCTAACTATATATATAATGCCGGCACAAACCAGGTTACAGGCAACTTTACAACAACGCCAATTGCTAATACAGTTAATGCGCTTACAGTGGCAAATACAGGATCAACTGGTAACAACACCGTAACCCTTACAGTTAATAACACTACAGCATCAGCTCTTTATTTAAATAGAGGTTTGTTTGCGGCAGGCACAAACCAAACATTTCGGATAGCTGCAGGTGGCAACATCTATGGTAATGGGGCCAATAATCCCAATAATGCAACAGCAGGGAATATAGAATTTGTAGGCAACGGAACAACACAAGGTTTTTCAACGGGCAATCCACTTTTATACTCAGTTATTTTAAATGGCAGTGTAGATTTTAATGGTGCAACTCCACATTCTGCTACTATTATGAATCGTTTACAGTTGAATAACGGCAGTTTTGTTACAGATGCACCTTACTATCAAACAGGCTCTTCACTCATTTATAATACAGGCGGTACTTATGGCCGAAATGTAGAATGGGGCAGTTTAAGTAACCAAGGCTATCCGTACCATGTAATTGTGCAGGGTAATACAGTGCTGGATTTGAATACAAACGCAATCAGTCCCGCTCGACTTGAATTGGCAGGGGATCTTGTAATCGGCAATGCGAATGGAAAAGGACAAGTCTACCTCAACAATAATATGTCGAAACCTCTTTCCGTATTGGGCAACTTAACAATCGGTTCAGCCGATGCTGCCGCTGATGGGAGTGTTTTACAATTATCTTCGGTTATTGGAGGTGATTTGTGGCTGAACGGGAATTTTACCCGCTACAACAACAGCTTTTATACAGATAATAGCCGGGCAATCTTTTTTAAAGGCTCTGTTAACTCCTCAGTTAATACTCCAAATATCTCTATCATAGCAGGCGTTCCAACTCAGAATTTCAGTTATCTGTTAATGGAAAAAAATGCCGCATCAAACATTCTTACATTGAATTGCCCTGTGGGAATAACTGGGCAAATTACGTTCACAACCGGCGTTATCAGCACCAGTGCAACCAACTTATTAGTTGTTGAAAGTACTGCAACATCAACTGTTGGCAGTGTTTCATCTTTTGTAAATGGCCCGATACGTAAAAAAGGGGGTGGTTCTTTTACTTTCCCAACCGGAGTGATTGTTGGGTCAGAATACCATCATCGTACTATTGGCATTACAGCTTCCGGTAACGATGGTTCTTCTTATACTGCACGTTTTTTCAGAAGTAGTGCAGGGGCCTTAGGGCCTATCAGTGCTGTTGCAAAAGCAAATGGTTTGCAACGAATAAGCCGATGCGAGTATTGGAGTTTGGTAAAAGATGCCGGCTCCGATGTTGGTGTAACACTTACCTGGACAGATCAAAGTCCTTGTAATGCGGCTTATGTAACGGCACCTGCCAGTATTGTGGCTGTACAGTTTAATGGAACGCAATGGGGCGATTTGTTTGGCGGATCCGGCATTGGCAATGTAACAGCAGGAAGTGTTACCTGGACAGGTGGGCCAAACGTGTATAATTTTTTCACTCTTGGCAGCAAAGATTTTCTTGAGAATCCATTGCCTTTCGAATTGTCAACCTTTAAGGCAACCGCCCGAAAACAGGACATTGCTCTAGACTGGATGACGAACGCTGACAACGACCAGCTTGAATTTATTATTGAGAAGAGTAAGGACGGCCGCACATTTGTAGCGATGCAGAAAGTAGCTGCAAGGGCAGTTTCGGCAACTGCAGTTTACAGTGAGTTTGACAGACAGCCATTAAATGGATGGAATTATTACCGACTGCGGGCAATCGATAAGCTGGGTAAGCAGCAATTGTCCCAAATTATAAAGGTTTGGTTTGGGGTTGGTCAGCAGATCAGGATTAGTCCAAATCCGGCCAGTGAAAAAATTAGGATAAGTTTTTCCGAGCCAAGCAGCATTTCCGAAATTGATATTGTCAATATATCTGGTCAAGTGTTGAAACACATTTCGGCCGTACAGTTTAATAACGAGATTAATATTTCTCACTTGCAAGCGGGAATGTATTATGTTCGAATATCAGGTAAGAACGGGCTTACCACTACAAGTTTTATTAAACAATAAAGACCCGAAACCAACTGCTGAAAAAATCCCCTCCAAAAGAGGGGGTTTTTGTTTTAATTCAATTTCGGAACAACAGGATGCTTCATGTTAAACGGCAAAGCTTTCGCCGCAACCACAAGTTCGGCTGGCATTTGGATTGTTAAAGTGAAACCCTTTTCCGTTTAAACCATCGCTGAAATCGAGGGTGGTGTTGTAGAGGTAGAGAAAACTTTTCATATCAGTAACCACCTTTACACCATTATCTTCAAAAACCTGATCGTTAGGACGGCTTTCATTATCAAAATCAAGCTTGTAGCTCAAGCCGCTACATCCACCTCCAACAACACTTACACGAAGAAAATAAGAACCATCACCAACTACATCAGCTTTCTGCATCAGTTCTCCCACTTTTTCCTTTGCTTTTTCTGTAACAAAAATCATAACTCGCTTTTTTATTCAATAATCAATACGCAGGCCACAAAATGGTTGCTGACGTATTGACTGTAAAATTAATCAAAATGCAATTTCCTTTCAGGCTTTTAACAGCTTGTGGGGTTTGGTTGTAAATTGCCTGAAATTGATTGTTATGCTGAATGTCGAACATATTGGAATTGCTGTTAAAAATCTCGAACTGTCGATACCTCTTTTTGAGAAGTTGCTTAATACAAACTGTTATAAAACAGAAACTGTTGAGTCGGAAGCTGTAAAAACGGCATTTTTTAAACAGGGACAAACCAAAATTGAGCTGCTTGAAAGTTTAAATGAAGAAGGTGTTATAGCCCGTTATATTGAAAAAAAAGGCGAGGGTATGCATCACATTGCCTTTGAGGTGGAAGACATTTATGCCGAAATGTTGCGTTTACAAAACGAAGGATTTGTTTTATTGAATAGCGCACCAAAGGAAGGAGCCGACAATAAACTGGTTTGTTTCCTACACCCTAAAAGCACTAACGGTATACTAATTGAATTATGCCAGGAAAAAAAATAGCCGCTTTGCAGCAGCTATTTTTATATGTGGATGTAAGTTTTACTGTTTAATTAGAGACATCTTTTCAATCACTTTGGTTTGATCTATAATCTGAACGAGATATAAACCCTTGGCAAGATTTGAGAGATCAAGTTGCTGTCTGTTTGTACCAGCAGGATTTATTCTTCTTACAACCATTCCTTTCGCATCCAAAATCAAAATAGTTTGACCGGCAACAAAGCCATCTTTTGCAAAAATCTGTGTTGTTGATGTTACAGGGTTTGGAAATAAGCTAAAATTCTTATTGATGTTTGTAGCGAAGCGGATAGTTTCGGAATAAGTTGCTTCTCCTTTTAAATCTACCTGCTTTAAACGGTAATAAGCGGTACCGCTAACTGGTGATTTGTCAACAAACGAGTATGTTTGTTTTTGCGAACTGTTACCTACTGATTTTACGGAGCCGATATTATTCCAGTTTTTTTGATCGTTACTGCGTTCAACAATGAAAGCATCGCTGTTAAATTCATGTGTAGTTCCCCAATCAAGCTGTACTTGGTAAGGTTGTTTTTGGTTTACTTTAAAATAATCGAAACCAATAGTTAATACGCCAGCGCCTGTAAAAGGATAGGAAAGTATCCAAGGGCCATTGATATCTGGTTGAGTACCACTGCCAGGCCCACCCCAAACGATGTTTAATCCAATTTGAATTAAATCGCTACTGCCATTGGCTGCTGTAATTTTACCTCCGGAATATGTTTGAATAAAGCTAAAGCATGCGAGATAAAGTTTTCCTGATGGTTCAAAACTTATCGTGCCGCAAAGAAAAATTTGTAATCTGGGCGATGCTGTAGTGCTTGCCGGTGGGCATGCTGTACTGGCTGTATAGATTGGTCCTTTTACATTTATCGTTACACCAGCAGGTATACAAACTATCTGATCCTGTGTTGGAACTCCAACAGGACTCCATGAATTTGCGTTATCCCAATCGCCACCTACCGCAACTTTTGTACAGGTGGGAGTAGTCATAGTGTTGCAGCGTGGATAAGGGTTTGATCCATGCGGCCAATACTGTTGGGCAATTGATTGAAATCCAATAAAAGAAAAGATGATAAACGAGTAAAAAATTTTCATATACGAACCCAGTTAATAAGCTTATACGGAAATAAGTTAACGGTTCGTTTCAGCGGGTTGGATCACTTAAATAGGAGAGGAATATTCGGATAATAAGTGATTCTTCTTACAGGATGTGGATGAAAGTCCGTAAAAATACGGAGGATTTCGACTTCTGCAAGTATTTTAAGTAAGAATTTCTTCCATTTTCATGCTACGGGAGCCTTTAATAAGCAGGTGTGTGTTACTAAATAATTGATTCTTATACCATTCTCTTGCCTCAAGCGATGTATTAAAATAAAGATAAGGATGACTGATTTTTCCAAAATCCCCACCAACAAGCACCACTTTATCCCAGTTATGTAAAGCAATCAGGTTAACAATTGCCTGGTGCTCAGTTAAACTTGCTTCACCCATTTCGGCCATACCGCCCAGCATCAGCACTTTTTTATTGGCTTGCAGTTTGGCAAAGTTTTCAATGGCCAGTTTCATACTGCTAGGGTTAGCGTTGTAAGCATCCAAAATAATTTTGTTTGTACCTGCCTCAATTAATTGCGACCGACTGTTTGATGGTTTGTATTGCTCAATGGCGGTTTTGATTTTTAATGCTGGAACACCAAAATGATGCCCTACGCATACTGCTGCTAAGACGTTGGGTAAATTATAATCGCCCACCAAATGAGTGGTAATAATTCCTATTTCGGGTGAGCTGGTAATTTCTACTTGAAGAAAAGGTTCGCTTTTAAGAAGCTTACCGGTTGTTGATGCATTTGCAGTACCATAGGTGATACGATTCTTGATGCCGGCACTCATTTCCTCCAAGTAATCAAAATCGGTATTAATAAAAATGGCACCCTCGTTTTCACGGATGAAATCATACAATTCACCCTTTCCTTTCTTTACTCCCTCAATACCGCCAAAGCCCTCAAGATGAGCTTTGCCCACATTATTAATTAAGCCATAGTTGGGTAATGTATAGGTGCAGTAACCTGCTATCTCCCGTTGATGATTTGCGCCCATTTCAACCACAGCCATTTCAGCATCGGCTTTCACTTTTAATAGGGTAAGGGGAATGCCAATATGATTATTAAGATTTCCTTCGGTTGTATAAGTTTTAAAGTGTGCTGAAAGAACGGCATGCACAAGTTCCTTAGTTGTTGTTTTGCCGTTGCTGCCGGTAATGGCAAGAAAGGGAATGTTGAATTGCTGCCGGTGATATTTTGCTAACCCTTGTAAAGTGCTCAACACATCATCTACCACAATTACTTTCGGGTTTTCAGTTGCGGGTGCTTCATCAACAATAGCATATGCTGCTCCTTTTTCAAGCGCCTGGATGGCAAAAAGGTTTCCATTGAAGTTGTCGCCTTTTAATGCAAAAAATAAATCACCTTCTTTCAATTTGCGGGTGTCGGTTTGCACAAAGGGATGAGCTAAATACAATTGATATAGTTCTTCAATACGCATAAATCAAAGATAAGTGCTGGCTTTTTTTGATACGTCAAATCATTGCTAAACTATTATATAAAGAAAAAGCCCTCCTGTTAACAGGAGGGCTTTTTCTTTATCGGTTGAAAGATTAATTTCTCTTTCTGTTGTTCTGTTTTCTTGAACCAAACCAGTTACCGGTTTTACGACCATTACCTTCCTGGCTGCCATAACGTGTCATAGCACAACGGAAGCCAATCATCGAACTGCTCTGATCTTCTTCGAGGAAACGACGTGTGCCGGGGCTGAGCCAGTATGCACGATCGTTCCAGCTGCCGCCTTTGTAAACACGGCTCTTATCGCTTACAAGTGTAGTAACACCGTAACCATATTGTACATTACTTAAAGAGTCACCATCGAGATAATCAATTACATAACCTTTTTGGTAGTTACGACGGTTCTTCACTTCATCTTCCGTTTCATCACGGTATTTAATACGGCCCATTGAATCTCTTTCAGCCTTACCTGTGCTGAGGTCAATTCGCTGGAATTTATTACCACGATAGATGTTGAAATCTTCACCATCGGTTTGTGTCATTGGTCTGTAAACATCGGCAACCCACTCACTTACGTTACCGGCCATATTATATAAACCGAAACCATTTGGATAGAAGGCTTTGATTGGACCTGGAATTACAGCACGGTCGTTCAAACCACCTGCAACACCCATGTTATCACCAGAACCACGCTTAAAGTTAGCAAGGAATTGACCTTGCCAGCTGCTGCGTCTTGCATCACGCAAACCATTTACGTTTTGTGCCCATGGATACACTTGTTTATTGGCAGTTAATTCCTCACCACGACGTTTTTCGCTACGACGGGGATTAGGGTTTTGTGCAATTAAACCGTATGCTGCGTATTCCCACTCTGCTTCTGTTGGTAAACGATAATCAGGTAATATAATACCTTCTTCAAAGCTGATGCTTGTTGGAACCTGCTTCGTTAAAGGATCTTTGTAATTTTTTATGCTTTTGCCGGGAGTTGCCTGGTATTCGCCTAAAAGGTAAGCCTTGGTATTAAAGTTATCCTGTCCGCCGCCCTGCATTTGTTTTTGCAGTTCAGCTTTTTTGTTGGTAATTCCTTTTTCGTAAAGAATGTTTTCGTTTACACGATCACTACGCCACAAGCAATAATCATAAGCTTGCTTCCAGCTAACACCAACTACAGGGTAGAGGTTGTAGGATGGGTGACGGAAATAATATTCAACATATGGTTCGTTGTAAGCTAATTCGCTTCTCCAAACTAATGTATCGGGTAAAGCACGGTTGGTAATGGCAGTATCCATGAACACACGGTCTAACCAGTAGAGGTATTCACGGTAATGAACGTTAGCAACTTCCGATTCGTCCATGTAGAAAGAAGCAACGGTAACACGGCGGGGAACGTTATTCCAATCACGCATTACGTCTTCTTCTACAGCACCCATCGTAAAGGTACCACCTTCAACAAACACCAAGCCAGGGCCTGTTTTTTGCTCTTTTTCTTTTGAAACACGGAAACCACTTCCGTTTGGATCATTGTAGGTCCAACCGGTAGAAGACGACTTCTCTGGCTTCTTCTTAAATAAGTTACATGATGTAAAAATGGTAGCCCCAACAAACAGGATACACAGATTTTTAATGCGGAAAAGGTTTTTCATCTCCTTCGTTTTGATAGTTAACGAGTAATGTTCAAAAATATTGTACTGGATTTCACAGTCCAAAATTTTTATTGGACAGGTGACAAACTTAAAGGAATCTTTTCAAAAACCGAAGGAATCGGGCTTTATCAAAATCAATTTCAGTATTTCTGCTTACGAAACAGTGAAATTACGTAGGTCTTGCAGCGTTCGTTCTGTACCGGCTTTCTTCCTGTAAATTTCAGGATCGTATCCGGTATCTTTGATTTTACTGTTTATGCGTTACGTTATATTGTTCATTTTTACTGTTCTGCTAACTTCTGCCAAGGCTCAACGAACCTGGCGCAGCAACTCTGTGTTGGCAAACGGCGACTGGTATAAGTTTGCAATTAAACAGCCGGGAGTTTATCGGATAAATATTGCGTTTCTTCAATCACTGGGAGTTAATACAGCCAACCTGGCAAGTGGCAGTGTACGGCTGTTTGGCAATGGTGGACAGATGCTACCCGAAGATAATTCGGTTATTGTGGCTGACGATTTGATCGAAAATGCCATACAGGTAGTTGATGGTGGCGATGGAATTATCAACGGTAACGATTATATCCTGTTTTATGCGGCAGGCCCGCAACAATGGACGAAAGATTCCACAAACAAACGTTTCCGCCACCGCAAAAATTTATACAGCAATGATTCGTATTATTTTTTGAATATCGGGGCAAACGGACTGCGTATTCAAAACAGAACCAGTGCAGGTTCGCCCAACCAAGTTGTTACTTCGTTCAGAGACCGTATTTTTTATGAACTGGATACCATCAATTTTCTGCGAAGCGGAAAAGAGTGGTATGGCGAAGAGTTCAGTAATACTCCCGGCAGTACGTTAAACCGAACATTTAATCTGAACATTCCAAATAGTTTACCGGGGAATGCTGTTTTTAGTTCGAATGTAGCATCGAGAAGCAATGGTATTGGCAGCTCCTTTCTCGTGCGTGCAAACAATACCAATATTGCCCAGCATAGTGTTTCGGCTGTGGGCACGGGCACCTACGATCCTGTGGCAGCTCCGCACGAACTTACAACGGTGTTTAATCTTACACAAGCGCCACTGAGTTTGCAATACAGTTATCAGCCCGGCAGCGTTAATGCGCAAGGCTGGCTTAACTGGTTCGAAGTATTTCCGCTACGGCAACTTAGTATGGCGGGGATCGATCAACTCCATTTCAGCGATTGGGAAACGGTTGGGCCCGGCAACATTGCAGAATTTCGATTGCAAGCTGCCGCAAGTTCAACGCTGGTGTGGGATATTACAGATCCGTTACGGCCTCAAACCATCACCGGCACATTAAACGGAACAGAATTCCGGTTTGTAAATACAGCCGATCGTTTACGGGAGTATATCGCCTTTCAGCAACAGAATTATTTGCAGCCAACAGCGATTGGCAAAATAGCTAACCAGGATTTACATGGCGCATCATTTCCAAATTACATCATTATTACACATGCGTCTTTATTAACTGAAGCGCAACGTTTGGCAGCATGGCACCGGCAAAACAATGGGTTAACCACGCTGGCGGTAACCACCGAACAGGTTTATCATGAATTTGCTTCCGGCTCACCCGATCCATCGGCCATCCGCAATTTTATAAAAATGTTTTACGATCGTGCAGGTGCAGATACAACCAAACGTCCACGTTATTTATTGTTGTTTGGCGATGCATCGTACGATTATTTAAACCGCATTAACGGTAATACCAACTTTGTTCCCTGTTATGAAAGCGAGGCATCGTTAGATCCGTTATCAACTTACACTTCGGATGATTTCTTTGGTTTTTTAGATGACAATGAAAATATCAACCGATCATTCCCTGTCAATCTGCTCGATATTGGTATTGGCCGCATACCTGCAAAAACAGTACAGGAAGCAAAGGCTGTGGTAGATAAAATCATCAGGTATTACGCCAAGGAAAGTTTTGGTGCATGGCGAAATGATATTACCGTAGTGGCCGATGATGAAGACAATAACATTCATTTGGATGATGCGGAGTTTCACAGCAATGTTATACAGCAGAACAACCGTTTCAATGTTTCAAAAATTTACCTGGATGCATTTCGCCAGCAAAGCGGAAGTGGTGGCAGCCGTTACCCAGAAGCCAACCAGGCCATCAATAACAAAATATTTGCAGGTACATTAATCTGGAATTACAGCGGACACGGCGGATCAAGAAGATTGGCGGAAGAAGCTATTCTGGAACAGGACATGGTCAACAACTGGAGTAATACCAATAAGCTACCGTTGTTTATAACCGCCACCTGCGATTTTGCACCTTACGATAATCCTTCGGTTAATTCCATTGGCGAAAACATCCTCTTACGGGAACGCACAGGTGCTATTGCATTAATGACCACAACAAGAGTGGTGTTTGCCTTCAGTAACCGCATCATCAACAATAATTATTTTCAGCAGGCATTGCAGAAAGATGCAAACGGTTTGTATCCCTCATTAGGCGATGCGGTAAAGCGTACCAAAAATTTTACCTATCAAACCTTTGGCGATATTATTAATAACAGAAAGTTTACGTTGCTGGGCGATCCTGCTGTTCGTTTAGCTTTTCCAACCTTGAATGTGCGTACAACAGCCATTAATAATCGTGTACCCGCAAACGATACCTTAAAGGCCCTCGATCGTTTTACCATTAGAGGCGAAGTAACCGATGCAGGCGGAAATAAACTCAGTAATTTTAACGGTAACGTATACCCGGTTATTTTCGATAAAGTGCAACAGCAAAAAACATTTGCTAACGATGCAACCAGCATCAGCACCAACTTCAACCAGCAATCAAATATTATTTTCAGGGGCAAAGCAAAAGTAACCAACGGCGAATTTGTGTACAGCTTTGTTGTACCTAAAGACATTAACTACCAATTCGGCAATGGAAAAATCAGTTATTATGCCGAAGATGGAACAAAAGATGGCAGCGGGGCAGAAGCAAGCATTGTGATTGGCGGAGCATCGGTTAATCCGGTAACAGATAATGCCGGTCCGGTTATAAAAGGTTACCTCAACGATGAGAAGTTTGTAAACGGCGGTATTACCAACGAAACACCGGTGTTATTGGTAAAGCTGGCCGATTCTAGTGGAATTAATACAGTAGGCACAGGTATCGGTCACGACCTGATTGCAACACTTGATGATAATAACAGCAAGTTTTATGTGTTGAATGATTATTATGAAGCAGATGCAGACAGCTATCAATCAGGCACTGTTCGTTTTCAATTGCCTGCATTAACAGAAGGGTTACATGTGCTAAAAATCAAAGCCTGGGATGTTCAGAACAACAGCAGCGAATACAGGCTTGAGTTTCGGGTAGTAAAAGATGAAGCCTTGAAACTGGAAAGGGTGTACAATTATCCCAATCCGTTCACGACACGCACCACCTTTATGTTCGAACATAACCGCCCCGGCGATCAGTTACAATGCCTTATTCGTATTTATTCTATTACCGGTAAAGTAGTAAAAACAATCACCCGTACAATAATAACCGAAGGAAACCGTTCTTTTGATATTGAGTGGGACGGAAAAGATGACTTTGGCCAGAAAATTGGCCGGGGAGTTTACATCTACCAATTGGAAATAAAAGATTCAGCTGGTAAAAAACAATCTGCTTTACAAAAGCTCGTTCTGCTGTAACCAAAATCCGTTAACTGAAGGGAATACTTTTTTTCCTCTATTTTTATGGCTCAAATTATAACTCTTATGAGAAAGAACTCAGCCTTGTTATTAGGCTTGTTTACCTGTTTGTCTTTACCAGCACTTGCCCAACAAACCCAATCCATCAATGTAGTTACAACAGCTGTACCCATGTTACGTATATCGCCCGATGCACGTGCAGGTGGTATGGGCGATTTAGGTATTGCTACTTCTGCTGATGCTAACGCATCGTTCTGGAACCAGGCAAAAATTCCATTTGCAACACAACGTTCGGCTATAGCCTTAACATACACGCCCTGGTTAAAAGACCTCGGGTTAAACGATGTATTTATTGGCACAGTTGCAGGCTATCATCAAATTGATGAACTGCAGGCTATTTCGGGTTCGCTCCGTTATTTTAACTTAGGTAGTATTCAGTTTACCGATTTTGCCGGTAATGATCTGCAAAAATTCAATCCACGTGAATTTGCATTTGATGCGGGTTACAGCCGAAAGCTCAGCGATAAAATCGGCGTGGGTATTGCTCTCCGCTTCATTTATTCAAACCTTGCCAATGGTAATACAAACGGTGTTACTTATAAACCCGGTACTGCAGTTGCCGGCGATATTTCGTTCTTCTATAATGGACTGAACGAAGAAGGTACAGGTATTACCGCAGGTGCTGTTATGAGCAACCTCGGCAGTAAGATTGCCTATACCAACGATGCACGTGGTAAAGATTATATTCCTGCCAACCTTGGTATTGGTGCTGTTTATACAAAAGCAATTGATGAAACCAATAAAATAAGTTTTGGTGTAGATATTAATAAATTACTGGTGCCAACACCGCCTACCGATACTTCAACTGCTGCACGTGATGCTTACCGCAACAAAAGTGTAGTTGGCAGCTGGTTTTCATCGTTTGGCGATGCACCGGGTGGCTTTGGCGAAGAAATGAAAGAGTTCCAGGTGTCAACTGGTTTGGAATATGGCTACAACGATCAGTTTTTTGCTCGTGCCGGTTATTTCTACGAAGCAAAAACAAAAGGCAACCGTCGCTTTTTCAGCGTAGGTGCCGGTGTAAAATACAACCGCTTAGGATTTAACTTTTCGTACCTCGTGCCAACCGGCCAGGGTATTAACCGTAACCCGTTAAGCAATACAACCCGTTTCAGCATTGTGTTTGATTTGGGTGCCGACGACGGAAGCGGTGTTTCAAACGAGTAATACGTTTGTATAAAAGATTTTGCCAGAAGCGGAGGTACTTTACCTTCGCTTTTTTATTTACATTATGGGATTGAGAATAGGAACAGGCATTGATTATCATCAATTGGCCGAAGGCAGAAAGTTATTTATCGGCGGTGTTGAAATACCGCACCACAAAGGAGCCGTTGGCCACAGCGATGCCGATGTTTTATTGCATGCTATTTGCGATGCCATGCTGGGTGCATTGGCCTTAGGCGATATTGGCACTCATTTTCCCGATACTTCGGCTGCGTTTAAAGACATTGACAGTAAAATACTGTTACAGCAGAGTTATGATAAAATAAAAGAGAAAGGATACAAAGTAATAAATGTAGACAGTACACTCTGTTTAGAGGCTCCCAAGATTAAGCCCTACATTGCACTGATGCAGCAGGCCATTGCTTCCATTCTTGAACTGGATACAGATGCAGTGTCGGTAAAAGCCACTACAACAGAAAAGATGGGCTTTGTTGGCAGAGAAGAAGGTTTGGTAGCACATGCTACTGTATTGCTCGAAAAATAAACGAAAGCATGACGGTTAAAATCATCAATCAATCAAATAATCCGCTGCCGGCTTATGCAACAGAAGGAAGCAGCGGTATGGATATAAGAGCATCAATTAACGAAACAGTTACTTTGCAACCATTGGAGCGGGCGTTAATACCTACGGGCTTGTTTATTGAACTGCCCGAGGGAGTTGAGGCACAGGTTCGGCCACGCAGTGGCCTCGCCATTAAACAGGGCATTACCTGTTTAAACACACCGGGCACTATTGATGCCGATTACCGTGGAGAAATTAAGGTAATCTTAATTAACCTGAGCAACGAAATACAGTCTGTACAAAACGGAGACCGTATTGCGCAGCTGGTGATTCAGAAAGTAGAAAAAATTAACTGGGCACCTGCAGTAGAATTGGAACAAACAACAAGAAACGAAGGTGGCTTCGGCAGCACCGGAAAACATTAATTACATGAAAAAAGCAGTATCAATTGTACTAGCAGCAGCATTGTTACTTGGTTTCAGCGCATGCCGCTCAACTAAAAAATTACAGCAGGCCATTGTTAAGAAAGATACGGTAGCAGTAGCACCACCTGCCGAATTGGTAAAGCTGCCTACACACGAAGACACTGTGCGTATGGCCAACGAGGTGTTGGGTAATGTAGAAAAAAAGCGCATCAGCTTCAATACGTTTTCTGCAAAAATTAAAGTGGATTATACCAACAGCAAAGGCAAGCAACCCGATTTTGTTGCCAACATACGCATGCTGAAGGATAGTGTTATCTGGATTTCGCTGAGTAACGATATTGGTATTGAAGGTATTCGTGTATTGATTTCGAAAGACAGCATTAAGATGATTGATAAGTTGGCCAATACTTACCAGGTAAGACCTTTAAGCCATATACAGGAACTGGCGCAACTGCCGTTTACGTTTGCCGATCTGCAGGATATATTGGTGGGTAATCCTATCTTCTTCAGTAAGGACAGTATTACATCGTACAGTAATGGTGCAAACGGTTATTCTATATTAAGCTATACAACCTTGTTCAAAAACCTGTTAACGATTGCTGCAGATTTTTCTGTTACAAAGAGTAAACTGGATGATAACGATCCTGCATTAAACCGCACCTGCGATTTAATTTATAACGATTACGAAAATAAAAACGGCTTATACTTTTCTACGCAACGACAAATAACCATATCGCAACGGAACAAGCTGGAAGTACAGTTGAAGTTTAAAGATTATAAGTTTAACGAAGAATTGACGTATCCGTTTACAGTTCCTAAAAAATTCAAAAGAATCTAAAACGGCATACGTTTTCAGAAAGCAGGGCGTTTACCCTTATCGTCAATAGCCTTAATTTTGTTCATTTAAACCCATTACCTATGCGGAAATTCTTTTTAATTGCTATCTGCACGTTATTACAGTTTACGTTGCCGGCACAGGACAAAGCTGAGCTGGAAAAAAAACGTAAACAAACGTTGCAGGAAATTGAAATGCTGAATAAGCAGTACAATGAAATTAAAAAGTCGAAGAAGCAAAGTATTGGACAACTCGCACTTATACAAAATAAAATCCGTTTACGTAACGAAGTAATTAACACCATTAATAAGCAGGTGCGGAATATTGATAAAGATATCAATACCTCTTATGTAGAAATGCGCAGGTTAAAGAAAGATCTTGATACACTCAAGATGAATTATGCACACAATGTGGTGTATGCATACAAGAACCGCAGCAGTTACGATTTTTTAAACTTCCTTTTTTCGGCTAACTCTTTTAACGATGCCATCCGTCGTGTATCGTACATGAAAGCCTACCGCAGTTACCGGGCTCAACAACTCGATGCGATTTATAAAACAGAGGCATTGTACAAAGACAAGATTGTGCAGCTTACCAATAACCGCAAGCAAAAGAGCATGGTGCTGCAGGATGAAACTAAAGAAAAAATTGAACTGGAAAAGGATAAGCAGGAGCAGGCGCTGGTTGTAAACGATATCAAGAAAAAAGAAGGCGAGATAAACAAAAGCCTGGCTGCAAAAAAGAAACAGGCACAACAGTTACAGGCAGCAATTACAGTTGCTATTAACCGTGAAATTGCAGCTGCAAAAAAAGAAGCTAAAGATAGAGCAGATAAAGAGCGAAAGGATAAAGAGGCGGCAGACCGTTTAGCAAAAGAAAACGCAAAAACTAATCCTTCAACACCCACAACAACAAATCCAACAACAACAGTTACTGCACCTGTTGTAAAAAAAGATGAACCAAAGAAAATAGAAAGCTATCTCGAATACAACAAAGAAGATATTGCTTTAGGCGCACGTTTTGAAGATAATAAAGGAAGGCTTCCATTTCCAGTAGATAACGGGTATGTATTGGGTAATTTCGGAAAGAACACTGTGCCCGGTACTAATATTTATTTTAACCAGGATTTCATTACCATAGCATCCCCTTCAGGCACTGCTGTGAAAGCATGTTTTGATGGTGAAGTGAGAAGTGTGTTTGATGTTGGTGGAAATACAGCGGTGATGATTCAACACGGTAAATATTTTACAACATACAGTAATCTGTCATCTGCCAATGTAACCAAAGGACAAATGGTGAAAACCGGTCAGGTAATTGGCCGTGTTGGTACCAACCTTGATGGTGATGGTGAGTTGAATTTTGTATTAGCTCGTGAAAATCAAATGATCAATCCTACTCCCTGGTTAAGGAGTCGCTGATACATGTACGAAACGCTCGTATAACTCTTCATACAAAGGAACAATGTGGTGGATATCAAATTTCGCTGCCTGTTCCTTTGCTCTTTGTTTAAAGCCGTTCAGCTTGTCATCATCTTTCAATAAATCAATACCAAGGCGGCTTAACTCTTCTATATCGCCGATGTTGGCCATATAACCGGTTTGTCCGTGAATATTAATTTCGGGAATACCACCGGCATTGCTCGACAGTACAGGCACGCCTGCAGCCATTGCTTCCAGTGCTGATAATCCGAAGCTTTCGTATTCGGATGTAAGCATGAACATGTCTGAAATGGCGAGGATCTCTTCCATTTCCTGTTGCTTGCCGAGGAAACGTACATCATCACAAACATTTAATGCACGGCATAATTCTTCGGTGCCGGGACGCTCCGGTCCATCGCCTACCATCAGTAATTTCGAGGGAATAACTTTGTTGATTTTTGCAAACACCTGAATGATATCGTTTACACGCTTCACCTTACGAAAGTTCGAAGCATGTGTAATAATGCGTTCGCCATTTGGTGCCAATACTTTGCGGAATGCATCCAGCGGCTTTTTATCGAAGCGTTTTACATCCACAAAGTTGTAGATCACTTCAATTTCTTTTTCTATTGCAAATGAATTGTATGTTTCTGTACGCAGGTTGTTCGATACTGCGGTAATGGCATCGCTTTCGTTAATGGAAAAAGTTACCACCGGTTCAAAGGTTTTGTCTTTTCCTACCAACGTAATATCGGTGCCGTGTAAGGTGGTAATAACAGGAATATCTTTTCCTTTTTTCTTTAAAATCTGTTTGGCCATATAAGCGGCTGATGCATGCGGTATGGCATAATGTACATGCAGCAGATCGAGATCGTTATTGAGCACTACATCTACCATAGTACTTGCCAGGGTGGTTTCGTAAGGCGGATAATCGAACAACGGATAATGCGGAATATGTACTTCGTGGTAAAAGATATTGGTGAAAAAGCCGCTCAAACGTACCGGTTGCTGGTACGTAATGAAATGTACCATGTGCCCCTTTTCTGCCAGCGCTTTTCCTAATTCTGTAGCTAACACACCGCTACCGCCAAAGGTGGGGTAACATACTATGCCTATTTTCATTGTTCGTTTTGTTTAGTTGCAAACCCAGCGGGGTTTGAAGAATGTATATGGCCTCCGTCACTTATCATGCCAGACCTCCGGCACTGTACATTTGACAGGTTGCCCAACGAAGTTACTATTTTAGGAGAACAGCAAGGGACAGGCCGCTACCGTTTGTAAAAAAGCAGGTCCCGGCAAAGAGTCTCTTTTTGCAGGCTTAAAGAGTTGCTTTAATTTGAGCATTCCTTTTTAACAACACGAGCATGAGAAAATTACAACTGGCTTTTGCCTTCTGCCTGGCAGTAACTGCAGGAACGGCACAAACAAACGATTCAGCAATATTTAAACGCATTGCCGATGATGTATTTACAAACAGCACAGCATACGAAAACCTGCGCATTTTATGTAAGAAAGTAGGTCCACGTTTAAGCGGATCACCTCAGGCCGCAGCAGCTGTTCAGGAAACGTATAAGATAATGAAAGCAATGGGTGCTGATACAGTTTACCTGCAGGAGTGCATGGTGCCGCATTGGGTACGTGGTGCAAAAGAGAGTGCCTTGCTGGTTGATGCAAAAGGCAAAACTGTTTCGTTAAACATTTGTGCATTGGGTAACAGTGTAGGAACGGGTAAACAGGGTATTAAAGCTGAAGTAATTGAAGTACGTTCGTTTAAAGAACTTGAGATGTTGGGCGTTGCCGGTGTAAAAGGAAAAATTGTGTTTTACAATTTTCCCATGAACCCCACCAATGTTGAAACCTTCCGTTCGTATGGAGAAGCCGGACAGTTTCGTGGCCGTGGTCCATCAATGGCAGCGAAGTATGGTGCTCTTGGTGTAATGGTTCGTTCGCTGGCAAGTAATATTGATGATTATCCGCATACCGGCGCAACAACTTATAATGATTCGTTTCCTAAAATTCCGGCTATTGCTGTTTCAACACGCCATGCAGAATTTGTAAGTACTGAGTTGAAGAAAAACAAAACGATGCAGCTGTACTTCCGCACCGAGTGCGAAATGTTGCCCGATGTAAAAAGTCACAACGTTATTGCAGAAATAAGAGGAACAGAATTCCCCAACGAAATCATTACAGTTGGCGGTCATCTTGATTCATGGGATCTGGCAGAAGGTGCACACGATGATGGTGCCGGTTGTATCCAAAGCATGGAAATTATTCGTGTGTACAAAAAGCTGGGCATTAAACCCAAGCGTACCATACGTGTAGTGATGTTTATGAACGAAGAAAACGGTTTGCGTGGCGGACGTAAGTATGCTGAGGTGGCCGCAACAGAAAAAGATAAAAAATTCATTTTTGCATTGGAAAGTGATGCAGGTGGTTTTACCCCCAGAGCATTTGGTTTTACAGCTGAATCACAGGTATTGGCGAAGCTGCATAACTGGGTTCCGTTGTTTAAACCTTATGGTGTTTACGAATTTGCAGATGGTGGCGGTGGTGCCGATATTGGTCCGTTGCGTCCGTTGGGTACAACACTCTCCGGCTTACGTCCCGATTCGCAACGTTACTTCGATCATCATCATGCAGCGAACGATACCTTTGAAATGGTGAACAAGCGGGAGCTGGAGCTGGGTGCCATTAACATGGTTTTGCTGTTGTACGTGGTTGATCAATACGGATTGTAATCAACAATAACAATTTGAATGACGAATGTGAATGAGCGTAGTGCTTATTCACATTCGTCGTTTAATACAGCTACAACTTTTTTATAATACTCCACAGCACGTTCGTGTGTACTGCCAATGGCAACCAAACCGGTTTTGCCAAATTGCGACAGCGCACTGATTAAATGAAACATAACTCCTTCTTCCAATGCATTGCTGTAATGTAAATCATTGAGCATGGCAATATCAATCAGATCGTGTGGGGTAAGACCTTTGTAACAATCCCGTTGCAGATTATCGGTTGCAAAATAATAGCGCTTCTTTCCATCGGGCATAAAGTATTCACCTTTTTCCGGATCGTAATCGCCTTCGGTTAAAAACTGCAGCATTAAATACGGGTGTGTGGTGCCGCCTTTGCGTAAATTAATTTCAATTGCATAGTGTTTAAAACTGTTGCCCACTTTCGCTGTCATAAAATCAACTGCAAACCTGCCCAGCACTCCTTTTTCTTTTAATCCTTCGGCAATAACAGCACCCATGCGTCCAATATCAACTGCATAGTCTTTGTGTGCAGGAAACGTAGCACCTAAAAAAATCTGGTTGTCTTCGCCGCCCAGCATCTGATCGTGGGTAGAAAGCACAGATACTTTACCCAACGGATCAACAAGGCATTGCACCGATGGTGAAGTAATCGTGTCAGCTTCAATAAATGCTTCCACTATACCTTCCATTTCTTCAAACTTTTTAAAGAACACATCGGCCGTAAGTTTGGCAGCAACAATTTTTAAATTGCCGGCCAGATGTTCACTGATCCAGCTACGGAGTGTAGCATCAGCCGGCGCAGCTTCGTATGAAAACACTGCATTTCCTTCTCCCGAAAAACCATCATTCATTTTCACCACTGCTTTTCTTAACGAAGGATTTTGTTGTTTCAGCAACGTAAGACAATCAATTACCTGCTCTTTATTTTTTACATCTTCAAAGCCTTCGGGTGTAAGAACGTTGAGCGATTTAAACAATTTTCTGGCCGCACTTTTTGTTCCTAAATAATTTAAATCAGGATCGCATCCGTACATCGGAATCTGTAAATGCAATGCCAGCGATTGTTCGTAGGCTGTTACATTGAAACAGGTAATATGTGCAGGTGAATGCGGATCGATCTGTTGTTTAATGCGTTCGATAAGCCTGGGGCGTTGCAGAATTTTTTCGGTTAACGGAATCGATGATGCATCGAAACAACTGAGCAAGGTAAGTCGCTGCCTTGCATGATAACCGGTGATGCCGGGCAGCAAGTGTAAATAGTAATCGATTATCGCAGGATCGATGGGTACACTTGTTACATAAATAATTTTAGTACGGGGCATGCGCAACAACATCAGCAAACAGAGCAAACGTTCTTCGTAAAACACATGTCCTTTTACTTTCGACAGAATGGTATGGTCCAGTGTAAGACTTGGAATTACTACCACTGTTCGTGGAGCCAGTTTATCGGGGAAGGTTGTTTTAAACTGCTGAACTAATTGTTGCTGCAGTTGATTGTACCGTTCCTTATCGGTTGAAGTGAGAGTATGAACAGGTGCTTGTACCGGTTCGCTTTCTGTTGATGGATGTTGCTGTATAATTTTGGGCATAGCACAATATAGAAAATGGACACAACGATGTCAAGCAGCTTTCTGTAACCACCTGCTGCTGATCTTCCTTCACCATTCACCGATTCGTTCGGGTCGTTTACCGACTTTTATTGCTACCTGCTCTAGAATGGCTTGACCACTGCTTGAAGGACTGATAGTTTTGTTCTAAATTCATTGAAAATGATCAGTAACGAAATGAGACAACGCAATAAACGCTCAAGCGAAAGATGGATTGGTTTGACAGTGCTGGCAGTAGGTGTACTTATTCTGCTGCGTAATCTTGATTTGCCTGTACCTTCTATTCTTTTTTCATGGCCGATGATTTTAATTGTAATTGGTGTGATCATCGGTTTAAAAGAAAGTTTTAAAGGAAGCAGTTGGTTAATTATGATCGGGCTGGGCGGATTTTTTCTGTTGATGAAAGAATTTCCCGACTGGAACCTGCGCAACTTTATTGCACCGGCAATTTTGATTTCCATTGGCTTAAGTTTTATCCTCCGCAAACGAGGCAGTTCTAACGACGAACCGGAATTAATCAACGAATCAGCTTCTTCAAGTACGAATTATACAAGCTCAACAGCTGTTGATGCTGATGGCCCCGGTGATGTATTAGATGTGGCCGCTGTTTTTGGTGCAGTAAAAAAGAACTGCTATTCCAAGAACTTTAAAGGGGGCGAATCGGTAGCTATTTTCGGTGGTTCGGAAATTAACCTGATGCATGCTGACTTTAACGGAACAGTAAAGCTGGAGCTGGTAAATGTTTTTGGGGGTACTACTTTGTTTGTTCCCGCACACTGGCAAATACGCAGCGAAGCTGTTGCTATATTCGGTGCCGTTGAAGATAAACGTCCACGCCCTGCCGGTGTAAGCAGCGATAAAATTGTATTACTCGAAGGCTTTGTTATGTTTGGCGGCATCGATATAAAATCGCTTGGCTAAGCAACAGTACCGTTAACCTGAACCTTATCAATTTAAACCACTGCAACAATGAACTGGTTTCTTGTAAAAATAGTGTTCCGAATTATTTGCGGTAATGGAAAACATACCGCACAGTTTGAAGAACAGCTGCGGTTAATACAGGCAAGCGATGCCTGTGCAGCTATGCAGAAAGCAAAAACCATTGGTGAAGCAGAGCAGGTATCGTTTTTAAATAGTACACAGCAAACTGTTTGCTGGAAGCTGATTGCGGTAACAGATATTTATCCCTTTCATACAGAAATGGATGGTGCAGAAATTTTTTCCTGCATTAAAGAAGAAGAGCAGCCGGCTTCGTTTATTCACAGTATGCAGTTGCGTGCAGGCGATGCAGTACAACGCTACTCGTCCATCACTTTATCTTAAACAACTGCAATGGCAATATCTCCTTTTCGAACAAGGCAATTTATGGTGCCGTTTTGTGTGGGCTGGTTTGTATGGATATCCATGCAGCAGCTTGCGTTGTATCAAATGGGATTAACCTGGTTCGAAGCTTTAACCGATAGTGTTGTAAGCAATGGCTTACTCATATATATCGCTTTGTTGATTTTTACAATTCTTCGGTTTTATGTGCCACGTTCCGGCAGCCTGCTGAATCTTTTTATATGGATCACCATACTTACTGCCGGTTGGTTTTTTGCAACACAATACCTGATGGGGCTTTTCTATAAAGACAGCAGTCATTATGCAGCTGTTACAAAAAATACCTGGCCCATACGCATGGCAATTGGTTTTTTAATCAACGGATGTATCTGCCTGGTTGGCTATGCCTATTTTAATTGGCAGGAACGTGCTGAAACCGAAAAGCAAAAAACAGAAGCAGAACAATTAAGCAAAGAAGCAGAGTTGTACAAATTACGTCAACAGTTACAACCGCATTTCCTGTTCAATTCGTTAAACTCCATTAATGCATTAATTGGCACACGCCCGGCTGAAGCACGGCAAATGGTGCAGCAGTTATCCGATTTTTTGCGCAGCACGTTAAAGAAAGAAGAACAGCAATGGGTAAAGCTGGAAGATGAAATGCAATCGCTTCAGTTATATCTTGCTATTGAAAAAGTACGCTTTGGTCATCGGTTACATACACAACTTGAAATGGAGGCGGATGCGTTGCAGTTGCAGTTACCTGCTTTGTTGTTACAGCCATTGGTGGAGAATGCCATTAAGTTTGGATTGTACGACACTACAGAAGAATCGCATATTCATTTAAAAGCCGCAGCGCAGAATGGGCAGTTATTGATCACTGTTGAAAATCCGTACGATGTTTTAACCGCTGCTGCACAAAAAGGAACTGGCTTTGGCCTGAGTTCTGTACAGCGGCGATTGTTTTTAATGTTTGGCAGAAATGATTTGTTGAAAACAGAAACAAACGGAAACATTTTTAACACACAATTATTTATACCGCAACCAACCGTGTTCAACGTTTCAAAAAACGGCTGACACATAATATGAGCAAATGAACTACAAGGTATTAATTATTGATGACGAACCCCTTGCCCGCAGTATGGTAACAGAATACTTGCAGGCACATCCGCAATTCACTGTTGTGGAAGAATGCAGTAATGGCTTCGAAGGAGTGAAGGCTGTGCAGCAGCACAATCCCGATCTTATTTTTCTGGATATACAAATGCCTAAGATTACAGGATTCGAGATGCTGGAACTCGTGGAAGAGCCGCCTCCTGTTATTTTTACCACTGCGTTTGATGAGTATGCAGTACAGGCTTTTGAAAAGAATGCTGTAGACTATTTACTGAAGCCTTTTTCGCAACAGCGTTTTGATAAAGCCATCAGCAAATGGATGGAGCAGGAAAAGGCAGCAACCGTTTCGCATGAGCCTTTGTTGAAAGATGCAGCGAAACATCCTTTGCAGGCCGGACGTATTGTGGTGAAGACAGGGAGTAAGATTACCATTATTCCTTTGCAGGATATTCATTACCTCGAAGCGGCAGATGATTACGTAAAGATTGTTACTGCAAATGGCAGCTTTTTGAAAAAGCAAACCATGAGCTTTTTTGAAGAAAGTTTAGATGCTGCCCAGTTTGTACGTACGCACCGTTCGTTTATTGTGCAGGTAAAAGAAATTACCCGCATCGATCCGTACGAAAAAGAAAATCATATTGCACTGCTGCGTTCCGGCGAAAAAATTCCGGTTAGCAGGGGCGGTTATCCAAAGTTGAAGGCGATGTTGGGCTTGTAGCAGCAGGTGTTGCTTTTGGAAAAACTCCTTTCTAATTTTAATAAAAAAAAACGATGGGACTTTTGAAAGACATCTGGGATATTGGTCATGATCTGCTGGGTTTGTCGGGTGATTTAAAAAAAGGAAAGCAGGAACAAAAAGACCGTCTTGCCGATTTGTTTATCAATATCGCCAACGTATTAACCGATACATACGATAAACTGATGCAGGACATTTATCCATCAGGCAACTGCGTACAGCTGGATATTTTTTCGCAGGAATTGTTTGATAAAATGAAACCTGTTACCGGTGAGGACAAAGCGAAAGCATTTGCTGCGAAACTGGCCAGTTCGCATAAAGTAGAACTGTTGTTTAGTCAACTTTCAAATGGAGAAATTGAGAAGAAAGAATTGCTGCAACTGCAAGAAGCTGCTGGATGTTTTAAAGCAACAGCAGCGATATTAAAAGTGTAAAAGTTAATTGCAGGTTCTTGGTTTTGTTTACATCGACTCAAACTGTTTGAGAAACTACTCGTCCGACGAGGACGTTTGATGTAGACACATTCGTACCTCGCACTTCTAACTTCGTCCTTCTCCTCACCATTCCTGTCCAACCCAAACTGCACCACCAATACTGTTGCGAAGTGCGCCGGTATCGGCAGCATGCAGATTGTTTTCTTCACGCCAGCGGAGCAAGGCAAAGAACGCAGCATAAAACGCATCGTGATGAATGCCTTGTGGTACTGCCAGTAAACGTTCAGCCAACGCAAAAACAGGTTCGCCTTTGCCTTCCAGTGCAAGATTTATATTGCGGAAATCGCTTACCACATTTACACCGGTAAGTGCAGCAACAGCAGCAGCATCGCCCAGCGCATGGCTCAGCTTTGTTGAAGGCGAGTTAATGGCAGTATGGCCCATCAACCCAATCAGCTGTACCTGGTAATCGAGCTGGTGATCGTTGATGAACTGTTTGGCCTGTGCTGCCACCCAATGCCCGTAATCAACATGCAGTTGCAAATAATCAACTGCCGGAAGTTGTGCGGCACCTGCAAGTTTATTCCACAGTTCGGCAGGGTAAGCTGCCGAATTGGTATGCCTGATTTCTACGGCCCATTTTTGTCCGCTTACTTCAAACGAAGCAAAAACAAGTTCTAAACTTTGAGTGCTTGAATTGCTGGCTAAGCCAAGGGCCCGGTAAATCATATCTGAAGCGTTTTTAGGATTGTAGAATTTATTCGTAAGTCAATCCTGTTCACAATTTTATCTGTTAGATTTGTAAAAATACGGCTGCAAAGCTATTGATGCGGGAGATACCTTCAAACTGCATTGTTTTCGGGGTCGTTTTTTTTGAAATATTCAGCACTATGGTAATCAATTTAAGTGAGCAACATTCGCTCGTAACAAACTGGGTAGGAGAATTAAGAAGTACCGAAATTCAAACCGATCGTATGCGTTTTCGCCGCAATCTAGAACGAATTGGCGAAATAGCCGCATATGAAATAAGCAAGAAACTGGAGTGGGAAGAAAGAGAAATTACCACGCCTTTAGGTACTGCTCCCACCAAAATGCTGAAGGCCCAACCGGTGCTTGCCACAATTTTAAGGGCAGGTTTACCGTTACATCAGGGATTATTGAATTATTTCGACAGAGCCGATAATGCATTCATTTCTGCCTACCGTAAACATCACCGGGATGGCAGTTTTGAAATAAGCCTGGATTACGTAAGCTGTCCCAGTTTAGAAAACAGGGTAGTAATTATTGCCGACCCCATGCTTGCAACCGGAAGTTCTTTGGTAAAGACCGTACAATATTTACGGGATGAAGGGTTGCCTTCTGAAATTCATATTGTATGTGCCATTGCTTGCACAGTGGGTATTGAATATGTGCTGCGCAGCGAACCGAAAGTAACCATCTGGTGCGGTGCAATTGACGATGAATTAACAGCGAAAGGGTATATTGTACCGGGGCTGGGCGACGCCGGCGATCTGGCGTACGGCACCAAAGTGCAGATGTAAGTATGCTGTAAATGTTAATTCGGGTGTTGAAATTTGTGCCGATAAAATATTCTTAGTTGTTTTACCTGCCGTATCCTTTTAGGGGAGAAAGCAGCATAATAAGGTTGAAAAACGTCTAACCATTAATTGCTCTAAATGAGAAAACTTTTACTACTACCATTTTTGCTGATCGTGTTGCAGACCTATGCACAGGATCCTAACTTTTCACAATTTTTTGCTTCACCACTTACACTTAATCCTGCCTTAACGGGAAAGTTTAACGGTGCCTTGCGTGTGGCAGCTAACTACCGCAACCAATGGCCTACTATCAACAATGCATTTCGCACTTCAACTGTTTCGGCCGATTTTGGTGTGCTCGGCAATTCCATTCCGGAATTCGATCAGTTTGGAGTTGGTGTTATGGGCATGTACGATATTAATGGTGATGGCGTAATGAAGAACAGCTTCATTTCTGGTTCAGTGGCTTATCACAAAGGGCTCGACGAAAACGGTTATCACCAGATTGGTGTGGGCTTCAGCGGTACCTATGCACAACGCAGGCTCGACATCAGTAAGCTCGATTTTCAGGATGAATTAACGAGCCTTGGTTTTACCGGTAACACAGCCGAAGTATTCGGCAGCAGTGGCTTCAGAAACATCAGCTATGCCGATGTAAATGCCGGCTTTGTGTACAACGGTGCTACCAACGATTATAATAATTTTTACATCGGAGCTTCGGTGTACCACATTAACCGCCCCAAAGTAAGTTTCTTAAATGCACAGTATATCATGAACCCAAGGTTCACGGTGCATGGCGGTGGTTATTTCCCAATTGCAGATGCCACCACGTTATTTGTAAGTGCCAATCATCAACGTCAGGCAGGTGCAAGTGAAACCATTTTTGGTGCAGCTGTTGGTCGTACCGTAAACGGCGATTTTGATGAGAACCCTACAGATGTATATGCCGGCGTATGGGTACGTTATGGCGATGCAGTGATTCCTTATGTAGGTTTGGAATTCGGCAGCTACCGTTTTGGTTTTTCGTACGATGTAAATACTTCCCGTTTAGCAGCAGCATCGCAACGCAGGGGCGGTATGGAAATTTCACTTATCTGGACGAAGAAATATGTTGATCCGAATAAGAAAAAGCTCAACTGTCCTCGTTTCTAATCTCCTATTAAAACAAACTGCTTATAACATAAAAGAGGCATCGGTTTTATACCGATGCCTCTCTCTTTGTAACAAAAGCAGGCGAATGCCTGGTTGCCAAACCGCTAAGTGGCAGCAAGTTTAAAAGCCCAGTCCAATAGCAAAAGCAGTAATTGTACCACCTGTAAACTCAAAATTGGCAGGCGATGGAGAAGCAACACCGTTGGAAAGATTTATTTTATGAATACGTGTTTTACCATCAACAGTAATTACAGCCCATGCATTACCGCTTGTACCGCCAATATCGAAACCACTTACGGCTGTTGCATTTAAACCAAGATCGCCCACTGCTACCAGCGTACCATTATTTGGCGGGTCTTGCTTGTAAAGTTTGTCTGTAGATGGATCAATATCAAACAGTGTTGTACTTGTTGCTCCTGCAAAGTTGTTTGTGTAAGCAACGGATGTAATGTTAGCATCGCCTGCAAGGTTTACATCTACTGCAGCAACAGCGCCCGTAGCAGGGTTTAAACGAAGATTTAATCCAACATTACTTACTACACGAATACGATCAACCGTGGGGTTAAAATCAAAACCATAATCGGAGCCGTTGAGCAATGTACTGAACTGTACGCCTACAACCGTTGCTGCACCGTTTGCTGTGTTGATAGTATACAAACGGCTGCTGCTGCCCAATGCATACAATTGCCCGTTAACAGGACGAAAGTCGAGACCTGCAATTGTTTCGCCGCTGAGTGTACCGGTAATCGTTTTGCTTACAGGCGCAGGAGCTTCCGGATTAAGTATAAGTAATGTAGTGCCGTTTAATACAGCATACGCAACAGGTTTTGTAGAAATGGCAATACCGTTTACAGATGTTGCGCCACCCAGCATGCCGAGGTTCGTTGCTTTACCGGTGTTTAGATCGATGCTGAAAACAGAAGGTGTAGAACCACTGTTGTATACAGCCAATGCAGTATTGGAAGATGCTTCAATATCAAATTCACCAGTACCGGATAGATCAACTCCGAGACTGCCCACCATTACTAATCCACCTGCATTGGGCGGATCTTGTTTGTACAGGATATCGTTGTTTACATCAATATCAAACAATACGGTAGTTGCGGCACCGGCCATATTTTCGGTATAAGCTGCAGAAGATATGTTGCTGTTTACAGTTCCACCGATATTGATGTTGCCATCAGTTGCTACAACCGTTCCTGTTTCAGGATTTAAGCGCAGGTTTTGACCGCCTGTTGAAATTAAACGAATACGATCTACTGTCGGATTAAAATCGAACGCAGCAATTGAGCCCTGCAATGCAGGTGTAAAAGATGAAGTGCCAATGGCTCTTGCTTCGCCTGTTGTGGTGTTGATGACATAAATACGGCTGCTGCTGCCAACGCCATACAATTGACCGGTTGCAGGGCGAAAGTCAATTGCCAGCATTGTTTCTGCAGATTGCATACCACTGATGTTTACACTGGAAATGGGCTTCTCCGGTTTTGAAGCATCGTACTTGGCCAGTGTATTGCTGTTGATTAATGCAAAGAATTCGATTTTAGGACCTTTGTTCCCATTTTCATTCACTTTACTGCAGCCAACAAATACGGCTGCGCATAAGCATGTAATTAGCGTAAGCAACTGTGTTATTTTCTTCATGATGTTTCGTTTAGAACAGTACCTACGGAAAAAGAACTGAAGCGGATGTATGATTTTTTTGATGTTACAGAACTTCAATCAGCAATGCAAAAATGAAAGTGCTGCATAATAACCATTGCCTTAAATCAGCTTGCACTTAGGTTGTTTAGGGGTTAAAACCTTAGTGTTTGTAGTATTTGTTTTACACTGTAACAGAGCTTGTTAAAGTGTTTTTTATCGCCACAAAATAACTTTACTAGGTCGCTAAGTAGCACCACTTACAAGCCATGTATGCTGCTACTGTTTTTTGCAAATACGTGTTGTATTTTCTTTGTATGCAGCAGAAGCGGGTGTAGTTTTACATCACAATAGCAGAGAACAAAAATCCGATCCTAACAAAAACCGAAAATCCAAATCCAAAAAAAATCCAAATTCAAGATCCTTTAAAAAACCAACGAAATCCAAATCCAAAAATCCGAATCCAAGATCCTGAAGAAAAACAAACCGTATCCGAATCCTGAAAAAAAACAAAAACCAAAGATCCAGATCCTGAGCTGGTAAAACAGCAGTGAAAACCAAAAAAAGTCCAATGCCCGTTTTTGACAAACGGCCTTATGAAAACAAAAACCGACTTCTCTGTACCCAATTAAAACAGGTAGCGACCAAAAGACCAGAAAAAATTGAAGTCATTTTTACCCCCGGAATTCCGGGGGTAATTTTTTAGTTGCCTTTTTGTGCGTGATTATTTTGCGATGACGCTCATTACTAACGGTAATACATACCAGCAGAACAAGCTGATGAGAATAATGCTGACAATGTTCATAACAAAACCAGCCTTAATCATATCCTTGAGTTTAATATGACCGCTGCTGAATACAATGGCATTGGGTGGTGTTCCCATCGGCATCATGGAAGCAGCACTGGCAGCAAGCGTCATAGGTATACCCAGCAATAAAGGATCGAGATGCAATGCATCGGCTAATGCAGCCAGCACCGGTGCAAATACAATTACCTGTGCTACGTTACTCATTACTTCGCTGAGGAAAATAGAAATCACCACAATAATGATGAGTAATGCAAAACCATTGATGTGGCTGAAGCCGGCCAGCCATTGCCCGATTTGCGCCATTACACCCACTTTCTCCAATGCATTTGCCAATGCAATACCTCCGCCAAACAACAATAAAATACCCCAGGCCATTTTAGAAGTATCACTCCAATCGAGCAGCATAACTGGTTTGTTGTTTTCTGTTTTACCGGCTGGTATTGCAAACAGCAACAATGCGCCGAAGATGGCGATCATACTATCGTCGAGCTTAAGAATGCCAAGTTGATTGATGGGGTCTTTGATGATCCATAGCAATGCTGTGAGCAGAAAAACAGATAATGCTCTTTTTTCTGCAGTAGACATACGGCCCAGCTTCTGCAGTTCTTCTGTTATGTAAAGGTTGGCATCTTTACTGCTGCTGATGCGGGAAGGAAACATCCATTTTGCCAGCACCCAGTATAAAGCTGCTAATAACAGAATCACCATTGGGGTGCACACCAGCATCCAATCAACAAACTGGATGGTATAGTTGTATTTTTTTTCAATAAACGCAACAAAGGCAACGTTGGGCGGTGTGCCAATAATAGTGGCCATACCGCCGATATTACTGGCATAGGCAATCACCAGCATTAATACCATCGAAAAATTTGCAAGACTTGTACCCGTTTGTTCATGCTCACGCATTACTGCAATTACACTTAACGCAATGGGGAACATCATCATCGTAGTAGCGGTATTACTCAGCCACATACTTAAAAACGAAGTGGCAATAATAAAGCCGAGTATAATTCGATTGCCGCTTGTGCCGGTTTGTTTTACAATGCTCAACGCAATACGTTTATGCAGGTTCCATTTTTCAATGGCAAGTCCAATCATAAAACCACCCATAAATAAAAAGATAACCGGGTTGCTGTAGGCTTTCGTGGTTTCTTCCATTGTGCTGATGTTGAGCAACGGAAGTAAAATCAATGGCAACAATGCAACAGCAGGCATGGGTAATGCTTCAGCTATCCACCAGGTAATCATCAACACAGCTACTGCAACAGCTTTGTTAGCTGCCGCATCTAAATGAAAAGGATTAATAAAATATGCAGCAAGCGATAACGCAATGCCGGCAAATAATGAAAGCCGGTATTGAATAGTTGGGTTCATGCACTAAATATAAAATAGTTTGGGAGATGATGAACAATGGTATAACAGAATCAGGCAGACAGCAACTCTACAGCTGTTTTATTAAGTGCATGTTTTGAAACCTGCGTATGATCCCGGATAAAAAAGCGGTACAACCATTTGGCATGATCGCCTGCATAATCAACACCAATGCGTGCCGATGCCATCATTGTAAATGGTTCTTGTTTTTCCTCGGCCAGAAACAACACCGGTTGTTGCAATGGTAAACCGGTATGCTTCACCGATAGTCCCAATGCTTTACTTACATTGCCCGGTCCACGGCCAATGCTGCTGTTGAATTTGTTTTGATGAAAACGTTGCTGCATGATGTCGAGACCTTCCACCGGTTCAATACCCCGAATTAAAACAGCATCCGGCGAATCGGGTTTATTACACACAACATTAAATAAATGATGAATGCCATAGCAGAGATACACATATGCATGCCCGGCTTCGCCAAACATTATTTCAGTTCGTGCCGTTCTGCGGTTGTTATAAGCATGCGAAGCTTTGTCAATAATTCCGGCATAAGCTTCTGTTTCAACAATACGTCCAACAGTGTACTGCTTTTCAAAATTGGTAATAACATATTTGCCCAATAACTGCTGTGCAATAAGGGCCACATCATCTCTTCTGTAAAAATCTGTGCTCAGCTTCTGCATTTTGTTGTATTTTGCTGCTAACGCCTGTTAAGCACCATATCGTCACCATTAAAAACGGATCATTTGTTAAAGGAATTAGTTATTGCGGTTCAGGCTTATTTCAGGGCGCATCAGTTTATCGTTCGTCACAAGTTATGGAAATGGATCCTTATTCCAGGGTTCATTTACATGCTGTTGTTCATGGGTGGTATGTGGTTGTTCTGGACCTCCAGCGGCGACTTTCTCGACTGGTTATTTAATACGGTAGGTATTAAAAGCTGGCTCGATTCAATGAACAACAGCCTGCTCAATTTTCTGTTCATAACGGCAAGTATTATTTTCCGGCTCATTCTTTTATTCTTTTATTTTTCGCTTTTCAAGTTTTTATTCTTGGTGGTGGGTTCGCCTGTGTTTGCCTACCTGAGCGAAAAAACAGAAAACATCATTGAAGGCAACGACTATCCATTCGATTTAAAACAACTGCTGAAAGATATCTGGCGTGCAGTGCGTCTTGCATTACGCAACACCTTATGGCAAACCATTTACATTATTGCGATATTACTGTTTTCGTTAATACCCGTAGTAGGATGGGTAAGCCCCATGATTGCTTTTTTGGTAGAATGTTATTACTACGGTTTTTCTATGCTCGATTACAGTACTGAGCGGCATAAACTCAGCCCATCGCAGAGTATTACATTCATCAGCAACAGAAGAGGTTTGGCGATAGGTAACGGAATGGTTTTTTTCCTGATGCATATTATTCCGTTTGTGGGTTGGGTACTGGCACCGGCGTATGCAGTTATTGCTGCTACGTTGAGTTTGTATCACCAGGATGATAATCCGTAAAGAGGTTCAGTTATCTTTATGCACTCAACTTACAATCTTTGGCAACTGTTTTCCTTATTCCCGCTCCTTTAGAAGAAGAAAGTCTGCAGGCAATTCCTGCATACGTATTAGACGCAATTAAACAGTGCAACGTGCTGTTTGCAGAAAACGAACGCACAGCAAGGCGTTATTTGAAAGAGCTCGATAAAACGATTGTAATTGACGATTATGCATGGTATACCATTCATAAAGCCGAGCAGGAAGTGAAGCAGGCGTTTATTCAACAACTAAAGGCGGGTAAAACCATCGGCATCATCAGCGAAGCAGGTTGCCCCGGTATTGCCGATCCCGGCCAGGTGTTGATTGAAGCTGCACATCAGCAAGGAGCAATAATTAAACCGTTGGTTGGCCCCAGTTCTATTTTGTTGGCATTAATGGGTAGTGGCATGAACGGACAGCAGTTTGCATTTGTAGGTTATTTGCCTATTGATGAACAACAGCGCAAAAAGAAATTACAACAACTCGAAGAATATTCAGCCAAACAGCAAAGCACACAGGTATTTATTGAAACGCCTTACCGCAATAATCAACTGCTGGAAACAATCCTTAAAACCTGCAGACCAACCACCCGTATTTGTGTAGCTGCTAATTTAACTGCAGCCAATGAATCAATCGTTACAAAAACAGTGGCCGATTGGAAAAAAGAAAAACCGGAATTGCACAAACAACCGGTTATTTTTTGTTTAATGGGATGATGAAAAGTACGAAGTTGAAAGACAAAGCGAAATCACTTACTTCCGTTTGTAAAACACAAATCCATTCTTTCGGCCAATCACTTCTACTTTATCTGCATAATTTTTCATCACTTCCGGTTCATAGGTATTCTTACTGATGAAATACGTTGGTTTGTCTACAGCTCCGGTTAACAGCCAGCTTTCATCTTTCGATTCTTTGCGTTGCCCCGGTTTAATACGTGTATAGAAGTATTGTGCATAGCTTTTGTAGCCAAGTGTTTTAATGTATACATCTTTCCCCTGCAGCGATTCGTAAAATTCAATAGCCGCATGTTGAGAATATTGTTCAATACGTGGTGCAAAAGAAGTAAGCAATACCTGCATAGCGCCGATACAGGCAATGAATAACAGTACAAATGCTTTTTGAAATTTCTTTTTCTGCAGCCAGATGAAGCTTACAATCACCGCAGCTAAAAATAGAATGCCCGGAATCATCAGGTAATAATTCCAGCTCACCTGTGCCTCGATGTTGGCCATTGCAAACGCATCTTTGGTAAGTAATGGTTTTAACCAGGCGATATTATTTCCAATGAGTGGTAAAGCAATAAATAAAATACTCCAGATGATACCCAGTACCAGCATGGCAATTTTTTGCCAGCTTTTTATTGTTGCTGTGCGGTTGATGATACCTGTTACTGTTGCTGCAGCTAAATAACCAATGGGCAAATACGTAAACGAAGAGTAGTGAACGATTTTTGTTTTTACAATGGTAAATACAACCAATATCACAATCAGTGAAGCAATCATCAACATCCGGAAGATCTGCTGATTTTTATCTTCATGCTGTTGGTTACGGTAACGGAAGATTAACAACGATGCAGGAAAGCAACCAATAAGCACCACTACAAAGTGATATAACAGAAAACCGCCATGCCCGGCATCTTTGGTTTTAAATAAACGGATCTGGTAGGTGATAAATTCGTTTACAAACCACCAGCCGTGCTCCACTATTTCTAACCCAAACCAAACCAGTGTAACCAGCAGTACCACTAATCCCCAAATGAGATAGTATTTAATATTTACCCAGCCTTTCCAACGGTTAAAGAGAATAAACAAACCATAGCTTAACAACACAACCAGTAATGCAACAGGGCCTTTGGTTAAAATAGCAATGCCTGTAAACAGACCGGAAAAAATCAACTGCTGTAAAAACGGCTTGCGTTCTTCTTTCGCTGCAAGAAACCGTGCAAGAAAATAAATGCCTAAAAAGATAAACAGGTTAAACCAGGGATCAATAATGCCGCTTTTGAAATACAGATGCGGCAAAAAAGTGGCAGCATAAATAAAGGTCCACCAAAAAGCAAGGCGCTCATTATGTAACCTGCGGCCAATACCAAATAAGATAAGTAGTGTAGCGATACCACAAACAGCGTTGGGGAGCCTTGCTGCAAATTCATTTACACCAAACAGCTTCATCGATACTACTTGCATCCAGAAGAACAAAGGTGGTTTTTCCCAAAACGGTTCGTAGTTGATCTGTACCTGCATGTAATTGCCGGTCTCAATCATTTCACGGGCACTCTCAGCGAAATTAATTTCGTCCCAATCGAATAACGAAACCTTTCCCAACGAATGGAAAAAGAGTAATGCTGCCAGTACAGTAATCAACAGATAGGATGCAAACCGGTTCATGATAAAACGAAGATAAACGATTAAGGCTTTAAAGATAGCGCAACAAAAAAAGGGAGCATTGCTCCCTTTTATAACTGATGTGTAAAATTTTATCCCAGGTAACCTTTCAGCAGTTTACAGCGACTGTTTGTTTTCAGCTTGCTGATGGCTTTGTCTTTAATCTGGCGTACACGCTCACGTGTTAAGTTAAAACGTTCACCAATATCTTCAAGACTCAGCGGATGATCGACCCCGATACCGAAAAAGTATTTGATCACATCCTGCTGGCGTTCGGTTAACGTTTTCAGCGAACGGGTGATTTCTGTTTTCAGCGATTCGTTATGGTCCAGTTCACCATCTGTTGCAACTGCATTCGGATTTTCCAATACATCCATCAATGTATTTTCTTCACCATCACTCAACGGCGAATCCATACTTACGTGGCGGGATGAAATGCCGAGTGTAGAGGATACTTCTTCAATTTCAATTTCAAGTACCTCTGCTAATTCTTCTGCAGAAGGTTCACGTTCGTACTCCTGTTCCAGTTGTGAAAACGCTTTATTAATACGGTTGGTTAAACCAACTTTGTTCAATGGCAAACGAACAATACGGGATTGCTCGGCTAAAGCCTGTAAAATACTCTGACGGATCCACCATACGGCATAAGAAATAAATTTAAAGCCACGTGTTTCATCGAAACGTTGTGCTGCTTTAATTAATCCAAGATTGCCTTCGTTGATAAGATCGGGAAGTGAAAGACCCTGATTCTGGTACTGCTTGGCCACCGACACTACAAAGCGCAGGTTGGCTTTGGTTAACCGGTCGAGTGCACGCTGATCGCCTTGTTTAATCCGTTCTGCAAGTTTTACTTCTTCTTCGGGGCTGATCAGTTCTACTTTTCCGATTTCCTGCAAGTACTTTTCAAGGCTCTGCGATTCACGGTTTGTGATCGATTTTGTGATTTTGAGTTGGCGCATGCTCATAAGCTTTGGTTTTTAGGTTGTTGATGTTATTTCATGGTTCCGGACCTTAATACCCGGCAACATAGTGAACCACAAATAAAAACAACTATGTTACCTCGGTGTTAGGCCTTAAAACTTCATCCTAATTTAACTGTATTTACGATTTTGGCCAAATAAAAACCTTGCTGGCACTGCATTTCAGCAAAATAGATGCCTTTTGTTTAACGATTATTTTTAAAGGTTAAACAAAAAAGAGAAAGTAAAATTTTGATTCCTCTTTTATTTTTTTATTATTGCATCAAATCGCCTGGCGAAACTGAAATGAGCAAGAAAGTTTTATACACACTGGAATTTCCTGTAAGATGTTCTCCTACTATTTTATATGAGTTTTTATCAACTCCTTCCGGATTGCAGGAGTGGTTTGCCGATAAAGTGGATGAGCGTGATGGAGTATTTTCATTTAACTGGAACGGATCGGATGAGAAAGCAGAGTTATTAGATAGCGAACTGGATAAGTTTGTACGCTATCGCTGGTTACATGCTGCCAAAGACGAGTACTTTGAATTTCGAATTGAACGCACTGAAATTTCCAATCAAACTATATTGATTGTAAAAGATTTTGCAGAGAAAAAAGAAATCAAAGATCAAAGTCAATTATGGGAGTACCAGGTGAAAGATTTATTTCACCGTATTGGCAGTTAATGTAACTGCAGTGCATCAAGCAGCAACTGAAACTTTTCTGTAAGAATGGTTTCTGCTTCATCCCATTTATTTAAACTGCATTGAAAAGCAAGTTTCAATACTTCTTTTTCCTGTATTGTTTCAGTATGTTCTTTCAGTAACTGCATATTATTGTCACGGAAGTGATGTTGCCATTCTTCGTTTCCAACATTCATCCACACATCACTTGCGTTCAGTATATTTTCATTGGCAAGCAAGGCCGGCAAAAACTGCTGCAGGTACATGCCTTTTATTTGCAGCGTTATGCTGAAGAAATGTCCCCACCAGAAAAAAGTTCGGATTGCAAACACATCTTCTTTGCCAAAACAACGGGGATAATCAAGCATTACATACGGTAAACCCTCATAATTTTCGCCTTTCGAAATTTTTGGCCCAACAGCAGTAATAACAGCAGGCAAAGCCTGTGCTGAAGCGTTTCGTTTGTACTGTTCGCTTAAATAACCGAACAACAGGTATACTTTTTCGATGATGCGGTTCTTTGTTAAAATCCACGCAGGATCGATTACCAGTTGCTGCTCAAAAGCCGAAAGACTTACATTTGCTTTTTCCTGCATAAAAAAAGAAGATCAGTGATAAAAAAGTTAGACAAACTTATCATAAAAGCGTTTATCGGGCCTTTTCTTGCTACCTTCTTTATTGCCCTGTTTATTTTGGTTATCCAATTCTTCTGGTTATACATTGATGATTTCGTAGGAAAAGGGATCGATACACTTACACTGATCCAGTTTATCGGTTACGTAAGTACCACACTTGTACCACTGGCTTTACCGTTGGGTATTTTACTTTCTTCGATTATGACCTTTGGCAACCTGGGCGAATCGTTTGAGTTGGTGGCTATAAAAAGTGCAGGCATTCCGTTGATTCGTTTTATGCGTCCGGTATTGGTAGTGTCGGTTTTTTTAGGTTTGGTAGCTTTTGCATTTGCGAACTATGTTATACCGGTAGCTGAATTAAAGATGCGTACGCTGCTTTATGATATCCGTGTAGCCAAACCTGCATTCGATATTAAAGAAGGGGTGTTTTATAAAAAGCTGGATGGATATACGATTAAGATCGGCCGTAAGGAAAACGATTCCATTATTTATAACGTTGTTATTTATGAACACAACTATACGCTGCAGGATAATATCATCCTCGCCGATAAAGGAACAATGACAATTTCTCCCGATCAGCGTTTTCTCTCGTTTAACCTGCAAAATGGTTGGCGCTACCAGGAAAAAGGGAACCCCGGTACTATTGAAACAGAATATTACCGTTTAGGATTTAAAGAGTATAAAAAAGTATTTGATCTGAGTTCGTTTAAGCTGAATAAAACTGCCGATTCAACTTTTAAAACGTACTACAAAATGCTGAGTCTGCAACAGCTGAACACCGTTGTTGATTCGCTTAATAAAGTAGTGCTGAAGCTTCGTGCAAAATCAAAAAATGAGTTAAGGCCATCCATGCCCATGCAATCGGTGCCCGACAGTTTATGGAAAAAGCATAAAGCCGTTGTTTCAAAAGCAAAAAATATGGATCAGCTGATACCTGATTCCTTAAAGCGGAATGTTTACTCCAATGCTGTAACCAAAATATCGGGTGTAAAAAGTGTGGCCGAGTTTTTGGCGTACGATTATCAGGAACAACAAAAGCAACTTCGTTTGCATAAGCTCGAACGCCATCGCAAGTTTACGCTTTCGTTTGCCTGCGTAGTATTGTTTTTAATTGGTGCACCATTGGGTTCTATTATACGTAAAGGAGGATTGGGCTTACCATTGGTTATATCCGTCTTCTTCTTTATTGTATTTCATATTATGAACACAACAGGTGAGAAGCTGGTAAAAGAAGATGCCATGCAACCAATGGCCGGTATGTGGATGAGTACAGCGATACTGATTCCTATTGGTATTTTCCTTACCTGGAAAGCGATGAAAGATTCAAACCTGTTTAATGCAGAATACTATTACCGTACCATGCGTAAAATTGGATTGAGTCGTTTAATAAAAGAAAAGAAATAAACAATCGCAGCAACGGTTGTAACTTAACAGTCTAAAATTTTTCAGTTATGGCAAACGAATTATCCCGCCGCAGGTTTCTGCATCAATCTGCTAAAACATCTGTAGCTGTAGCCGTGGCAGGTTTAGCCGGAGGCGATCTGCTGGCGGGTTGTACATCAGCGAAAGTGATTGGCAGTACTGCTGCATTGGTAGGTTTTGAGCAAACGCCGTTGGCTTATGCCTATAAAGATCTGGAGCCGGTTATCGATGCTATGACCATGGAAATTCATTACAGTAAACATGCTGCTGCATACGCAACCAATTTGCGTGATGCTGCAAAAGCAGAAAACATCGATCAAAGTAAACCGGTAGAAACTATTTTCAGCAATATCTCTGCCTACTCAGCCAAGGTTCGCAATAACGGTGGTGGTCATTACAATCACGAATTTTTCTGGCGTTGTATGAAGCCTAATGGTGGCGGACAGCCAACCGGGGCATTGCTTTCATCTATTCAGCAATCGTTCGGCAGCTTTGAGGCTTTTCAAACACAGTTTACTGATGCTGGTAAAAACCGTTTTGGTAGTGGCTGGGCCTGGTTGTATGTGGATGGTAACAAACAATTGAAAATCGGTTCAACGCCCAATCAGGATAATCCATTGATGAATGTGAGTGATATCAAAGGAACACCACTGCTTGGTTTGGATGTGTGGGAACATGCATACTATCTCAAGTATCAAAACAAACGTCCCGATTACATTGCCGCCTGGTGGAAAGTAGTAAACTGGGAATTTGTACAGCAACGTTATTCCGCATTATAAAAATGAAACAGAAATAACAGGAGGCCCTGCAGCGATGCAGGGCTTTTTTTATTGAACAGACTCCACGCTTTGCAGTATTGCATCTTCTTCGCTGAAACAGTAACTTTCTGATCAAACCATCATTATGACTACTGTTACTGTTGCAACTTTCAACTGCGAAAACCTCTTTCGCCGTTTTCGCTTTAACGAAAACCTGAGTAAAGAACAGATAGAGAAAAAAATACAAGACGGCTTTATAGTTGACAAAGCAATTCTGTCAACCGTGAATCAAACCGAACGAAAACTTACTGCCGATGCCATTAAGGCTACCAAGGCAGATATTGTTTGTTTGCAGGAAGTGGAGAATATGGATACGCTGAAAAACTTTGTATCGCAATATCTTTCTTCTTCCGGTTATAAATACAGGATGTTGATTGATGCAAATGATCCGAGATTGATTGATGTGGCCATCATCAGCAAAATTCCTATCAGCTATGTAAAAACACATCAGTTTCTCAAAAGCGGATCAACAACTGTGTTTTCGAGAGATTGCCTGGAAGCAGAGTTTCTCATTAGCGATAAACCGCTCACGTTATTTGTCAATCATTTTAAATCGATGTTCGACAAAGGCAATCTTACACCTGCACAAAAACGGGCCAAGACGGCTGCAAGAAGAGAACTGCAGGCACAGGCTGTGTTAGACATCATTAAACAGAAATACAAAAACAAACCGGAAAAAAGCAACTGGATTGTACTCGGCGATTTAAACGATTACCCCGACGATAAAACAAGCTTGAACAAATTATCAGGAAGCAACTGGATGGAAAATGTTGTGCAGACACGCATTACTGATGTTGCCGAACAATGGACGCATTACTGGGATACAACAACGGTACCTGTTGATGAACGCTACAAACAAATCGATTATATTTTTCTGTCGAAACAACTGGCAACAACAAATCCAACTGCAGTGCCTTTTATTGTACGCAAGGGTTTAATTACAAAAGCAACAAAATACACAGGAGCAAGGTTTACGGGAGTAACCGATAAGCAGGGAGCAAGCGATCATTGCCCGGTGGCTGTTACAATCCAATTATAACTGGAGTTACCAAAATAGTCACGGCCCCTGCAGAAAACATCTTCACAATAGCAAGCGGGAAGTAGCATCTGCAGAGGCCGTTATGGGTGCAATATTAACGATGGAAAAGATACAATGTTGCAAAACTTCTGCACATATTTTTCTTCTTCACATTTCTTTAACCCTTGTGTAAAAGCGGGTCAACATTTACCGGCATTTGCTTCACTGTTACTTGGTAAAAACTTGGCAACCTTAGGCCGAACTCCTACATTCGTACTCCTAATTAAAAAGCATTAAACTATTGTATATGCAGGCATGGAAAGATTACCAGGAACAGCATAAAGACCGTTTCCTGAACGAATTGCTCGATTTGTTACGCATTCCTTCAATCAGCGCTAAAAGTGAAAATAAAGCCGATATGGTGGCGTGTGCAGAAGCGGTAAAACAACGTTTGCTCGAAGCCGGTGCCGATACGGTGACCATTTATGAAACACCCGGTCACCCGATTGTGTATGGCGAAAAGATTATTGATCCGTCGAAGCCAACAGTGTTGGTATATGGCCATTACGATGTACAGCCGGTTGATCCGTTAAACCTCTGGCACAGCGATCCGTTTGATCCGACAATTAAAGACGGAAAAATATTTGCACGTGGAGCATGCGATGATAAAGGACAGTTCTATATGCACGTAAAGGCATTGGAAACAATGGTGAAAACAAATTCGCTTACCACCAATATTAAATTTTGCATTGAAGGTGAAGAAGAAGTGGGCAGCCCCAACCTTGCAACGTTTGTAAAAGCCAATAAGGAATTGCTGAAGGCAGATGTTGTGCTTATCAGCGATACAGCCATGATAAGCATGGAAAACCCCAGCATTGATATTGGTGTGCGTGGCTTAAGTTATATTGAAGTGGAAGTAACCGGCCCGAACCGTGACTTGCATAGTGGCGTGTACGGCGGTGCTGTTGCAAATCCAATTACCATGTTGGCGAAAATGATTGCCAGCTGTCATGATGAAAATAACCACATCACCATTCCCGGTTTTTATGATGATGTAGTGGAAGCAACTGCCGAAGAACGCAAGATGATGGCTGCTGCTCCTTACGATGAAAACGAATATGCTGCCGATTTGGGTGTAGATAAACTCTGGGGTGAAAAAGGATTTACGACCAATGAACGCACCGGTATTCGTCCAACATTAGAGTTGAACGGTATCTGGGGTGGTTATACCGGCGAAGGTGCAAAAACAGTTTTGCCTTCAAAAGCATTTGCAAAAATTTCTGCACGGTTGGTGCCCAACCAATCAAGCGAAAAGATCACGGAAAAATTATTGAACTACTTCAAGAGCATTGCGCCTGCAGGTGTAAAGGTTGAAGCACACGAGCATCATGGTGGCGAACCTTACATGACACCGGTTGACAGCAAAGCGTACAAAGCCGCTGCTGCAGCTATTAAAGATACATTTGGTAAGGAGGCCATTCCTGTGCGTGGCGGCGGCAGTATTCCTATTTGTGCATTGTTTGAAAAAGAACTCGGTATTAAGATCGTGTTCATGGGTTTTGGTTTAGACAGCGACAACCTGCACAGCCCGAACGAGAAGTATGATATTTTCAATTTCTATAAAGGCATTGAAACGATTCCGTATTTTCATAAGCACTTTGCGGAAGCGTAAGAGTTTGCCACAAAGACACGAAGGCGCAAAGAAATTTTCTTTGCGCCTTTTTAATTTGTACTCACAACACCTGCACCCCATCTTTCTTATACACTTTACCATCCTTCATCACAAACACCACTTTCCCCATCACCTGAATATCGGTTAACGGATCGCCATCAACAGCAATAATATCGGCGATCTTTCCTTTTTCAATACTGCCCAACTTATCCCACATGTTCAACATGGTTGCTGCATTTTTAGTTGCAGATTGAATGGCTTCCATCGGTGGCATACCTGCTTCGGTCATGTACACAAACTCCATCCAGTTTTTACCATGTGCAAACACACCGGCATCGGTACCAAACGCAATTTTTACACCTGCCTTGTACGCTTTTGCAAAGGTGTTTTGGATATGCGGACCAACCGCCAATGCTTTCGGTGTAACAATGTCTGTATAATATCCGGGAATCTTTGCACTATCTGCAGTTGACTTACCTGCAGTAATGGTTGGTACTAACCAGGTGCCGTATTCTTTGGCGAGTGCAATGCCTTCATCATCTAAATATGTACCGTGTTCAATACTGGTGACGCCGCCTTTAATAGCACGCTTGATTCCTTCTGCACCATGTGCATGTGCAGCCACAATAAAACCATAATCTTTTGCAGCAGTTACAATAGCTTTTACTTCTTCAATGGTAAACTGCGGACTGGAGCCATCTTTTGCCTGGCTCAACACACCACCTGTTGCTGTTATTTTAATACAATCACTTCCATCTTTATAACGTTGACGAACGGCATGGTACGCATCTTCCGGTCCGTTAATAACACCTTCTGCAGGACCGGGATCGCCCATCAAATCTTTGCGATAACCATTGGTAGGGTCTGCATGTCCGCCGGTTGTAGCAATAGATTTGCCTGCAGAAAAAATACGTGGACCAACTACAATGCCCCGGTTAATTGAATTACGTAACGAAAGATTAACGCCACTGCCGCCCAAATCTCGCACCATTGTAAAACCTGCCATTAGCGTTGTGCGTGCATACACCGTACTTTGAAACGCCACATCGGATGGATTCTGAATAAACTTATCGGCTACAGCTCCCCGTTTGGTTTCCTGTTCTAAATGCACATGCATATCCATTAAGCCGGGCATCACCGTTTTGTTTTTTAAATCGATCACTTTATCCTTGGCTGCAGCAGTTGTAAAACCATTCACCACATCAACAATAGAATTGCCTTGTACAATAATGGTTACATTGGCGATTACTTTCCCCTCTTTTGTATCGATGAGTTTGCCGCAATGAATCAATGTACGTTGTGCTGTTACCTGCAATACGGTAAACAGCAGAATGAAAAAAAGAAGTTGTCTCATGCAAGTTTGGTTGAATAGTTAAGATAAGATTATTTGTGTGATTAAATTTCGCCAATAAAAAACGGGATGCGATGCATCCCGTTTCAATCTGAATTTTTATCTCGCTCCCGGAGGACATTTTTCTTTTAAATACGCCGTGTACAGTTTCGATAAATGTTGAAACGTGCCCGCACCTTCGCTGATGCTGTGTGTGCGGTTAGGGTAAGGCATAAACTGGAACAACTTGCCGTGTTTGATCAGTTCATTCACCAACACTTCTGCATTACTGTAATGCACATTGTCATCACCGGTACCATGGATGTACAATAAATTTCCTTTCAGGTTTTTTGCATAGGTAATGGGAGAACCTTTAATGAAATCATCTTTGTTTTCCTGAGGCAAACCCATGTAGCGTTCCTGGTAAATATTATCGTAAAACAATTGATTACCTACTGCTGCAATGGAAATACCTGTCTGGAACAGATCGGGATATTGAAACAATAAATGCAGGGTAGATGAACCGCCACCGCTCCAGCCCCACACAGCAACACGACTTGCATCGAGATAAGAACGATCTGCCAATAACTTTTTCATACCCATTGCCTGGTCACGAATATTGATGCGGCCGATTTGTTTGTAAATACTCTTCCGCCATTCTGCTCCTTTCAACGTTGGTGTACCTCTGCTGTTGAATGAAACATAGAAATAACCTTGTGCATTCATATCGCCACCAAACAAAAAGTTATTGCCGGCATAAAAATCATCTTCAACTGTTGTTGCAGCAGGCTCGCTGTACACATACAGCAGCACTGGATATTTTTTGGTTGGATCATAATTCTTCGGTTTGCTGATCCAGCCATCCATTGTAACACCATCTTCGGTGGTAATGGTAAAGAACTCCAGATTGTCTTTATTAACCGGTTTGATTGTTTTCAATAATTCATCGCCTGCAACAGGTTTGTGTGTAGCAAGGTTTAAAAACTGTGTAGCAGGTGCAACCGAGCGACTGGTAAAACTATGCACCGCATAACTTCCGGTAGGGGAGCATTCGTAACTGTTGGTGCCTTCGTAACCTGCAGGTGTTACACGAACCGCTTTGCTCTTGCCATCCATTTTAACTTTGTACAAATAACGTTGTATCGCATTGTCGGGCGATGCAATAAAGTACAATTCATTCTTTGCTTCATCTACTGCACTGATGGCAGCAATATCATAATTACCAATGGTAAGCAATGTTTCTTTACCATCACGTGTTACTTTATAAATATGTCGCCAGCCATCTTTTTCACTCACCCATAAAAACGATTTTCCTTTTTCGATAAACTCCCAACCACGTGGATCATCATCGTTCCAGCGGCTTTTAATATCAATCCATGCTTTATCCGTTTCTGCATAAAACTGTTTTGCTTCGCCGGTAGTTGCATTGCAGAAATAGAGTTTGCTTTCGTTTTGCTTACGGTTGAGTTGTTGCACAATTAATTCATTTGCTCCGCTCCATTCCATACGTGGCAGGTAATTGTTGGCTGCATCACCGGGAATGTTCATCCATTTTGTTTCACCTGTTTTAATGGTAACCACGCCAATTTTTACCGGCGATGGTTGTTCGCCCACTTTCGGGTATTCAACCGGAATTACTTTCGAATAATTGCCATCGGTTGTGTTGAGCATGTAATAATCTTTGATCTGGTTGGCATCTACCTGCCAGTACGCAATGCTTTTACCATCAGCACTCCAGCGGAAACCATCTCTGCAGCCAAACTCTTCTTCGTACACCCAATCGAATGTACCGTTGATGAGTTTTTTGGTATTGTTGGTTGATGTAAGAGCTTTCGATTTACCGGAAGCAAGCTCTTCTACATAGAGATTATTTTCCGAAACATAAGCTGCCAGTTCACCATCGGGCGAAATTTTGGCGTAGAGCAAACTTTGTGCAGGACGATCTTTCCCGATCTGCTGTAAACGTTTGGTGGGGATGTGGTAGTACCAATAATCGCCTCTGGTATTGTAACGCCATACACGGGCTGTGTTGGTAAAGATAAGCACTAGCTGATCGTTATTACTTACTTCGAAATCGGCAACACTGATGGTTTTACCATTTGCTTTTAACACATCGGCAGGAACAAGCACCGTCTGCTGCCCTGTCTTTAAATTCATTTTGGTAATGCTGTTCTTTTCCTTTTCGTACATGGAAGAGCCGTCGGCCGTCCATTTAATTTTATCGGCTTTAAATTGGGCAAAGGATATAAAGCCAAAAACCAAAAAACAGCATCCAAGAAATAACTTCTTCATAATGTTAAGTTGAGTGTGTGAATATAGTTAAAACACAAATTGTAAATTGCAGCAGTTATGGAAGCGAAAGAAAAACTGCGTATTGATAAGTATCTCTGGAGTATCCGGCTGTTTAAAACACGCAGCCAGGCGGCAGCTGCCTGCGACAGTGGTAAGGTAAAGTACAATGGTGATGCCTGCAAAGCATCGAAGCTGGTGAGTGTGGGCGATGAATATGAAGTAAAAACAGAAGCGAAACGTTGGCGCATAAAAGTAACCGGTCTGTTATACAACCGTGTACAGTACAGCGAGGCGGTTAAATTTTACATTGATAATACTCCTGCAGAAGAGCTGGATCGTATAAAATCAGTGGCATCCTCCTTTCATACCGGTAAGCGTTTAAGTAAAGTGGGGAGACCTACGAAACGTGAACGCAGAGATCTGGATGAGTTTATGGAAGATTAACTTTCGGCTTCGGGTAAATCATTTGTTGAGTGATAGATATTTTCAATTTCAAAATAAAGCAATCTGCGTCCGTTACTGATGCGGTAGCGTTTGATAGTATCGGGTAATCCATCTGCTCGGTACGTAATCTCTTCTTCCCACTCATACGTCTTTGCTTTTCGCTTGCGTAATTTCCGTTCGTAAGGGAGTGCACTGTTACTGCTGTAGTAACGTTCAAGTTCAAATTGATCAAACACTTCAGTGCCGGGCTTTTTTATTTTAATCGTAGCTCCCAGGTTATCGCCTCCAACTAACTGAAACCTCGATTGAATGAGCGTTACATTGTTTTCGATCATCTTCTTGGCAAAGAAATGATTCAATGTGTCGAGGTGATAGGACCAGTTTGTAAGCGGAGCATACACCGTATTTTCATCTTCGTAACAATACAGTTCGTTATAGAAAAAATTTTTGGTGAAGTCGTCTTTAAAAGGCATCAACTGTCCGTTTAAATTAAAATGGATGCTGAATTGTTTGGGCTCCGGGTTATCGTCGGGCCATAGGGTTATCAATTGCTCTTTTAAAATCCGGTTCATATAGGTGATGCGGTCTTTATACTTTAAGCCAAGCGCCACCAGCTTTTGATAAGCAATCACTCCATCGCCGGCAGGCAGTGTGGTCGTTGTGTTGCTTTGTTTACCAATGTCGGTAATCAGTAAGGCATCAATGCCTTCTTTTTTTGCCTGTTCCTGCAACCGCTTCAGCATTTGATCGGAGCTCAGCAAAGGATCGCCCTGCACTTCAATCATTTTAACACGGTAGTATGGCTTGCCCGGTTTTTCATTGTTGAAGAAAACATCTACTTCATTGGTGTGCGGGCGTAACGGAATATTGGACAGGGAGTTTACAGGCGGGTTAAGGTATTGGCCGGGTGTATAAACCGAGCAGGAAGTGAAGAAAACAAGAGCGATGAAAGGTAAAAGTCGTCGCATATAAAAAGTTTTTTTAAAAATAATTGCGGGTCGCAAAAACGAATTGTTAATTGTAGAAGCACTGCTGTGATTCAGTTTTCGTACCTCTTACTTCGTACCTCGTACTTATCTTTGCTTCATGCATATTCACATTCTTTCCATTGTTCCTGAATTGCTCGATAGCCCGTTGAACCATTCTATTATGAAGCGGGCAAAGGAGAAGGGTCTGCTCACTGTAACTGTTCATCACTTGCGCAAGTGGGCGGTGAATGAATACGGACAGGTGGATGATTACCAATACGGCGGTGGTGCAGGTATGGTGATGATGTGTGAACCTTTGGAGAAAGCCATCAATGAATTGCAGCAGGAGCAAAAGTTTGATGAAATAATCTACCTCACACCCGATGGTGTTACGTTAAAACAACAAACCGCTAACCGTCTTTCGCTCAAAGAAAATTTATTACTCATCTGCGGCCATTACAAAGGCATTGATGAACGCATTCGCCAGCATTATGTAACCATGGAAATTTCCATTGGCGATTATGTATTGAGCGGTGGTGAATTAGCTGCTGCTGTTTTGGTGGATGCAATCGGCCGTATCATTCCTGGTGTATTGAACGATGAAACATCGGCACTTACCGATTCATTCCAAGATCAGTTGTTGGCACCACCGGTGTACACACGTCCGGCCGATTATAACGGCTGGAAAATTCCGGATATCTTGTTAAGTGGTGATCTGAAAAAAATTGAAGAGTGGCGGCACGAACAGGCTTTGCAACGTACAAAAGAAAGAAGGCCTGATCTGCTGGAAGAATAAATCAATTACAGTTTTACCGGAATATTATTAAAGTAAAAACCAAATCCTTTGATTGGTTGAAATTCATCTGCTCCCTTTTTGCGGATTAACAAATTGCTGAAACTGCCTTTGCCCGATAAGCGTAATGTAACCCGTTCATTTGCTGCAACAACAATCTGCTGTTTCAATAAAACACATTGCCTGTATACATTTGTTTGCAGTTTAAAGAAATAATCTTCCTGTTGAAGAACGGTGCTATCTTGTTTACTGCGTTGAAACTGTAATACAGGTAATGATTCCTGTTGCAGATCAATTTTTACCCAGAGACTCAGTTCGAGTGTATCTGTGGAATAAATGCCGGGCAATGTGCCGTCAAATAAAATTGTTTGATCGCCGGTTGTTGGCTGAAACGTAGTTAAAGGCTGTTGCTCTTGACTAAAAAACTTCTGCAGTACGATGGCTGTATCAGTTTGTACGGTTGCATAGCGCTGCTTCACTTCTGCTGTTTTTACTGCAAATGCTTCAATTGGTAAAAGATATAGTTTGGTATCACCTGCATCTTTCAGCAATTGTGCTTTTTGAATAAGCACATTCTCCTGTTCGGAAAAGGAAGTGCCGGACGTTATAAGCAACAATGGCTTTTTTGTAAACTTTTGTGTAATTGGTTTTTCAATCAATGTATCGCTGAGCAGTTGCAGTACATTACAACTTTGTTGCAGCGAAGTACGAGACATCATGACGTTTACCACCGGAATGTTTAATTGAAACGCAGCCTGCATGGCATTAAACTGCGAAGGCCCATGTTCGATCGAGAATTGTTCGCTTCCCTGGTGAAAGAACGGAAATGAAAGAATAGCCTGGAAATCGGATGCGTAATGACCGGTTTCGCTTAACTGGCGCAAGAAACGTTCATCGGTAAATACATGGTGATTGAGACTGGTGTTGCCGAAGCGTTTGTTTACTTCATGGATGCGTGTATAAATTTCAGCACTCCAGATCAGAAGCGAAAGCGTAACAAGTACAAAAGCCGTTCGCTTCAATTGGTGTTGCCTGTAAAGGCGAAAATAGCGATAGAGATAAGCAACTGTTTCAACTCCTGCTACATAATAGAACACCCATGCAAAACGCCCCAATACACGAAACTGCCGCAGAAACGATAAATAGTCAACCAGTTTTTCTAAACCCCAGATGAAAGGAATACACATGGAAAAAAGCAGCACAGGTATAGCAGCGAGCAGATAAACTGATTGCTTGTTTGCTGATTGTTGAATTAAAAAACTCCATCTTAACCGAAAAAGGTTCCAGGTAAAACGGATGAGTAGAAAAAATAAAACAAGCACAGGAATAAGACCAATGTAAGCGAAGCCTTCTGCAAAACCGGGTAATGTTCGTGAAGCGTTGCCAAACAAATCGGTTGGATGTGGCAGAAAAACAGTGGTCCAATCGGCAATTGCATAAAAGAAACCCCATGGATGCGGTGGCCGGTCTGTTGCGGCATCTGTAACAAACATGAACAGCTGTAATAACGCAAGAGCACTTACCGGAACCAACCAATTTGCCAGCAGTTGTTGCCAGTTTGTTTTTTTGAATTGCAACATTGTTTTCAGCAAAGCAAAACTCAAAAGGAACATTGCATTTAAAGCAGCCAGATAAAAATGCAGTAAACCTAAAAACACAATTGCCAGTATAGTAAGCGTACTCCATTTAACGATTTTCTTTCCTTCGTTCAATTTGATGGAGCAATACCAAACAAGCGGAAAAAAGAACGCATAACTTAAACCATAGTGCGATTGTAAACGGAAGAGTTGTGGCGAAAGAAAAACAATCAACAAGGCACCAACAGCAGCAAATACATGTTGTACCCGGTAAACAAGTAATATTTTATACATGTACAGTACAGCAATGGCGAAACTGAGCAAGGCGCTGAGGTTGATAAGCGCAATGCCATACTGTTTCAGTTGAGGAAACAACAAAGCGAGGTAACGAAAGGGCACTGCTAATGCAGGTTGTCCATCGGCAAATGAAAGATGTTCACCATACGGATGGTTCATGCCGGTAAAATGCAAACCCGCATCGTTCCTTAGATAATAGAGAAAACTGAAATAATTTTTAATACCATCTCCTTCAATTGAAAACATACTGCCGTTGGGGTGCAGCATCACAGCAGGGAAAAAAACAAAGAGCAATAGTATTGCCAACGCAAACACAATGATTCCTGTTTTTTTCTGTGCACTCATTTGCTGTAACGTATTTTCAAGATGGTGATGAAACTTTTTATTTCCTGCAGCAATACACGCCAGGCTATTGAACGCAGCTCAATTCCTTCTCTTAACTGTACAGGTACCGCTTTAATACGTATGCCGGGAGCTTTGTGTGCACGTACAATAAATTCAAGATCGTAGAGGTAGCGGTTGGTGATGCAGCTTAAAAAAACAGTTCTTGCATCTGCAGTAAATCCTTTTAGTCCGCATTGTGTATCGTCGATGCTGATGCCGAACATCGATCGTATACTAAAGCGTAACAGCTTTGAAAGTAAATGGCGTCCATTACCGATTTGTTGATAATAAACTGCATTGCGGTTGCCGGCAGCAACAGTGGTGGTAAGCTGCAGTTCGTTATACACAGCCAGCATACTTTCCGGTTTATACGGTAAATCCACATCGGTTAAAAGATAACAGGATGCAGATACCGCTGCTACGGCCTGCCGCAGGGCATATCCTTTTCCCCGGTTTATGCTGTGCTCCAAATAATACAAATCGGGGTAGATGGTTTTTAGTTGTTGTATTCCTTCCTGTACAACCGTACCGGCAGAGCCATCATTTACAATCACCAGTCGTACATCTGTAACCGGTAATAACTGCAAAAAGCTGTTGTACTGTTCTGCTGCAACAGTAGCCCAATCCGCAGCCGGGTTGTATACCGGCAGTATAACCGCACAATGCGTTATGGAAGAAGTTTGTGTAATCAATGTTTATTTTTCAAATGCAACCGCAAAATCATCTGCCAGCAAATTCTGTTTGTTTGGATTCCATAAATATACTTTACACAGGTAACTGCCTTTCAGGTCGGCCGGTAAACGGTGATCGAGCAAAGCATTGTACCATTTGCCGTTTACATCTGCCGGTTTTATTTCAATGCTTTTGTAATCAATCGAACGACCATCGGCCGGATCGCTCACATGCAGCACCAGGAAAACGGGCTGCGACAATTTTGTTGCATACAGCCAAACGCCTGCTTTTACATGCGGTAATGGTTGCGCCGGTTCTATTTGTGCAAAGGTTGACTGGAAGGTGGCGCTGAATTCCCGTTCGGGGCTGATTGCTTCGGCATACGAGCCACTGTGTGCATTGCCTTTTACAACAGGCAGGTTTTGCCATCCAAAACTCTGTTCGTAATCGTTTACAAAGCCATTGGCTTTTTGCTCATCGGCACAGGCAGTAACAAGAAGTAATACGGCTGCAAAGACAATTAGTTTCATGCATGCATTTTGATTGCTTGCAAAATAAGTAAAATTCAGGGCTTGTATTTTATTAAAACAGTTGCGGCGGCCAAAGGCCGCCGCAACAAAAAGGAATGCGATCAGATCGGTTACTTAATTCCAATCACCGGTAAATTCTTTTCCCTGATCAGTTGGTTAAACTTCGGCAGATCTTCACTCACAATTTTCTTCAGCTTGTTCAATTGCTCATCGGCTTGCTTGCTCAACTCGGCAAACACTTCTTTCGATTGTTTGCTTGGTGCATTTACACCGCTGTTGGCTACATCAAACACACCGCTCAGTTTATCGTTGATGCGGATGGGGTAGTTTAACGGATCCTGTCCGCTTTTTGATTTTGTTTGATACAAGGTTTCTTCAATCGACGTCAACTCTTTAGTAATAGCAGTTGCCATGTCTTTAATTTCTTTCGGACAATCTTTTCCCTGACGGCCAATGAATTCATTGATCTGTGTACGCAATGCACGAATGTCTTTGATACCTTTCTGTACATCGTTGAACTTTTGCTGCACACTTAAGAGGAAGTTGAATTGTTCTTCGTACGCTTCCTGCGTCATGCGGTAATTTGGATCGGCTTTAATGGTAAACGGAGCTTCGGTTGAATCATTCCCAACTTTCACTTTAGCGAAATAAGTACCCGGTGCTGCAGTAATGGTGCCAGGTGCTCCATTCCACAAGATCATGCCTTCGCTGGGTTCAGCAGGTGGATATTGCAGATCCCATGCAAAGTTGTTCAATCCTTTTTTAATATCGAGTTTGTCTTTACCATCAGTACTGAATGTTTTAATGGTCTTTTTGTTTTTATCCATGATCGTAATGGATGCTTTGGTAGAATCTGTTACATCTTTTGCATAATACGTAATCACTAACGGACCAGCCGGATTTTCGCCAATGTTTTGTGCCGTACCAAAGCGTCGACTGAAACGGCTCATCGGCATACGCCAGCCGGGGTTTACATCAAACACATGCAGATTTTTGTTTGCAACATCCGCTTTCACCTGTTGTAAAACGGTAAGATCATCCAATACATAAAAGCCTCTGCCTTGTGTTGCAACAATGAGATCATTTTCTTTGATGGTCATATCGGTAATTGGTACAACAGGCATGTTCAGTTGAAACGGTTTCCAGTTGGCACCATCATCAAACGAAATGTACATACCGAATTCTGTACCGGCGTATAATAAACCTTGGCGTTTATGATCGGCACGCATGGCTCTGGTGAAATGCATTTTGTTGATGCCGTTGGTAATCAACTTCCATGTTTTACCATAGTCTTCTGTTTTGTAGATATATGGTGTGTAATCATCCAGCTTGTAACGTGTACCTACAAAATAAGCTGCACCTTTTTTAAACGGATCAACATCCACACAATTCCACATCATAAACTTCGGCGCATCTTTCGGTGTAACATTCTCCCATGTTTTACCACCATCTTTACTTACATTGATCAAGCCATCGTCACTGCCGGTCCACAACAAATCTTTTTCTACAAAGCTTTCTGTTGCAGTAAAGATGGTGCAGTAATATTCAACACTGGTATTGTCTTGCGTAATCGGGCCACCACTAGATTTTTGTTTGCTCTTATCATTGGTTGTTAAGTCTGGCGATAAAGCAGTCCAGCTTTGACCTTCATTTTCGGTTGCAAACAGAACATTACCTGCAGTATATAATTTCTTGGGGTTGTGTGGTGAAAAGAAGATGGGGAAGTTCCATTGAAAACGATACTTCAATACATCAGCACCTGCACCCATCGGGTTATCGGGCCATACACTGATGGCTCTATTCTCGCCGGTTTTATGATCGAGACGTGAAAGATAGCCACCATAGTTACCACCATAAACTACATCCGGATTGTTTGGATCTGCAACTACATAACCACTTTCGCTTCCTGCAGTTTCCTGCCAATCCTGTTCGGTTATACCGGCGCCACTTGTTCTACTCTTTATTCGTACAGTTGAATTGTCTTGCTGTGCACCAAGTATACGATACGGAAAACTGTTATCGGTTGATACCCGATAGAACTGTCCGGTTGGTTGATTCATATAAGTGCTCCAGTTGTTACCGCCATCATAACTTACTTGCGCACCACCATCATCCGCAACGATCATGCGTTTTCCATCGTTGGGATCGATCCACAGATCATGATGATCACCATGTGGTGTACGTAATGATTGAAACGTTCTTCCACCATCTCGACTGTACATGAAGTTTACGTTCGGGCAATAAACTAAGTCAGGATTCTTCGGATCAACAAATACTTTGCTGTAATACCATGCACGCTGGCGGATATTGTTATCGCTGCTCATCAATTGCCATGTTTCACCTGCATCGTCACTTCTGAATAAACCACCATTCGCATTCTCCACAATGGTATAAATGCGTTCAGGATTGCTTGGTGCGAATGCAACACCTACAATGCCCCACGTTCCTTTTGGTAAACCTTTTTTTGCAGAAACATTCGTCCACGTTTCGCCACCATCCGTTGATTTATACAAGCCACTTCCATCGCCACCGCTTTCCAAACTGTGTGGTGTACGGATTACACGCCAGGTGCCTGCATACAGCACCAATGGATTTTCCGGTTCCATCACCAAATCACTGGCGCCTGTTTGATTATTTACAAACAACGTACGCTTCCATGTTTTACCACCATCGGTTGTTTTATATACACCACGTTCTTCATTGGGCCCAAACAAATGTCCCATCACCGCCACCCAAACTACATCCGGATTTTTTGGATGAATCAAAATGCGGATGATGTGACGTCCATCTTTCAAACCAATATTTTTCCAGTTACGTCCACCATCATCACTGCGCCACATACCTCCTAAGCCTTCGCTTACATTCCCACGCATGGTATTCTCGCCTTCGCCCACATATACAATGCTTTCATCGCTCGGTGCAACAGCAACTGCACCAATAGATGAACCGAAATATTTATCGCTGATGTTTTTCCAGTTATTGCCACCATCGGTTGTTTTCCAAACACCACCACCGGTAGCACCCATGTAGAATGTGGTTTTGTTAGTATAACTGCCAGTAACAGCTCCGCTTCTTCCACCACGGTAAGGACCAATGGAACGATACTTTAAAGTGCCATAGACCGATTCTTCGCTTAAAGAAACCGGTGTTGCCAGCTGCTTTTTTTGTGCAAACGAAAACAGTACGCTCAGGAGCGTACCCGCAAGCAAGATTGATTTTCTCATGTTCAATACAATTAGTTGAAAGGGGAAATTACAAAGGTTTCGCATGCAAAGTCTGCTTAACCTTTGGCAAATGATAAACGGCCGTTTATCTATTTTGTAAAAGAATTATCCGGCACTTCTGTTACACGGCATATTTCTTGTTAAAGGCGGTGTTCTTGTTTTTACATCAGCTATCCTTGATTTTTTCCGCTTATCCGTAAGAAAGGTTAGGTACAATCACAGGCGAAAATATCGTTGTCAGAAATCTACCGTTCGTCTAAATTTTTTATCTGCTGAATGTAACTAATCTACTTTCGTATTCGTTAAAGTATAAACCTCATCATCATGCTGAAACTAACCATATCATCGTTATGTTTATTCGTGTGCGTATGCCTGTGCGCACAAACATCCAAAACCAATCCCCCAAAAGTTACAGAAAAAGCTGCGCCCAGGTTACTGGAAGCAAAGCGTACAGTTAAGCCCGTTAAAATTGATGGGTTAATTGATGATGAAGCATGGAAAGATGCAGCGCTTGCAACGGACTATATTGAGTTTCGGCCAGTGGTTGGTGCAAAAGAAGCTGCCGAATCGAAAACAGTAAGTTACCTGATGTACACCGATGAGGGCATTTATTTTGGTGGTTTTTGTTATGAGCGTACACGAGATAGTATTGCAAGAGAATTGAAAGGCCGTGATGGTTTTGGGATGAACGATTACATCGGTATCATCTTCGATACGTATAAGGATAACCTCAACGGTTTTGAATATTTTGTTACACCGCTAAACGAACAATGGGATGCAAAAATGGCACCCAACAACGATGGCAACAGCGAAGATTTCAGCTGGAATGCTGTTTGGAAAAGTGCTGCAGTTATACACGATAATGGCTGGAGCTTCGAAGTGTTTATTCCCTATGGCGCTATTCGTTTTGGTAAAAAGGATGTGCAGGAGTGGGGCGTTAATATCACCCGTCGCCGCCAGAAAACAGGACAGCAGTTTACCTGGAATCCGATTGATCCGAATGTAAATGGATTTTTAACCCAGGAAGGTTACTGGACAGGTATTACCAGTATTAAACCACCGGTACGTTTACAATTCTCTCCTTACTTTTCGGTGTATGCCAATCACTTTCCTGTAAACCAGCCCGGCACTCAAAATTTAACCAGCCAGGTAAATGGTGGCTTAGATGTAAAATATGGATTGAACCAGGCGTTTACACTCGATGCCACATTAATTCCCGATTTCGGTCAGGTACAGAGCGATAACCAGGTGTTGAACCTGTCGCCGTTTGAAGTGCAGTTTAATGAATACCGAAACTTTTTTACAGAAGGTACAGAGTTGTTTAGTAAAGGCGGCTTGTTTTACTCACGCCGTATCGGAGGTACACCTATTCATTACGGTAAAGCAGGCAGCCAGCTTGGCGCAACTGAAAAACTGCTGAAGAATCCTTCGGAATCAAAGCTCATCAATGCATCAAAAATTTCGGGTCGTACGCAAAGCGGTTTGGGTATTGGTATTTTAAATGCTATTACAAAAACACAATACGCCACCATCGAAGATATCAATACAAAAGATCAACGGAAGGTAATAACCGATCCGTTAACCAACTATAACATTCTTGTACTGAACCAATCACTGAAAAATAACAGCAGCGTTTCGTTAATCAATACCAATGTAACCCGTAGCGGAAGCGATTATGATGCAAACGTTACAGCCGGCTTGTTCGACTTGAATGATAAAAAGAACACCTGGAACCTTGGTGGTAAAGTGGCCGTAAGTCAGCTGCTCGGTTATTTACCCGATGGGAAAAATCAAACTGGCTACAGTCACCAGGTGTACTTTGGTAAAACAAGTGGCCGTTTCAACTTTAATGTGTGGCAGGAGTTAACCGATACCAAATACACCCATCGTGATTTAGGTTATTTCACCAACAACAACTTTCTCGATCATGGCACTTGGATTGGCTATAAATGGATTGAACCCAAAAGCTGGTACAACCGCATTTTTATGAACCTGAACGGAAGAGTGAGTAAACTGTACACACCGTTTGCCGGTATTAAAGAAACCTATCAAACAGGTAACATCAACTATAACCTTGAAGTGCAAACGAAAAAGTTATGGTGGGTAGGTACGTTTCTTGGCTATACAACCAAGCAAAACGATTTTTATGAGCCACGTAAAACTGGTTTATTCTTTACACGCAATCAAAGCTTTGCGGTAGGAGGTTGGGTAAACAGTAACGAAGCCAAGAAATATTCTTTCTTCTCTGAAATATTTGCACGCCGCCATGTAAACTTTTATAACCAATTTGGTGTAGATGCCACTGTTGGACAAACCTTCCGTTTCAGCAGTAAATTTTCAGTTTCGCACAAGCTTGGTTATTTACCACGCTTCAATAATGTCGGTTTTACAACCATTGCCGGTGATGATGTAATTTTTGCCAAGCGAAAAGTAAACACCATTGAAAATGTATTAAACGTAAAATACAGTTTCACGAACATGATGTGGATTACCTACCGTATGCGCCATTACGTAAGCACTGTTGATAACAAGGAGTATTTTACCCTGCAGCAAAACGGTAAGCTTTTACCTAACCAGGCGTTTGCCGGTAACGTAAACCAGAATGCCAACTTTTTTAATATTGATATGGTGTATACCTGGCAGTTTGCACCGGGCAGCTTCCTGAATGTGGTTTGGAAGAATTCGATCTTTACGTTTAACCGTGTAATTGAACGTGATTATTTTAAAAACTTTGGCAATACATTGGATGCCGACCAGAACAACAATATTTCACTCAAGGTGATTTACTTTCTTGATTACCTGGATATAAAGAAATGGGGTAAGAAGAAATAAAAAAGAGCGGCGCCTAACATCCAAAACCAATCCCCCAAAAGTTACAGA